>Ga0187847_10000543_pt1 | contig 40686 bp, 33 predicted proteins | sample June2016WEW_4_10_FD_132458 | JGI IMG/M metagenome (GOLD analysis project Ga0187847, IMG submission 132458) | Peatland microbial communities from SPRUCE experiment site at the Marcell Experimental Forest, Minnesota, USA - June2016WEW_4_10 | ecosystem: Environmental > Terrestrial > Soil >...
CGCCTCTTACGAGTACAAGGATGCAGACGGCAAAACCGTCAAGACGATGGATCATCGCGCCGGATGGGATGCGACCTTTTCCGCACCCAAATCCATCTCGCTCACTGCGCTCGTTGGCAGCGATGACAATGTCCGGGTGGCCCACCGCGAGAGTGTTAAGGTCGCGCTCGACCAGCTTGAGCACTATACGCAGGCACGCATCGGCGGCAATCACGCGCCGGAGACGACAGCCAAATTCATTGCCGCCAAGTTCGAGCATGACACCGCCCGCCCGGTCGATGGCTACGTTGCCCCTCAACTCCATACCCATGCGGTCGTCTTCAATATGACCGAGCGAGACAGCGGCCAGGCCCGCGCAATCCAACCGCAGAGCCTCTTCGCATCGCAGCAGTTTGCTACCGCCGTCTACCAATCCGAGTTGACCTACCGGCTTCACCAACTCGGCTACGAAATCACTGTTGGCCGCAGTGGAGCGCCAGAGATCAAGGGATACACGCAGGAGTACCTTGATGCCTCCAGCCCGCGTAGCCAGCAGATCCGATCGTACCTTGAACGCACCGGACGCACAGGTTCAGAGGCCGCGGAGATAGCGGCGCACTCGACACGAGACCGAAAGGAGATTCATTCGCCGCGCGAAGTGATGGCGGCGCATCGCAAGCTTGCTGCCGACTTCGGCAATCAGGCCGAAGCCGTCGTCCGCGCCGCGCGCGAGCGGGTTCAGCATCAGGAAAAGACCGTCAATTCGATTGACCGCGCTCGGGAATCGCTCACCTTTGCCCGTGATAAAAACTTCGAGCGCGAAGCCGTCGTCGATGAGCGCGCTCTAATCCGCGACGGCCTCCGTCGCGGCATGGGCGAAGTCACCTACTCCCAAGTGCGTGGCAATCTCAATGCCCGCTTGGCTTCCGGTGAATTCCAGATCGTTAATCGTTCTCATAGCCAGCCAGCGCGCCAGTTCACCACGGCCAAAACCATCGAGGCGGAACATGAGATCGTTCGCCGGGTACGCGACGGGCAGAGTCAAGTTGAGCCGGTTTTGTCGCGCCAGCAAGCCATCAATGTGGCCGACCAGCATCCACATCTGAATCGCGCCCAGCAAAGCGTGGTTGAGGATGTCTTGAGTTCTCCCGACCGCATTCAGGGCATTCAGGGGTTTGCCGGAACCGGCAAAACGACCACGCTTTCCGTCGTCCGTGGCACCGCCGAATCGAACGGCTATGCAGTCGAAGGCCTTGCCCCGACCTCCCGTGCCGCCCGCCAGTTGAATGAAGCTGGCATTGAGTCGGGGACCCTGCAGGGATTCCTTGCCCGCACATCAAATCCTGCCACTCTGGAGCAACGCCACTTCTACTTCGTCGATGAATCGAGCTTGGCGAGCACCAACCAGATGCGCGAGTTCCTCGCACGCCTCGGCACCAACGACCGTGTACTCCTGATTGGCGATACGCGCCAGCATCAGGGCGTGGAAGCGGGCCGCCCCTTCGAGCAGTTGCAGGAGGCCGGAATGCGCACAGCTATGCTCGACGAAATCGTGCGCCAGAAAGACCCAGATCTGAAATCTGCCGTCGAATTGCTGGCCAAGGGCCAGGTCTCCGCCGCGCTCGAATCGCTCCAGCAACAGGGCCGTGTAAGGGAGATTTCCAACTCGGAAGAGCGCATCCGCGCCATCGCTAGGAGCTACGTTGAATTACCCGAAAAGACCCTGATCGTCTCGCCGGACAACGCCTCCCGCCGCGAACTGAATGTTGCCGTGCGCGAGGAATTGAAGGCCAACGGAACCCTTGCTCCAGAGGACCACAGCTTCCGCGTGCTTGTTCAGCGCCAGGATATGACCGGCGCCGAACGCTCATGGGGCAGCCACTACGAGATCAACGATGTGGTGCGCTATTCGCGTGGCAGTAGGTCCGCCGGAATCGAGGCCGGAAGCTACGGGGTTGTAACTGCGATCAATCACGCCGCCAACCTGCTTACCGTCGAAAAATCTTCTGGTGAACAGATCACCTACGATCCGCGCCGTCTGACCGGCGTCAGCGTTTACCGTGAGGTCGACCGCGAGTTCTCGGTAGGCGACCGCATCCAGTTCACCGCGCCCGACAAGGCGCTCAGCGTCGCCAATCGCGACCTTGCCGCCATCGAGTTTATCGAGCCAGACGGCCGCGTTTCCGCCCGCCTCGACAGCAACCGACAAATTGAGTTCAACCCCAAGGAACACCGCCATTTCGACCACGGCTACGCCGTCACCAGCCATAGTTCCCAGGGACTCACCGCAGAGCGCGTCCTGGTCAACGCCGACACCGGCGTCCACCCGGACCTACTCAATTCACGCTTCGGTTACGTTTCCATCTCCCGCGCCAGCCACGAAGCCACACTCTTTACCGACGATATGACCAAGCTCAGCCCGCAACTCAACATCGATATTTCCAAGACCTCTGCTCTGGAGATTGGCCAAACCACACCCGTCGCACCCGAGGTGGGCATCAGCGTTAGTATGTGATCGATGCAGGCAGCACCATCGTGACCCGACTGACCTCTGCCGTGAAAGTTAGACCCATGGTCGTAACAGCACGAATAAAGGCTGGATAGTATGAGGCGCATCACGAGTGTGCCGAAGGGCCTTGGCACGACATGATCGAAGCATGGGAGTTTGAGCGACTATCCTTTCAGCAAAGGAAAATTGGCCAACGGTAGCGGTTGGTTCCCCTTCTTCCTGTACTCGATAAATCTGTCCATTATGACCCACGTTCGTTTCATCGCCTCCATGACTGGTGCGGCTGGAATGTGAGAACGGTCCCCATGTCTCGGATTCGCAGACAAGTCGCTTATGAATTCGAGATATTTCTCGTCCGCATTGAGGCTCGCCTGAAAGATTGGCCACGCCTTTTTAGGATCAAAGCCTGGGACTACGAGTTTCCGAAGCCCGTCTAGCACGCGACCACAATTGGCCGGTGCCAGATGAGGCAAAGTATTCGCCATGCTCAATTCATTCAACGGCATGAAGAGTGCTGGGTCTGAGATTAGAAGACGGATAACCTTATCGAGGTTTGTGTTTTCTGCGGAGGTATTATTGTCGAACTTATAGGAAGAACAAAGACCGGCAACGACTGGATTCTGCGGTACGAGAATCTGGGGATCGCCCTTTGGGGGAAAAAATGTCTCCAAATACACCGTAGGGAAAACACCTTTAGCGAAAGCCCACACATCCACACATGCTCTAGCGAGATCGAGAGCGCGCATGTGAAGATGAGGCACATCATCTGGCAGGTAGCGGTTTACTTGGCACTCAACCTCTACAAGCGAAGTAACGATGTGAAATATGAAGTGCATTTTCAAACCCAAGGGTTCATCTTCCCAGTCCAATTCAGGAATATTCAGGATGGATAGCTCCATCCCGCGTGGCAGAATCGTTCCAAAGAATCGTACAGTAAGCATGGCAAAACACTATACGCCGATGTAGTAAAACCTGCCACACGACGAATTCACGGAAGATTGTTTATTTCGGTAGGGATGCTACGATAACTCTGCTTGTGCATGTGCCGGAGGCGCTAAGGGACGATGACGCCAGGCTCCTGTTAAAACATCCGAGTGACGGTCTGCCGGGACAGCCTCACCAGAGCGGCGACGTCCCGGACGGTGTAAGCTCGTGTTTCGTTCATTTGCCCTGCGTGATTCGCACTAGCTTGAATAACCGTGTATTGCGCCGGGCGCTGCACGGGGCAGTGAGCGCGATTGAAAGCTGTTCTAGATTGTGTTCGTAGGTCTATGATTGCTTCATTGACACGTCGAAAACTTAGGATCAACATGCGAGGCGACATGCACAATGAAAAGAGGAAGACACTCTTGCAGTCCATTGGGGAAATTGCTGCAAAAGACCATGCGAACGCATCGGCGTCAAAGACTGTAAGAGACGCAGAAAAGTTCGGCTCCCGCATTTGGTTTAACGCCTTTCTCGTGGCCGTAACCGAAGTGTTGTTTGTGGTCGTACCGTTTATTGTGATCGGGGCTGTCGTTATCTACCAGGGGCACTTCAGGTCATTGCTTCTTATGCCTGAATGGTCAATCGTGGGCGCGGTGATCGGTGGTCAAACGATTGTCAAGTTTCTTAAGGCTATCCATAACCTAAAGCAGTCGGACGTGGACCGCGTAATTCTGGCCGTGACTGCGCTGATTGTTCTGGTCGTTATACCCGATTTATGTATTTTGACAATCGTCTTGCTTTCACCGTCAATATCGATCTACCTAGCAATTACTCAGGGTGTGCTTTTTAGCGTCAGTCTCTTTGTGTTCGCTTTTTCCTGCTTCTTAGAGCGAGGATATGTGCTGGAAAAACAGCACGGCATAGAATAGGAAACCGATAGCGGCCCACGCTGTGGGCTGAGACATGCTAAATTGGTTTGAAGGTCAGAGCGGAGTTCAATGCAAGAGATAACAGAGGACAAGCTCCAGATCGCATATAAAGGCCCGGCTTTGCAAGGCGGGCGAATGCAAATGATCGCGCTCGCGGAGGGCCTTCGAGGACAGGCTCTATTAGCGCACCGTGTGAAGGATTTACTTTACGGTGAGTCGGTAACAATCAGGGTTGAGATTGACCCCAACTTCAAGGCCAGCTCGTTAATCATCCCCGTTCACATCCTCCAAGACATCGTAGCAGCGCGCGACCTGCTTGCTGGAAGCACCGCGACCGCTCTAGCAAATCTAGCGACCTTGCTAGGTTTTTTTGGGCTGTCGGGGGCCAGCCTCTACCATCTTTTTCGGCTACTGAAAGGGCGAAGAATTGAGAAGCCTGAAGACGTTCCGAGGCATCTGAAAATCAACATTGAAATAGACCTGCTCATCCGAATCTACAACAACCCTGAAGTCCAGACATTTCTCCGCAAAGTTCTTGACCCGCTTCATCAAGACGGGATTGAGGAATTCCAGACGATACGACAGGGCGTGGTAATTGAGAGCGTCCATAAGGCGGATTTGCTTGCGGCGGATGCGGCAGAGCTTGAGGCGCTTACCAAAAACGAAGAAAGAGATTTGGGCATCGAGAAATCGGCGTGGCGGCGGAGCCTCGCTTGGCACCTCCGCGATGGTGAAACCTCATTTGACGCCCGAATCGAAGATGAGGCTTTCTGGAAGCGCATCGAAGGCGGCGAAGCGTTCGCGGACGGCGACCGGCTACGCGTACACTTACAGACGACCGCGAGACGCACCAGATTTGGCACTCTCAAAGTCGAGCGAATAATTCCCGAAGTTATCGAGGTAGAACATGTCCGGCGGAAACAGATGGTCCTGTTTGAGGGTAACGAATAGTTAGCCGCGTGGGTCATCTACCTTCGCATTCATCAGGAATAGAGCGTACTATGTTCCGAATTCGTCTTCTGCTGCGTCACCGTCGGGTGCTTTTCGTCTCTGTCATCCTAGCGTCGATCTGGCCTTGCTACATGTATGCGCAGACGGTTTATCAGAAGCAGCCGAGCAAGAAGTCCACTGACGATAGAATAGAGATGCTTAAATTTCGTTTCCGTCTCGACAACGACCCTCACGATAAGACAGCGCATGAAGGGCTTATCAAGCTGCTCCGGGCGAAGAATGCTTTCCGGGCAGAACTTGAAGAAGATGGCGCGTGGCTCAAGAACAATCCCAACGACTGGGAAGCTGAGATTGAGGTGGACTCGCTAGCAAACGCGGCGCTGGATGACCCCGAATTCGCCTTCGGGATTGATCGTTTCATCCTAGCCCATACGAAGCGAGAAGACGACGATCATTCTTATGACTTCGTCGAATCTAGATATGCCTTTGCCCTACTGGGGCGCAAGCATATCGAAGAAGCTCTCGTTCTTCTTCGGAAAGAGACGGTTGAGAACCCTGAAGATCCAGCCGTATGGCAGAATCTTGGAGACGCTCTGGTACGTGCAAACCAACCGGAGCAGGCGATCCCCGCATACGAAGAGTCCATCGCACTTGGCGCGACTCAGGAGTGGCCACACGAGGGCCTTGCCAAGGCTTACTTCAAACTGAAGCAATACTCCGATGCCGAAACCGAGTTGAAGGCCGCCATTGCACTTTATGGCGCTCAATATCATAGTGGCGAGCCTACCGACTCATTCCACCAGATGATGAAACAGATACAGGAGGCAACGCACCAAGAACCTTCACTTGCCAAACTCCATTCTCAACTAGCGCAGGTGTATGTGGGTGCCAAAGAGTATGCCAAGGCTATCTCCGAGTTGGACAGCGCAGAGAGGGCGAACTCCGCCAACAAGATAAACTATGAATACTTTCGAGCGCACATTTATGAGGTGAGTGGACAACTCGACAAAGCAAACGCCCTTCGGTTGCAAGCCAGTAAAGAAGTGCGCGACGAGATGAAGAAGGCACCGAAAGATGCCGACATGGAGGCATATCTGGCTTACCCAGAGTCCTTATTCATATCCTTCGAGGACGATGATCTTTCTTCGGCACAGGAAATCATTGCGTTCTATGCGCCACTTCCGGCTGCATTCCTGAAAGCTATGGATATGCTGACCCTCGGGATGGCCTACTGTACAGTGGGCAGGGCAGACCAGTGCAGTAATTATGTGGAGTCCGCTTTCCGCATTGGGGGAAAACTCAACAGGGCGGAGTCCCATCACAAAATAGCCGAGGCGTTATCGGATGCTCACGACTCGCAAGGTGCCCTAAAGCATTTCCAAGCGGCTTATGAACTTGACCCGATCAATACAACATACCGTCTTGACTATGAGGGCGCGAAAAGCGACGCCGCTTCAGACCATTGAGTGCAGGTCAATAAATTACGTGCGTTGGGTGGCAAAGGCTGCGGGTTGTACTTGCGAGAGAGTTCCTTAGTTTCGTGCGAGAGTTCTGCCATTCCGGCGAGAGGTAACGAGTTCATGAGGTCTACGACTTTCTGACGCGCAAGGTCAGCCATGTTTTCGTCGATTGAGCTAACCATCACGCATTGAACAAAATATGAGAACACGTGCTCTCGGCTGCGGACCAAAAAGTATATGCAAAAGGCTACACTTTTCGGTTTTTTGCTCATGAGAGCTTAACAGCAAATCGAAGTCATACTTGACATTTATGTCATACTAGGCTACTTTGCCTAGAGAAGGGTATTCTCTATGCCAGCTATTCCTCCCTTCGACAGCGACGGCCTTTTGCCGCCAGGAGACTACGAACTCTCCATCGACGAATTACGCGAATCGACGCTCGCCCGCGGCGCCGGGAAACAGAAGAACGATTCGACTTGGGATGCGGCATGGCGCGAGCAACTTGTCGGCGGATTGGAGATTCTCGTCCGCCAGCTTTGGCAGGTTGGCATCCGCGAAATCTTTGCCGACGGCTCGTTTGTGGAGGACAAGGACCATCCCAACGACATTGACGGATACTTCGTTTGCGACCTGATGCAGCTCGCATCCGGAGATCTGGCGCAACAACTCAATCGCCTCGACCCGTACAAGGTATGGACCTGGGACCCGGCCTCGCGCAGACCCTACCGTGGCTATCCCAAGCGCCAGCTTCCTATGTGGCATCGCTATCGGGTTGAACTTTATCCGCACGTGCCCGGACTTGGCCTCGGCAGCGGCATCCGCGACAAGTTCGGCCACGAACTTGAGTTTCCTTCCGCCTTCCGCCAGTCGCGCCGGGACGGCAAGCCGCGAGGCATAGTGAAGATCAAATATGGGGGACCGTCATGATTCGCAACGAAGCTGAATACCAACTCGCAACCACTCGTCTTGAGGAAGAACGCTGCCGGCTCGCCGAGCATCGGGACCGGCTCAACGCCACCGGTTTGTCTGACGACGAGATCAAGCGCGTCATCGATCCAATCGAATCGTTTCACCTGCAACTGAAAGAGGAAGTGGAGAGCTACGAGCGGCTGAAGCGGGGCGAGTTCGACGAGTTAGAGAACCTCCGGGGACTCGGCCAGATGCTGATTTCGCTACGCATTGCCCAGGGAATCTCGCAGCGCGATTTGGCCAAACGGCTCGGCGTTCACGAATCACAGGTTTCGCGCGACGAACGCAACGAATACTTCGGCATCACTCTGGAGCGCACGATCCGGATACTGGATGCGCTCAATGTGCGGCTGCGCACGAAGGTGGAAATTGAGCCCGACAAGCAGGAAATGGCGGTTGCTTGATTGACGCATAGGAATTCTGCAGCTAAGGGCTTTTACCAAAACTCATCTTCCCGTAAGAATCACAACGGCGGGATCCAAGAAGGCAAAATTAGTTTGCATGCTTAACCGAGATCACTCACACGAGGCCAAGCTATCGGAGCTGTTCTTTTATTTTTCTCACCTCTTTCGCCATTTCTTCATAGAACTCGCTTTCGATACGCTTCACGAAGCGCGTGGTTCGTCCCTTATTAATGTCGCGATTCGGCTTAATCTCAACACCTTCTTGTTTGGCTTCTTTCGTTGCCCTATCGACAAATGCATCTAGCATTCTAGGCATTGAGAGTAGCATGGCAGCATCATATTGCTTTTCGATCCGCGATATCAGGTAATTTCTAAGGTACATCTTGTCGTCCACTGTTCTCATGGACCAAACAATCGAATTCAGCACGTTTGGGTCAGCTGGGTGCCCGACTGTAAGATCAATCAACTGGATCAACGAAAGGTGGGAGACGATGTTTTCTTCGATCTCCCAGTTCCGGCCCATCTGAACCGCAGCCCGAAGTTTCTTGTCGTCGGTGACAAAGTAGCTTCGTTGGCCAGAGCGGACGTCATCTCTAAGCTTTTTGAGCACCCGAGCTTCATGATCCTTCAATATGTCAGGCTTTCTACGTGCTCCAGGCGCTGTTCGGGACTCTACCTGATCGTAACCTGCATCAAGGGATGCTTCCACTTCTCCTAACTCTTGGTGTTCTACAGGTGAACCGGGAGCTGTGTTTAGTACCACTAAATCGCGGAGTCGGAGCCATTTCGCAAGCTCAAATTCTGTACCATACGGTGCGACTTTGTTGAGCCACTCCTCGAAGGGTAGGCTCAAAGAGTCGTCGGGACGATTGAGGTAAGCGGCTATGAATGCATTGGTTCCCGTCGGACCAAAATAATCTGAGTATTGTTGGCTTTCCGCAGACTTTTCGAGCCCAAGTTCTTTGAACTCCAGTTTAGCAAGACTGAGGTGCGACACTACTTCGTTCAGGACAACATCCGGTATCATCACTGAAAGAGACTTGGAAGTTTGACGAAGTTTTCGTAACGAGGAGTTAAGACCGCGCGAACTCGGGTGTCCTGCTATCACAAGCGGCATCAGGATATTCGAATCTAAATACAGTTTTTCCGGGAGCACTAGGTTATAAAGCGCGCTTCTGCCGGTTGTCGTGACGACCTGCACGCCAAATGATAAGCGGATGAGATCTGACAGGACCGCTTCTTGCTCAGGATTTGGTTCAGAAAACAGATTAATCAAGGTTCTAACAATCGCCTCACATTTGTCGTTCGCAAGGGTAGGAAAATTCTTTTTAGCTGTGGAGAAGAGATGATCCATGTAAGACCGGTCATCCTTCTCCAAGTTGGAGGCGGGAGTCATGAATTCTTGGGCCAATTCCCAAGCGCGCTCTACAAGCACCGAGCGAATCATTTCAGCAACATTCTTGCGATACTCTGGCTTCAGTTCAATGGATTCCCGGACGAGCAACCGGCTCTCGAAAGAAACGAGCAGCGTATCTATTGGATCCGCCGGTGCCATTCGAGTAGTGCCTGCTTTCCAAAGTGGCTCCGTTCCTTCAATTTGTGTAACGATACCGCGCGATTCAAGTGTGCTGAGGAGGCGCTCAACTACCATTTGCGCCTCCGCTGGTTCCATAGGCACAACGGACCTCAGGGCTGTTGCGATTTCTCTCACAGTGGCTTCTGTTCTTTCTATGCTGGAGAGAACCACTCCTTGTAAGACAAGATCGCTGAGTGCAGTCTCTTCGTCACGCGAGAGTTGTGCCACTGCATATGAGATAGCGACGAAATGCTTCGTCCTGTTATAAGCAACGGCCACCGCGGGTGCATCTACCTGTGTTTCGATTGGCGTGGACGCTGCTCTTGCGATCCCTTCCCAGAGTACTGCGTGATAATTGTCGTCGTTGTATAACTCTACCCGCACTCCGACTGAGGCCAGTTTTTGTGTAAGCGCTTCAGGCGCGGATCTCGGCAGAAGTGCATGGTGGGTTTTAGCGGCGACGATTGATTTCTTCGCGATGGTAGCCAGTACATTGGAGATTGCAGGGTCGAGGAACGAAAATCCTAGAAATAGACAGCGCCGACGGGTGAATGCGAAGTTGAGGAAGTCGATGTAAGAGGCATCTTGTTCCAACGTGCTGTATGCGCTGCTTGTCAAGACCATTGAGGGCGGGTATTCAACCTTCCCGTGGATTCTCGCGATGTACGATTCGGTAATGAAGGGGCATTCTTTGAGAGGCGTATCCGATGGGCCAGCAGTCAGCGCAGCTCTGCCGTGAGCTTTGGCGTACGCATTGATAAGGGTTGTGTCAAAGTTAGTCGTGACGATTGCTTCAAATGGCAGCCTAACCAAAGGTAGAAGCGGATCAGGGTTGGGCACGGGATCGACGAAAGGTTGCGCGAGCGCTTTGAACTTATCTGCCGGAGGGAGATTGTCGCATTGGTCAAGGAATGCGAATGCCTCGGGATACCTTTGGGCCCGTATGCGCGATCGTATCAATGCGCCGATCTCTGGTTCATATCTCTCGGCAAACGCGGCAATCCTTTCGGCATATTGGTTCCAATCGGGCAAGTTCACGCGCTTTCCAATTCCGGCGCCCGCGAAGAGCAGTAGCCCGTCTTCTGAGCAGCGATCGATGAAAAAGTCTGAAACCGCACTTGCTGAATCGAGCATTTACACCTCGCGAAATTTAGACTATGGAGCTTCGGAACTTTGATTCAAGTGTAATTCGGACACGCTGGCTTTCAAGGTTGAGTTGAGCCTAAATTGTATGGTTTCTACACGGCTTCGTCGGCCGTTTTGTCTTGGGCAACGGGGTTGGCACCCCAAAAAGTGCTTTTCAGCGATCGATAACGGAAGGCCGGCTTTGCGTATGCCATACCGTATTGCAATAGATTCAACGCCTTAGACCTTCTGTAAAGGCAGCCAGCCTCTCCGTCCCTGGCGGGACCGCTGAATCCGTATCAGCTTGTTTCTTCGATTCCACTTCGCTTCCACAGGTGAACGGTCCAACGATCTATCCTGCCATGCACAGGACGAGTCTTTTCGTTCGGAACGCATCTCGATTTGCGGTTAACTAAACTCTGCGATCAATAAACGATTCTTTCGTGGGAAGGATGCTGGCGCCCTTCCCTCGCTGCGACCGCCGGTGAAACTGGCGTTCTACGCTTCCCATCCATGCGGGCCTGTATCCTGTCCGCAACGCCTACCCCTGATTCAGCGATTCAAATAATGATGCCCCATCGAGACAACCTGCCATCTCCGTCCCTGGCGGGGCCGATGAATCCGTAGCAGGTTGTTTCCTTTCATCTCACTACGCACCCTCAGGTGGACGGCCCAGCGCACATTGACCGTGCGCTGAACGGGCCTTCTCCATCCGTTCGGAGCGCGGCTGCGCGCCAAACGATGGTACGTGTTTGTCACTTGCCGCGCCTCTCCTCCGGACTCCCACCGTCGTGCGCTGCGTTTGTCACTTTTCCGCCGACCGTCTTCGCGCTTCCCAGCCATGGGTGAGAAAGACGCTCAGCCGGTTACGGCGGAAAAGGAGAACAAAAACATGAATTTCAGTAGCAACAACAACAGCAACGGCGACAGCCGCACCACCGCGCCGCACAGCAAAAATGCGGCGCTTCGCAGCATCAGCGATTCGCCCTATCAGCAGCGCACCACGCAGCGGGAGAATCCCACACAGCAACTCATCAAGCAGGCCGTGGATTACTTGCTCCAGCAGCTTGAAGCAGGTAAGAGCGAAACATTGACCGCGTATCTCGAAGCAATGGCCCGCTTTCACAATTACAGCTTTGGCAACATTCTCGCCATCGCGCGGCAGCGCCCGACAGCAACGAGAGTAGCAGGCATCCGCTCATGGAATGAATTGGGGCGGTTTGTCAAGAAGGGCGAAAAGGGTATCCAGATTCTTGCGCCAATGATCGGATACCGGCGCAGGAGAGACGCCGCAGAGCAGGAGCCGAGCGCGAATCAGGAAGCGAAGCCCGCGCCTATGCTGATTGGCTTCCGCGCTGTTTACGTCTTTGACATCGGCCAGACCGAGGGCGCGGACCTGCCGGAATTTGAGCACAACATCACCGGCGAAGTGGGCGCTCACCGCGACCGCATGATTGCCTTTCTTGCCGCGCAGAACATCAAGCTGGAATTTAACGAGAAGATTGCCCCCGCGCTGGGAGTCAGCTACGGCGGCAAGATTGCCATTCTTCCCGGCCAGTCGAAGGCCGAGGAGTTCACCACGCTGGTACACGAAGCGACGCACGAACTTTTGCACAAGGCCGAGCGGCGCACGATGACCACCGCGACCGTGCGCGAGACCGAAGCAGAGGCCGTGGCTTTCATCGTAGGTCAGGCCGTGGGCTTGAAGATGGGAACCGCATCGAGCGATTACATCCAGATGTATGCGGGCAACGCCGCACTTTTGGCCGAGAGCCTTAAAGTTATCCAACGCACATCCTCTGTGATTCTGGCCGCGATTCTCGCCGACGAAGCCGCAGAGGAGAACGAGGCCATTGCGGAGGTGGCGTAACCCGCCACTCACCGGGCGGGCAAGTGTTGCCCGCCCACACATTCACTCTCGACAGCCACAAAAGGAGAATCCCATGACGACCGCAGTTCAATCCATTCAATCCGAATATCGCAACTTGCCGCTTGACTCACTCACCGAGTCGGCCAACAATCCACGCCGCAGCTTTGACGAAGCTGCGCTCAACGAACTGGCCGAGTCAATCAAAACGCAAGGCATTCTCGCACCGCTTGTCGTGCGTCCCGTGGACCATCACTTCGAGATCGTGGCCGGAGCCCGTCGCTATCGCGCGGCGCAACTCGCCGGACTCGAAACCGCGCCCGTGCGCATCGTCGAATTGACTGATGCCCAAGCAATCGAGACCAGTATCGTTGAAAACCTCCAGCGCCGCGACGTTCATCCATTGGACGAGGCGCAAGGTTTCGCAGCGTTGATGCGGCTTGAGGAGCCGAAGTACAGCATCGAGCAAATTGGAGCCAAGGTTGGCAAGAATCCGGGGTACGTGGCTTCCCGGATTCGCTTGACCGAGCTTGCTGCGCCCGTTGCCGAAGCCTTTGCCAAGGATGAGATCGGCGTAGGCCATGCCCTTTTGCTGGCGAAGCTCCAGCCGGGCCAGCAGGAGGAAGCATTGGCCGCTTGCTGGCAGGAGAGCTATGGCAACGGTAACAAGACCAAGCGTATTCTGTTGCCTGTGCGGAATCTCCGGGAATGGATCGAACACAACATCCTCTTGGAGCTTGCACTCGCGCCCTTCGCCAAGGACGACGCACAGCTTGTGCCAGAGGCCGGTACCTGCCTTGAATGCCCCAAGCGCACGGGGCACAACATTTTGCTTTTCGCGGACATGGGGGGAGCGCATCCAGATTCGTGCTCTGACCCGAACTGCTACGCCGCGAAGGTTGATGCACACGTGAAACAGACCGTTGCCGCCAAGCCCAAGCTGGTACAGATCAGCACGGCTTACGGCCAGCCGAAGGACGGCAGCGCCGCGATACCCCGCAACAAATACGTCGAAATCCGGCAGGATAAGCCGCAGCGGAAAAACCAAGCCGACGCGCCGGAGTTCAAGACGTGCCGGTACGTGGCCGAGGCCATCGTCACCGAGGGCAGCGAGAAGGGGGAAATCCGCAAGGTGTGCGCCAACCCCGAATGCCCGGTGCATCATCCCAAGAAACAGCAGCAACGAACGCAACCCGATGCTGCCTTCAAAGCGCAGCAGGAGAAACAGCGCCGCGAAGAGGCGGTTGCCCAGGCGACCGGATTGCGCGTCTTGACGGCAATCGGCGAAGCCGTCCCCGTCCGGTTGATGAAGCGCGACCTGCTGTTTGCAGTGGGAAGGCTGACCGCCCTGCTAGACGAACGGCGTTTGGCCGTCCTCATCCGGCAGCACGGTATCGGCAAGCCGAAGGACGGCGACGCCCCGGCAAAGCTACTGTCGGCCTTTCTTCCGAAAGCGGAGGAAAGCAAACTTGGCCGCATCATCGTGGAGACGGTCATCCTCCTGTCAATGCACAACCAAACCGACACCGCGAAGGTTCTGCGCGATGCCGCTCAGTTCTACAAGGTGGACATCGAGGAAATCACAGCGAAGGTTAAGCAGGAGTTCGCCGCCAAGGACAAGGCCAAGACCGTGAAAAAGGCCGCACCCAAGCCACCGGCAAGAGCCGCGAAAAACTCAAAAGCAGCGTAATTCCATTCAGCACCTTGGCGGAGCCAATCCGAATGGCTCCGTCTTTTTTTCTGCTCATCTATGCCCGTCTGCCCACCCTTTTTGAGGCTCCTGCCAGCCGGCAGGAGCGGCTCTCTCGGCCCACCCGACGGTCATGAGCGCGCCGCCGTGCGGCGCACCTCAAGAAGCGGGCCAGCTAGCGGCGATATTGAACCGTGAACATAAATCTGGACTTTGAATCTGGCGGAACTCGTCAGTCACTCGCAAATATGGGACAACTCTGCAAGAATGAAGTTTTCGATTCATCAAGAATGCCCCATGCCACTCTCGCTTGCTGAATTGGCCACTCGGCGGAAGACCACCACGCTCAAAGAGCGTGGCGCCGCACAATCCCATTTCAATGCCCCCTGCAAATTGCTCCACCAGCCTCATCTGCGCGCACAGACTAAACTAGAGACGCCTATGTCTTTACCCTCAAGAGATTCTGAATGGCCCACTAATGGGACAGAATGGACGAAAACACGATGCGACTAGATGAACTCATCAGCGAAAAGGCGCGAATCTACTCTGAACGAATTGGAATTGCGGCAGGCAAAGCCACAAAGGAGGAGGAGATTCGGATCGCCTCGGAGAAAGAACTCGTCTTCATCGAAGAGGCGTCAGGCGTGCGACTGGAGGGGAAGCATGAATTCACTGTGGCCAGCGGGCGCATTGATAGTGTCTATGACCGAGTAATTATCGAATACAAAAACCCCAGCAGTCCAGGTGCCCGAATCGGCCCAAAGTCCGACTCTCCTGGGACAAAAAAGGTTGTCGAACAAATCAAGAGTCGCTTCTACGATATGCGTGCTCAACACGGTCAACCTCTGAATACCCTGTTCGGTGTTGGTCTGGACGGGAGGTACTTCGTATTCATTCGCTTCAGAGATGACAAATGGTTCGTTCAGGACCCAGTCCCAGTATCACCTCACTCCACAGAGCGGTTTCTTTGGGCACTCTTTAACCTTGGCACCAAGGGCAAGCCGTTTTCCCCAGATGAGCTAGCCAAGGACTTCGGTTCGGATGCCTTGCTGGCGCGAACTGGTGTTAAGAGTTTTTACGAGACCTTGCTCGTTGTGGAGCATCCAAAAGCGCTCGTATTTTTCAACCAGTGGCGCATACTGTTTGGCGAGGTGTGTGGGTACGACGTGGATACTCCCTCGGAAGCCATTCAACAATTGGCAGAGTTCTACGAGCTACCCGCACAAGGACTGAAACCGGCTCATCTGCTGTTCTCTCTCCACACTTATTACGCCCTGTTTATGAAGCTTCTTGCTTCAGAGATTGTGGCGTCATTCCATCCGACGCCCACTCCTCTGCGAAAGATCATGCAGGCAACCACGAGCAACAAACTCAAACGAGAAATGCAAGACCTAGAAGCCGGTAGCGTGTTCCGGCATCTCAACATTACGAATTTTCTAGAGGGCGATCTCTTTGCCTGGTACATTTCGGTCTGGTCGGAGCCAGTCGAAAAGCTTATTCGCGCTCTCGCCAACGCTCTGGACCAATATAATCCGGGAACTCTCCTTGAAGACCCAGCGGAGAGTAGAGATCTGCTCAAGAAACTGTATCAGCGCCTCTTTCCGAAGAGCGTGCGGCACGATCTTGGTGAGTATTACACGCCCGACTGGTTGGCGGAGCATTTGCTCGGTCAGCTCGATTACGCTGGCGATCCCGACAAAAGACTTCTTGATCCGGCCTGTGGGTCCGGTACTTTTCTCGTGATGGCGATAAATCGCGTATTGCACTGGTATGACGAACGCCGAGAAAGCTGCCCATATGGCGAGGGGGAGTTGTGCAGGAAGATTCTATCCAACGTAGTGGGCTTTGAGCTTAATCCGCTTGCGGTCATGGCGGCCCGGACGAATTACCTCATCGCAATTCGGCACCTCATCCGAAGCATGGATAAGATTGAAATCCCAGTGTACCTGTGCGATTCAATCATGACTCCCTCTGAGCATGGAGGGTTGTTTGCGGGACATCTAGGAACTGCCAAAGAGCTGAAGACCGCCGCCGCCACGTTCATTATCCCAACTGAAATCGCAACGAAGCCAGAAGACGTTGCCCGATATGCAGAGTTGCTCGAACAGTGCGTCAGCAATGCTTATGCTCCTCAAGAGTTCTTAAATAGATGCATTGACGAGGGGTTGCCGATTTCGGAGACGATTCTCCACACGGCGCTATATACGGAATTGGTCAAGCTGGATCGGGAGAACAAGAATGGCGTCTGGGCGCGCATCATCAAGAATGCGTTTGCGCCGCTGTTCATTCCAAAGGTTGATTTCGTCGTTGGCAATCCGCCATGGATAAACTGGCGACATTTGCCGCAAGAATACCGGCAAAGCATGGTGGAAGTTTGGACGCGGTACGGTCTCTTCACTCAGCAAGGGCTAACCGCGCGCTTGGGAGCAGGGATGGATGACATCAGCGTTCTGATGACCTATGTCAGCGGGGATATGTACCTTGTTCCGGGTGGCCGGTTGGGCTTCGTCATTACACAAACCCTCTTTCAGTCCTCAGGCGGTGGCCAGGGATTTCGACGCTTCCGTTTACCGAACGGACTTTACTTTCGAGTTGTAGATGTGGATGACTTTTCGAGCTTTCAACCATTCGAGGGAGCCACAAACCGCACTGCGTCCATGGCTCTTGTAAAATCTGAGACCCCCACTGAATATCCAGTGAAGTACACCAAGTTCACATTGCCCGCGAAGCATGGCAGAAATCCTCGCTCAGCGGAGATTGATCCTTCTGATTTGATAGCGAGTGAGTTGGAGGCCATTCCCGTCTCGGCTGACCAGACTTCTGCATGGTCTGTTGCACCTAGGGGTGTAGCCACTGGTATGCCTAAGATCGCAGGGAAGTCGCCTTATCAGGCTCGAATTGGGGCGCATAGCGGAGGAGCTTCTGGAGTGTTTTGGGTTAAGGTTATCAAGCACGGTCCACAAACTTCGTTGATTGAGAATTGTTTCGACATTGGACGCAATAAATTTCCTTCGACGACAGCGTCCGTGGAGTCGCTCCTAGTTATGCCTCTGATTCGAGGACGTGATGTTTCTCGGTGGAAGGCAGAACCGTCACTCCATATCGTCATGCCCTATGACAATGAGAACGATGGTAAGGCAATCGTTGAAAGTCGTCTGAAAAGAGAGTTCCCGAAGACATTTGCCTACTTCAAAACATTCAACGAGGCAATGCTCAATCGCGCGCACTACCGCCAGCATTTTGAACCAAGCGGGCAGCCGTACTGGAGCATGTACAACGTGGGCAATTACACGTTTGCACGTTATCAAGTTGTCTGGAGGGAACAGACCTCTTCCTTTAGGTGCGCTGTTCTGGACTCAAGTACCCAGCCGCTGGCGATTGTGGACCACAAACTCAGCACCGTGGCTTGCAATTCCTCTGATGAGGCACACTATCTGGCTGCGCTATTGAATTCCTCCCCTGCGGTCTTCTTTATTCAGTCCTACGTGATTAACATCCAGATCAGCACTCATGTTCTCAAGTACGTCAAGATTGAGCGTTTCTCCGCGTCTACATCGTTGCACCAACAACTGGCTGAACAGTCTCGCCGAAGTCATCGTGCTGCTATTGATGGCGACGCGGAGGAATTGGCGGAGGCGGCAGAGAGAATCGATGAGCTTGCAGGCGAATTCTGGGGGCTAACAACAGCCGAGCTTGCAGGAATGCGGATAAGCACATCGGGGCAGGTCGCACCAGAGGATGAACCATTGGAGGAAGTCGAATAAACGGAAGATAACGCCACGACATATCAGGGGGATTGTGAAGCATGGACGGCATGTAACGCTGGCGAGTGCGGGACTCTGGGAGCGAATGTTCGCTCTGAACCATGAGCCAGGAGCGCACCGTTTATTAGATATGATCGGCGTCTACGGGCACGCTCGAAGCCACTGATGACACCGCGGGCGAACTGACCGGACGGGAAGAGAATAGAGATGTAAGAAACAGCACCAGCACCCCACCAGCGATGATGTCCCGACTAAAGCCGAGCGGTTCCCCACGCGTTGCTGCGAAGGCGCGCCGAGGCCGTGACCTACCAATTCGGAGAGCAGTTCAGAATCCGCAAATTCTCTTCTCGCTCGAATCGGCTTCCTTCAACTCACGGGCTCCAGTATTTCTGGATCGTTGTTCCGCACGTTACCCACACGGTCGCTCACCTTCCATGCTCGCATCAGCTCGCCCGGGAACGGGCGGAGCAAGTCCACGGGCGCTCTGGCAGGATCACCGGGGTCAAGCCAACGGTCGTAGTCCTTCGGCTCCAGGATCACAGGCATCCGGTTGTGGATGGTCACCACCTCGTTGGAGTCGGTCGTGAGAATGGTGAAAGTCTCCAGCGGTGCGCCGTCCTTTGGCAGCCAACTCTCCCACAATCCGGCAAATGCAAAGGGATCGCCGCCCGTGAGACCAAATGCGAATGGCCGCTTCGTCTTGGAATCAAGACGCTCCCACTCATAGAAGGCATCGGCGGGTATCATGCAGCGCCTCTTCTTGAGCGCGTCCCTGTATGCAGGCTTCGATGCGGCCTCTTCCGCCCGTGCGTTGATCGTGGCGTAGCCGAACTTCGCATCCTTCGCCCACGCGGGCACCAGGCCCCAACGCATCAGCGCGAACTCTCGCTTGCCGGTGTCACGATTCAAACGCACGACCGGCTGAACGCTTTGGGGTGCGACGTTCAAGCTGGGCGCGAACCACGGCATGTCCTCAAGCTCGACACCAAACCAGTCGGCGAGAACCTCCTGAGTGGATTTCCTGGCGAAGCGACCGCACATACTGCGAATAGCATAGCGGATTGAGTCCTCTGTACACTGCGGCGTTTCTGGGTACTAATCCAAAGACATAACTTCCAGATTGATCATCATTCAGGAGCAACCCCGACTTCTCATAAACTGACTTCTCCGGAGCCGCTCATCGAACGCGCAGTACTTCCTCGATGAGGGCGCGTTCACTCACTTCCCATTTCTAAAGATGACTCTGGACAGATGAGTAAAGTCCGGGTTCATCCCTAGGTGTTGTGCATTCCCAGTCAGTTCACCCAACCGCTCCGAGAGTTCACTCGCCAGTTCGCCAACCGTAATATCGCTGTATTCCGGGTGGTCCGAAAGCACGTCGATCATTGCCTTGGTGAAAGCGCCGTGCTTCCATTCATCTTTCTCGATCGAATCTTCTGTTCCCGACGAGGATGTCAAAATCTGCACGCCGTCGTTAGAAAAGAGGTGCTGAAGCGCACTTGCATCAGGGTTCACACTGGCTCCGTCACCTGTCATTGAACCGGACCGGCACGCATCCAACAGAGTCAAGACGAAACCATGCTGAGCGATGCTTGCCAATTTACTCTGCAGTTGGCCTGCCGGAAGCGCAGTCGATTCGATTTTCGAAGATGTCGAAGCATCGATCCCATATGGCAAAAGGAACAGTTGATCGTCAATCCTCGCTCCGTGACCTGAGTAAAAAAATATCATTACGTCGCGTCCGTCACCCAAACGCATTTGACTTTCAATTACGTTGAGCGCCTGGACAATGTTTTCTTTAGTGGCCACGTCGTTCGGATAAACCATGGGCTGGACTTTCGAATAGAGGCCACCTTTGTCCTGGCTCCGGTCAAGCTTCTCCAGAAACTCGATGGCATCATTGTCCGCATATTTCAGGTTGAGTCGAGAAGCGGATGGACCATAGTCGCTGATTCCCACGGCGAGGGCGTAAAGACGCGCACCAGGTGGTGAACTGGCACCGGTAGCGATCTGAATCTTTTGCGCGATCAATGCGCGATCTGCTTGACCAAGGGCCAAGTCAACATTTCGGGTTCCGATTAGACGCTTCAGCACATCGGGGCGTCGCAGTTCCGGTATGCTCGAAACCGGCACATTGATTACTCGGTCGGTTCCGCTCTGATTCGCGAGCCATCGGATGACACCGTTTGCATCGGTCGTTGACGCATATAAGCCATCAGGTGTCCAAGTTACCCAGTCGAGCGAAGTCGCATCAACATAGTGCGCGGTCGCCCCGGTCGACTTGTCTCTTAAGATCGGCATCAGCGCCATCAGTTCAACACCGTCGTCGGCCCGCAACCACCTGATCGTTCCGTCGTGAACTGCCGCCACAACTATTTTCCCATTACCACTCACCTGAACATCGGACACCGCGTTTTCAAGAGAATGAACCCACAATCGTTTTCCACTCTTCGATATAGCAGTGACTCCTGTTTGAGTGCCTACTGCAATGTCGACCCCATTTGGAAACAGGGCAGCTGAAATAGCTTCTCCACTGAAGCTCATCGGCGCAGCCTTCTGATCTAGAAGTACCTCGCCTTGATTGTTGATCGAAATGGCCTTGCTGTTGTCCGACCATACCATTTCAGGATGATTGGACATAGATTCAGTGTTCGCACTGAACCGGACGACAGATGGTGTCGGCTCGAAACGAAAATCGACGTCATTACCATCTTCATTTACTCCCAAGGTGTGGATGCCCGGAAACTTTGCGGTCGGTGACCCGTGTTCCCATCGGACTTTGTTCGCCGAATCATAGATCCCCAGATATGGAGCATCTCGAGCCCCGATGACAAGCGCTCCCTGTTCAGTCGCGACCATTTCTGTGGTTGTTGAATCGAATGACATTTCGATCCTTCGGCATTCACCCAATCCGCGGTCGATGCAGAACTCAATCCCACCCCTTCCACGGATAAACAATGAGGCACCCAAACTCGCCTGAAAATAGAGCGTTTTGCTGTCGGATGACCATGCGACCGTCGCCATCTCACCTGCAACGCTGTTCGTTTGAGGGGTGCCTTTTTCTGTGAGCGCTCGACCATCCAAAATCATCACGCAAGGATATTGAGTCAGTCCAACAGCCACTGACGAGCCATCTTTGCTAAATGCAATGGATGTTACTCCATGACTTCCGTGTGGATGGACACTGATCACAGAGTGGAACTGAGAATTGTAAAGGCGCACAAGACCATCTTGAGTCGAGACGACAAATCGTCCGTCCTTTGCAAAAGAAATTCCGTTTACCGCGTCAGTGTAGTCGTCGTCACGGGCAACCTCTTTCCACGCTCGGTTCCCATCGAATACACGGAGCCCGACTGTTCCCGCTACCAAGTACCTTCCGTCGGGGGAGAATGCCAATCGGGTAACAACGTTTGGCATTCCGGGAATATTTTGGATAATCTTCCCCGTTTTCGGGTCGGCGAGATAGATCAAGTTATTCTCAGTCCAACCGCCGAATGCGAGTAGACTTCCATCAGGAACCAGTGCGGTCGCATAGACTTGACCGAATCGATCGGGGCCAAATGGTGGCTCGATGATTACGTTTAGCTTCCCAGTCTTGGCGTTCCAAATCCGAACGGTTTTGTCGAGCGACCCGCTTACCACAATTGTTGAGCCTACGTCGACGCTCAGAGAAGTTATATCAGACGTATGCATTCCCGGATCAATTCGCAATACGGGTCGATCGTACTTCTGACGTTCTGTGTTTTGCGCCGCGGCAAAAGTGTGAATTGCCAAGGCTAGGCATGAGAAGTAAAGGACTAGTGCCCAACGACGATTTTGTCGTAGTCTTGCCATTTTGCGGCCTCAAGTTGCGTCTGTATCGTCCTCTTTGTTAGATCCTTATCAGCGCGGTGGTTATTGTAGAGCGCAGCGATACCATCGGAGACAGCCTTAACAAGAGGCTCAATTGCAGCTTTCGCGATTTCGTCAACAACACCCTTGTGTCCTTTGGTCGATGGGATCATGGCGCTTGCAATGTTGCAAGACTCCTTAACCTCGTCTGAGGCCAATTTGAGGTTGCTTTGCAGCGTTTGTAGATCTGTAATTTTCCCAGAACTGAACAATGCCACTTCTAACCCAGAGATGACCGCGTTTGCGTTGCCTTCGGCACTGCCGTATTCAAGTCTGGCATGCGCCTTTTGATTAACATTTCCGTACTGCTTGATAATCGATACGCACGTTTCGGAAGTCGTCTTCAATTGGATGAGGTTTGCAGTGGCATCTGGCCATCCCATTGGGGTAGCGCCTCCGCCTTGGGCTAGTGCATTGGAAACGCCCACCAGAGGCAGGATTAGAAGTGCGACTGCCAACGTTGTCTGCCTAGGCAGCACTTGGAAACATCCCAACAGAAAGGTTTGCTTTTTTGCGACATTAAACCAAGCAGCCATCATTGACTCCATGAAGAACGTTATTTTGAAAGTGCAAGTATAGTACAACAGGTTCAGCCGGTGTAACCACCAATTTCACTGTCATCTTTCGCGAACGGGTGCGGCTCGCTCGATTCGTTTGGCACGTCACCGTCTGGCCCTCTGCAGAACAGTAGTCCTGGATATTGAGTGCCGAAAATCAGTACTGATAAGTCGTCAAGTGTCTCGTCATCAGACCAGGCATTTGAAAGCGAAGAGGTGAAAAGAGATTGCCCGCTCAGGTCGGCGCATTGCCAAAGCAACTAGGGTGTCGAGCACAAGGTAAGTCATTGATAAATATATGCATTATATAAATCCGGTGAAATCCAATTGACGGCGGGCAGGGTATTGCAGGAAGATAAGGCGAAGATATGGCGAATACGCCTTTGGTTCTGCTATGCCGTCCGCCGCTGCTCTTCGCATCGAAATCGAGCGCGCTCTCGACCGTCGTTTTCCGGCGGCGCTGACACCTGTTCCGCGGACGATACGCGAAACTGCGACAACCTGGGTTCCTGACGTTGACGCATTGTTGGATGGCGGATTGCCGGTGGGGGCGATCAGCGAAGTAACCGGACCTCAATCGTCTGGACGGACGGGATTGGCACACTCATTTCTTGCTCAGCAGACGCAAGATGAACGCGTCTGCGCCTGGGTGGATGCAGAGGACGCATTCGATCCAGAGTCGGCGGCGGCCAGTGGGGTGAGTTTGCGGCAGTTGCTTTGGGTACGGTGCCGTGAAGCCTCGGCAGGAAGCGCGGAGAACAGATCAAGAATTCCTACAGGTTGGAAGGGAAGGACACAAGCACCGATTTGGACACGGCTCGATCAGGCGTTGCGGGCTGCCGACCTTTTGCTTCAGGCAGGCGGCTTTGCGGCCATAGTGCTGGACTTGGGTGACATGGCGCCAGAACACGGAAGCCGGATTCCGCTAGCGACTTGGTTCCGGTTTCGTCAGGCGGCGGATCGCACACGTTGTTGCTTGGTTGTGTTGGGCCAAGTAGCCTATGCGCAATCGAGCGCAGCGGTCGTACTGGAATGCGCACCCTGCAAGCCGCACACTGCGGGCGGCACTGTGCTCAACGGCTTCTCGTTCGAGGTGCGTCGTGGACGGCAACGTTTTGCGCCGGGGATACAAGGCGCACGAAAGCCGCCTGCATCAACCTGGTCAGCAACAGGCGCATGGGGAGCGGAGGAACGAGCATGAGCGATGAACTCTATGCCTGCGTTTGTGCGGCGGAGTTTCCCGCACAGGCATTGTTGCGCTTGCGACCAGAGCTGCAATCGGAGCCTGTGGCCGTGCTCGAAGGGCGAGCACCTTTGGAGACCATCTGCTCACTCAATAGGCAGACGTATCAGAAGGGCGCTGTTCTCGGAATGACGCGTCTTGAAGCCGAAGGCATCGCAGGATTGCGGTTGCTGGCGCGATCCGTAGAAGTTGAGGCCGCGGCAAGAGCCGTTTTGCTGGAATGCGTCGCGCACTTCTCCCCGCGCATTGAAGAGGCAAATGAGAGCGCGGTTTGCGCATATGTTCTCGACATTGCTGGTACGGAGTTGCTATTCGGAATACCGGAGATGCTGGCCCAAAGGCTCCGCGCCGCTCTGCTTGTGGCCGGTTTCCGCGCTTCGATTGCCGTAAGCGCCAACTTCCAAGCTGCCCGATTGAAGGCCGCTGCCACACGCGGCATTACCGTAATTCCCGAGGGGCAGGAAGCAGCGGCACTTCAAAAACTTCCCCTTGCCGCCTTGAGTCTTCGAGATGATCATGCCGAGACCTTTGCCATATGGGGTATTCGCACACTGGGCGAATTGGCCGTATTGCCCGAGATTGATCTCATTACGCGGTTTGGGCAGCAAGCAAGAGATTGGCGCGACCTTGCGCGAGGAGTGGCACCGCATACGTTTCAACCAATCGAGCCAGAGTTCACACTGAAGGAGTTCTTTGAGTTCGAGACGCCCGTCGAACAGATGGACTCGCTGCTCTTCATGGGCGCGCGCATGATTGATTGTCTGGTTGAGCGAGCCTCAACACGCGCAATGTCGCTGGCTTCTCTCACGGTCGAAATGTCGCTCGAAGGTGGGCGGGAGCACAAGCGCGTAATACGGCCAGCATTGCCCTCGATTGACCGCAAGTTTCTGCTTAAGCTGTTGCAACTGGAGATCGCAGCTCACCCTCCGCAGGCCGCGGTGCTTTCGCTCACCCTCAGAGCAGAGGCGGGACAATCAAGCAAAGTACAACTCGGACTCTTTGCGCCACAGATGCCCGAGCCATCGCGGCTGGACGTAACGATTGCGCGCTTGAAGGCTATTGCCGGCGAAGACCGCGTCGGCTCGCCTGTGCTCGAAGACTCGCACCGGTCTGGCAGCTTCCGCATGGAGGGCTTTTCTGTTTCCGGCACATCCGCTACGTCGAAATCCAGCCCTCCTAAAATGGCCTTACGGAGAATGCGGCCACCAGTGCCCGTGCGCGTAAAACTACGAGCAACCAAACCCGCAGCATTCCGTGATCCCGAACGCAACTTCGAGATTTCGGCAGCCTATGGCCCATGGCGCAGCGCCAGTTGTTGGTGGTCGTCCGTTGGCTGGGACGAGGAAGAGTGGGATGTGTTGGCCCAAACAGGCAACGGCACTACAGTAGCCTGCCTGCTTGTGCAGGATCTTACCAAGAACCAGTGGCGGTTGGAAGCCTACTATGACTGACGCCGCCGAATACGTTGAGTTGCACGCCGCCAGTGCCTTCAGTTTTCTTGCGGGAGCCTCGCAGCCCGAGGCACTCGCCGAACACGCGGCCCAACTCGATATGCCATCTATTGCTCTCGCCGATCGCAACGGCCTCTATGGCGTTGCGAGGTTTCATACCATGGCGAAGAAATGCGGGATCAAAGCGCAAATCGGTTCGGAGATCGCAGTCCGTTCCATCGGCAACAAACTCACACCGCCATCCTGGCTCCCACATCAATGTCCAGATGAACCGCCACGCATCGTATTGCTCTGCACATCGCAAACTGGCTACCGAAACCTTTGCCAACTCATCACACGCTTCAAAATGCGGGAGACAACAAAGACAGAAGGCGCGGCCACATTTGAAGACCTCGAAGAGTTTTCCGACGGATTGATCTGCCTCACAGGAGGTGACGAAAGTCCAGTTGCAGCGGCACTGACGCGCGGGCATGACGAAGCGCGCGGGCTCATTGAACGCCTCGCAACAATCTACGGTCACGGCAACCTTTATCTTGAACTCCAGCGCCACCAACAACGCGACGAAGAGTGCCGCAATCAATCGCTGTTGCGTCTTGCATCCGCACTCAGACTTCCAGTGATTGCGACCAACGGAGTTCGTTACGCAATGCAAAAGGACCGCGAGCTCCTCGATGTCTTCACGACAATCCGCCATCACACGTCGCTCAACAATGCTGGCCGCCTGCTCACGCCGAATGCCTCACGCTCTTTGCGTTCACCCCGCGAGATGACCGCGCTCTTCAGTGATATTCCCGAAGCCATCGCCAACACTCGCATCGCCAGCGAACGTCTCTGTTTCACGCTCAACGACCTCGGCTATGAGTTCCCGCACTATCCAGTACCTGACGGTGAAACAATGGACAGCTTCCTTGCCAAACGGGTGGAAGAAGGCGTCCGCAAACGCTATGGCACAGGAGCTAAACGGTCGCTCCTAGACAAGGCCGGCGCACAGGTCCAGCACGAACTCAAGCTCATTGCCAAACTGGGCTTCGCCGGATATTTTCTCATTGTCTGGGATCTCATTCTCTACTGCAAGCGACTAGGAATTCTTGTTCAAGGGCGCGGTTCGGCGGCCAACTCCGCCGTCTGCTACGCGCTTGAAATCACCGCCGTCGATCCCGTCGGCATGGAATTGCTCTTCGAGCGGTTTCTCAACGAGAACCGCGGCGAGTGGCCGGACATTGACCTTGACTTACCCTCTGGCGATCAACGCGAACAGGTCATTCAGTACGTCTATGAGCGTTACGGTCAACTCGGCGCGGCAATGACCGCCAACGTCATCAGCTACCGCGGCCGTTCGGCGGCACGCGAAGTGGGCAAGGCTCTTAGCTTCGAGGAGGATCAGCTCACGCGGCTGGCGAGTCTCGTCGGCCACTGGGAATGGCGCGGCGAGAACGACACCATGGCCCACCACTTTGCCCAGGCAGGCTTCGACATCCGCCATCCGCGCATCGCTCGCTATCTCGATCTCTGCCTGCGAATGCAGAACCTGCCGCGTCATCTCGGCCAGCACTCCGGCGGCATGGTCATCTGTGCTGGAATGCTTAACCGCGTCGTCCCCATTGAGCGCGCATCGATGCCAGGCCGCACCGTGATCCAGTGGGACAAGGAAGATTGCGCCGACCTCGGTCTTATCAAGGTCGATCTGCTCGGCCTCGGCATGATGGCGGTGCTCAAGGACTGCATCGAGTTGATCCCACGCCACAACGGCAAGGAAGTAGACCTTGCTGCACTGCCCGAAGATCCTCTCGTCTACGAAACACTTTGCAAAGCGGACACCGTGGGCATGTTTCAGGTCGAAAGCCGCGCGCAGATGGCATCGATACCGCAAAACGCCCCTGTGCGCTTCTACGACCTCGTTGTGCAAGTCGCCATCATTCGCCCAGGTCCCATTGTCGGCAAGATGATGCACCCATACATGCGCCGCCGCCAGGGCAAGGAGGAGGTCACCTATCCGCATCCGTCGCTGGAGCCGGTCCTGAAGCGCACCCTCGGTGTACCGCTCTTCCAGGAGCAGCTTTTACGCATGGCAATGACCGTTGCCAGCTTCACTGGCGCTGAAGCTGAAGAGTTGCGCCGCGCTGTGGGAATGCGCAGGTCGATGCAGCGCATGAAGGATCTCGAAGGCAGGCTACGCGAAGGGATGACACGCAACGGCATCGGCCCGGAGGCCCAAGACAACATCGTCCAGGGCATCTCGTCGTTCGCCATGTATGGCTTCCCGGAATCGCACGCAGCGAGTTTCGCGTTGATCGCCTATGCCTCGGCCTATCTCAAGGTCCACTATCTCGCCGCTTTCACTTGCGGCTTGCTCAACAACCAACCGATGGGTTTCTACTCGCCAGCCGTGCTGATTAAAGACGCTCAACGACACCGCTTGCGCGTTCGCCCCATCGATGTACTGCGCTCTGAATGGCTCTGTACGCTGGAGCCAGAACCCGACGGCTCGCTCTCGCTCCGAATTGGCTTCAACTATGCGAAAGGACTCCGGCAATCGTCAGCGAATGAGATTCTCACCGCACGGAGCCATAATGGACCATTTGTTTGCGTCGATGACTTCGTCCGGCGAGTGCCTGCCCTCAACCGCAAGGAACTTGTTACGCTTGCCCGTATCGGCGCGCTCAACTCGCTCGGGGAAGTCGAGCATCGCCGAGATGCCCTCTGGCAAGTAGAAGAAGCTGGCCGTGCCGTTGGCCCGCTCTTGCGAGCCGCCGAGAATGCGGTCACCGGCACACGCATTCAAACGCCCTTGCAGCAGATGACCACTGACGAGCGCCTTGCCGCCGACTATGCCGGTACGGGCATCACAACTGGTCCTCACCCAATGGCCTATCACCGCGAGACGCTACGGCGGGAAGAGATCTTGTCGGCGGAGGAACTTACCCACAGGCACAGCAACCAACCTGTCCGCATCGCCGGCTGCGTAATCGCCCGCCAGCGCCCAGGCACTGCCAAGGGGTTCGTCTTTCTCTCACTTGAAGATGAAACAGGCATCGCGAACGTGATCCTCACGCCCGATGTATTTGAGCGCGACCGCATCATTGTCACGCGTACCCGATTCCTTTTGATCGAAGGACTACTTCAGAATCAAAACGACGTGATCCACGTAAAAGCGCAAAGAATCTCACCGCTCGACATTACCAGTGCTGACATTAGCTCCAATGACTTTCACTGAGCAGTGGTGCTCCTTAACCATCATGCTAGAGTGCTCCACGCTCGCGCAGATTTCCAACCCGGGAATAGAATTCTCACCAGAGGGCTATGCGGAAAATCGTACACGTGGACATGGACGCGTTCTACGCGTCGGTTGAACAACGGGATGACCCGCAACTTCGCGGCAAACCAGTCGTTGTTGCATGGCGCGGGAACCGTTCCGTTGTCTGCGCCGCTTCGTACGAGGCCAGGCGTTTCGGCATCCGCTCGGCCATGCCTGCGGTTCACGCTGAACGCCTGTGTCCCGAGGCAGTATTTGTTCCGCCTGACTTTCCACGTTATCGTGCCGTGTCTCATCGTGTGCGAGAGATATTCAAGAGCCACACCGATCTCGTCGAGCCACTATCTCTAGACGAAGCATATCTCGACGTAACCGAAAACAAGACCGGCCTCCCCACCGCTACGCGAGTAGCGCGCGCAATTCGGGAGCAAATCCGTCAGGAATTGCATCTGACAGCTTCGGCTGGAGTGGCGCCAAACAAGTTCCTGGCCAAGATCGCCTCTGACTGGCGCAAGCCGGATGGTCTGTTTGTCATTCAACCGGATGAAGTGGCTAGCTTTCTGCCACCTCTCCCGGTGGGGCGTCTCCCCGGTGTAGGCAAAGTGACGGAAGCAAGGCTTGAGAAGCTCGGAATACTGACCGTCCGAGACTTGCAAGCTCTGGAATTGCCGACTCTCGAAGGCACCTTCGGCAGCCATGGCGTGCGCCTCTATGAGTTGGCGCGCGGAATCGATGAGAATCCCGTCATACCGAACAGACCTACACAATCGGTGTCGGCTGAAGACACATTTGAGCGCGATGTGCCGCTCTCAGAGACAGAGCCGATGATTCGCCGGCTTGCAGAGAAAACCTGGGCTGCCTCTCGCAAGGAGTCCCGGACAGCGCGCACTGTGGTTCTCAAGCTCAAAACCAGCGAGTTCAAGATCCTCACTCGCAGCCACACATCGTCGCACCCGCCCTCCACGTGCGATGAACTGACCAGCATCGCCCTTTCGCTAAGAGAGCGTATTAGCCTCGGTCCACGACAACACTTCCGTCTGGTCGGCGTTGGCCTGAGCAACTTCCACGAGACTGAAGACACACCGTCGCAGCCAGTGCTTTTCGAGTGACAGCGTGAACAAAGGAATTCTGGAACGAAGTTGGGTAGCATCTTGATTTAGCAACCTAGAAGCTCTCCAGATCTCATTTCATGCAACGGGCTGTTAACGTCAAGCGCGGATCATACGGAGGCATATCGGCGGATACTGGGCGATTTCACAGTACCCACCATAACTTTCCAACATGAGAAGCCGCTCTCGCCGTGATTGAGGGGGCCTAGCTAAGAGCGATGAATCACTCGTCCACCGGCTTTGAGGGTGATAGTTGAGCCATTTCTGTTTTCACCTCATTGTCTTCGGAGTTTTCCAGATCCCTTAAAGTCGCACCCCAAACGAGCACAGACCAATCCGGCATTTCGATTGAGAAGATATCTCCACGCACTTCCACGATTGCTTCTTCATTGGGCGGATTCAAATCGGCGACATGGCCAGTCTGAAATCCATCAAGTGCCTGCGAAGCGAGCCCCCAGAAGAACACTCCACCATTCGAAGGTGTCTCCATGCCAGTCAACCAATCCGGCCAAGCGACATCCTCGAAGAAGGTTCCGACATAACGAGTTCCCTTCCAATTGAATCCTGACCGGCCTCTTCTGACTGTAGGCGAGGAAAGGACGGCGTCACCGTTCAAGAGATAATTGGCAAAATCCTGAGCAGGACTATCCGCAAGCTCCTTCAACCGCCGGCCAAAAGCCGCAATGCGACCTCCTTGGACGGTGAATAGAGGAACGTAGTGAAGTAAAAGGTCTCTGAATTGAGCGTCGCTCGCCCGTGTCTCAGCAATTCCATCTGGATCGACCACGATGATGTCCTCCTTCCCACCTTCCTTGGTTCGCGGAAACACAATAACTCCGATAGCTTTCGAAAAATCACCCTTCGTGAATTTCTTGTGTATCTGCCCAACCGCTTTTTTCACGTTCGACCCATCGATCCTTCCGCGCGCCTCAATTTTAAGCTCCTTGCCTTGAGGATCTTTCGCAGAGAGGTCGTAACGTTTCAGGCCCGGTGTCACAGACCAAAATCGGTATGGCCTGTTGAATACTACGATTCCGATCTGCAAAGAAGTGCCCATAGCCAAAACTTCAGAACGTCGGGCCGTTTCTCTCGAATTTTTGCTTTTGTCGACACGTAGTGTTCGGCGGCGATCCTTCCCATCCCCTTCCGACTCAGCTCTCATGTTCAAATGCCTTAATTCAGACCAAGCTGCCCGAATTTGAGCATTCTTTACTCCTTCGCCCTCATCTTTTACCGCTCCTGCAAAATGAAGGTTTGCATTCCCGACGATCTGCGCTATCGAGATCGTTAGGCCGTCCTTCTCCAATTTCTTAAGACGTTTTTCAATCCCTGGATCTGTCCCTTTACAACGAGAGCGATCGACTTTTACCCGCAACGTCACTTTTTCAGCCGAAGGGGGCCTGATCACTGGGGGTGGGCCAGGCGGAAATGAAGTTGAGCTTGCCATAAGGGACAACTGAATGATAACGCATCGTCTAGACTGCAAGCCTGTGGGTGAAGGAAGTATAGACAAACGCGAATCCCAACTCCGATCCTCAAATCCTGATCGGACGTGGATTCGAGTCGCGACGCCGACTTGCCGGAGCTATTCTACCGCGAGTCGACTTGAATCACTCTGCAGCTCGACTCGGGGCTCCCCTTTCCGAGCCTTAATGGTGGGGGTGTACGCTAGTATCCATATCGGAGAAGAATCACTTGATGCAACGCGGGTGATGGAGATAGCCGATGGCTTTAGGAAAATTGAAGAAAATCGATGTTCGCGAAGAATGGAAGCACGAGGCCAATGATTTCACGAAGTGGCTTTCCAAGGAGGAAAGCCTCCGGCAGCTCGGCGACGAAATCGGTTACGACATCGTTCTGCTGAAAACTGAGGCGGCATGCGGTGACTTCAACGTTGATATACTCGCAGAGGACGAAGGCACAAAACAGAAGATCATCATCGAAAACCAGCTTGAGATCACGAATCATGACCATCTTGGCAAGCTGATCACCTATGCGTCTGGCCTTCTTGCTGGTGTCGCGATCTGGGTTGTAAGCAACGTGCGCGAGGAGCATCGGAAGGCGATCGATTGGTTGAACGAGCACACAGACGACGATGTCGAGTTCTACCTGGTTCAGATCGAGCTGCTCCAAATCGATGAATCGCCACGCGCTCCACACTTTGAGATCATCTGCAAACCAAACGATTGGGCGCGATCGGTAAAGGATTCAGCCAGCCAAGGAGCCTTAAATGGGGTCAGCGCCGAACAATTTGAGTTTTGGACTCAATTCAGGACGTTTGCGATCCAAAACAAGACCACCCTTCGGCTTCAGAAGCCATCGCCCCAGCACTGGACTTCCATCAGCATTGGGAGTTCTCAAGCTTGCATTTCACTCACGATCAATTCGATCAAGGGACTCTTCGCCGCGGAACTTTACATTTATGACAACAAGGAACTTTACGCAAAATTGTTCGACCGTAAGATTGAGATCGAGGCCGATCTCGGCAGCCCGGCGGAATGGATGGAACTTCCCGGCAAGAAGGCTAGCAGGATCAAGGTGTCAGCCCCCGGGGATTTCAAGGCTAAAGAGAAGTGGAACGACTACTTCAAGTGGTTGCTCACTGAGGCGGAGAAGTTCTACAGAACGTTCCCGAAGTACTTAAACTGATTGCGTCGTCACTGTTTAGAAATTGGGGTAACGCATGGCCGACAACATGAGGTTCCGCAAACATTATTTTGAGGCTCTCGGAATTGGGATCGATGATGAATGCAAGCTCGAAGCCGCTCGCAAGCTTGCGCACGACATCCGTCAATTCGAGATCGAGCTGTATTGGAAGCGGGCGACCTATTTTTGGGCCTTTCAATTGATCGCGTTTACGACACTTGGACTTCTTTTCAAAGACGGTAAAATCGTCTCTCTAGGACAACTGCCCTTGGGTCGGCTGCTAATCCCGGCACCGATTGGCGTAATCACTGCCCTTGCTGGATACCTTACCGCTCGTGGCTCGAAATTCTGGCAAAAGAACTGGGAGGCGCACGTCGATCTATTGGAAGATGAGACGAAGAATCGGCTCACCCATGTAATCATGTGTCGTGATGCCCCGCAATTCTCTGTTAGCCGAATCAATCAACGTTTGCTGGGCTACCTAACGTGCGGATGGGCTGCGGTTTTGATTGTCGGTGCGATTCCGAAAGTTGCGGAGTACCTCCACACTTATTCCTCTTGGCTCGGTTACATAGCTCTGTTCATAACGCTGGTGTTTGCTTTAGCCTTGTTCGGCACCAGAACCGACTTTACCGGGTGTGCGTACTACTCCGGCGATGAGACGAGCTGGACAGATTACCCTCCGAAACGTAGAAATGCACTCTGGGAAGTTATCTACGGTAAGGCTTTTCGCCCTTTCATCATCTGGCGTGACCGTTCCGCGAAAGACGTGATTGTAGAGCAAATGCCCTCGGCGGGTGGCGCGGATCCCCAGGCGGGGAAAGAACAATAATCAGGGTATCTCAGCTCCGGATTCTCGGACCTTGTACGATTTATCCCTTAAAACGACCATCTGACCAGTTTTCCGGCGACCAACCCGATTTCGTTTAATGCCTCAGTTGAGAGAGGCGCGGTGTGCCCAATACTCTTCTATCGCTTGATCGCAATCGAAACCATCATCGTCTGATAGCTGAGGGTCGCTAGAAAGTTCTTCGATAGATTGCCGCAACAGGTTCCGCACATAGTCGTGGTCAGAAATGCCTTGAGGCCGGGAATAGTCCAGCCTCTGAGGTCCAATCTTCCCATTCAAATCAGCCAAGAGAAAACCAAAGGGTCCGGGGATATTTCCGAATCGCTCATCGAATAACTCATCAAGGACATCATCCCAGACGCTCGCGCTCACACCTAATGCTTTGAGTTGATCGTAGACAAACGGATTAGACGATACAGTGCGGTCCATGTCCTCTGAGTCCATTCGTAGCCTTTTCCTCCATTCCTGAATGCTAAGACAACTGTTGCCAACAGCCCGTTGCACGCTTCCACAATCGTTGCGACCCGATACGAACACTAAAGCTTTCGCATCGGTTTACCTTATACGCTCCCCTTTGATGCAGCCGCATGAACGTGCGGCTGTTTCGGAGCCGAGTTCGGCGCGGGCGGTTTCCCGACAAAGTGTTGCCTTGGCAGACTGAATTCAGCGAAAGGATTCTGTCCTTTCATCAACGAGCCTGCGAAGTAGCCGAACAGTATCATCGCGCTCAGCAAACCCCACACGATAACGACCGGCTTCCACGGAATGAGAATCAGCATGGTTTCACCTCGGGTTATTATTCTTGCGCATCGTTAATGTGCTGGCATCTTGCTACAATCAGCCCATCGGCAAAGCCAACTGCTTAGTGCCAGATTACGAAGAAAAAAGTAACGCCGACCAATAGAAGTCCGGCGATCACGCCGACAACGATCCAAATACGACATCGCTGGCGATATTCCTTGCGCAGTGCGAGCAGGCGCTTTACGCACAACGGACAGCTTGCGGCGTGGTCCACTTTCGGGTCCGTCAATTCGAGACGCTTAGAGTGCTTTGCTAGTCGCCGAAGGAAATCTTCGTCCGGGCAGGGTCCGGTCGAGACCACATCGCCGGCCAGCACCCGTCTCTGGTAGTGCTGCGCAATTTCTTTCTCAAAGCGATCCTGGGAACGTGAGGATTGTCTCCAGCTCAATCGCATTCAAGCAAATCTCCGGACCGGGAAAGATTGTGGAGCAACGATTCTATCTCCCGGAAGTATGCACGGCGAACGGCGGTGTGGTCCATCTCTAATTGCTTTGCAATCTCCCGCCACGAGTATCCAAGCCAGCGCCACTTAAGGACCGATAACGCGAACGGGGAGAGACGATCAAGCAATTCGTTTGCGTAGGTCCGTTGCTCTAGATCCGGCGTGGCAATGAGAAAGTGCTCCAGATCCACAAGCAGCCCAGATGAAAGCTCACGTCCCGTCTTCGCCGCAAGCTGTTTTGCCCTGCGGCGAATGACGCTTTTGATTCGCGCCGTCAGCTTGTCCACGGATCGTTCAGGGTGGCGCGAAATATAGCGAGATGCGTTCTCGATTGCGTGGTCGATCAGGTCGTGCGCCGTGTCAATGTCGTTCAAGTAAGTCCAGGCACAAAAAGAGGCGTATGACCAGGATGCCTTGCAAGCGGCTTCCAATTTCTCGTCGGAAGCGGCGTTCCCGGTCGAATAAACCGAACTCCACCTCAGTTCCTGCCCAACTCGATCTGTTGGTGGCATACGCGAGCGCCTGCCCGAGGGGGGATTGCGCACCAGTTACGCCAAGTATAGATGACAGTTTCGTGAATCTGTCAAAAATATTCCTCTCCGTCTGCCACAAACCAGCCTTCAAGGTGCCTTTAGTTAATGTTGGGTGTCTTCGCGGATGCAGGGCGGGGACACGGAATCTTCGACTTTTCGGAGGAAGAGATGGCTGGCAACCCGGAAGCAGATAAACAACTCGATCCGGGCCAGAACTGTCAAAGCAGCCAGCAGTCCGCGAGCTCTGGAACCGAGTCCGCTCGGATAGCGATGAATTCGGACGAACGCAACAAAATGGAGAGCGCCTTGCCGGACCACAAAGTCGAGGACGAACCAGTCCAAGCCGCGATTGCGCTCATTCAAGGGAAATGGAAAATTGGCATTCTCTCTCGCCTACAACATGGTCCGCTCCGTTTGAGTCAACTGCGTAGACTGTTTCCCGGCGCATCGAAGAAGATGCTGACACAACAATTGCGCGAAATGGAAATGGACGGCCTTGTAGTGCGCTCTGATCAGAGCGCCAAAGTGCGTCATGTGGAGTATTCGTTGTCGGCGTCCCTTGGTTCTGCCGTGTTGCGCCTGATCGGCACATTGGCGCAGTGGGGAAGGCAGCATAAACCAGGTCATCCGCAGAGAGGCACGCAACGCGATCCCACGAACAATGACGAATGAATTGACGTTGCGCGCCTTCGTCTCAAGGAAGTATGTCAATATCATTCCACTATGGAACTATATTGACACGGAGGGAAATAACAATGCGTGGCACACGAGCGGTTGCACCGATAGGTTACACATTGCATTGACACCCAGGATTAAGGCATCAACTTAGGATCGGTCCCGACTAGATCGGTGTTTGCCATTACTAATCCAGCATTATTCTGGCAAGTCGTTGCTGGGATTGAATGAGAAGGCTTATCGGCACCAATCCAGCTTTCCGTTCCTCACGAAGAAATGAGCACCGCAACTTCCACCTTCCCAAATTGAGGGAGTGAGCGTCGGGCGGCGGAACAAATCTACGTCAACAGACCATCGATTCCTTCCAGCCAGAGGTAGTTGGATATGATCGCCGCATTTTGGGCATTGCAAGTGCGCCCATTTCAAATAGCCGTCACGTATTTCAACAAGCACCATATCTGAGCGTAATTCTTCACGTGCGGGACATTCCGATACCACATCTGCCAGAAATGCCGGTCTGGACAAGAATGGCAATCGGAAAACGATTTCGAGAAGGAAGAGAGGAAGAGGTCGCATTAGCTTTGATTTAGAAACGGTGTCATGTCTCCACGCCCGTCGTATTTCCTTTGGGCGCAAAGGGGGCAGTCAGGACTGCGTTTACCACCGGGGACCATGTCGGAATCCTTGATCCAATCGAATCGCCGCACACGTTCCGCGCAGTGGCCTTGCGCACCTCGAAAGCCAGTTAGTCGATGCAACAGTTCGTTAACCGCAACTGCCGCAATCTCAGTTGTAAATGTTACTACTGCTGGACTTGGATCAGTCCCGCCTGCTACATATCCGGCGCGCCGGTACTGCTCGTATCGAGCTGGGTCACATCGCAGCATCCCTTCTTCGAGCATCTTTTGCGGACTGATGAGGTGGCGACAGACTTGGCAGGGATACCCCGGCTGTATAACCGTAACCCGCCCATCGAAGCAGTCGTAGCCTCCCTGTTCATTGGGGTCAATCAAAACGCCCATGTCTATAACGGGAATCATATAGAAATACGCCAGACGATTAAGGAAATTGCGTCCCAGGTGATCGTCTGTACAGCCAAAAATCACGTCACATGCACGAAGCGGGTCCCGACATTCCGGTGAATCCGCGTGCCGATTAATGCGCACCACTGATCGAGCAAGGCCTATTTCGGCGATTGCATCACCCACAACATCAACTTTATAGCGATGAGCGATGGCGTCGGCTCGCGTTGAAAAATGCAGCCGATTCAGATTTGTGATGTCAACGCGATCTGGGTCAATGAGTAAAAACTGAGACACTCCACTTCGAGATAGCAAGCTAGCGACCGCCGACCCCGTCCCACCGCAACCCACGATACCTACTCGGAGACGCGCGAGATCTTCCGTCGAACGTGCACCAAATGCACGAGATTGACGATCAAACTCGACGGGGCTTGCTATGCTATCTCGTCCTGGATAGCGGATTTTGAGGCGATCTCCGATGACACGGGTTAACTGTGTCGAGTGCGCTTTTAAATCCGAGTTGTAGGCCCGAACAAGGAATTCGCCACTTCGATCCATGACCATTGCGAAATGTGGCCGTTCCGTTTCCATCCGTCTGAAGACAATATCGAAGGACTCCTTGTCGGCAATGTCATCCCGTTCAGAGAAGAAAAGGCTGCTCCCAGGATGCGAATGGGGGATGCAGATAGCATAATCTCGTGCCATCGCTTTTTTCGACAAATTGAACAGCGGCGTGGTAGACCAACTGAAAGACGTTGGCGTCCTCTCTAGGAACGCTTCTGCCGGAAGATCAATCACCTCACGCACGAGCGCGCGTTCTTCGATTGCCCCGGTCCAAGGATCGATCTGTCGCGAGCGACCGCAAAGCAAGAGAGCACCGTACTCATTCTCGTCGCGAAGAAGTGTCCGGTGCAGTTGCTGATAATGCTGTTCAAGCATTGTGAAAGTGTAGCGCACCATTAGGCGATCCGGAGCTCCCCACGGATGTAGCTGATAAACGTCCGCAAATTATCGACGCCAACGCGCCAATCTTTGTCATCTAAATGGCGCGACCAAAACTGCCATTTTTCCCCGAAGAGTTCAGAGTCGATGGCCGAATTCTGCGGGTCTCGTCCATCTGCACGTTTGAGTACTGGGATGGTATAAAAGCTATCAAGTTTCGTCGTGGCGTAGCTGTCAGGAATAATGACGAGAAGATCGCACGCATTAACTTTGACCAGCGAACCGTCATTTATCGTTCGCAGGTCGCCCGAGAAAGAGAATGCAGGGAACCGCAAACCACGGCGCTCTTTGCCATCCGGCATATTCTCAATGAGTTCCTGGTATTTGATGCCGTTTTCGCAAAGGAACTCCTGATCTTCCTCAGGAAGAAAGCTCATGGCGGGCTACTCCTCTGCTCCTGGATTCGTCTTCGGCTTTCGCGTCTGAAACTTCTTGATGCCCTTAGGCTCCGCCTCAAAATCAAGATCAACCGGTTGATCCGGCCCAATCTCCGGATCTTCGCCAGCACCAGGAACCAACTCGTTGACAACCCAGTCGGCGGGGCTCCCAGCAAGTTCGAGAATTTGGCGTCCCTTTATGTAACGTTCCGGCCAGTCCTTCTCCCCTTTGTTGACGATCAGCTTGTAGGGATGAGGCTCGTGTTCTATCGCTTCGAGCTCTTTTATGTCTCCTTCCAGACGCTCTTCATCCTGTTTCAAACGCTCTTCATCGCGTCTGATTTCCCGTTCAACCTCGTGCTCGCGTTCCCGTAGTTCGTCGGACATTCTGTCCACCTCCGTTAGACTTGTGGCGAACTGTGCATGGCGCGCCACGAGTTCAATTATGTTTCCGATCTTGGCGTATGTCAACAGCGCAAATTATTACGTCAATATGGCAAACGTGTTGAACCAGTATGATTACTAGTCAGAGAGACAAACGTGTTTGCTGGATTGACATAATGGCCAACGAAGTGCCACAATTTTATTTAGCCATGACTACTGAGAGCGAAAAGGCGTTCTACAGAGCATTCGGGCGAATGCTCTCTGAGATAAGGCGCAAAAAGCATATTTCGCAAGAAATGCTGGCTGATGAACTTGGTCTCTCACGAACGTCGATAACAAACATCGAAAAAGGCCGCCAGCCCGTGCAACTGTACTCCCTATACGTGATTGCCAGGTTGCTCGGCACAGATGTTAAAGAACTTCTGCCTTCCGCGGCCATTTTCGAACGCCCAGAACGGGCCAAGGGCCTGAATGTGAGCAGGTCAGAATGGCTTCAGACTATGAACGTAGTATTTGATCCCACAGGAGATGACGATGCCCACCATCGAACAACAAGCAGCAAGACTGCTCGAAGAGAATAATGTTAGCCGTGCACCGATCCCTGTTGATTCGATTGCAAAAGCTGTAGGTCTCGATGTGCGTTATGCACCCACCACTGATGATGTTTCAGGGGCGCTGATCCGAAACGGCAAATCTGCCGTTATTGCGGTGAATTCTGCTCAACACGAGAACCGACAACGCTTCACAATTGCCCACGAGATTGGCCATTTCATTTTGCACAAACGGACCGAGAGACACGTTGACGAAGACTTCCGAATAGACTACCGGAACACGGTATCCTCCGAAGCGACGCAGCGTAGCGAGATAGAAGCAAATGGATTTGCCGCAGCGCTCTTAATGCCAGGGAACTTCCTGAAAAGGGATCTACTGCGAATGGAGGTTGACGAGAGCGACGCTGACCAAACCATACAGACCTTGGCTGTTCGATATAAGGTCAGCCGTCGGGCGATGGAGCTTCGCCTGCTAAACCTCGGATTCATCTCACCAGTATGAGACGGCCTTATTTGCGTTTCTCGTTCACGGAAAGCTACGCCTGAAAGACGCGACGTAATCGATGACATAATGTCAGGCTCAATTTGTAACGAGAAGTACGGCTTGTGGTCGGCGATCTTGATGGATATGTTCTTAGATTGGCGGATTCAGGCCAATGCATGAACGGACTTCTTGACACGGTTTGTTGAATGCGTGCGCCTTCTGCAAACGTACTTGCAATTAACGCGGCCGCAAGCGCGCCGTGGTCGGAACCGGATCGCCGGGAAGAATCACATGCGCTTTCAATCGCTGTTGTGGAAAGTCGGCGGGATTCAGAGTGACAATGAAATCGGCCTTGCCCACTTCGGCGCAAGTGCAGAATGGTTCGTCATCCGGGTCCGGTGAAATTTCATTGCCGGCTGTCTCTGGTACTTCTTCCGCTTGCGAACGGATCAGGTTGATGACCGCGCCAATGAGATGGGAACGAACACCGCGACGCGCGAGAATCTCCTTGTACTCATCGACGATCTCTTCGCTGATCAACCAGACAAAGGTGTCATATTCGATCCAGTCCCGCAAAAATTTGGCGCTGGACACTGGCGACTGAGCGCCTTGCTGCTTGAAAGCTGCGATTCCAGCAACCAGGACGGACGTATCGACTACGCCTCTAGGCCGTTTTTTTCTGGGGTAGGGCAATGACGCTGATCTCCGGTGATTTCTTTCGTTGCGCCCGATACATCTTGATCTCATCCATGATTTCGCGGTCCGTTGCGCCCTTCAGGTCGCCGGAGGCTTCCTCGAAGGTGCTAGTGATCTCTTCCTTCCAGCCCTTCCGCTTTCTTCCGCTCGCTTCATCGCCGAGCAATGCCGTCTTCGGAAGCTGGGCTTCGAGTTCTCTGGCCAACGCCTGGAGCGGGATTTCGATTTTGACCACTTCTTTTCCCCGAACCGGCCGCGAAAGAATCGAGACATTGGAAAACAGCCCTGTCTTCGATCTTTCCGCGTCCTTGAAAATCTCCCTGGTGAATCTCGCCAGCAGGGGCACCGAGGTTCCCAGCGATTCTTTGAGGTAGAAAGCAACCTTGGCTTCCAGCAGCAGCGCAGCGTCGAAGACAAAGAACCGGTCCTTCCGCTGCGGCTGCAATACGCCGAACTGGACCAAATTCTGAAGATCCTTGGGCGTCACACCCAGAACCGCGCTGGCTTCTCGAAGTTTGAGCTGAATCGTCTGCATATCGCCACCTTCATCTAAAGTTTAGATGAAAACG
>Ga0187847_10000544_pt1 | contig 40653 bp, 46 predicted proteins | sample June2016WEW_4_10_FD_132458 | JGI IMG/M metagenome (GOLD analysis project Ga0187847, IMG submission 132458) | Peatland microbial communities from SPRUCE experiment site at the Marcell Experimental Forest, Minnesota, USA - June2016WEW_4_10 | ecosystem: Environmental > Terrestrial > Soil >...
CCTGCCGGCCTTCGGGTACGCCAAGCCGGTGCCGGTCAACGTCTCACGGCTGCGCAAGCCGCGCTCGCAGGGCTTCATGGTGTCACTGGCCGGGCCGGCGATGAACATCGTCCTGTCGGCCATCGGCTTTGGCATCTGCGAGTTCGCCATTCACGTCACCCAGAACCAGTTCACCTTTGACGTCGGGGAGTACTTCGGCCTCGCCAACCTGGTGCTGGCGGCCTTCAACATGATCCCGATCCCGCCGCTCGACGGCTCGGCCCTCATTGAAGTCTTCGTGCCCAACCGCCACCTGCGCTCCTACTACCACCTGCGCGCGAGGGCCCTGCCCGTGGTGATGGTGCTGCTGATCTTGAACGTGCTGGTCTTCCACGTCGGTCTCAACGCGCTGAGCGACCTCGAGAACTGGTGGATCAACCGCCTCTTCTAGCGTGCACTAGGAGAGGCCCATGGCGTGCGCGGCCCGTTGGTAGACCGGCCCCGAGACGGCCGCGGCCTTCTCGGCCCCGCGTTGGGTGATCGACGCGAGAGCGGTGGGGTCGGCGCGCAGTTCGCCGTAGCGGGACGCGATCGGCGTCAGGGTCTCGATCATCAGCGCCGCGAGGTCGTCCTTCAGCGGCCCGTAGCGGGTGTAGCGCTCGGCCACCTCGGTCGGCTTCTCGCCCGAGAGTCCCGCGAAGATCTCGAGCAGGTTCGACAGGCCCGGCTTGGATTCCCAGTCGAAGCGGACCTCGTCGTCGGTGTCGGTGACGGCCCGCTTGACCTTCTTCTCGATCTCGCCCGGCCCGTCGGTCACGTAGATCGTGCCCATGGGGCTGGAGATCGACTTGGACATCTTTCGCGTCGGCTCCTGCAGGTCCATGATGCGCGAGCCGGCCAGCGGTTGGACGCCGGCGGGCAGGGTGAAGATCTGGCCGTAGCGGTTGTTGAAGCGCTCGGCGACCTCACGGGTCAGCTCTAAGTGCTGGCGCTGGTCGTCGCCGACGGGCACGTGCGTGGTCTCGTAGAGCAGGATGTCGGCCGCCATCAAGACGGGGTAGGTGAAGAGGCCGGCGCGGTAGCCGTCCTGGCGCGAGGCCTTCTCCTTGAACTGGGTCATGCGGCTCAGCTCGCCGAAGGTCGCGACGTTCTCGAGCAGGCCGGCCAGCTGGGCGTGATAGGGGACGTGGCTCTGGATGAAGAGGGTGCAGACCCCGGGGTCGAGCCCCGCGGCGAGCAACGAGGCCACGCAGTCGATCGTCTGCTCGACCAGGACGGCCGGCTCGATCTGCAGGGTCAGGGCGTGCAGGTCGACGACGCAGAAGAAGGCGTCGCGGTTCTGCGTCGCGACCCACTGCTTGACGGCCCCGAGGTAGTTGCCGATATGCATGGTGCCCGAGGGCTGGATCCCGGAGAAGGTGCGCACGTCACCATCGTAGATGACCGGCCTGGGGCAAACCCCTGGTCAGGTAGAGTTGCGCCGTGACCTTCGTCGTGACGACGCCGTCCTTCAGCGGCCCGCTAGCGCTGCTGCTCCAGTTGATCAGCGCGCGAGAGATGGACGTACTCGACGTCGCGCTCTCGCCGATCGTGGACGAGTTCGTGCTCATGCTGCGAGACGAGACGCGCACCGTGGACGTGAACGAGCTGTCGGAGTTCTTGTTGATCGGGGCGATCCTGCTCGAGATGAAGAGCCAGAGCCTGCTGCCGGGGCGCGACAGCACTGAGCCCGACGAGGAGTTCGTGGGCTGGGAGGAGCGCGACGTCCTGCTCGCGCGCCTGCTCGAGCTGCGCACCTACTCCTCGCTGGCCGACGCCTTCGTCTCGCTGCTCGAGCGGGCCAGCCGCGCCTACCCGCGCCTGCGCGGCATCGACGACGGCTTCGTCGTCACGCCGCCGGACCTGTTGGCGGGGGTGACGACGTCACTACTGGCCCAGGCCTACTTGCGCGGCATCGAGGAGCGGCCGGTGCCGGTCGTGCGCTTGCACCACGTCACCGTCGACGCCGTGTCGGTCGCCGAGACGGTGGTGTCGCTCACCCAGCACCTGCCGGGCCTCGGGCGGATCTCCTTTCGCCAGCTCGTCGAGGGCTTCGAAACGCGCATCGAGGTGATCGTGCACTTCCTCGCGCTGCTCGAGCTGTGCAAGCTCGGCCACGTCACCCTCGGCCAGGGGGCGACCTTTGGGGAGGTGCAGATCGAGTGGCTCGACGTTCCCGTCGGCCTCGACATCGGACGGGTGGACAGTTATGAGGGATGAGCTCTCCTTAGAGCAGAAGCTCGAGGCGATGCTGACGGTCGCCCTGGAGCCGATCTCGGCCGAGGAGCTGGCCGACGTCGTCGAGGCCGACGGCGAGGACGTCACCGAGGTGCTGCGCCAGCTGCGCCAGCAGTTCCTGGACGAACGCCGGGGCTTCCAGGTGATGGAACTGGCGAGTGGGTGGATCATGCAGTCATCGCCCGACGTCGCCGAGTGGGTCGCCAAGTTCGCCAACCGCGACGTCTCGCACCGGCTCAGTTCCGCGGCCCTCGAGACGCTCGCCATCATCGCGTACCGCCAGCCGATCTCGCGCGCGCAGATCACGGCGCTGCGCGGGGTCAACGTCGACGGCGTCTCGCGCCTGCTCGAGCAGCGCGGCTACATCGAGGAGGTGGGCCGCGCCAGCGGTCCCGGTCAGCCGATCCTGTACGCCACGACCGAGCTGTTCCTCGACCGCATGGGGCTGGCGGCCATCTCGGACCTGCCCCCGATCGAGGAGTTCATGCCGCCGCTGGAGACGGCCAACGAACTGGCCGACGAGATGTCGGCCCGCTTCTCGGAGCTGGGGGAGATGTAGGTGGACGAGGGCGAGCGCCTCCAGAAGACCCTGGCGCGGGCCGGCTTCGGGTCGCGCCGCTCCTGCGAGGTCCTCATCACCGAGGGGCGCGTCACCATCGACGGACGGGTCGCCGAACTGGGCAACCGGGTCAAGTCCGACGTCAACGTGATCTGCGTGGACGGAGCGCTCGCGCCCACGGCGCCGAGCTCGGTCTACTACCTGTTGAACAAGCCCGACGGGGTCGTCACCACGGCCACCGACCCTCAGGGCCGCACCACGGTGCTCGACCTGGTGGAGTCGCCGGTGCGGATCTTTCCGGTCGGGCGCCTCGACATGAACACCGAGGGCCTGTTGATCCTGACCAACGACGGTCGCCTGGCTCACCTCCTGACCCACCCCAGCTCGGGCATCGCCAAGGAGTACCTGGCGCGCGTCGAGGGCGACCCCTCGCCGGCGGCCATCCGACGACTGCGCGAGGGGGTCGAACTCGAGGACGGCCTGACGAGCCCCGCTCAGGTGAGCCGGGTCAGCGAGGGGTTGTTGCGCATCGTGATCCACGAGGGACGCAACCGCCAGGTCCGGCGTATGTGCACGGCCGTCGGTCACGACGTCACCCGTCTCGTGCGCACGCGCATCGGTCCGCTGCATGACGCGACGCTCACGCCCGGTTCGTCGCGCCAGTTGTCCCTGGGTGAGGTGCGTCGCTTGATGGAGGCCGTCGGGATGAGCGACGAGATCGCCTCTACGATGCCATGATGGCCACGCCCCTCGTTCGAGCAGTGCGCGGCGCGACGACCTGCGCGATGGACACGCCCGAGGAGATCACCGTGGCAACCCAGGAGCTGTTGGCGGCGATGATGGAACGCAACGCCCTCGAGCACGACGACGTGATCAGCATCGTCTTCACCACGACCCGCGACCTGACGTCGGCCTTCCCGGCGACCTGCGCACGCGGGGCCGGCTTCGGGGACATCCCGCTGCTCTGCGCCAGTGAGATCGACGTGCCGGGGTCGATGGCCCATTGCATCCGCATCCTCATGCACGTCTACACGACCCGCGCGCGCACCGACGTGCGCCACGTCTACCTGCGCAGTGCGCAGTCGCTGCGTGATGACCTCCCCGGCTGAGCGGCGCGCCCACGTCGTGGGGCTCGGCCTCATCGGCTCCTCGGTCGCGCTCGCCCTCAAGAGCGTCGGCTGGCGGGTCTCGGGCCACGACATCGACCCGGCCGCGCAACTCGCCTGCGAGGAAGCGAACGTGATCGCGGGTGACACCATGGACGACGACGTGATCCTCTGCGTCGTCGCCACGCCGGCCGGGACCGTCACCGAGGTCGCCAACGACGTGCTCGGAGAGTTCACGCGTGCGGACCTCATCGTCACCGACGTGGCCGGCGTCAAGAGCTCGATCGTGACCGGTGTCCTCGACCGGCGATTCCTCGGAGGCCACCCAATGGCCGGCTCGGAACAGCGCGGCCTCAAGGGAGCCCGCTTCGACCTCTTTCGAGGGTGCACGTGGGTCCTCACGCCGACCGAGCACACGCCGGCCGCCGCCTTCGGCGCGCTGCACGGCTACCTGCGCGAGATCGACGCCAGCGTCGTGGCGATCGACGCCGACGACCACGACCGCCTGGTGGCGCTGGCGAGCCACGTGCCCCACCTGCTCGCCGGGGCCCTCATGAACGAGGCCACCAAGACGGCCGAACAGGACCCGGTCCTGCTCCAGCTCGCGGCCGGCGGCTTTCGCGACATGACCCGCATCGCCGCCGGCGACCCCGCGATCTGGCCCGACGTGCTCTTCGAGAACCGCGACGCCATCAACCAGACGCTGCTGGCGCTCGAGGAGCGCCTGGAGGACCTTCGACGGGCCCTCGACACCAACGGGCGGGCCACGATCGAAGAGAGCCTGCACGAGGCCGCCGTCGCGCGGCGCCAGCTGCCCGGGCGGGCCCTCAGCTCGGACAACCTGGCCTACCTGCGCATCGTGGTGAGCGACCAGCCCGGCGTCCTCGCGCGCGTGACCATGGCCGCGTCGGACCTGCTCGTGAACATCTACGACATCGAGATCGCCCACGGCATCGAGGGCGTCGGCGGCACGCTGCTGCTCGCGGTGGACGCGGCCCAGTCGGACCTGCTGGCCGGATCGCTGGTGGAGCTCGGATTCTCGGTGGTGCGCGAGCAGTGAGCGTGCACGTCGCCCACGCCGCGTCGTTGCACGGTTCACTGGCCGTGCCGGGCGACAAGAGCAGCTCGCACCGGGCGCTGCTGCTCTCGGCGCTGGCCCCCGGCGTCAGCACGGTCCACGGCCTCTCCCCGGGCCTCGACGTCGCCGCCACCAGCGCGATCGTCGTGCAGTTGGGCGCCCGGCGCCACGACGAGGACGGCGCGGCCGTCATCGAAGGTCCCGAAGAGGGGCTGCACCCGAGCGGCGCCGACCTCGACTGCGCCAACTCGGGCACCACGATGCGCCTGGTCGCGGGGGTGAGTGCCGCCATCGAGGGCGAGCACACACTCGTCGGGGACCAGTCGCTCAGTCGCCGGCCCATGGACCGGGTCGCCGTGCCCCTCACGCTGATGGGGGCGCGCCTGCGCGGACAGGGCGAACGCACGACGGCGCCGCTGCACGTGCGCGGGTCGGCCCGACTGGCCCACGTCGACTACCGCGTGCCGGTCGCGAGCGCGCAGGTCAAGTCGGCGATCATGTTCGCGGCCCTGCGCGGCGACGGGCCCACGACGGTGCACGAGGACGTGCGCACGCGCACCACCACCGAGGACATGTTCGCTCGGTGCGGGCTCCAGGTCACCAGCGCCGACGAGGGCGAGGGCTGCGTGGTGCGCGTCTCGCCGGGGCGGCCGACACCGACGACGTGGCGCATACCGGGCGACCCCTCCCAGGCGGCCTTCTTCGCCGTGCTCGGGGCCGTCCACGACTGCGCCGTGGTCGAAGTGACCTCGATTGACGCGTCGCCGCAACGGATCGGGTTCGTGGAGGTCCTGGCGCGCATGGGCGCGGCGCTGGCGCTCGAGCCCCTCGGGGACGGCGTCAGACTGGTCAGCCAGAGTTCCCAATTGCGCGGCACGGAGGTCTTCGCTCGCGAGGTCCCGTCCCTCGACGAGGTGCCCGTACTGTGCGTCGCCGCCGCGGCCGCGAGCGGCGTCAGCGCCTTTCGCGAGATGGGCGAGCTGCGCGTCAAAGAGTCCGACCGCTTCGCGCAGTCCCTGGCGCTGGCCCTGGCGCTCGGGTGCCGGGTGTGGGAGGAGGGCGACGACTTCTTCGTCGAGGGACTCGATTCGGCGTCGGCCTTCGCCCCCTTCGCCTTCGACGCCGCGCTCGATCATCGGCTCGTGATGGCCAGCGCGGTGGCCGGCTGCGCCGGAAACGGCTGCGACATCAGTGGCGCCGACACGGTCGCGTCGAGCTATCCGGACTTCTTCGTCGACCTGGCCGCGCTGACGTGAGTGACAGCATCGTGGCCATCGACGGGCCGGCCGGCTCGGGTAAGTCGACCGTCGCGCGCTGCGTCGCCGATCAGCTGGGCTGGTCCTTCCTCGACACCGGCGCGATGTACCGCGCGGTGACGCTCGAGGTGCTGGCGAACGGCCTCGACGTGAACGACGAGGCGGCCGTCGGGGCCCTGGCCGCCACGCTCGCGCTCACGACCTCGCCGAGGGTCAGCGTGAACGGTCGCGACGTCCAAGACGAGATCCGTAGCGACGCCGTGAACGTGGCGGTCTCGGTCGTGGCCGCCAACCCGCTCGTGCGCCACGCCATGGTCGATCGCCAGCGGGCGTGGGCCCACGACCAGCCCCGGGGCACGGTCGTGGAGGGCCGCGACATCACCACCGTCGTCTTCCCCGACGCCACCTTGAAGGTCTACCTGACGGCCAGCGCCGAGGAGCGGGCCCGCCGGCGCGGCGACGAGAGCGCCGACTCGATCAAGCGCCGCGACGAGGCCGACTCGACGCGGGTAACGTCACCACTGCGCCAGGCGCACGACGCGCTGTACATCGACACGACCGCACGCAGCGCCGACGACGTGGCGCGGGAGATAGTCCAATGTCTGACGAACCGACGCTCGAACTGAACCCCGACAAGACCGCGCTCTATCGAGTGGTCGCGGCCCTGCTCTCGGGACTGTCGCGGCTCCTCTTTCGACCAAGCGTGATCGGGCGCGAGAACATACCCCTCACGGGACCGGTGCTGATCGCGCCGATCCATCGCTCCAACGTGGACTTCGTCTTCACCCTCTTCATCTCACCGCGCAAGGTCTTCTTCATGGCCAAGGACGGGCTCTTCCACCAGCGCTGGTTCGGACACCTGTTGGCCAACCTGGGCGCCTTTCCCGTGCACCGCGGCGCGGCGACCGACCGCGAGTCGATGCGCGCCGCGCTGGCCGTGCTGGGCCAGGGCCAGGCCCTGGTGCTCTTTCCCGAGGGCACGCGCAAGGCCGGACGAGACGTCGAGCCGCTCACCGACGGCGCGATGTTCATCGCCGCGCGCACGGGCGCGACGGTCGTGCCGGTGGGCATCGGCGGCAGCGACCGGGCGATGGGCAAGAGCGACTGGCTGCCCCGTCCGACCAAGATCCGCATCGTCATCGGCAGGCCCATCGCGCCGCCGGTATCCGAGGGACGGGTGTCGCGCACCCTGATCAGCGAGAAGACCGAAGAACTCCGTCGCGAGCTCGAACGGGTCTACCACCAGAGCCTGGACGGCCGCTAGGGCTACGCGCCCCAGGTGCGGTCGGCCGTGAACTCGACGGTCAGCCAGAGGTCGTGGGGCAGCCCCGCCAGACGTTCGTTGATGGCGTGGCGCACCTGGTCGCTCTGACGCACGGTCCAGCCGTCGTCGACCACGAAGTCGACTTCGACGTAGAATTTGCGACCGACCTTGGACATGCGCAGGTGCTGGTCACCGAGGCCGAACAGCTCGGCCACCTCGTTAACGGCCTCGCGCGTCGGCCGGGCCAGCTCGGCCGGCGGACTGCCCTCGACGAGCTCGACGAAAGTGGTGCGCACCATGCGCAACGGCGGCACCGCGAAGGCCAGGCAGGCCGCGATCACCAGTGAGGGGTCCACGTAGCGCGTGGCCCGGGCCCAGGACGTGGCGATGATGAGGTGGGCGAAGAGGAAGGCCACCAGCATCGCCAGGCCCAGGGCCCCGCCGGCCAGCCACTGTGTCGCTTCGGCGGCGACCAGCTCGGACGTGCGCGCGGTGCGGCGCATCCACCACCACAGCCCGATCGGCACGACCAGTGCGGCGCCGGCGTAGCCGACCCCCCAGCTGGCCGGCAGCTTGGCGCCGCCGTCGACGATGGTCAGCACGGCATTGAAGGTGGCGTAGGCGCACGTCGCGAGCAGGGCCACGGCTTCGACCCCGATGATCAGGGGCGTCAGGGCCTCGCGGCCGAAGGGATAGCGCGACGTCGGTCCCGAGGCCACCAGGTGCGACACCCGATAGGCCATCCACGACAGTCCGATCCCCAAGAAGGTGTAGAAGCCGTCGAAGAGGATGATCTGGGAGCCGATGAACACCCCGATCGCGATGCCGATCGCCGCGAGCACCAGGCCGCAGATCATCGACATGCCCAGGGCGCGCCGTTCGCTTGCGAAGTCGTTGCCGTGCACTGTCGACTCCGGGCTCGTCATCAGGTTCACCTTGCCTTTCGCCGACCCACCGGCGGGCCCGCGTCGTGGGAACGTCGCCCGCGTTCGCACCGTCGCGCGTGCGATCAGTTCGCCGTGTCGCCTCGCCGCGGACACGGTCGAGACGCGACCTAAGGGTAGTGCACGGTCACGTCACGTCACGGCGCTGTGGCGACGTGCCTCGAAGCAGCTTTCGGCCGCTCCGTCGTCGACACGGCCGATGGGACTTTCGCCCCTAACGGTCCGCGACGTAGGTCGCTACCCTGAATTTTGGGAGCACGGCCACCACCGCAAGGTGTGGCGGTGGTCACTTCTGAATGGAGGAAATTATGGTTCTGACCAGATCTTCTAATCAGGAATTGGACGTTCCCATGTGGTCCAACCTGTCGTGGCCTTCATTGCGGTGGCTCGACGAGATGTTCCACGATGGCGATGGGCGTCAGGCATTCAAGGTCGAGGTGTGCAACGACGGTAGTGAAGTGGTCGTTCGCGCCGAGGTGCCGGGCGTCGATCCCGAAAAGGACATGCAACTAGATATCGTGAACGACGCGCTCGTGATCTCGGTGGAGAAGACCGAATCCCACGAGAACAGTGGCAAGCACGTGCACCGCAGCGAGTTCCGCTACGGGTCGCTCACGAGGAGTGTCCCGATTCCCAAGGGCGTCGACGAGTCCAGTATCGACGCCACGTACAAGGACGGAGTGCTGGAGATTCGTATGGCGCTGCCGGCGGGTTCGCCGAGCGGCGGGGCACGCCGTATCCCGATCAAGCGAGTGAATGAGTGACCGCTTGAGCAGTGCAGGGTAGTTGGCACTGCATCGAGTAGCGCCTCGTTGGTGCTAGTCGATGCAGTGCCGTCCTGGGCCCGTCAGCGTTCGCGCCACCAGGTGCCAAAGACCACTTTGGCGTAGCGGAAGCCGAAGAGCCAGTTCTTGCCCTTCTTGGTGGTGCCCGAAAAGCGCGGGTGCCAGACCGTGGGCACCTCGGCAGCGCGCCAGCCCCGCTTCAGGCACGTGATCAGCAGTTCGGCGGTCTGGTACTGCTCCTGCTGGAGACGGTCGATGACGTCGGCCATCATCGTCACGCGTAGCGCCCGGTACCCCGTCGAGGTGTCGGTCAGGGTGGCCCCGGTCATGCGGTTCATGATGAAGGAGAAGAAGAAGACACCGAGCTTGCGGGTGCGGTCCGAGGTCTCGTCGGTGCCGAGGCGCCGGCTCGCCACCACGAAATCGGCGTCGTCGGCCAGCAGGGGAGCCAGCACCTGGGGGATCTCGGCCGGGTCGTTCTGGCCGTCGGCGTCGAGGGTGACGATGTAGGAGACGTGGTGGTCGATGCAGTAGCGGTAGGTGACCTGCAGCGCCACGCCATGGCCGAGGTTGACCGGGAACTCGATCACGACGACCCCGGGGTAACTGCGGGCGATCTCGGCCGTCTTGTCGTGACCCCCGTCGACGACCACCAGGGTGGTGTACGGCTCGCCGTTGACCGTGGCCGGCATCTTGTCGAGCACGCCACCGATGTTGCCCTCCTCCTCGTAGGCGCAGATCGAGGCGAGGATCGGGTGGGGGGAGTAGTCGGGGTACTCCGCGTCAAAGCGCTGCATCGCCTGCTCGATGGCCAGGGTGCGCAGGCGCGCGACGCGGCTCTTCTCCAGATCCTCGCGGGCCACGCCTCGTCCTATCGCAACGTCACGTGCGCCGACACTGCACGTGGCGCGATGTCCTCATGGACGTTCGATTTCACGCCGCGATTCTAGCCTTCGGGGCCTCGACCCCTCGAATCACCGTCCGGCCGCCGACAGGACCTGGGCGGCCGTGAACTCGCGGTCGGCCTGGCCGTCGAAGGTCGAGACCTCGGGCGTGTCCAACGTCAGGTCCAGGATTGCCGAGAGCGTCTTGAGCATCTCGCGTAGCTCCGGCGGGGGCGGGAAGTACTCGTCCTCGACCGTGACCGAGCTGACCTCGACGCCGTGGAGGGGGTTGAGGAACTCGAGCACCTCGTTCACCAACGACTCGGGGGCCGAGGCGCCGGCCGTGACGGCCACGGTGCCGCTCAGGTCGTTGGGCAGCTCCGAGGCGCGGTTGACGCGCAGCACCCGCGGGCAGCCGACGGCCTCGGCCACCTGGGTCAACGCCACCGTGTTCGAGGAGTTGGCCGAACCGATCACCACCACGGCGTCGGCGTGCGCGGCGATGGAGCGCAGCGCCGCCTGGCGGTTGGTGGTGGCGAAGCAGAGGTCGCTGCGGTTGGGCATCCAGATGTCCGGGAACTTCTCCTCGGCGTACTCGCGCAGGTGCTGCCATTCGTCGAGGCTGAGCGTCGTCTGGCTGAGCAGGGCGAAGGGGCCGCGGTATCCGCTCAGGGCGTCGATGTCCTGCGTCGACTCGATAAGGTGCACCGACTCGGGGGCCACGGCCATGGTGCCCACGGCCTCCTCGTGGCCCTCGTGTCCGACGTAGAGCACGGTGTAGCCCTTGCGCGAGCGGACCTTCAGCTCGTGGTGGACCTTGGTCACCAGGGGGCAGACGGCGTCGATGACCGTGCCGCCGGTCTGGCGGGCCCGCTCGATCACCTGGGGCGGCGACCCGTGGGCGCTCAGCATCACCGGAGCGCCGTCGGGCACGTCGGCCACGTCATCGACGAAGACGACGCCGAGCGACTTGAAGTAGTCCACGACGAAGCGGTTATGGACGATCTCGTGGTAGCAAAAGACCGGCGGGTCGAAGATGCGCGTCATCCAGTCGAGGGCCTTGATGGCCTTCTCCACGCCGGCGCAGAACCCGCGCGGCGCGGCGAGTACAACCTTGTCGACGCTCACGGGCCCAGCCTACCGGGCCGCTTTGTCCCTGACGTCCTAGGCTGGAAGGGTGTCGGGCGCACTCATTTCCTCAATTTCGGACGGTTCGCCGGCCGCGCAGGTCGACCTCGCGGTCGGCGACGAGCTCGTCTCGGTCAACGGCCGCGAGCCGACCGACATCATCGAGTACCAGCAGCTGATCGACGGCGAGACGGTGACCCTCGTCGTCAGGCGCGACGGTCACCCCCTGGCCCGCAAGGTCACCGTGCACAAGTCGCTCGGCCAGCCCCTGGGCCTCTCGATCGACTCAGCCGTCTTCGACCGCATCCGCACCTGTGACAACCACTGCTCCTTCTGCTTCATCTACCAGCTGCCCAAAGGCATGCGCCGTTCGCTCTACGTCAAGGACGACGACTTTCGACTCTCCTTCCTCTACGGCAACTACACGACGCTGACGCGCTTCACCGAGTTCGACCTCGAGCGCATCGTCGTAGAGGGCCTCTCGCCCCTCTACGTGTCGATTCACACGACGGATCCCGAATTGCGCGCCGAGATGCTGCGCAACCCCCGAGGGGCGACCAGCCTGCGCTGGCTGCGCGAGCTGCTGCGCGCCGGCATTGAAGTCCACGCTCAGGTCGTCGTCTGCCCCGGGGTCAACGACGGCGCCCACCTCGAGCGCACCCTGGACGACGTGCTCTCGCTCTACCCCGAGTTGGCCTCGGTCGCCCTGGTGCCGGTGGGGGTGAGCGCCTTCTCGATGGAAGAGACGATGCGCTCGCACACCGAGGGCGAGGCCCGACACGTCGTCGAACTCGCGCAGCGTTACCAGAGGCTGACCCGCGACGTCCTGGGCCGCGTTACTGTCTTCGCCAGCGACGAGTTCTACCTCGTGGCCGGGCTCGACCCGCCCCCGGCCGGCGCCTTCGAGAGCCTGGACCAGGCCGAGAACGGCATCGGGCTCGTCGCCGCGTTCCTCGAGAGCTTCGTCGAGCAGTCCGAGATGGCCAAGCTCGGGACCGGCTTCTTCCAGTCGATCGACGGCGCGCCGGCCTGGGGCTACCGGGCCCCGCACGGGGCCGACACGGCGCTGGAGTTCGGCGAGGAGGTTCTGGTGGTGACCGGGGAGTACGCGGCCCCGATCCTGCGCGACCTGTTCGAGCGTCACGGCTACGGCGACGTCGGCGTGCTGGCGGTGAAGAACGACTACTTCGCCGGCAATATCAAGGTGGCCGGGCTCCTGACGGGCCAGGACCTCAACCGGGCGCTGGCGGACGTGCCCACCTCGACGGTCTGCCTGGTGCCCGACGTCTGCCTCTCCGAGGGCCGCTTCCTCGACGGCCTCGGCCTCGAGGACCTCGCCCACCGGGTCGTCACCGTGCGCACGACCGGCCAGGACCTGCGCGCGACGCTCGACCTGGTGTCACGGCGCGAACTGGTGCGCACGTGAGGCCCCAGGTCGTCATCGTCGGCCGTCCCAACGTCGGCAAGTCCTCCCTGGTCAACCGGCTCGCCGGTAAGCGGGTCGCCGTCGTCGAGGAGCACCGCGGCGTCACCCGCGACCGCAAGGCCGTCGAGGTCGAGTGGCGCGGACTGACCTTCGACGTGATCGACACCGGGGGCTGGCTCGAAAAGGGCAGCGACCTCGAGGGCAAGGTCTCCCAGCAGGCCGAGGCCGCCCTCGCCGGGGCCGACCTCGTTTTGCTGGTGACCGACGTGACGACCGGCCTGGTCGACGAGGACACCCACGCCGCGCGCTGGGCCCTGCGCAGCGGCCGCCCGGTCGTACTGGTGGTGAACAAGGTCGACGACACCCAGCACGAGGCCAACAGCTGGGAGTTCCTCCGGCTCGGCGCCGGCGATCCCTTCACGGTCAGCGCCCTGCACGGTCGGGGGTCGGGCGACCTGCTCGACCACATCGTCGACCAGCTGGGCGAGCAGATCGAGGTCGAACGCGCCGCCGAGGCCGACGACGACGGGGCATTGCGCGTGGCCATCGTGGGCCGGCCCAACGTCGGCAAGTCGACCCTCTTCAACCAGCTCATCGGCGAGGAGCGCTCCGTCGTGCACGACCTGCCCGGCACGACGCGCGACGCCATCGACACGGTCGTGCAGACCGACGTCGGGCTCATCCGCTTCATCGACACGGCCGGGATGCGCCGCCGGGCCAAGACGGCCGCCGGCCTCGAGACCTACGCCGTGCTTCGCAGCCTCGACGCCCTCGACCGGGCCGATATCGCGATCCTCGTCATCGACGCCACCACCGGCGCCACCGGCCAGGACCAGCGCCTGGCCGAGCGCATCTGCGCGGCCGGGTGCCCCTCGCTGGTGGTGCTCAACAAGTGGGAACTGGTCGGAGTGGAGGAGCGTGACGGGGTGCTCGCGAGCGTGGGCGAGAAGCTGGCCTTCCTGGGCGACGCGCCGGTCATGAAGACGACGGCCACCTCGGGCAAGGGCGTGCACCGGATCCTGCCGGCCCTGTCGATCGCGGCCGCCGACTACGTCAAGCGCGTCCCGACGGGGGCCCTCAATCGGGCCATCCGGGACCTGCAGATCAAGCAGCCGGCCCCGACCGGCAAGATCCGCTACGCCGTCCAGGGCGCCATCGAGCCGCCGACCTTCACCCTGTTCGTCGCCGGCAAGCTGCCCGCGACGTATCTGCGCTACGTGGAGCGATCGCTGCGCGAGCGCTTCGAGCTCGGCTCGCAGCCGCTGCGGGTGCGCGTGCGGGTCGAATAGTGGCGCGCTGGTGCGAGACGTGCGACCGCCCGGTCGAGGGCGAGACTTGCGAGGTGTGCGGCGGCGAGGCCGAGGAGACGCGGCGCCAGCCCATCCCGTGGCGGTGGCGCTTCTTCATCGTCGTGACGATCATCTACGTGATCTGGCGCATCTATCAGTTAGTTTCGTGGCTGAGCCGATAGGAGAGTGCCATGCCCGTCTACGCCCTGGGCGACCGCGTTCCGAACATTCACGCCGACGCCTTCGTGCACCCTGACGCCGTGGTGATCGGCGACGTGCGCATCGGCGCCGATTCGTCGATCTGGCCGACCGCGGTGCTGCGCGGCGACTACGGGACGGTGCTGATCGGTGCGCGGACCTCGATCCAGGACGGCGCCGTCGTGCACGCCGTCGAGGAGTTTCCCACGGTGATCGGCGACGACTGCGTCATCGGGCACCTGGCCCACCTCGAAGGCTGCGTGGTGCACGACGGGGCCCTCATCGGCTCCGGTTCGATCGTGCTGCATCGCGCGATCGTGCGTCACGGCGCGACGGTCGCCGCCGGAGCGGTCGTGCGCAACCGCATGGAGGTGCCCGAAGGGGCCGTCGCGATGGGAGTGCCGGCGCAGATCCGCCCGGGCGCGAGCGACCACGACGAGATCCGCCGCAGCGCCGCGCTCTACGTGATGAACGCCCGGCGCTATCGAGAGCAGCTGCGCCCGCTCTAGGCGTTGGAGATTTCGACCAGTCGCTCCAGCGCGCGGCGGGCCCGCCCCTCGCGCACGCTCGCACTGGCCAGTTCGAACCCGTCGACGAGGGTCGCGGCCCGCCCGGCCACCATGAGGGCGAGCGCCGCATTGGCGCAGGCGACGTCGAAGACGGCCCCCGGGGTGGCGTCCAGGAAGGCGTGCACGGCCGCCACGTTCTCGCGGGTGTCGCCGCCGAGCAGGGACGCCGCGCTGTGGCGTCGATCGAGCTGCTCGCCGGCGTCGAGGCGCACGACCGTGACGCCGTCGGGGGAGACCGTGTAGAGGGTGCTCGGAGATCCGAGGGAGAGCTCGTCCAGGCCGTCGTCGGCGTGCACGAGGTAGGCGAGGCGTATGCCGCGGGTCTGGAGCACGTGGGCCATCTTGTCGAGCAGCGTGGCCTGCGCGACACCCACGAGGGTCCGTTCGACGAGCGCGGGGTTGGCCAGGGGACCGAGCACGTTGAAGACCGTGCGAAAGCCCAACGCCCGGCGAATGGGCGTGAGATTACCGAGGGCGTGATGAAACGTGGGCGCGAAGAGGAACCCGATGCCCGCGCCCTCGACGCAGGCCCGCACCACCTCGGCCGGGGCGTCGAGACGAACGCCCAAGGCCTCGAGCAGGTCGGCCGAGCCAACGGAGGAGGACGCGGCGCGGTTGCCGTGCTTGGCGACCGGCACGGCGCAGCCCGCGACCGCGAACGCCGCCATCGTCGAGATGTTGACCGTGTGCAGTTGGTCGCCGCCGGTGCCGACGATGTCGATGGCCTCGGGGCCGATGTGGAAGGTGTCGGCCGCGGCGATCATCGCGTCGATGAAACCGGTCATCTCGTCGGCCGTCTCGCCCTTGGCGGTGAGGGCGGTGAGGAACGACGCGATCAAGACGGCGTCGATCTGGCCGTCGAGGATGAGGGCCAACGCCTCTCGGGCCTCGACCCGTTCGAGGTCGGTGCCGCGCACGAGTGGGTTGAGCACGTCGAGGGAAAACGAGCCGGTCACGATCGGGGCACGTCGCTCGCTGATGGCATAGCGACAAGATAGCCGTGAACGTACGCGTGGTCGCCGCCGCTACGATTCAAAGATGACGGCGACCTATTTGGACGACATCGTGCGTTATCACCGTGAACGGGCCGAACGGGATACTCGGCTCTGGCAGGAGCGACTGGGCGGCGTGCACTACCGCGGTGCCTCGCTGGTCGACGCGCTCGCGCCCGACGCGACGTCGAACGTCAAGGTGATCGCCGAGGTCAAGCGCCGCTCGCCGTCTAAGGGCTGGCTCGACGAGGACCTCGACGTCGCCCAGGTGGCCCGCGACTATACGGCCGGCGGAGCGAGCGCGATCTCGGTGCTGACCGACGGACCCCACTTCGCCGGATCGAGTGAGGACGTGGCCGTCGCACGGACCGAGACCGACCTGCCCCTGTTGCGCAAGGACTTCACGGTGTGCGCCAACGACGTGCTCGACGCCGCCGAGATGGGCGCCGCCGCCGTCTTGTTGATCGTGGCGGCGCTCGACGACGAAGAACTGGCGCTGCTCTCTTCGGTCGGGGTGCAGTGCGGACTCGCGGTGGTGGTCGAGGTCCACGACCACGAAGAGGCCCGACGGGCGCTCGACGTCGGGGCCCGCCTCATCGGTGTCAACCAACGCGACCTGCGCACGTTCGACGTGAACGCCGATCGGGCCGCCGAGGTGATCGAGTCGTTACCGCCCGACGTCGTCACGGTCGCGGAGTCCGGACTTCGTACCGTGAGCGACGTCGAGCGCGCGGCGCGGGCCGGCTTTGACGCCGTGCTGGTGGGCGAGAGCTTCATTCGCGCGAGCGATCGCGTGCAGGCCGTGCGCACCTTCGCCGGTGTCGCCAGGGTGGCGCGTGCCTAGCCTCGCCGGAGCGTCATTCGTGAAGATCTGCGGCGTCACGACGGTCGCCGACGCTCTCGACGCCGCCGCCTACGGTGCTGACGCGATTGGACTGATCCTGGCTCAGTCGACCCGTCGACTGAGCCAGGAGCGGGCCAACGAGATCGCGCAGGCCACCAAGGGACTCGTGCTGCGCGTGGCCGTTTTTCGACACAACGAGCCCCAGTTCATCCTCGACGGGGTCGACGCGACGGGCGTCGACGTGGCCCAGGTCCACGGCACGCTGGAGCACGACCTCATCGACGCCCTACGCGCCCGCGGCGTGGCGATCATCAAGGCGCTGACGGTGGGGGCGGAGGAGTTCGACCGCTTCGACGAGGCGATGGTGGACGCCGTGCTGCTCGACGGTCCGGCCCCGGGCAGCGGTGACGCGCACGAGTGGCCCGACCTCGCCGCCCGGGCCTTTCGACGGCCGGTGATCGCCGCCGGCGGCCTCAACCCGGCCAACGTGGCCGGGACCATCAGCGCAACCGGCGTCTGGGGCGTCGACGTCTCGTCGGGCGTCGAACGCTCGCCCGGTGAGAAGGATCCCGTGCTCGTGCGAGACTTCGTGGCGAACGCGCGGGCGCGCTTCGAGGACCGAGAGGAGCGACGTGGCTGACAACTCGGCCTTCATGACGGCCCCCGATGAACACGGCCACTTCGGCAGCTTCGGTGGGCGCTTCGTTCCCGAGGCGTTGATGCCGGCCTGCCTGGAGCTGGAGGAGGCCTTCGTCGACGCCTGGAGTGACCCCCTCTTCCTCGAGGAGTACCACCGCGTGCTGCGCCAGTTCGCCGGGCGACCGACTCCGGTGACGCCACTCGAACGACTGTCGCAGCGGCTCGGCCTTCGAATCTTCGCCAAACGCGAGGACCTCGCGCACACCGGGTCGCACAAGATCAACAACGTCATCGGTCAGGCACTGCTCTCCAAGCGCATGGGCAAGCCGCGCGTGATCGCCGAGACGGGCGCCGGACAGCACGGTGTCGCGACGGCCACGGCCGCGGCCCGTCTCGGACTGGAGTGCACGGTCTTCATGGGCGAGGTCGACACCGAGCGTCAGATCCTCAACGTCTTTCGCATGGGCCTGCTCGGCGCGCGCGTCGTACCGGTCACGTCGGGCAGCCGGACCCTCAAGGACGCCGTTAATGAGGCGCTGCGCGAATGGGTCACCTGCGTCGACACCACCCACTACTGCATTGGCTCGGTGATGGGTCCGCACCCCTTCCCCTGGATGGTGCGCGAGATGCAGAGCATCATCGGGCGCGAGGCCGCGGCCCAGCTCGACGAGCTCGGCGTGGGCACGCCCGACCTCGTGGTCGCCTGCGTCGGGGGCGGGTCCAACGCGGCCGGCGTCTTCGCCGGTTTCGCCAACTCCCGCGCGAGGCTCGTGGGCATCGAGGCGGCCGGCGGGTCGGCCGTCGGCAAGGGTTCGCCCGGCGTGCTGCACGGCATGCGGTCGCTCTTGATGCAGGACGAGTTCGGCCAGATCGAGGAGGCCTTCAGCATCTCGGCCGGCCTCGACTATCCCGGCATCGGGCCCGAGCACGCCCACCTGGCCGAGAGCGGGCGGGCCGAGTACCACGCCATTGGCGACGAGGACGTCGTACCGGCCCTACAACTGCTCAGCGAGCTTGAGGGCATCATCCCCGCGTTGGAGCCGGCGCACGCCGTGGCGTGGCTCGCCCGCGAGGCCGGCCGATCGATTCCCGCGGGATCGATCGTGCTGCTCAACCTCTCGGGACGCGGCGACAAGGACGTGGCCCAGGTGCGCGCCATCCTGGACGACGAACAGTGAAGAACCTCGAGGTAGACCTGCGACGGGTGCGCGACGGGGGGCGCAAGGCCCTGGTGCCCTACTTCGTCGCCGGGCTGACGCCGGACTGGGTGCGCTACGTCGAGGCCGCCGTGCACGCCGGGGCCGACGCCGTGGAGATCGGCGTCCCCTTCTCGGACCCCATGATGGATGGCGTCGTCATCCAGGAGGGTGCGCTGCACGCGCTGGAGGCCGGCACGACGCTCGACTCGTTGTGCAGCGACCTGGCCTCGCTGAGCGCTACGGTGCCGTTGGTCGCGATGACCTACTACAACATCGTGCACCACTACGGACTCGAACGGTGCGCGGGCAAGCTGCACGAGAGCGGCATCGGCGGCGCGATCGTGCCGGACCTCTCCCTCGAGGAGGCCGACCCGTGGCGGGGGGCCTGCGCCGAGCGTGACGTCGCCACGATCTTCCTGGTCGCCCCGTCGACCCCGCCGCAGCGCGTCGCCCGCGTGGCGGGCGCCAGCGAGGGGTTCGTCTACGCCCAGGCCCGCATGGCCGTCACCGGCGAGGCGGCCGATATCGGCCAGGCTCAACGGGTCGTCGCGGCGGTGCGCGACGTGTGCGACATACCGACCTACGTTGGTATCGGGATCACCACGCCGGAGCAGGCGCGAGAGGCCGCGCGCGACAGCGACGGCGTGATCATCGGTTCCGCGATCGTTCGCCGCATCCTCGACGGGGCCAGCGTCGAAGAGGTGGAGCGCTTCGTCGCGGCCTTTCGCGACGCGCTCGATTAACTCGAAGGTTAATCCTGCGACGTTCGACGACGGGCCCTACGGCACGGCCCACGCACCGCCTTCCGCGGCGCCGTTCATAGTTACCTCGGGGTAAGCGGCACTCAATTGTGCGTTCGTGCAACAATTTCGTCAATTTAGGCAACCTTGAAGGTTCAAGTTGGTGTTAAATCAAAGGTGGGTCATCAACCCGGTGACTCGTAGTGAACCTAATTTTGGGGGGTTTATTAATGGAACACAAAGTTGCAGATCCGGCGCCGTTAGGACTAGCCGCATTTGCTATGACCACTTTCTGCCTCAGTTCCGCTAACGCGGGCTGGTGGCACGGCGGTGGCGCCTCAGCGGCGCTCGCGTTGGCACTGATTTATGGTGGCACCGCGCAGTTCGCCGCGGGGATGTGGGAGTTCGTTCGCAAGAACACCTTCGGTGCGCTTGCGTTCACCTCATACGGTGCCTTCTGGATCGCGTTCTACATCATCCTGAAGATTCCGGCGATTCCGCCGGGCACGGACACGGTGGCGATCTTCCTGCTGGGCTGGACCATCTTCACGGCGTACATGACCGTGGCCGCATCGAAGACCAACACCGTGGTCTTGTTGGTCTTCATCGCTCTGACCCTCACCTTCGTTGCCCTCACCATTGGTAACTGGGGAGCGGGCAGCAGTGGCTGGGTCAAGACCGGTGGTTACCTAGGGCTGTTGACGGCGCTACTCGCGTGGTACGGCTCGATGGCCGGGGTGGTCAACGAGACCCACGGCAAGGTCGTACTGCCAGTAGGTCCACTGAACAAGTAGTACCCGGTACCGGTGACGTCACCGGCCTAGTTGCCAAACAGCGCCCAGCCTCTGGCTCGGGCGCTGTTTGGCACTGCGGGTCCCGGGGCGTTACTGTGCACAGAAGAGGAGTTTTTCGACCCCGTTCGGGGACAAGTGAGTGAACAAGTGGGGGACACATGACTGAAGCGAAACTAGAAGCGTGGCTAGCAGAGACGCGCACCTTCGCACCGAGCGAAGCATTCTCCAAGAACGCCAACGCCCAACCGTCAATCTACGAGGAGGCCGCGGCCGACCCGGTCGCGTGGTGGCGTACCCAAGCCGACCGCCTGACCTGGGAGAAGGCGCCGACCAAGAGCCTCGAGTGGGACCTGCCCTTCGCCAAATGGTTCAGTGACGGGACTCTCAACGCCAGTGTGAACTGCGTGGACCGCCACGTCGCCGCCGGCAAGGGCGACAAGGTGGCCTACCACTGGGTCGGCGACGCCGAGGGTGAGTCGCGGACCATCACCTACGCCCAGCTTCAACAGATGGTCTGCAAGGCGGCCAACGCGCTGACCGAGTTGGGCGTCAAGACCGGCGACCGCGTGGCTGTCTACATGCCGATGATCCCCGAGGCCGTCGTGACGCTGCTCGCCATCGTGCGCCTCGGTGCCATCCACTCCGTCGTCTTCGCGGGCTTCTCCGCCGAGGCGCTCTCGAGTCGAATCCTGGACTCCGACTGCACCTTCGTCGTCACCGCCGACGGCGCCTTTCGCCGCGGTTCGCCCGCGCCGCTCAAGCCGGCCGTCGACGACGCGCTGGCGAGTTGCCCCAACGTCAAGGCCGTGCTGGTGGTGCGCCGCACGGGGGGAGAGGTCAACTGGGTCGAGGGTCGCGACCACTGGTGGCACGACGTCGTCGAGTCCCAGAGCGATCAGCACACGCCCGAGTTCTTCCCCGCGGAACACACGATGTTCATCATGTACACCTCGGGCACGACGGCCAAGCCCAAGGGCATCTTCCACACTACGGGCGGCTACCTGACCCAGGTGGCGACCACCTACCGCTACATCTTCGACGTCAAGCCCGATAGCGACATCGGCTGGACGGCGGCCGACATCGGATGGATCACCGGGCACAGCTACATCGTGTACGGTCCGCTCGTCAACGGCACGACCCAGGTGATGTACGAGGGCCTGCCCGACTCCGGCGGCCGGGACCGCTGGTGGCGCATCATCGAGGCGCTCAAGGTGACCATTCTCTACACGGCGCCGACGACGATCCGCACGCTCATGAAGTGGGGTCACGAGCACCCCAACAGCCGCGACCTGTCGAGCCTGCGCCTGCTCGGCACGGTGGGCGAACCGATCAACCCCGAAGCGTGGATCTGGTACAGCACCAACGTCGGCGGCGGGAACTGCCCCATCGTCGACACCTGGTGGCAGACCGAGACCGGCGCGATCATGATCACGCCGCTGCCCGGGATCACGACGACGAAGCCGGGCGCCGCGATGAAGGCCTTCCCCGGGATCGACGTCGACGTGGTGGACAACGACGGCAACTCGGTCGGCAACGGCGAGGGCGGCTACCTGGTCATCACCAGTCCCTGGCCCTCGATGACCCGGGGCATCTACGGCGACCCGGAGCGCTTCAAGGAGACCTACTGGTCCCGATTCCCGGGCAAGTACTTCGCCGGCGACGGGGCCAAGCGTGACGAGGACGGCGATCTCTGGCTGCTCGGGCGCATCGACGACGTGATGAACATCTCGGGCCACCGTCTCTCGACGACCGAGGTGGAACACGCGTTGGTCGGGCACCCGGCGGTGGCCGAGGCGGCCGTGGTGGGCGCGAGCGACGAACTCACGGGACAGGCCATCGTCGCCTTCGTCACACTCAAGCTCTCGGCCGAGGACGAGGGCAAGGACCAGGTCGTGTTGATCGAGGAGCTGCGAATGCACGTCGCCAAGGTCATCAGTCCGATTGCCAAGCCCCGTCAGATCATCCTGACCCCCGAACTGCCCAAGACCCGCTCGGGCAAGATCATGCGTCGCCTGCTGCGCGACGTAGCCGAAAACCGCTCACTGGGCGACGTCACGACGTTGACCGACCCGACCGTGGTCAACATGATCGCGGGACTCATGGAGACCACCGGGGGCAACGAGGACTGAACTGCCCGCGACGGGTGTGACGTCGCGACCGGAGAGGTTCGATCGGGCGCAACGGCGGACGACCAGCCTTGTCCGAACCCGTGGTGGCGGCCGTGCCGATCACCGACGCGGCGCCGACGAAGAAGGTGACATTTTGCCCTAGTGGCCCGCCGGGCCCCTGATGCAGACTTTTGGCGCAGTCAAGAGTGATCGGGGGCCAAGTCGTGACGCCAGAGATCCACCCATGGGGGACGACGGGCGTTCGTAGCCGTGCTGACCAGGGGATAGCCACTCATGAGCGCTGACGCGGCGCGCCGTGAGGAACCTCGAGTCGGCGACGTGGTCGTGATGGACGTGGGCGAGTTCGACCATCTGGTGGTTCGCCTGCGCGACCTCGGCTACGAGGTCAAAGGCCCGACGCTGCGCGACGGCGCGATAGTGCCCGGAACCGTCGAGTCGCGCGCCGATCTGCCCCGAGGCGTGCACGACGCTCAAGCTCCGGCCCACTACCGGACCGAGTCGACCGAGGACGAGGAGCTCTTCGGTTGGGCCGTCGGGCCCCAATCGTGGAAAGCGGAGTTCTTCCCTTCGTCCCAAGTGATGTGGTCCAGCGAGACGGTCGGCGCCACGGTCGTCTTCAGGGCCCCCGAGGCGCCGGCGTCCCCACTGGCCATCGTGGGGGCGCGCCCCTGTGACGTCGCGGCCCTCGACGTGCTCGACCGGGTGCTCGCCGAAGGCCCGTACCGTGACCACCAATACGCCACGTCACGCGCGAGGAGTTTCATCGCCGTCGTTGAGTGCGCGGCACCCGCCGACACCTGTTTTTGCCCCTCCACGCAGAGCGGACCGGGCATTGAGGACAACTTCGACCTGGCGCTGACGGAGTTGTCCGATGGGCGGGGCCACCGTTTTGTCGTCCGCTGCGGTTCATCGCGTGGCGCCGAGGCGCTCGCGTCCTTGGCGACAAGTGAGGCGTCGGCCGCCGATCTCGCCGCTCGTTCGCGTATCCTGGAACGCTCCACGCAGCGCATCACCCGCTCGTTGCCCTCGCCCGACCTCGCTCGCTTGCTCGCGCGTAACCTCGACCACCCACGGTGGGCCGACGTCGCCGAGCGCTGCCTCTCGTGCGGCAACTGCACCATGGTCTGCCCGACCTGCTTTTGCAGCGACGTTCACGACACCAGCGATCTCGCCGGTGTCGTCGAGCGTCGACGGGCCTGGTCGTCGTGCTTCGACCTCGAGCACTCCTACCTGCACGGCGGCGCGGTGCGGGCGTCGACCTCGTCGCGGTACCGCCAGTGGATGACCCACAAGTTGTCGACCTGGTGGGACCAGTTCGACACGTCAGGCTGCGTCGGGTGCGGTCGGTGCATCGTGTGGTGCCCGGTGGGAATCGACATCACTGAAGAGTCGGCGGCCATCGCGCGCTCCGACGGCGCGCGGGCTGGCGGCGATTCGCCGGAGGTGACCCGTGAAGGTTGAGATGAGCGAGATTCTCCGGGCCCACCCGTTCACCGCGGGGATGGACGAAGAGATGCTCGCACTCATTGGGGGCTGCGCGTCCAACGTGGTGTTCGCGCCCGGAGAGCTGCTCTGCGCGGAGGGGGCGAGCGCTGACACCTTCTACCTGGTTCGCCGGGGACACGTGTCAATCGAGGTGCACGCCCCGGGACGGGGCGCCATCGTGATCGAAACCGTGGCCCGCGGTGACGTGGTGGGATGGAGTTGGCTCGTGCCGCCCTACCACTGGACCTTCGACGCGAGGGCCCAGGAGCCCGTGGGCTGCATCGCGGTCGACGGCGCGTGCCTTCGGGCCAAGGCGTCGAGCGATCCCGCGCTGGGCTTCGCCCTGCTCTCGAGGGTCTCGGTCACGCTGCTCGAGCGCCTCCAAGCGACCCGCCTGCGCCTGCTCGATCTCTACGGGAGTGGCCGTGGGCGCTAAGACGCCGTCCTCGTTGTCGGGCGAGACCCCCACGGTCGCGACATCGGACGCGATGACGCCCCGGGCGCACCGGGTGGTCGAACGGATTCGCGAGACCGATGACGTCACGACGCTGTTGCTCGAGCCACTCGACGGCGCGACCATGCGCTTTCGCTGTGGCCAATTCAACATGCTCACGGCGCTGGGTGTGGGCGAGGTGGCCATCTCCATGAGCGGTGCGCCGAGTGAGGGTCTGCTGCGCCACAGCATCCGTGACGTGGGTGCCGTCTCGGGCGCGCTCGCCCGCAGCCGCGAGGGCGACCTCGTAGGCGTGCGCGGTCCCTTCGGGACCGATTGGGGCGTGGCCGCGGCGGGCGCCGCTAGCGACGACGGCCGTGACACGGTGGTCGTCGCCGGAGGCATAGGCCTGGCCCCGCTGCGCGGGGCCGTCGAGGAACTGGTGCGCCGCTGCCGTCGTGGTGGGGGTCGCGTCTTCGTGCTGGTGGGCGCGCGCGAGCCGTCTCAGGTCGTCTTCGGCGACGACCTGGAATCCTGGGCCCGTCGAGGCGCGCACGTGGACGTGACGGTCGATCGCGCCGACGGCGCCTGGACCGGACGGGTCGGGCTGGTCACCTCGCTGCTCGACGGCGCCGGCTTTGACGCGGCCAAGTCGAGGGCCCTGATCTGTGGGCCCGAGATCATGATGCGGTTCACGGCGCGCGCCCTCGTCAACCTCGGGGTCGAGCCGCAGGAGATTCTGGTGTCGCTCGAGCGCAACATGCAGTGCGGAATCGGTTGGTGTGGCCACTGTCAGCTCGGTCCGGTGCTCCTGTGCCGAGACGGCCCGGTCATTGCCTACGGCGGTCTGGTGGCCGAACTGATCAAGCAGCGTGAACGGTGATCGCCGTCGACGTGGACCGGGAACGTCCTACGTTGGCCGTGTGGAAATTCGCGTCGTGCGACGGCTGTCAACTGAGCCTCCTGGACTGTGAGGACGAATTGCTGGCCCTGGCCGGCGCGCTGCGCATCGCCCACTTTGGCGAGATGTCTCGTGCGAGCGTCGAGGGCCCGTACGACATCTCGCTCGTCGAAGGGTCGATCACGACGGCCGCCGACGCCGAGCGCATCCTGGCCGTGCGGGCCAACTCGCGTTACCTCGTGACGATCGGCGCCTGCGCCGCCAGCGGGGGGATCCAGGCTCTGCGAAACTTCTCGAGCGCGGGGGAGTATGCGGGCGTCGTCTACGCCCATCCCGAATACCTCGACTCGCTCGACACGTCGACCCCGATCTCGTCGCACGTCGCCGTCGACTACGAATTGCACGGGTGCCCCATCGACCGCGGGCAGCTGCTCGAAGTCGTGCTGGCGTTCCTCGCGCGGCGGCGCCCGGCCATCGCGTCCTACTCCGTATGCCAGGAATGCAAGGCTCGCGGCACCGTCTGCCTGCTGGTCGCCGGGTCGACGCCGTGCCTCGGTCCGGTGACTCGGTCCGGCTGCGGCGCGCTCTGCCCGTCGATCGGCCGCGGCTGCTTTGGGTGCTTCGGGCCCACCGTAGGCGCCAACACCATCGCCCTGTCGACCCGTCTGGCGCAGCTCGGCCAGAGTGACGAGGAGCTGGAGCGCTTCTACGGCACCTTCAACGTGGCGGCGCCGGGATTCTCCGAGCGTTTCAACGCCCGCGCTACACGACTGGCGAATCCCGTCGTTCGACGAGGGGCGCGACCATGACCCACCGCGGTGCACGCACGCGCACGATCAGCGCCGAGGGGATCGCCCGGGTGGAGGGGGAGGGTTCGCTGCGCGTGCAGGTACGAGACGGTCTGGTCAGCGACGTGGCCCTCGACATCTTCGAGCCGCCGCGTTACTTCGAGGCCCTGCTGGTAGGGCGTCATTTCACCGAGGCGCCCGATATCACGGCGAGGATCTGCGGCATCTGCCCCGTCGCCTATCAGATGTCGGCCTGCCTCGCGATGGAGGACGCCTGCGGGGTTACCGTGGACGGTCCGCTCTCGGACCTACGCCGGCTGCTGTACTGCGGCGAGTGGATCCAGAGCCACGCACTGCACATCTACCTGCTGCACGCACCTGATTTCCTCGGGTGCGCTGACGCGGTGCAGTTGGCCGAACGCGACCCGGTGGCCGTCGCGCGCGGCCTCGACATCAAGCGCACCGGCAATCTGGTGATGCAGCGCGTGGGGGGCCGGGCCGTGCACCCGGTCAACGTGCGCGTCGGGGGCTTCTATCGATCCCCCGACCGCGCCGCGATCGCCGCGCTGGCCGAACCGCTTCGCCGGGCTCGCGACCAGGCACTCGAGACGGTTGAGTGGGTCTCGGGGTTCGATATTCCCGACGTTGACGGCGACTACCGATTCGTGGCCCTGGTTCAGCCGGGCCGTTACGCCATCGACGGGGGCCGACCGACGTCGTCCGACGGACTCGACGTCAGCGCGGCGCAGTTCGCCGCACTGGTCAACGAGGAGCACGTGGCCCGTTCGACCGCGTTGCACGCGACGCTCGAGGGCGGTCACTACCTCACCGGACCACTGGCCCGTTTCGCCCTGAATTACGAGCGCCTCCCCCCGCTGGCGCGCGAAGCGGCCGCTCGCGCCGGGCTGCGCGCGCCCTGCACCAACCCGTTTCGCAGCATCGTGGTGCGCGCGGTGGAACTGGTCTTCGCCTGCGACGAGGCCCTGGCCCTGGTCGAGCGGTACGAGGCACCGGCCCCGCCCGCCCTGGAATTCAACGCCCGCGCCGCCACCGGCACCGGCGTCACCGAAGCGCCCCGGGGCCTGCTGCTACACCAGTACGACATCGACGAACGGGGCGTCATCCGCCGGGCCCGGATAATGCCACCGACCTCTCAGAACCAGCTCACCATCGAGGACGACCTGCGTCGCGTTGTCCAGGGCGGTCTCGCCCTCGGCGACGAGGAGCTCCAGTGGCGCTGCGAGCAGTCGGTGCGCAACCACGACCCGTGCATCTCGTGCGCGGCACACTTCCTTGACCTGACGATGGAGCGATCGTGAGCGCGCCAGCGGGTCACGCCACGGTGGTCGTCGCCGGATTGGGCAGCGAGTTCCGGCGCGATGATGGCGTCGGTTCGGTCGTCGCCGAACGTGCGGTGACCGAGGCGGCCTCCGCCCGTGACGTCGGTCCGATCGGCGACCCCCTTGATCTGCTGGGCGTGTGGAACAACGCGGACCTCGTGGTCATCGTCGACGCGGTCGCGTCGGGTGCTCCGCCCGGTCAGGTGCGGGTCCTGGAGATGGACGTGGCCCGATTGTCCGCGCATGACGACGGAGCGGCGGTGCCCGCACCGCAGAGCACCCACGGAATCGGACTCGCGGGCGTGCTGCGCCTCGCCCGCGCGCTCGGTCAGGCGCCGGCGCGATTGGTGGTGGTGGGCATCGAGGGCGAGCGCTTCGACCTGGGACGGGGGCTGAGCCCTTCGGTGCAGGCGGCGGTGCCCGAAGCGGTTCGCAGAGTGGTCGAACTGATCAAGGAGGTCCACCCATGTGCTTGAGTTGTCTCGAAAGGGTCAGGTGCGTCGACGGCTCGAAGATGGTCCAGGTCGAGAACATCGATGGCGTCATCACGCGCGCGTCACTGCTCGCCTTGGACGGCCCGACTCCCGCGCCCGGCGACTGGGTGGTCGTGCACAGCGGTTACGTCATCGACCGTCTCGACGCCGACGAGGCTGAGCGCACTGTGGAGCAGCTTCGCCTGGGCGCGCTGCTATCCGAATCACCAGACAACGGAGGTATCTCATGACGACGGCTGAAGCGACACGAGCGACGTCCGAGGGCATGCCCGGGATCGCGGTCGCCGGTGTCACGGCGCTGGTGAGCGGTGTGTCGGTCTTCGTCAACAGCTACGGCGAGCACTCCTTTGCCTCACCGGCGCTGTACACCACGGCGAAGAACATCGTGGCGGCTACCGTCCTGGTGGTGGTCGCCGTGGCCGGTGGACGGCTGCGACGGCGCCGGGTAACCTGCGCCGGTGGCCGCTTCGTGACGGCGTCGCCCTCCAACGGCGCTCGGCGCGGTGTGGGCCATTGGCTGGGGCTGGCGTACGTCGGCGTCATCGGCGGCGGGCTCGCGTTCGTGCTCTTTTTCAACGGACTGGCTATCACCTCACCGGCGTCGGCGGCCTTCTGTCGAGATACCTTGGTGCTGTGGGTCGCGCTGCTGGCGGTGCCGATCTTGCGAGAGCGGGTGCAGTGGTGGAACGTCGCGGCCATCCTGCTCCTGGTCGCCGGCGAAATCATGTTCGCGGGCGGCGTGGGGGGACTGGCCCTCTCCCGAGGCCAACTGGACGTCCTGGCCGCGACGTTGCTGTGGGCCGTCGAGGTCGTCGTGGCCAAACGCCTGCTGCGCACGCTGTCGCCGGCGACGCTCTCGCTGATCCGCATGGGCGTCGGCGGGACCGCTCTGGTGACGTACCTCGCGGTGACCGGCTCGCTCTCGACGCTGTTCGCACTGGGCTCGCACCAGTGGGGATGGATACTGCTCACGGGCCTTTTGCTCGGGATCTACGTGGCCACCTGGATGACCGCCCTGGCGCGCGCCCGGGCCCTGGACGTGACGTCCGTCCTCGTGGGCAGCGCCGTCATCACCTGGCTCTTGCAACTCGTCGCCGGAACGGCGGCACCGGCGACGACGGCGATAGGCCTGGTGCTGATCTGTGCCGGCGCGGGACTCGTCATCTGGGCCGGCACCGTCACGCGAACCCGCTCCTCGCGTCGCTCGACGGCGCTGCGCTGATGGGCCGCGCGCACGTCGACACGGCCGTTCCTGAACGACTGTCGGGTCCGTCGCTCTTCGCCCGCTACGCCTATGCGCCCAATGAGCTCGGCTACTGCGGCCCGAGTGACTCGTTGGCCCTGATCGAGTCGGCGACGCAGGGATCCAATGACGGCCTCGTGTCCCAGTTGGCGCGCCAGTTCGAAGGTGCGTGGCCGTATTTGCAGTTGATCGCGGCGAGCAACGGGATTGGCGACCCGCTCGACCGTCGAGTCGTGGAGGCTTATTGGATCGGCAACGAACTGGTGCGCGGGGTGCCGGCGCTGTCGCTCGCCACGGCCCTCGATGATCGGTTCGCTTGCCGCGCCGGTGCGCTGACGGGGTCAATCGTGTCGGCCGCTTTCACCGGCGCGGTCACGCAGCACAGCTTTCACGTGTTCGCCGTCTATCCCTGGCTCGGGATGCTTCGCGCCGGCCGAGTGGGCGCCCCTTTGGAGGTCCTCGACCGTTGCCGTATCCGCTGGGGACGGGTCGTCGAGGTGAGCGGCGACCTGGTCACGGTCTCGTCCCAACCATTGCAGTTCAAGGGCTCACGGCTCGTCCTGGGGCCCGAAGACCAGGAGGTGGTGCGCCGAGCTCGAGATGGCATGGGCTTCGTCGACTCGCTCGAGGTGGGGTGCGCCGTGTCGATGCATTGGGACTGGGTTTGCGATCGTCTGTCCGCGCGTTCGCTTCGGTGGCTGCGCGCCTGCACGAGCGCCAACCTGAACGCCGTCAATGCACTGGCGTCGCCCGGGCCGGCAGTGGTGTGCGGGGCGTGAGCCGCGCCGAAGTGCGCGCACTCGTCGGGGTCACCTGCGCCATCACGCCTCTCCTCGCACACCGGGGCGGGGAGAGTCCCGTTCCAATTCTTTAGCTGGATGGTGACCTTTAGAAGGCCTATATGCTACTATTTCACTATCTGCTAGTGATTTACTAGTAATTACCAGAAAAGGAGCCCTCGGCTATGCAATCCCGTCCTTCGCTGTGGTGTCGTCTCGCGGTCATCGGCACCGTCGCGGCGATTCCACTCACGTTCCTCAGTCTCGAGCCCGCGCAGGCCTCGGGGACGAATGTCAATGTGGTCGGCTACTCGGTAGTGGGACCGGCGTTCAAGGCCTTGGAAAGCGACTTCCAGGCCACTCCGGCCGGGGCCAACGTGACCTTCACCAACTCCTTTGGCGCCTCGGACACCGAGGCCAACGCCGTGGTCAACGGCCTGCCGGCCGACGTCGTCAACTTCTCCTACGAGCCGAACATGGCGACGCTCGTGACCCACCTGATCATCCCCAAGACCTGGTACAACCAGGAGCGCGGCGTCGGCGGGGTGAACGTGAACCTGGTCGGCAAGAAGCAGGAGACCGTCTACCGCACGCCGGGCATCCTCACCGACTCGGTGGTCGTCTTCGCGGTGCGACCGGGCAACCCCTTAGGCATCACGAACTGGGGCGACCTGGTCAAGTCCGGCGTCCAGATCGTCACCCCGAACCCGGTCACGTCGGGCAGCGCCCGCTGGAACCTCGTCGCCGGCTACGCGGCCCAGATCGCGCTCAAGCGCACGCCGACGGAGGCCTACGAGTACCTCAAGCAGCTGATTTCGAACACCATCGCCCAGCCCACCAGCGGATCGGCAGCGCTGGCCGCCTTCGTGGCGGGCACCGGCAACGTACTGCTCGACTACGAGGACGACGTCGTCGCCGCCATCGCGGCCGGCGACAAGATCCAGCTGGTCACCCCGCCCGAGACGGTTCTCATCCAGAACCCCGTGGCCCTGACCAACACCGGCATCACCAACCCCTCGGCCGTGGCCTTCTACAAGTACCTCTTCTCCACGGCCGGCCAGACAGTATTGGCCGGCCTCGGGTACCGCTCGGTCCTTAAGAGCGTGTGGGACAAGACGTCCAAGTCGTTCGGCTCGTTCCGCAACGCCACGGCGGTGCAGACGGTCGCGCAACTGAGCCCGCAGGGGTGGTCGACCCTCAACCCCGACTTCTTCAACCCTCAGATCATCTACCCGGCGGGCGGCGCCACGTATCCTGAATACGGCATTGTGACCTACCTGGAGAAATTTGCCGGCAGCACCTCCTAGCGCACCCGATCTCGCGCAAGCGAAACGGCCGCCCCTAGGGCGGCCGTTTCGTCGCGTGCGCACGACCACGCTGACGCGCGCCACGGCCAAGGGTCTGGCGATGACGTACCTGAGCCTCATCGTGCTCATCCCGCTCGCCGCGCTGTTGACCAACGCTTTCAACCAGGGCCTCGGGTCCTTCTGGAACGCCGTCACCCAGCAGGAGTCGGTTGACGCGCTGCGCCTCACGCTGCTCTGCGCCTTCGTCGCCTCGTCCATCAACGCCGTGGCCGGACTGGCCACCGCCTGGGTGCTCGTGCGCGACCGCTTTCCCGGTCAGGCGCTCCTCAACGCCATCATCGATCTGCCCTTCGCGCTGCCCACGGTGGTGGCGGGCGTCACCTTCTACACCCTCTACGGGCCACTCTCGCCCTTCCACGTCAACATCACCGGCACCTGGATCGGCATCACGGTCGCCATCATGTTCGTGACCCTGCCCTTCACGGTTCGCTCCGTGCAACCGGTCCTCGAATCGCTCACCTTCAGCGCCGAGGCCGCCGCCGCGACGCTGGGTGCGTCCCCGGCGCGCGTCTTTCGCACCATCACCCTGCCGGCGTTGATGCCGTCGATCCTCACGGGCACCGGCCTGGCCTTCGCGCGCGCGATAGGGGAGTACGGCTCGGTCGTGTTCATCTCGAACAACCTGCCGTACCGCTCGGAGGTGGCCAGCTCGTACATCTATTCGCTCACCACCTCCGACCAGAACAACAGTGCGGCTTCGGCGGCCGTGGCGCTGCTCGTGTTGGCGCTCATCCTGCTGATCGTCTTCAACGTCACGGCCCAACGACTGGCCCGGCGGCGCACGTGAAGCCCTCGCGCCTGGCGTTGCGCACCGTGGTCCTGATCTACGTCGGGGCCCTGATTGGCGTGCCGCTGGTCTTCCTCTTCCAACAGGCCTTCATCCACGGCTTCGGACCCTTCTGGAGCGCCATGCACGACCCCGCGATGGACAAGGCGATCGCGCTGACGGCCAAGGTGTCGGTCGTGGCCGTGCCGCTCAACGTGCTCTTCGGCGTGGGGGTCTCGCTGTGGATCGTGCGCCACCCGACGAGGTTCACGCGCCTGCTCGACACCGCCATCGACGTGCCCCTGGCGATCTCGCCGATCATCGTCGGGCTGGTGCTGGAGCTCGTCTACGCCCAGACCGGCTGGTTCGGCCCGACCCTGGCCAAGCTCGGGCTGCACGTGATGTTCTCCTACCCCGGGATCGTGATGGCGTCGATCTTCGTCTCGTTGCCGTTGGTGTCGCGCCAGGTGATCCCCCTGCTGCGCGAGGTCGGCGACCATCAGGAGCAGACCGCTTCGACGCTCGGCGCCGGGCCGGTGCGGATCTTCTTCACGATCACCATGCGTTCGATCACCTGGGCCACGGCCTACGGGGTCTCGCTGACCCTGGCGCGCGTCATCGGCGAGTACGGCGCCGTGTTGATCGTCTCGGGCAACATCGCCCTCGTGACCCAGACCCTCACCCTCGACATTGGTAGTAACTTTGACAACTTCAACAACTACCAAGGTTTCGTAGGGGCCCTGCTGCTGGCGTTGGTCTCGATCGTCTTACTCTTGATCCTAGGGATCGCCCGTCACCGCGAAAGGACGCGCAATGAGTATCTCGCTTAACGGAGTCACCAAGTACTTCGGCAGCGACCTCGTGCTCGACCACGTGACCGACGAGGTTCCCCAGGGTTCGTTGACGGCGCTGCTCGGGCCCTCCGGATCGGGCAAGTCGACGTTGCTGCGCATCATCGCGGGCCTCGAACCGCTTAACGAGGGCTACATCGAACTCGACGGGCGCGACGTCACCAAGGTGCCGGCCCGCGACCGCAACATCGGCTTCTGCTTCCAGGACTACGCCCCCTTTCGCCAGATGACCGTCTTTGACAACGTGGCCTACGGCCTGCGGGTCCAGCGCGTGCCCAAGGCTCAGCTCAAGGCCGAGGTGGAGGACCTGCTCGATCTGGTGCGCCTCGAGGCCTTCGCCGATCGCTATCCCCGCCAGCTCTCCGGGGGCCAGCGCCAGCGCATGGCCTTGGCGCGCGCCTTGGCCATCAAGCCGAGCGTCTTGCTGCTCGACGAGCCCTTCGCCGCCCTGGACGCCCAGGTGTGCGCCGAGCTGCGCGGTTGGGTCCGTTCGCTGCAGCGCACCCTGGGCATCACGACCATCCTGGTGACCCACGACCAGTCCGAGGCCATGGAGATCGCCGACCGTCTGGTGGTGTTGAACGAGGGTCGCATCGAGCAGGTGGGCACGCCCGACTCGATGTACGACAAGCCGGCCAACGACTTCGTCCAGGCCTTTCTCGGACCGATCACCACGCTCAACGGCGTGGCCTACCGGCCCCACGACATCGAGTTGTGCGTCCCGGGGTTGGGCACCGACGCCACAGTCACCGACGTCATCCGCCTCGGTTTCGAGGTCCGGGTGGTCGTGGAGAATAACGGAATCGCCTCCTGGGTGCAGCTGACCCACGACGAGGCCCAGCGGCTCAATCCCGTGGTCGGTGAGCACGTGTCGCTTCGTGCGCGCACCGGCGCGAGCGTCGCCTCGCCGCAGCCCTAGTTCGTCTGCGCCGCGCGGCTGGGGCCGGCCGCTCGAGGCTCCACTGACCGTCACCGTCTGGACACCCAGGGCTCGCGACTTCAGGAGCGCGGGCGAATTCCTTGGGATAGATTCCCCTTGGCACTGGCGAGCGGCCACGTGTCCACGAGGGGGAGCCATGTACCTGTTAGCTAGGCGCGGTACCGTCGCGCGGGGGCCGGACGCCCAGAAGTGGGCCGTCGAGATCGGCGCGGCCGCGGCCGAGGGACTCGGCGTCAACGTGAACACCTGGGCTCACGTGATGTCGCCCGGTCTTGGCACGATGACGTGGACGTCACTGTGGCCGGACCTTGGCACGCTCGAGAAGGGCTTTAACGCGCTCGCGAGCGACGCCAAGTACCTCGCGCTCGTGGCGAAGGGCCCCGAGTTCGTGAGCGGCGCCGTCGACGACCACCTGTACCAGATCGTCTACGAGGGATCGGGACCGCAGGTCGCGGCCAAGTACGCGTCGACCGTCACCGCGGTGTGCGCGCCAGGGAACTTCGCTCGCGGCATGTTGGGGGGCATCGAAATCGCCCAGCGCGCCGAGCAGGCCACTGGGGTGTCGACCGGATTCCTCGCAGCCCAGACCGGTTCGTACGGCCGCGTCACCTGGCTCGGGGGATACGAGACCATTGAGGCGTTCGAAGCGGCCCAGCAGAAGTTGGCCGCGGACACCGGCTTCGTCGAGTTCCTCGATCAGACGACCGGGGCCTACCTCGCGGACCCGAGCATCACCCAAACGACCCTGTACTTGAAGATCGGATAGTGCTCGCCGATAGCGCGGCGATATTAGTTCTGGGTCGCGGTCTGGTCCTACGACGTGTGCAGACCGCCCATCGAAGCTAGGACGTCGACCCGGCGGGCAAAGTCGGACGGCACCTAGTCGGGTGGGTGTCCAACGCGGAGTTGGAACCGGACCCTGCCGCCGCGGCGATACGATGCCAATGATCGGATAGATCGAAGCCTTCAGAGGAGGTTTCGTCGTATGCGTCACGTAGTCTCCAGAACTTCAGTAGTGGCGCCGGCGTTGACGGCATTCTGTCTGGTCGCCTCCTGCGTGGGTTCGACGTCGACGTCATTCGCCGCTTCCGATTCGGCCTTCATCCGTGGACCGATCGCCATCGCCGTCGCGGGCAATCACGTGTGGGTCGCCAACTCGAGCGGCGACTCCGTCGACGAGATCGACGCGTCGAGCGGCTCCCTGGTGCGGGTCGTCAACTCGCAAACCGACGAACTCTATCGGCCGGTCGCAATGGTCCTCAGGGGTGAGCACGTGTGGGTGACGGACCTTGGCGACAACGAGGTGACCGAGTTGAACACCTCTGACGGCTCGCTAGCCCGGGTGATCAGGGCGGAGAGCGATCAACTCTTCAAGCCCGTGGCCATCACGGTCTCCGGTGGTGTCGTCCTGTCGGCCAACTACGACGGCGACTCGGTGACTGAATTCAATGTTTCCAACGGCGCACTGGTGCGTATCATCGCCGACACCCACGACGAACTCTTCAGCCCCGACGCGATCGTGAGCGCGGGCGACCGGGTGTGGGTGGCCAACAGTGAACACAATGAAGTCGCCGAGCTGAACGCGTCGAACGGCTCGCTGGTGCGGGTGTTGCGCGGTGAACGATACGACTTCAGTGACCCCGACGCCATCGCCACGGGTGGCGACCACGTCTGGGTCGTCAACGCCGGCAATGGTTCGATCACCGAGTTCGCGAGCGCGAACGGAGCGCCCGTTCGGGTGGTCCGCGCGTCCCAAGACGAGTTCGACGGTCCCGACGCCATCGCCACGGGCGATGGGCGCGTCTGGGTCGCCAATTCACGCGGGGACACCGTCACCGAACTGCGTGCGACGGATGGATCCCTGGTGCGCGTGATCGGGGCGGCGTCGGATCGTTTCGACGATCCGGCCGGCGTCGCCGTCGGGGGCGATCACGTCTGGGTGACCAACCTCGACGGCAATACCGTCACCGAACTCGATGGTGAGACGGGCTCGCTCGTGCGGGTCATCCAGTAGCGGCCGATCCGGTCGGCGATACTGGTGGGGTGGAGGATCGAAACGTCCTGGGCGGCCCGTTGGAGCCGTGCGGCATCGACCCCGTCACCGGCTTCTTCCGTGATGGCTGCTGCAGCACCGGACCGGAGGACCTCGGGAGCCACACCATCTGCGCCGTGGTCACGGCCGAGTTCCTCGAGCATCAGAGGTCCATCGGCAACGACCTGACGACGGCGATGCCGCACTACAGCTTTCCGGGATTGGTGCCCGGCGACCGGTGGTGCGTGACCGCCGCCAACTGGCTGCGCGCCCACCGCGACGGTGCGGCGGCCTACGTGGTGCTGGCCTCGACCAACGAGCGGGCCCTCGAGATCGTGCCGCTGGAGGCGCTGCGCGAGCACGCCGTGGACGTCCCCTCGGGTCCGGGCGATCTCGAACTCTAAAAGGGCGTGGTAACGACGTCGAGGGTTGATGACAGAATCGACCGGTGGACACAGAGGTGCTGACCGCTCGACTTCGTCTTCGCGAGTGGCGCCCGGACGACCTCGAGGCTCTCACCTCGGTCTTCGCGCAGCCCGAGGTCTGGTACTTCCCGTACCGACGGGGCTTCACGACCGAGGAATCCAAGAACTTCCTCACCCGCATGATCGACTACCAGGATCGCGGCCTCTGGTGCCCTTTGGTCGCCGAGGAGCGCTCGACGGCCCGGCTCCTTGGTTACATCGGTCTCTCGGAGCCCCACTTCCTGCCCGAGATCATGCCTTCGGTCGAGATCGGCTGGCGACTTGATCCGAGCGCCTGGCGACTCGGTCTCGCGACGGAGGGCGCCCGGGCGATCTTGGACCAGGTCTTCGCCGAGCGTGAACTGCACGAGGTGGTGAGCATCTACGAGCCCGACAACGTGGCGTCCGGGAACGTGATGGTTCGCCTGGGCATGCAGCTTGATCGCGAGACGCACCATCCCGAGAGTGGGGACGCCCTGAGGGTCTTTCGTCTCTCGCGAGAGCGGTGGGCCCAACGAGGAGGCGACGACCCCACGGATGGGGATTCGGGGATATATTGACGCCTAGCGACGGCGCACGCCTCATTTTGCACGAGTACGCACCAGTCACGTTAGGTGGCACATGATTCGAACGGGATACTGCGCGGCGATTCGGGCGGCCGTGAGGGCCGCTGCTCAGGTGCGCCGTTGAGCGCCGACGAGTCCGTGCCCACGATGACCGGCGGCCAACCGGCACTGGTGGTGGAACAACTGACCAAGGTGTTCGGCGAGCGTACGGCCTTCTCGGAGATCTCCTTCGAGGTCGGCCACGGTGAGATCTTCGGGTTCCTCGGCCCCAACGGCGCCGGTAAGACCACCACGGTGCGCACCCTCAGCACGTTGATCGAGCCGACCTCGGGCACGGCGATCGTGGCCGGGATGGAGTTGCGCCCGGAGAACGGGGTCGAGATTCGACAGCGAATCGCCGTCATGCCCGAGTCGCCGGGACTCTATCTGCGCCTGAGCGTCAACGAGAACCTGCAGTACTTCGCCAGTCTGTACGGCGTGACTGACGCCACGACCAAGATCGCGAGCGCCCTTGAATCCGTCAACCTCGGCGACCGGGGGCTCGAGCTGTGTGGCGGACTCTCCAAGGGGCTCCGTCAGCGCGTGGCGCTGGCCCGGACCCTGCTGAGCGACCCGACCATCATGTTCCTCGATGAACCGACGTCGGGACTCGACCCGGTGGCGGCGCTCGAGGTGCACAACCTCATCCTCGAACTGCGCAAGCGGGGGGTCACGATCTTTCTCACGACCCACCGCCTAGAGGAGGCGGAGAAGGTCTGTGACCGGGTGGCCATCCTCAATACGACGCTGCGCATCGTCGGCAAGCCGAAGGAGCTGCGCGAGCAGCTCTTTGAGAAGCAGTTGGTCGTGCGCACTGTGGCTCCGCTCTCGGAACCGGACAAGATCTTCTCCGCGATCCATTCGGTGCTGCAGTGGCGCTCCAGCGAACCGTCGTCCTACGTCCTGACGGTGAGCGACGTCGACGTCGCGGCGCCGGAGGTCTCGCGGAGCCTCATATCGGCCGGCGCCGACATCCTCTCCGTCGCCGAAGCGCAGCACTCGCTCGAAGACGTGTACCTCGAGATCGTCGACTCCGGCGAGAAGGTGGGCGAACCATGATGGGCCTCGACGGCGCACGGGTCCGGGCCGTGGCCCGTAAGGACCTCCAGGATTTTCGCCGCAAGCGCACCATCGTCCTGTCGATGTCGCTCATCCCGCTGACCTATCTCATCGTGGCGATGGTGCTCATCACGGTGCTTTCGGTGACGAAGAACGGCTCCGGTCCGATTCCCACCGTACCGCTGCTCTACCTGCTCCTGAATCCGGTGATGATGCCCGCCATCGTCGCGTCGTACTCGGTGGTGGGAGAGCGCGAGCAGGGGACCCTCGAGCCGCTACTGTCCACGCCGCTTCGCCAGCAGGAGTTGATCCTCGGCAAGGCCGCGGCGGTCATGCTGCCGACCATCGTGCTCTCCTACGCCGTGTACGCCCTCTTCCTCGCCTTCGTCGCGCTGTTCGCCAAGTCGGCCAGCGCGTCCGCGGTCTTCCACGACGGACCGGCCCTGGTCTCATTGGTGATCTTCACCCCGCTGCTGGCCGGGTGGTCCATCGCGGTCGGCATGGCGGCCTCGGTCAGGGCCAATGAGGCCCGGGTTGCCCAGCAGGTCGCGACACTCTCCAGCTTCCCCGCCATTGCCATCGTCGTGTTCATGATGATCGGACTCATTCACCCGCATTTCTTGGTGGCCCTCGAATTCGCCGTCGGCCTGGCCCTACTCGACGCGCTGATCCTTCGTCTGACTATCCAGATGTTCAATCGCGAGCGTCTCATCGTCGGCACGGTACCGACGAGGAAACCCGGTGGCGGCATGATGTCGTCGAACCCCTGACGGCCCCGAGATCACGCGGTTGGGAATCGGCCCAACTCGTGCGCCAACTTCACCAGTGAGATCCGGCGGCGCAAGCCTCCGTCGCCCCTGCACTTCGGCACCGAACGTCGAAGCAACGTGTCGCCCACCCTCTCCTCACTGACCGGACACGGCGTGAAGCGGCTCGGCCTCACACAGGTGACTAAAGTCCCTGACGAAGTTGGGGGTTCCCCGCATAACTTCAGATTTGAAGCAAGTGAGCGAGCCACTGGGAGAAGTGGAGAAGTTGGCCGATGAGGAAAGGCAGGCAACGATGACATCAGAGACCGTCTCGAAGAGGGATTCGAACATCGTGGTGGGCACCGACGGCTCGAAGGCTTCGCTGCGCGCGCTGGAGTGGGCGGCGCGCCAGGCTGAGTTCACCGGGTCCTCATTGGAGATCGTCACCGCGTGGGAGTGGCCCACGAGCTACGGATGGTCCGTCATCCCGGATAGTTACGATCCGGCAGGGGACTTGAAAGCGATGCTCGAGCCGATACTGGCAACGCTTCGGGCTGAGCACCCGAACGTCGAGGTGACGACGAGGATCGTCGAAGGGCACCCGGCGCCCGTGCTGATCCACGCATCACACGGTGCCAGCCTGCTGGTCGTTGGCAGCCGTGGCCACGGGGAGTTCGTGGGAATGTTGATCGGCTCAACGAGCGAGCACTGCGTGGCGCACGCCGCGTGTCCCGTCGTCGTGTTTCGTGAGATCCACTGATCTCGGGTGGGACCCGGCCGACCTGCGGTGCGGCGATCGTAGAAGTCCTGTGCCCTCCGACGAATTGGGACCACGTCGTGGTAGCCCTTGGGTGTCATCATCCTCCGAACGCGAGAGAGCCTTTGACGAATCGAACTCTCATCGGCGCGTAGGTGCGGGATGACAATCGCTGGGTCTGCCTATATCGCACCCGCGGCTCATTTCGAGAAGAGGGCCCCGCTGACGGGCACCTCGACCACGAGTGCGAAACCTTCACGACGTGGGCGACGACATCGTGGTCGGGCTGGGGAGATTTGAACTCCCGATCTCTCGGCCCCCAGCCGAGCGCTCTAGACCAAACTAAGCCACAGCCCGTGAAGGGTAAATCCTAGCCGGTAGGCCGTTTTACGCCTGGCGCAACGCGCCGTGGGGTTGGTCCGGATTGGTCAGCCACGCCCGGGCCTCGCACAGGTGCACGATCGTCTCACCGGTCGCCTTGGCGATCAGCGCCTGGTGGATCCGTTCATCCAGTTCGGCGATCAGTTCCGCAAGTGTCATGGCTCCTCCTTCAGCCGCCGGCGGCGGCATTCACGATCTCGACGGCGTCGCCGTCCACCAAGGCCGTGACGTCCCAGTCGCCACGTCGCACCACGTCGCCGTTCACGGCCACGGCGACGCCGCGCGTTTCGATCCGGAGACTATCGACGAGCGACGCCACCGTGTCAAAATCGCCCGAGACCTCGAGTCCGTTGACGCGGATCACGTTTGGCTCTCTGCGAACTCGAGCGCCCGCTGCGCGGCCAGGGGAGCGAGCGTCACCCCGTGGCGATAGTGACCTGAGCACCAGGCCCATCCCGGTGTCTGCAGAACCTCGAAGAACGGTTTCAGGTCTGAGCTGGCCGGACGCAGGCCGACTCGGCTTTCGATCATCGACGCCGTCTCGAGTTCGGGCACCACGTCGAGTGCGTCGCGCAACAGACGATGCAGTTCCCCGACGCGCAGTTGGGCGTCGTCGCGTTCTTCCACAGTGGCACCGAGGACGCAGTAGCCGCCCGGGCGGCTGACCATGTAGAAGGGTCGGCCCCGCACGTACGCGCGCACCGTCGCGAGCTCGCCCCGGTCCACCCCCTGCACCCGCACGGTGACGCCGAGCACCGGGCGCACGGCGTGCTGGCCCGAACTAGTGGCGCCCTTCGGCAGTGCCGCCGACCCCGTGCAGAGCAGACCCACGTCACCGGTGTAGCTCCGCGACGCGGTCCTCGCGGTCACGCCCGAGCCGTCGGCACCCACTTCGAGCACTTCATCGACGACGGTTCCGACGCCCAACATGAGGAGCGCTTCGTTTAGCAGGGCTACCGCGTCGTCGGGGTCGATCCACGCGTCGTCGGGAAAGTAAAGACCGTCGCGTATTCGGTCCGAGAGCGAGCGGAACATCACCGATGAGTCCTCGCGTACACAGGTCTCGGGCGAGGCGCCGAAGGAGGTCGCGACCGTCGAGAACTGCTCGACCAAACGGCGGTCGCTTTGGTCCCAGCCTAC
>Ga0187847_10000545_pt1 | contig 40566 bp, 27 predicted proteins | sample June2016WEW_4_10_FD_132458 | JGI IMG/M metagenome (GOLD analysis project Ga0187847, IMG submission 132458) | Peatland microbial communities from SPRUCE experiment site at the Marcell Experimental Forest, Minnesota, USA - June2016WEW_4_10 | ecosystem: Environmental > Terrestrial > Soil >...
AGCTGCCAATGCCAGTCGTAACGCGGCACCCGCAGAATTGTTTGCGTCCCGCCCGCCGGATACACGATGCGATATTCGAAATCCTTGCCGCGCCCATGCATGTGCGGATGCAGGCTGGCCAGCTTCACGGTGGCGCCGGTTTCGAATTCGGCGTCCACGCGGAAATTCGGGTCCCCCGGAGGAATCTTGAATTTTCCGTTCGTGGCGGAAAGCGTCAGCACGCGCGTGTGCGGCCGTTCCTTCGCAAACACCAGGCCGAATTTGCTGCGGTCCGTGCCGGCCTTGCCGTTGGTTGTGTAATGGATCTCCAAAACGAAATCCGAACCGGCTTTGACGAGCTTGCCTTGGCCGGGCTCCAGGGTTTCCGGCGGCTGTCCCGGCGCGTAGCCCACCAGGAAATCGCTCGGCAAGGCGCTGGTATCGGTGCGGTCGTCAGTCACTTTCGGCGCCACGAAGAATACGCCCGCCGGCTCACCCCGCAGCCAATGCGAACCCGGTTCGCGCACATACAAAATCATATGGTGGATGTGCGCGCGATCGTCGGGCCGCGCCTCGGCGAACTGCACCCACTTGTCTTCCGTGAACCCGGAAGGCACGATGGCCTTCTGATATTCGAGGGTGCCTGTCGCGGGAATCTCAAACGCCCGCGGAAACTCGAACACCACATCCGGCTTGGGAATGGACCAACCCTCCGCATAAGCCGGCGGCGGCGGCAAATCCCGCGCGTCGCCTTCCGGCGCGCCGCCATCCGCCCAGGCCACCAGCGTATCCACATCGCTCTGCGCCAGCGAGCGGTCGTTTGAAAACTTGCCATAGTGCGGATCGGCGAACCAGGGCGGCATCTTCTTCAACAGCACCGCTTCCTTCATCGCCTTGGCCCAAGGGCGCGCCTGCTGGTAGGTCAGCAGGGAAAACGGCGCGGCTTCTCCCGGACGATGGCAGGCCTGGCAATGCTTCCGCAGCACCGGCGCCACGTCTTTGGAGAACGTCACCCGCGGAGCATCCGCGGGCTTGACGGCGAAGAGGGCGCCTGCCATCGAAACGGCCGCAATCGGGATGGCGCGCCATGTGGAATTGGGCATTTCTTTACCTTATATTGCCATTCTGTCACACCGCGGCGTATCGGCAAGCTCAGAGCTTTCTGCTACCCTATAATTTCAAACCTTATGACCACTATTGTTCGAGTAACAGGCCGGGAAATCCTCGATTCGCGTGGCAACCCCACCGTGGAAGCGGATGTTCACCTGGCCAGCGGCAGCATGGGCAGGGCGGCTGTGCCCTCCGGCGCCTCCACTGGAGAACACGAAGCCGTGGAACTCCGCGACGGCGACAGAACGCGCTATCTGGGAAAGGGCACGCAATCCGCCGTCAGCCATGTGAATGGCGAGATCGCCCAAGCCGTGCATGGCAAGGACGCCACGCAGCAGGCTGAAATCGATCGCCTCATGATCGAGCTGGATGGCACGCCGAACAAGGGCCGCCTGGGCGCCAACGCCATTCTGGCCGTATCCATGGCTGCCGCACGCGCCGCGGCCGCCTCGGAGCACACGCCGCTGTACCGTTATCTGGGCGGCGCGGGCGCACGCCTGCTGCCCGTGCCCATGATGAACGTGCTCAACGGCGGAGCGCACGCCGACAATTCCGTGGATGTGCAGGAGTTCATGATCGCGCCCTACGGCGCCACGAAGTTTTCCGAAGCGATCCGCATGGGCGTGGAGGTTTTCCATACCCTGAAGAAGGTGCTGAAGAAGCGCGGATACTCCACCGCCGTGGGTGATGAAGGCGGCTTCGCGCCCAATCTGAAATCCAACGTGGAAGCGCTGGAGGTGCTGCTCGAAGGTATCACGCAAGCCGGATACAAACCCGGGGAGAATGTCGGCATCTGCATCGATCCCGCCTCCAGCGAGTTCTATCAGGATGGCAAATACGTCTTCAAGAAGTCGGACAAGAGCGAGCGCACTTCGGACCAGATGGTGGAATTCTGGGCCGATTGGGTGCGTCAATATCCCGCCATCATTTCGCTCGAAGACGGCATGTCGGAAGAAGATTGGGATGGCTGGCAGGCGCTCACGGACGCTTTGGGCGGCAAGATCCAGCTCGTCGCGGACGATATTTTCGTGACCAATCCGGAGATCTTTGCGCGCGGCATCGAGCGCGGCATCGCCAATTCGATTCTGATCAAGCTCAACCAGATCGGCACGGTGACGGAGACGCTGCAGACCATGCACATGGCGGCGGCCGCGAATTACACCGCGGTGGTTTCGCATCGCTCCGGCGAGACCGAAGATCCGTTCATCGCGGACCTGGTGGTGGCCACCAACGCGGGCCAGATCAAGACGGGGTCGGCCAGCCGCACGGACCGCATCGCCAAGTACAACCAGTTGCTGCGGATTGAAGAAAACCTGGGCGCCGCCGCGCAGTTTGCCGGGCGCAAGGCGTTTCGCCGCTAGGACCGCCGCGTATGCACAAACTCGTATTGCTCCGTCACGGCGAAAGCGACTGGAACAAAGAGAACCGCTTCACCGGCTGGACCGATGTGGACCTTTCCGAGAAGGGACGCCAGGAAGCCCACGAAGCGGGCATCGCGCTGAAGGCCGAAGGCTACACCTTCGACGTGGCCTACACTTCGGTGCTCAAACGCGCCATCCGCACGCTGTGGATGACGCTCGACGGGTTGGACCTGATGTGGATTTCCGTGCACCGTTCTTGGCGCTTGAACGAGCGCCACTACGGCGCGCTGCAAGGTCTCAACAAATCCGAGACGGCGGCCAAATTCGGCGAGGACCAGGTGAAGATCTGGCGGCGCAGTTACGACGTTCCGCCGCCCGCCCTGACACCGGACGATGAACGCTATCCCGGGCACGACCCGCGCTACCAGCGCCTAACCGCGCAGGAGCTGCCGCTCACCGAGTGCCTGAAAGACACCGTGAATCGCTTCCTGCCCTACTGGCACTCGACCATCGCGCCCGCGGTGCGCGATGGTAAGCGGGTGTTGATCGCCGCGCACGGCAACAGCTTGCGCGCGCTGGTCAAGTATCTCGACGATGTCTCCGAGCAGGCCATCGTGGGCATGAATATCCCCACCGGCATGCCGCTGGTGTATGAGCTCGCCGACGATTTGAAGCCGCTGCGCAGTTACTACTTAGGCGATCCGGAGAAGGTGAAGGCCGCCATGGAGGCCGTCGCCGCGCAGGGGAAGAAGAAGTAGCCATACCCCAAGCCCACAGATCTGGGAAATGCGTCAAGCTGGCCGAACAATGCCTTGCGGGAAAGCGCCTACCTGCGGCCGGCCTGCGAATTCTAAGGGTGGGTCGATTCAAGGAGCGCGAACGAGTAGGGCGTCTTCTAGCTCTCCGTTATGGCGTTAATTAGCCCCGCAAAGCCCCGCGGAGCGGGCCTGCGAGGCCCGCGCAGGCTGCGAGCCTGCCCCACTCACAGGATTCACATTCTGGCGGCCAGCAGCGCCTGAATGCACAGCGCCGGAGCCGGCCCCGCCAGCATGAAGCTTTGCGCCCGGTCGCATCCCATGGCTTTCAGTTGGGCGAGTTGTTCTCCGGTTTCCACGCCCTCGGCCACGGCCCGCATGCCCAATCCGTGCGCCAGACCCACGATCGATTGCACCAGCGTGCGCGTGTTATCCGCGCCGTTCATCCGCTGCACGAACTTCCGGTCGATTTTCAGATTGTCGATGGGCAGTTCCTCCAGATAGCTCAAAGAGGAATACCCGGTGCCGAAGTCGTCCAAGGAGACGCTGACGCCGAGTTTCTTCAGTTCGCGGAGCTGCCGGGCGGTTTCCCGGATATCCTGCATCAGCACGCTCTCGGTGACTTCCAGGTCCAGGTTCGCCGGCGCCAGGCCGGTCTCGGCGAGGGTGGCCGCCACGGTCTCGGCCAGGTCGCCGCGCGCGAATTGCACGGCTGACGTATTTACGGCCACCTGGATGAGTCCATAGCCGGCGTCCTGCCACTGCTTGCTTTGGCGGCAGGCGTCGCGCAGCACGAAGGCGCCGATGGGCACGATCAGCCCGCTTTCCTCGGCGATGGGAATCAGAACCGATGCCGGAACGCGTCCGAACTTGGGATTGTCCCAGCGCACCAGCGCCTCCAGGCCGGCGATGCGTCCGCTGGCGAGATCGAATTGCGGCTGGTAATGCACCGATAGCTCGTTGCGCCGCAAGGCATGATGCAGTTCGGTTTCCATGGCCAGGCGGCGGCTGGCGGCTTGGCTGATCTCGGGGTTGGATAACTGGATGCGCCGCTTGCCCTGGCGTTTGGCGGTGTAGAGGGCGCTGTCCGCCGCCCGCTGCAAAGCGGCCGGATCCGCGCCATCCTGCGGATACAACGCGATGCCGATGCTGGCGCCCAGGAATACTTCGTTGCCTTTCACCGAAAACGGCGCTGCCAGCGCCTCCTGGATACGCTCGGCTACCTTGGCGGCGTCTTGCGGGTCGCCGACGTCGCCGAGGATCAGCATGAACCGGTCGCCGCCACTGCGCGAAAGCGTTTCGGACTGGCGCAGGCAGGCGGACAGCCGTTCCGCCGCCAGCCGGATCAGGGTGTCCCCGGCCATATGCCCCAGCGTATCGTTGATGCGTTTGAAGCGGTCGAGGTCCAGATAGAGCAGCGCGGCCATTCCGTTTTGCCGGCGGGCGCGCGCCAGCGCCTGGCCAAACCGGTCTTCAAAGACCGCGCGATTGGGAAGGCCCGTCATCGCGTCGTGGGAAGCCTGGTGCGCTAGTTTCTGTTCCATCAGCTTGCGCTCGGTAATGTCGGAGAGCAGCCCGTCCCGGTAGCGCTTTCCGTCGCGTTCGTGGACCTTCACTGCCCGGCTGTGCAGCCAGACCCATCTTCCGTCCTGCCTCAGAAACCGGTATTCGGCGTCGAGGGGTTTACCGGTTTCGAAAATTGCCCGATAGGCGGCGGCGACTCGCGGCTGGTCCTCGGGATCGATGCGGCTCATCCAGAATCCCGGTTGACAGACCTGCTCCTGCGTATATCCGCTTAACGCTTCGCAGTTGGAACTGGCAAAGACCGGCTGGCCCGTTTCGTCGGCTACCCAGACCACATCGGGAAGATTGGCCACCAGCCACCGGTACTTCTCTTCACTCTGCCGGAGCGCTTCCCGATCGCGGCGGCGGCGGGTGATGTCGCGCGCGATGAGGGACGATCCCACCACTGTCCCGGCCGCGTTCCGTACCGGAGACATGGTGAGCGAAACCTCGATGTTGCCGCCGTCCCGGCTTACCGTGACGGTTTCCAATTGCGAGATGGTTTCGCCCCGGCCGACTCGGTCCAGAAGCTGGGAGGTTTCGCCGATGCGGCCGGCGGACACCAGCATGGATAGAGGTTTGCCCAAAGCCTCTTCGGCGGCGTAGCCGTACATTCGCTCGGCGCCCTTGTTCCAACTGAGGATCGCGCCGTCCAGCGCGGCGCCCAAGATGGCGTCGTCGGCGGAATCCACGATGGAAGCCAGCAGAGCGCGGGCCTCTTGCGCCTGTACTTGCGCGGTAATGTCGTGCATAATGGCGGCGCGCGCCGTAATCTGTCCGTCCGCATTCTTTATCGGGCAGGCGGAAATGGAAATATTCACCCGCGTGCCCGCCTTGGTCCGGGCAATGCCTTCAAACTGTCCCACGCTCTCGCCGCGCTGCAGTTTGTCGGAGATCCACTTCAGGCTGGCGCGCTGGTCGGCGGGGGCCAGCGTGGAGACCGGCTTTCCGACGATCTCTTCGGCGCGATATCCGTAGAGCCGCTCCGCGCCGCGATTCCAGCTCACGATGATACCGCCCGCGGTGCTGCTCACGATGGCGTCTTCGGAAGACTCCACGATGGACGCCAGAAACGCTTTGGTTTCATTGGCCGCATGGCGGGCGGTTACGTCCCGGCGGATCGAAATGTATCGGCGAATGGCGCCGCCGGCATCCCGCACCGGCGCCACGGTGATATCTTCCACATATGGGGAGCCGTCCTTGCGCCGGTTGGCGGCCTCGCCGCGCCACACATTTCCGGTTTCCACGGTTTCCCGCACCTGTTGATGAAGCGCGGGACCCAGGCCGGTCTTCTGGCGGCGCGGATTGTGGCCGATCACTTCCTCGGCGGTATAACCCGTCATCCTGGTGAAAGCGGGATTGACATATTGGATGGTGCCTTCACTGTCGGTGATCACCACGGCGTCGGAAGCTTCTTCGATAGCCCCCACCAAGCCGGCTTTCTCCACTTCGGCGCCCAGTTCGCGTGCGGAGTGCGCGTGGGTTTGCCGAACCAGGTCGGCTTGTTGACGCATGGCCACATAGGCGGCGACGGTCAAGGCCAGCGCCAGGAACGCGATGGTGGCGACCGGCGAAGGCGGCAGCCTGCTTTGCGAGTTTGCAAGTTGGTTGGCAAGCTGATAGGCGAACCAGACCACGCCACCTACCAGGGAGGCCTTGATCAGCCAGCCGGTACGGCGGCGGCTGGGAAGCCGGAGCATGGCCGCCGGCGTGGGAGTATGCGGATTCAAGAGCATGGCGGGCGCCGCGCGATCCGGCGCTGAAAAACTCGGCACATGACGCTTCCGATTATAGCCGCACCTGGAGTTTAATACACCCTATCCTTGGATATTTAATATTGAAATCGACGGCAAGTCGTGGATTGGAAAGATACTTACGCAGAGGAACGGGCACCGGGTTTCGGGCAGATTTCATAGCTGGACCGGCCTCCGGGGATTACCCGTGCCGCTAACTCTTGTGAGTATGGACTATACCCCAATGGATGTATGAAATTAAAAAGAGACCTGTCAATAAGTTCTGCGGACATTGTGCCGATTAAAGGATTGGGTGTTTGACGTGCTCCGGACAGTTGTTAGCGGAAATGCCCGGCCTCGGGCTTCGGGATGGCCCGCCCGCCGCTCCGCGATGCGCTGCCGATCCGCGCTACTGGCAGCGGTTGCGCTGGCGGGCTGCGGTCGTGCGCCGGATCTTGCCCGTACCGTCCTGACCAGCGCCAGTCAAGTGCGGCATCTTTCCGCGGCACAGGTCGGCATGGGGGTGCCGGTCCGTATCAAGGGCATCCTCACCTATTTCGACGGAATTTCCAGTTATTGTTTTGTTCAGGATTCGACCGGCGGAATCCGGGTAAGCCTGGCTCCCGGACAGATTCCTCCGGCCAACGGCTGGCGGGTAGAGGTAACCGGCGTGGTCTCTTCCGGAGGCGCGGCGCCGGAGGTGATCGAAGGGCATGTATCGGCGCTCGGGGCGTTCGGGATGCCGCCGGCGGTTTCGCTTTCCCCGGCGGGCTTAAGGAACCCGGAATACGAGTACAACCAGGTTGCCGTTCAAGGTGTAGTGCGGTCGGTCGGTTCGGATCGCCCGGGGCTCATGACGCTGGAGATCCGTGCGGGAGGCGCTACCGTTTGGGCGAAGGTTCCGGCCTCCATAACCGTGATCAACGACGACTGGACCGATGCGGAGGTGCGCGCTAGCGGCGTGCTGGCCCAATCCCACGCAGAGGCCGATTCCAAGGACGGGAATCCGGCCGCGGCGTCCGCCACGTTGTGGATCTCCGACACCGGCGCCCTGGAGAAGACGCACGTGGCGAGGCGGCCAGCCGCCTTGCCGGTCCTCAAGATTAGCGAGCTTCTGGGGCTCAATCCGGCAAAGTCGCCGGCGCACAGGGTGCGTGTGCGCGGGGTGCCTTACCAGCCGCTCCAGGGCGGCCTGGCGGTGATGGACGAGGCTGGCCAGATCCCCGTGCGCTTAGGAGCGATTGCCCCCGACCCCAACGCCAGCGTGCTCGATGTGGCGGGCTTTCTGGTTTGGGAACACGGGCATCCCGTTTTGGATGGAGCGGTTCTGCTCGACCCCGTCGAAGTCGCCGACCGCGACCAGTCGCCCGCGTCGGGATCCACGCTGACCACCGCGCTCGCCGTCCACCAGTTGCCTTTGAGCGCGGCGCAACGCGGCTACCCGGTCGATCTGCGGGCGGTGGTGACTTACTTCGATCCCGGCAACCATCTCCTCTTTGTGCAGGATCGAACCGATGGCATTTTCGTCGAATTGAGTGAAAAAGAAAAAGGGTCGATGCAGGCGGGAGACGAAGTGGAGGTGACCGGACAGACCACCGCCGATTTCGCTCCGGATGTGGCTAAGGCGCGGATCCGGGTGCTTGGCCATCCGGGATTGCCGGCGCCCAAAACGGGGCGGTTTGGAAACGCGAATTGGGGCCGCGAGGACTGCCACTGGATCGAATTGGAAGGCGTGGTGCAGCGCATCGCACAGGGACGGGCGGACTCTCTGCTCACGCTGGCCTGGGGCCGGAGTTCCTATAAGGCGCATGTTCTGGCTCCCGCCAAGTCTCTGGCGCACCTTTTGGACGCCGACGTCGCGCTGCGCGGCGTGTGCGGGGCGCTTTTCAACGGCAAACGGCAAATGCTCGGCATCCAGATGTTCGTGCCCGGGGCGGAATGCATCCGCGTGCTGCGCCCGCCCTCCCCGGATCCGTTCTCGATGCCGCCCACGGCCATCGCGGACCTGCTACAGTTTTCGCGCGCGCGCGATATGGGACATAGTGTGCGGTTGCGCGGAACCGTGACGTACCCTAATCGGTCCGGGTCCACCTGGGTGCGCGACGCCTCGGGTGGCGTGATGGTCCAGGATCACCAGGCAGAGGGATTGGCCGCCGGCGATCTGGTGGACGTGGTGGGCTTTCCGCAAATCGCCGGGTTCGGCCCGGCATTGCGTGGCGCCCGCGTAAAGCGATTGCAATCCGGCGCGCCGCCCTTGCCCGTGCCCATCACCGCCCAGGACGCCATGAAAGGGGATTTCGACGGCCAATTGGTGCGCATCGAGGGTAAACTCGTCGACCGCCTGCAACAGCCGTCGGAGCAGGTGTTGGCGATCGCGTCCGGCGACATGGTCTTCACCGCGCATCTGCCTGGCGGCGCAGCGGTGCGCACATTGGAGCCGGGCTCACGCCTGCGTTTGACCGGGATCTGCGCGGTGGAAGCGGAGCAATCCCACGACCTGATTTTGCCGCGCACGTTCCGGCTGCTGCTGCGGTCCGCGGCGGACCTCGAAATCCTGGGCCGGCCGCCCTGGCTGACGGCGGACCGGGTGGCCCCCATCTTGGGGGGCGCCGCGCTGCTGGTCGTCGCCGCCCTGGCGTGGGCGGGGCTTCTGCGCAAGCGCGTTAGGGCGCAAACCTTCGCTCTGCGCGCCCAGACCGTGCAGTTACAGGCCGCTCACCAGAGGACCCGTGACGCGCTGCGGAAAGCGTGCGAGGCCGAATCCCTGGATTTGGACAGCAAACGGATTCTCGAACTGATCGCGCGCGACGAGCCGGTGGATCTGATCGTCGACCACATCGCCGAGGCTGTGGCGTTGCATTCCGAAGGCGCGGTTTGCGCCATCGTACTGGGAGCGCCGTATGGCTCGCGTGTATGCGTAGTGCCCACCATGCCGGCCGGCTGGCTGGAGGCCCTGGGCCGCATCGATGTGCGCTCGATTTCGTTCAGCCCCGAGTTCCGGGCCCCCGCGCAGTTCTCGGACGATCCAGCTTGGACGGATTTCATCGATGCCCAACGGAATGCCCGTTTCCGCACGTTCTGCTCGGCGCCCATCGCGGTGGACGGCGCCACCGCCGGCGCTATTGCCGCGTTCTTCCGCAACGAGCAGCGTTCCGCGGCCGGCCACGACACGCAAGGCGCGCAGCTCGGCTTATGGTGCAATATCGCCGCTTTGGCGCTGGAGCGGCGCCGGCTGCACGACCAATTGTCCTACCGCGCGCAGTATGACGGCCTTACGGGCCTGCCGAACCGGGCGCTGCTCTACGAAAGGTTGGAAGCCGAGATTGCGCGGGCCGCTTGCGGCGGAGGTCTGCTGGGCGTACTCTATATAGACCTCGACGGCTTCAAGAAGATCAACGATACCTACGGTCACGACGCGGGGGATGCGGTTCTGCGGGAAGCCGCCCGGCGCATGACCAAAGCCGTGCGCCGCGGCGATATAGTCGCGCGCATCGGAGGCGATGAATTTGTAGTGTTGTTGCCGCTGCTCGGCCGGCGTGAGGATGCCCAACAGGTGGCGGACAAAATCGCCGCGGCCATGCGTGAGCCCGTCTACTCGAACCAGCAGCGCCTTTCGATCGGCGCGTGCGCCGGTATCGGCATATGCCCGCTGGACGGAGATAAGCCGGATCCCCTGCTGCGGTTCGCCGATTCGCAGATGTATGGCCAAAAGAGGCGGCGCTGGTACGAAACGCCGGCCATGCCGCCGAAGCCGCCGCCGCCTTCCCCGGCTGCCACCGGAATGTCTCCTGGAGGCGCTCCGGAACGATCGGCGGGATCGCCGTCCGGACTGGATTTGGACGCAACCGGCGCGCGCAGAACGCCAGCCGCGGTGGAGCGCTCGTGATCCGGCAATTGCGGTTGGCAATCGCCACCTGCAGCGCAACACTCGGCGGGATCGCGGGCGCCTTAGCTGCTTTGACCACAAACACCCAGGAGGAATGAGCAACTCTGACCAGACGCAGCGGCCGGAATGATATATACATCTATCAGGCCCGCCATGGAGCAAGCGTTTCTTGCGTGCCAGGGGACCTCGGGTGGCGCCGCCGGCCCGCACGGTCGAAGACCCACTCTCACCTGGGGCGAAAGCGCGGGTGCGGAGACCCGCCGCGGGCGTAGACGCCTGCCCCACAACGATACAACAATGCGCAAGCAGAGACCCCGGAATGCCGATCCCGCCGCCAACGGCCTGCTCGCCAGGCTGGAACGGGAAGACTATGACCGGTTGATGCTGGGCGCCCACGTCGTTTCTTTGAAATTCCGCACTCGGTTGGTGCGCCAAGACGGGAAAATCGATGCCGTTTACTTCCCTTTGTCCTGCATGGTGTCGCTGCTGGTCACTACCGACGGCAGGCCGCAAGTGGAAATGGCGACTATCGGCAAGGAAGGAGTTGTGGGAGCCTCGGAGCTGATTCAGGCCCAAGGAGCGATGGGACTGAATCTGGTTCAGCTACCTGGCGCGGCGGTGCGGGTCGAGGCCAGCGCCTTTCGGGAGTTGCTGGACAGTCGGCCGCCCGTGCAGAAACTGATCCACCAGCATTTTTACGCGCTCATGCGGCAGATCCTCTATGGAGCAGCCTGTAACCGAATCCACAGCATGGAAGAACGTTGCGCGCGCTGGCTGTTGATGACGCACGATCGCGCCGGCCAGGATACTTTTCCACTCACGCAGGATTTTCTGTCGCATATGCTCGGCGTGCGCAGGGCCACCGTGAATCTCGCCACGGGTATGTTGAAAAAGGCCGGGTTTATCGGATATGTGCGGGGAAAAGTGACGGTCATCGACCGGGCCGGCCTGGAGTCAACCTCCTGCGCCTGCTATCAAGCCATCGTCAGAGCATACGATGCCCTACTGCCGGCGCTGCAAACCAAAGGCGCTAGCTTCTGACTTGCGGACCCGGCGGCTGGGTCCGGTAGCGTTCAGATGGGTGTGAACGGTCCCGTTCAGATAATATTCATTTTCAGGCGTTTACCATCGAGATTTTCCTCAACAGCTCGGGTTCGTTGCTTCAGATAACATTTAGCGATATGGGCGGTGGTACTAAGAGTTAATCTTCCAGTTAACGCTTCGACCGCCGCGACGTGCGTTGGCACAGCGGGGGTATTCCGCAAATGCCGAGCTAAACCTATGAATTGGCTACCAATGAGCTATCCAGCCAGCTCCATCCCGGAGGATATCCTGGCGTGCGACTCGCGGCTGGTGACGGCGGCACGATGACGACACTTAGGGACCGAGCCCATCACAATCGCCCTCCGGCCGGCCAGGAGTTGCATGAGCAGGTCGCCAAGGCCCTGGGTGAAGCCAAACGCCTGCGGCGGCAAATTCGGCGGCTGCTGGCCTCCGCACGGGTCGTTGGGGGGGCCGGAAAGCGGCATAGCCATTCATGGTAGAGGCTTACGTGAACGAATGCCCAAAGGCTCGCGATGTTCCAGCCACTGCAGCCGGCGGCGGGATCGACGCCGCGCCGCGCGGTACTCCCTCGGTGTTCGAGCGCCTCATTTGCCTGGGATCGCTGGTCAAGCATGGGGCGGGCGTTGGCCGCGCCGCCGAGCCGGCCGAGAGCAAGCCCCTGCAAATGCTGCGGAACGAACACCAAACGGTGTTTGAACATTGGTTGCGTCTCCAGCTACGGAACAAAATGGCGGATTTGGAAGCCTGCGGAGAAAGCCAGGGCCGGACTGCAAACGAGGTCATGCGCGATTGGATTCAGCCGCGCTGGAACCTGAATCTGATTCCAGCCGCCGCGGCGAGGCCGCAACGGGAACTGTTCCAACTTGGACTGGAAATCCTGTGGCCGATCATGGCCGCGGCTGCTTTCCCCGAAAATTCACGCGATGCTTTGGGGCCAGTACTGTGCGATTCAACCCATTTGCCCCACCCAATACCCCAGGTCCGAGCCTCAGTGATCGACCATGTATAGGAAACACCTGGTAAGTATACCCGGTATATCTCTGGATAATATAGGAATTTTCCTAGTCGCCGAATGTTGCCAAACGGCAGCGCCGCTTTGGCCGGTGGTTTGCTTACAGTTCGAACCAAAGTGAACATGTTGACGAGCAACGGAGGGTCGTGCCGCGCACGCCGTTGCGCCGCGGATGTGTTCGCCGTCCGAATCCTTTCAACAGTTTGATACAACCGATTTGCGAGGTGTAGAAAAGAAAATGGCGCGAGTTGTTGTTTATTCGGATCAACCGATCCTGGCCATGGGACTGCGGAGTTTGATCGCAAGCGATGCGGCGCTCGAACTGAACGCCTGTTGCTCGAATATCTTCGCCCTGAAAGAGCATTTGGCGAACGAAAACTCCGATTTAGCCGTGTTGGACCTGACGCCCGAGATCACGTCCGGCACGCTCCACGAACTGCGGCATCTGGCTCCGCAGTGCAAGCTGATCCTTTGGACCAATACGATTGCCGGCGATTTCGCTTTGCAGGCGCTGACCGCCGGCGTTCGCGGCGTCCTTCGCAAGACACTGCCCTTAGGGGCGCTTCTGCAATGTTTGCACCGGGTCGACGCCGGCGAACTTTGGTTCGAAAAGAGCCTGATGGACAGTTTTCGCGATGCCCGGCGCGTATCGCTCTCACCGCGGGAGAGCCAGTTGGTGGCCCTGCTGGCACGCGGCTTTAAGAATAAGGAAATCTCCTGCGAATTAGGGATTACGGAAGGAACCGTCAAGGTTTACCTGTCTCGCCTTTTTCAGAAGTCCGGCGCCAAAGACCGCTTCGAGCTGGCCTTGCAAGGCCTGAAGAACCTCGGCATGGCCGGCATCTCAACGGACCAAGGCGGCCTGCGCTCGTTGGTGATGGAGCCGGCATGCCGGTAAGCGAATCGGAAGTGGTGGTGTTGGAATCGCCAGCCGTTCTAGCCCAGCTTCTTTCCATGTGGCCGGCGTCGATCGATCGGGAGTATGGACGCCGCCGCGCACAGACACCGTCAGCGGAGCCTAGGCCAACCAACCCTCGCCCCGCGCAGTCACCGCCCGGGGAGCCGGAACAGACGCACCAGTCCCGCTCGCGCCTTTGCTCGTGCGGAACTTGCGGCCGTTGCCGGGACAACGACCGGTGGAACAGGATCTTCGACGAAAAATTCGCCGATCCTTTATACTACGGGCGCATATCCGTCCGGCATAACTCGTCCCTCGCCGGCGTTTAGCCGTTCCCCACGCCGGGCATGATTGCGGATATACGCCGGTGGCCGGACGACGCATACATCGCTACCGGAACGCCGCGCGACTCGGCCATGCGTTCAAAGCGCATCCCCAACTTTTGCATGACGCCGATGGAAGCCATGTTGGCCGGTTGGGCGATGGCCACGATGCGCCGCAGGCCCACGCGCTCGAAGCCGTCGCATAGGGCCGCGCGCGCCGCTTCCGTGGCCAATCCGCGGCCCCACCAGGCGCGCGCCAGCCACCAGCCGATTTCGATGTCTTCCGCCTCCGGTAGCGGCTGCAGCCCGCAGAATCCGATCAATCCGCCTCCTGCTCTCGGAAGCAGTTTCCACAAGCAGAATCCGCGCTCTCGCAACAGCGCCATCTGGCGTTCCACGAACTGCCCTGAGCGCTCGCCGGACCATGGCGCGCCGTCGCCGATGTAGCGCACCACGTCCGGGTCGGCGGCGATGCCGCGGAATTCCAGCCAGTCGTCCGGTTCCCAGCCGCACAGGCTCAGTCTTTCGGTTTCGAGCCGGATAGGGCCTCCGTCATGGGCAAATATACGCGGAACACGGCGCCCTTGCCGCGTTCGCTCTCCACCGCGATCTTGCCGCCGTGGCGGTCCACAATCTTGGAACAGATGGCCAACCCCAGACCCACGCCATCGGGCTTGGTGGTGAAGAAGGGATTGAAGATGGTGTCCATCAATTTGGGATCGATGCCTTCTCCGCGATCGATCACGGAAATCTCGGCGTTGCCGGCCACCGGACGCGTTTTCACGGTGATGGCGCCGCCGGCAGCGGTGGCCTGCGCGGCGTTGGCCAGCAGATTGTAGAAGACCCGCTCCATCAATTCCGCGTCCAGCGGAAACGGCGGGATGTCCGGCGAATAATTCTTGTAAATTGTGACTTCGCGCGCGGCCGCTTCACGCTCCACCATGGCGACGGAGCGGTCCAGGACCTGGGCCAGGTCCGCCGGCGCGGGCCGCAGTTCGAGCGGCCGCACGAAATCCAGAAAGCGCGTGACCAGCGAATTGGTGCGGTCCACTTCCTCGGCGATGAAACCGGCCACTTCGCGCGCCACTTCGTTTTCCGAAGCGACGCTGCGGTTGAGCATCTCGGCCGAGGCGCGAATGGTGCCCAGCGGATTGCGCAATTCGTGCGCCAGCCCGGCCGCAAGCTGGCCCAGCGCGGACAGCCGGTCGGACCGCCGCACGGCCTCTTCCGCCTGCTGCAGGTTGCGATTGGCTTCGGCAAGCTGTTCCGCTACGGCCTTGGTCTTGGCGAATTGCCGGCGCAACGCCTCGGCCAGGGTGTTGGTCAGGTTGCCGGCCACCGCCAGGAAAATGACGCGCAGCGCCAGCTCCCGTCTTTCGGGCGCCTCGATGACAAACCGGTTCCAATCGATCCGCAGCAGGAAGGACAGATAGACGCCCCACGCCAGCAACGTCACCACCAGCGTTCCGAGCACGCCCAGCGACGATCCCGCCGAGATCATGGGCAGCAGGAGAATCCAGTAATCGCTGCTTTGCACGCCGCCGGTATAGCCGATCAACAGATAGCTGAGCAGCAGCTTCAGCAGAATCCAGGACACGATGCCGGGCTGGCTGGAGAGGAAGGGCAGCTTCGACTCCAGGATCTGCACGGCGGCCAGGGCCACCAGCATGGCGATTTCCGAAGGCTCGCCCGTCTGGTTGAAAACGATCATGCCCGAGAAGAGCAGTAGCCAGACTAAATCCTGCGGGCGAATCCATTGCGCGGCGCGCCGCCACCAACCCATTTGAGCCACGATGCGGTCCCAGACCGGATTATGCCACAATAATTACGTAGTCTCATGCCTAACAACATCACGCTGGAACAGGATGAAACCCCCACCATGCCCGAACGCGGCGAAAACTTCGCGGACATCCTGTCCCAATACGAACAATCCCACACCCATAAACCCGAAGCGGGCGGCCAGGGTCTGACCGGCACGGTGGTCGCCGTGTCGCCGGAGCAGGTCTTCATCGATATCGGCCAGAAGATCGAAGGCGTCATGCCGCTGGACGCGTTCAAAGATCCGTCCGGCAAGGCGGCGGTGCAGGTGGGCGACCACTTCCCGGTGTCCATCAAGGGGCGCAACGAGGAGGGCTACTACGAGCTCTCGAAGGTGCGCGTGGAGCGGCCCAAGGACTGGACGTCGCTCGAAGCCGCATTCAACGAGAAGCGCTCCATCGCGGGCGTGGTCTCGGGCGTGGTAAAGGGCGGCCTGAGCGTGGACGTAGGCGTGCGCGCCTTCATGCCGGCATCCCGTTCGGGCGCCAAGGACGTGCCTGAGATGGAAAAGCTGGTGGGCCAGGAAATCACTTGCCGCATCATCAAACTGGACGTGGCCGACGAGGATGTGGTGGTGGACCGGCGCGTGGTGCTGGAAGAGCAGGAAGCGCTCGCCCGCGAGAAGGTGTTCACCGATCTGCAGGAAGGCGCCGTCATGCACGGCACCGTCCGCAGCCTGATGGATTACGGCGCCTTCGTGGATATCGGCGGCATCGATGGTCTGCTGCACGTGGCGGACATTTCCTGGGGCCACGTCAACAAGCCGGCGGACGCGCTCGCGGTGGGCCAGGAAGTGGACGTCAAGATTCTGAAAGTGGATCCGGCCAAGCGGCGCGTGGGGCTGGGGCTGAAGCAGCTTCTGCCGCATCCCTGGGAGCAGGTTGGCGACAAATACAAAACCGGCGACCGGGTGCGCGGCGCGGTGACGCGCGTGACCGATTTCGGCGCCTTCGTGGAATTGGAGCCGGGCGTGGAAGGATTGATCCACCTCTCGGAAATGTCGTGGTCGAAGAAGGCGCGCAAGCCCAGCGACGTGCTGAAGCCGGGCGATGCGGTGGAGGCCGTGGTGCTGCATGTCAGCCCCGGCGAGCGGCGCATCTCGCTGGGGTTGAAGCAGGCGTTGGGCGACCCTTGGGCGGATGCGCAGCAGAAGTATCCGGTGGGTGGCGTGATCGAGGGTCCGGTGGTCACCCTGACGAAATTCGGCGCGTTCGTGCAGATCGCGGAAGGCGTGGAAGGCATGATCCACGTGGGCGACATCACCGCGGAGAAGCGCATCAACCATCCGCAGGACGTGCTGCGGGCGGGCCAAACGGTGCGCGCGCAGATTCTGGAAGTGGACACGGAGCGCCGCCGCATCCGGCTGGGCATGAAGCAGCTTCAGCCCACCAGCATCGACGAATATATCGCCGATCACAAAGCGGGCGACGTAGTGACCGGCCGCATCGCGGACATTTCGGGCGGGCGCGCCAAAGTGGAGTTGGGGGAAGGCATCACCGTGCCCTGCAAAGTCGACGGCGCGGAGGCGGGACCCGCGGAGCAGCAGGCGGCGCAATCCGGCGCGGACGTCAATTCGCTGTCGTCGATGTTGTCCGCGAAGTGGAAGGGCGCGACGGGGTCCGGCGCGCGCGGCGGCAAGCGCGAGGCGGCGCGGGCGGGGCAGATTCGCAGTTTCCGCATCGTGAAGCTGGATGCGGCGGCCAAGAAGATCGAGATCGAGCTGGCGGGGTAGCGCTGGAAAGACGTGCGCTTCATGCTGCGATCCTCGGCGGTCATCGTTGGGTGCCTGGCGGCAGCCACGTTCTGTGTGGCGGCGGAGTTGAAGGATTTCGCCGGGACGTGGGTGATGAGGTTGGGCGAGCGGAATCTGTTCGTGCTGACTCTCACGCCGCAGGGCGCCGGTGTGCGGGGCAGTTTCGAGCGGCCCGCGCACTTCGCATCCAACAACGAGATCTTCTCCGGTATGCGCGGCGGTGTGCGGCATGACGTTGTGGCGCGCAGCCGGTTGGCGGATGGCACGTTGCACCTGACTATTCAGAATGCGATCGACGCGAAGGACGAGGACAGCTACGCGATGACGGTGAAAGGGGATCGTGCCGACCTGGTTCCCGACGATTTGCCGGCCGGCGTGGCCGTGCAGCCGTACGCCTTTGAGCGCGTGCCGGGCGGAGCTACCGTCGCGACCGACTGGGAGCCGAACCGGGCGTATACGCCGGGCGATTCGGATGCCCCGAGCGCGGAGATGAAAGCGATTTTCGACGAGGACCAACGGGTGCGTTCGGCTGAACATATCGACTGGCGGGCGGTGGGCGCGACGGATACAGAGCGGCGCGGCCAGACGCGAAAGCTGCTGGCGGCCGGCGCGTTGCATACGGGCAAGGATTTCGAAGAAGCGGCATTCGTCTTCCAACATGGCGACTCGCCGCAGGACTATCTGCTGGCGCACACGCTCGCCATGGTGGCGGTTTCCAAGGGCGGCGCCACGGCAATTTGGATTGCGGCGGCGACGCTCGACCGGTACCTGGAGAAGATCGGGCAGAAGCAGGTATTCGGCACGCAGTTTTCGAGCGATCCGCGGAGTAAGTGGACACAGGAGCCGTACGACCGCGAACTGGTGTCGGACGCATTGCGGCGGCAGCTTGGGGTGCCTCCGCAATCAGTGCAGGCAGAGCAGTTGAAGGCGTATCGGAAGGAGCCGTGAGGTCGCCCGGCTTCTTTCTCGCATGCTCACCGCACCGCGACCTTGCCTATGCCAATGGCATTGGTGATCTGTCCGATCCCGATGACTTCGTCGATGCCGGGCGATGCGTTCTGGGGGACTGTGATGGTCAAGGCGCCGCTGCCCTGGCCGTTCGCGGTGGCCGTGCCGAGTAACTGCCGCGGGTTGTCCCAATAGATATCGACCGTTTCCCCGGCGCCGAAGCCAACGCCGAACGCCGATGTAGTGCCGCCGGGCGATACGATTCCGGGGCTCATGACCAGGGCTGGCGTGACAAAGAACGCCGCCGCGCCGAGCTTGCCGCTGCTCTGGCCCGTGGCGAAGATTTCCATGGGGCCGTGCGGGGCCTGGGGTCCGCGCGCGGTGACGCTGAAAGCGCCGCTGGCATCGGTCGAGACGGTTAGCAGCGGGGGAGCGCCCGGATGGTTGGCGGAGATATCCACTGTCTCGGTAGGGCCAAAGCCACTCCCGGCGATAGTAAGTTTGGTTCCGGGCGAGCCGCTGGACTGACTCAGGCTCAGATCCGCCGCCGGCCAAACTTTCAGAGAGAACGACCCAAAGTTATCGGGGCCGTCTCCCGGAGAGAAGAGAAACGATTGGCACACGTCGCCGGGCGGGGTCTGGGGCGCGTTCCAGTTATAGCCGTTCAGGACCACGATGGCTTCATTCGAGCTATAGATGGTCGTGCCCGAACCGGTCACCGGAGTAGCTGCCAGCGTCAAAGTGCCGTTGCCGTCCGGCAGAAAGCCGGTGCCGCCGATCGCGCCGAACACCGAGATGCCCGGAGTGGAATTATTGCCGTCGAAGAACAGGTTCAAGCCATTGAAACCGGTATCGCAGCAGCCGGGTTGGCCGAAGATATGGAACGTGTAACTGTCGCCTGTCTCCAGCGGGATGGCAATGCCGGCCTGGGTGTCGGCTGGGCCGTTCACCGGCGCACCGGCGTCCGCACTCAGCGCCAACCATAAGTCGAAATACGAATCGCCGCCCAGCGTATTCCATACCTGGCCGCCGGAAGCGCCGCCGGTGGAGTTTGTCGAGAATTGCATGGCTCCCGTCAGCGTGGTCTGTGGATACGCCGGTAGGGGAGCCAGCAGCAGCGCCGCCAGAGGCAAGCATGTTCTGAACCGAAGACGAGTCATGGGTAAGTCCTTATGGAGTCCCAAGCCTGCTGCTGACCGTTAAAGGCGTATATGTGATCGCGGCTCCGGAAATATCTCGGAATCCCAGGTGGACGACCACCTTGGTATTGGGAGCCAGCGACGATCCCTTGGGAAGCGCGACGACATATGGGCTGCCGATCGGGTCGAAACACGCAGTGGGGCTGGATTCGTTCTCGAGATGCACGGCGGCAGGAAGGTTCTCCAAGATCAAATCCAGGGGACCGGTCACCGCGGTTGCGTTGTCGTTCGTCAGAGTCACTTCCTGCGCGTACAGGTGCAAGTCCGGGAGGTAGACGATTGCGCTGCTGGAAACCGAGACGCCGGGAATGACATAGGACTGGCAGGTACTGACGGTAATCGCGGCAAACACCGCGCGGCTGCCGTCGGTGCCATTGCCCTCGCTTCCCGTATCGGTAATCGTTACGCTGTCCAGCGCCTGGTTGGCAAAGGCCGGCGGCAGGATGTATTCCTGGCGGTCCAGGCGCTGGCCCAACCCGTTGTCCCAGACCTGGACGGTGGTGGTGTTATTAATCGTGTTGGTATTGTCGTCGTTGTTATAATCGCGCACATTGACGTTGCCCACCAACGGTTGCGTAACAGTCGCACCCTCACTGCCTTGGAACGTGACGGACAGATAGGAATGCGGACCGGCGAATCCCCACATGGTGTTGAGCAAGGTGAAAACGGAAGTGACGCCGGACACGCCCACGGGGATGGTGAGGCTGACCGTGCCCGGTCCGAAGTTAGCCGCCGCCGCGCCCGCCCAATAATTATTGGGGCCGGTGGGAATCGCGAAAGGGATGCCTCCGAAAATCTGGCTGCCGGTGGGAAACGTGTCGCCGTTGATGATGATGAAATCGTTTGGGCCGACATAGGTCCAAGGCTCGTTTGCCAGGGCGCCGATGTCGATAGGAATCTGGCCGGCGCGCGCGGCGGCGGCGGTGAGCGCGATCGCAACGAGCGCGTATGCGAAGCGGGAACTGCGTTTTGTTTTCATCGATGGTCTCCTCTACACTATAACGGTAAGCGGCGAGTGTGGAGATTTAGCTTGGAAAGTGTCACGTTTGTGTCACGTTTCCGCTCGCGAGCTACGCTCTGGAATTGGAGGGCGGGCTTTAGCCGGCGCGGGCTTAAGCCCCGCTGGTAGCACAGGCTTCAGCCGGTGTTGGGCGAGCTTCGCTCGCCTAAAGAGCGGGCCTGCGAGGCCCGCGCAGGCTGCGAGCCTGCCCCACTACCGCGCACAGACATTATTTCTTGCCCCGCACAGGGGCGTCCAAGAACGGCGTGACTACAGCCGCCACCGCCGGCGACGAGAGGATGTTGTAGTGGGTCAAGCCCGGCAAAATGGCCAGCCGCGCATTGGACATGCCCGATCCGTCCCAGCCCGCATCCTTCTTGCCGCCGCCCAGCAGTTCGAAGAACTGCATCATGTGCTCCGGACGGATCGCGTCGGCGTCCGCAAATACCAGCATCGTGGGCGCCTCAATCGCCGCCACCTCCTTCGACCAGTCATAGTCCTTCCGCATCAGATCGCCGATCTTGGTCAGCAGCACCGGCCAGTCCGCGGGCCGCGGCGCGATGCGCACATAGGTCTGGTATATCGGGCTCGGCTTCATCATCTCCGCGGATCCTGCACCCACTTGCGCCATGGCCGCGACGACCTCCGGGTACCATCCGTCGCGCCGGAAGGGGGTCGAGACGACCACCAATTTCCTGACAATGGCGGAATGCTGGATGGCGGTGCGCAGCGCCACGCCGGCGCCGAGCGAGTAACCCATAAGGTCGGCCTTCTCGATTCCGAGATGCTTCATCAGCGCCGCGATGTCGTCGGCCATCGCCTCGTAACTCATCGGGCGGTCGATATCGGCGGTACGGCCGTGGGCCTGCAGATCCACGGCAACCACCTGCCGCGTTTTCGCCAGCGATGGCAGAATCTCGCCTAACATTTCGGTCGCGCCCAACCCGCCGTGCAACAGGACCAGCGGCTCCCCAGCGCCGTGGATTTCGTAATAGAGGTTGAGCCCGTTCACCGGAGCGTAGCCGGTCTTGGCGCCCGTTGCCGTGCGCATCTGCGCGAACGCCAGGGCGGATGCCGCCAGAAAAGTCCCGGCGGCGGCGATGAAAGTAGTGGTCGGTAACATTATAGTCGTGTCTCCTTCTACCCATAGGTCGAACGAGAGATGCGGAAATCGACAGGATGGTGAGCATGGCCGGCGGCAGCGCATGGCGCTGCCCCACAGCTTTACTGAGATCCGACGAGCGAATTGATCAGGTTCGGGCCAATGAAACTGCCCCATCCCGTCACCAAATCGTAGCCCGCCACCGCGGAATACTTGCCGTTACTGCCACTGGCGATGTCGTGGAAATCGCTGCCGTAACTCGATCCCAGGCCAATCGGATACAGCGCCCGGTTCAGAAACCCGACCGTGCCCCCGCCGTTTGCCAACGCCTGTTGGTTCACCATCGCCGTGAAACCGGCCCATTGCGGCGCGGCGTAGCTGGTCCCGCCATTTCCGCCGCTGCAATAACCGTCCCAGCAGCTATATTGATTGGTGTTCGCTTCCGCCGCCACATCCGGAATGTTGCGCAACGTGGTGGACCCGCCGTTCGACGAGTCGATTACGCCAGGCAGCGTTTGATAGGCGGGTATCGGAATGTCGTTCTTGGAAGGCATGCCCGCGCTGCCGCTCCAGCCGGTCTCCGATTCCCAGGCGCCGCCCGGACCCGTGGTGGTCAAGTCCGTGCCGCCCACGGCGATTACATAGGGATCGTCCGCCGGCCAGACGCTGTCCGCGGGAGTGCGGGAGCCGCTGTCGCCGGTGGCCACGAACACAGTCTGCCCCTGGACCGCAAACTCCTTGAAGATGGGGTCCAGGCTGCTCTCGTCGTCCTTCCATCCCCAGGAACAGCTAAGCTGCTTGGACGTGTTGTCCGCCGCCATCTGGCTGAAAATCGAAACGTCGCTGCTCCCCACGTAAACCACCACCTGGCTCAGGCCCGGCGCCATGGAGATGCTCATCTCAATGTCCAAAACCTGTTCGCTATCGTCGCACTTCGCAGGCGGACAATTCAGGGACCGCCCGTTCAACGCCACACCCGTGATGGGCACGTTCAGCGGCTGATTCAGGTTCTGGAAGTACGTCCGGACATCGCTGATCTCGTATCCGGCAAATTCAAACAACCCAACCGACTGGCCGGCGCCCGTGAGAGAACCCGACCCGTAATAAGCCGCGCGCATGTCGCTGCCGACGAATTGGCCGTGGGGGCCCGAACCGGTCGTCTTGCCGCCGCCGTCCGGCGATTGCGAGGACGTGTGCTTCGGGTAGGGCGAGGTGAAGTTATCCAAACCGGAGATATGCAACACCGGAGCTTCCAGATCGAGCGTGGGCTCCCGGTCTGGGGCGTAGAATGTCCGATTCTCCGCCGGATGGCGATAGACGCCCATGTTCACGTGGAAGGCCGTCTCGATGTTCGCGACCGGCCCTTCGACATCCACGGCCAGCCGATTGGGGCGCGTCGCGGTCACCGTCAGTCCATTCGCCTCCGCGAACCGGACCACCGCATCGTGATCGTCCCGGATGGGGCCGAACCGCTCCGCAAACTCCTCCACGCTGAGATAGCGGCGATAGTTTGGACTCCGCGGGTCGTAGAGCTGCCCCAACAGATCGTCGAGATCGGCCTCGTTGCGCAGCGGCAGGGAAATCGCCAGGCTCAGGCGCTGTTCGCGCGGAAGCTCGCCAATTAGAGCTGCGTGCCTATTGGCAACTTCCGGCGGCACGTGTGCCGTCAACGTTGCGTGCTGCGCCGCGTGAGCCGTGGCGGCAAAAAGAAGTAAGCCCGCGGATAATGCCGCGGCCAAACGCTGTAACGCAGGTATTCCCGAGATTATCTTCATTTGGTTCCCTCAATGTGTTCGGCGGCTTCCGATGCGGACCAACTCTGCCGGCCGAACGCTGCTGATAGTTTATCAGCCGCCGGAAGGGTCACGCTGAGATCGCTAACCATCGACAGTCTTGCGGTCATGCGTTTTGATGCGCAAACTAAGCACAACAGGCCGGCTCTTTGAAAAAGGCCGGCATGTTCATCGGATGCGCCGCTTCCGATGGAGGCCCGCACGCGCCTGTGCTGCTTGCACACGGATGCCTCTAAGCCCGCCAAACGGTCCCGGCAGCGTGAGCCCGGGACTCCTCCTCAATCGCATCCATTGGGTCAATTTGGTTTTGGAGGGCGGCCAATCTTGGCCGCAGCCGCCTTTCAGGCGGCCGAGCCGGCTGAAAGCCGGCTGCGGGCAGAATTGCCCGCCCTCCATTTTGCAAAATCCGTTCGGCGCCACTTGACATACGAAGGTAGTCGTAGTAAAGTCTTCGTAGATGCCACCCGATCCGCCCCGGCCGACCGACGCTGAACTCGAAATTCTCACGGTGTTGTGGACCCTGGGGCCGAGCACCGTACGCGAAGTCCACGAAACCATCGTGCGGCGCAAACCGGCGCAGTACACCACCGTATTGAAGCTGCTCCAGATCATGGCCGAGAAGGGGCTGGCCACCCGCGATGAGAAGGAACGCGCGCACCGATACGCCGCCAGCCGCCCGCGGGAGTGGACGCAACGGCAGCTCGCCGGCGATCTGCTGCAGCGCGCTTTCGCGGGCTCGGCGAAGAGCCTCATGCTGGGAGCGCTGTCGGCCCGCAAAACGTCCAAGCGGGAATTGGCCGACATGCGCCGGTTGCTGGACCAATTCGACAAGGGGAAGCCATGAACATATCCGTAGGCTGGGTCCACATGCCGGTGGTGAATGCGCTGGGCTGGGCGCTCTTGCACTTTCTTTGGGAGGGCGCGCTGATCGCCCTGGTCCTGACCGCGGCCCTGCCCTTTTGCCGCGGAGCCCAAGCGCGTTACGGCGCGGCCGGCTGCGCTGTGTTGGCGATGTTGTTGGCGTTTGGAGTGACAGTGGCGGTGTCGATTCCGGGCCAGCCGGCGGCCGTGCCGCCTCCCTGGGCAATGGCGGGCGCCGCCCATCCCGGCGCGGGCAGCGGGATAGCCGCGCGCACGCCGGGAGCCCTGGAGTACATCGCGGTGGCTCTGCCACGGGTGGTGCCCTTCTGGATGGCGGGAGCTCTTCTGATCGGCTTGTACCGTTTCGGAGGCTGGATGGCGGCGCAGCGCTTGCGGCGGGCGGGCGTATGCGCGGCGCCTCCGCGGTGGCAGGACCGGCTCGGCCGGCTGGCAAAGCGTATCGGCGTGTCGAGGCCGTTGGTTTTGCTGGAATCGGGTCTGGCCGAGGTGCCCCTGGTTATCGGGCATCTCCGGCCCGCGATTTTGGTCCCGCTGGGGCTGCTGGCCGGCCTGCCGGTGCAGCACGTGGAAGCGATCCTGCTTCACGAGCTGGCGCATATCCGCCGCTCCGATTATCTGGTGAACCTGATGCAGACGCTGGTGGAAAGCCTGCTGTTTTATCACCCGGCGGTGTGGTGGATCTCCGGGCTGTTGCGGACGGAGCGCGAGAATTGTTGTGACGACCTGGCGGTAGCTATACAAGGCGATGCCCGCGGATACGCGGCGGCCCTGGTGACTCTGGAAGAGCGGCGGCAGCCGGGGCGCGAGCCCGCGCTGGCCGCTACGGGAGGAAATCTGATGAATCGAATTCGCCGTTTACTCAATCAACCGGAGAAGCCGCGCGCCGCGGCCGCACTGATAATTTCCATGGGGCTGCTGCTGGGCATGTTCTGTCTATTTGCCGCGGCCCAGCAGACCAAGCCGGACAGCCAACCGGAGATGCAGACATCATACGACAAGTGGTTGAACGAGGATGTGGTGTACATCATCCGGGCTGAGGAGCGGGCCGCCTTTCAGGGCCTGCGGACCGACGAAGAGCGCCAAAAGTTCATCGAGCAGTTTTGGCTGCGGCGCGATCCCACGCCGGATACGCCCGAAAACGAGTTCAAAGAAGAACACTACCGCCGCATCGCGTATGCCAACTCGCATTGGGGTCTGTCCGGCACGGCCGGCTGGAGGACGGATCGCGGCCGCATCTACATTGTCTATGGGCCCCCGGACGAGATCGAAAGCCATCCTGCGAAGGGGCTTGAGCAATGGCTTTACCGCCATATCGACGGCATCGGAGACCGCGTGATCGTCGAATATACCGACCCGAAACACACGGGCGACTACCGTCATACGAAGGACCCGTCGGTGAAGTAGCTGTCAGCTTTCTTGGTGGGGCAGGCTCGCAGCCTGCGCGGGCCTCGGAGGCCCGCTTTCGGCGAGCGAAGCTCGCCTCCACAGGCTAAAGCCTATGCCACCAAGCCTGCAAAAAGCCAGCCAGAGCTTCGTGGCAGGCGGCCTACGAGGCCGCCGCAGGCTGCGAGCCTGCCCCACAAAAAAGCCAATGTCCAGCGGCGAGCGAAGCTCGTCTTGCCTGCCAGCAATCACTTCCCGGCGTACTTATCTACCCACTCGACATGCCGCTGCATGATATCGAGCAAAAACTTCGGCTCGCGCGGACCGTGCGGCGTGCGCGGATAGACCACCATTTTCGTCACCACGCCTTGCCGCTTCAGCGCGTTGTAGAGTTCGTAACCCTGCGTCGTCGGCACACGCACGTCAGCCTCACCGTGCAGAATCAGCGTGGGCGTGGTGGCGCCCTTCACGAACGCCATGGGCGAATGGTTGTAGTAGCCGTCGAAGCTGTTCCACGGCTCGCCGCCAAAGTAGTCCGGCAGAAAGCCGGGTATGTCGGACGTGCCTGTGAAGCTCCACAAGTCGGTCACTCCCGCGCCCACCGCCGCGGCCTTGAATCGGTGTGTGTGAGTGACTACCCAACTCGTCATAAATCCGCCATAGCTCCACCCCATGACCGCCAGCCGGTCCGGATCGGCCACGCCCATCGAAATCACCTGATCCACGCCCGCCATCAGATCCAGGTAATCCTTGCCGCCCCAGTCGTTCATGTTGGCGAAACGGAAGGTACGTCCGTAACCGCCCGATCCGCGCGGATTGACGCGCAGTACGGCGTAGCCTCGCGCGGCGAAAGTGGCATAGGGATACAGGCCGTAGCGTCCCAGGAAACTGTCCTGGAAGACGCCCGTGGGTCCGCCGTGGATGACTAACACGAGCGGGTAGTGCTTCAAAGTTTCGTAATCCACCGGATAAGTCAGCAGACCTTCGATATCCAACCCGTCCGCGGCTTTCCATGCGATGCGTTTGGTCTCACCCAGAGGCAGCTTGGGAAGGTCGAGGTTCGCGCTGCTGACTCGCTGCGGCACTGTTTCACCGAGTTTCAGAACATAAGCTTCGGGCGCCTCATTCGAGCTTTCGCCCGCGAAGCCGAAAGCCGTACCGGTGGCATTGACATGTCCCGTCTGCAGGGTGCCGCGCCGGGGTTCGAACAGGGGCGTTGGCGGACCATCGATAGGCATTGTGTAGACGACGTGGGCGACGCCTCTAGCCTCGCTGAACAGCAGCCGCGTCGAATCGCCGGCCCACCCCAGCAGCGCCGGCGCCTCGTCGAAGGTCGGCGGCAACTCGCGCGCCTCGCCGCTTTGGCGGGTCAGCAACACGATGCGATCCATCCCAGCCCAGCGGGCCGGATCGGTGGAGCGCACAAAAGCGAGATACTTCCCGTCGCGCGAATAGTGGGGGCTGTGCTCGGACGCGGCGGTAGCCGCCAACGGGCGCACGGCGCCAGTCTCCACCGTCACTTCCGAGATGTCCGCCTTGGGCCAGTCTTCGGCGCTGGGCGTAGGCGTGTGAGCGAAGGCGATCGCGCGACTGTCCGGGGACCAATCGAATTCCGTGGCGTGCCCGGGCGTGTCCAGGTGGCGTGGCGTCCGCTTTCCCTGGCTATCCGGCTCAGCCGCGACAATCCAAATGCCGTGGTTCTTGGGATTCTCGTCGATCACGCGGAAGTCGCGCTTCTCTTTCTTCTCCTTCTCCTCATCGGCGCGCGGCTCCATACCCGCGAATGCAACCCATTTGCCGTCCGGCGAGACATGAAACGAGCCGATCTCGCCCTTCCAATCGGTGAGCTTCTCGGCCTCTCCGCCATCCACCGGGATGCGCCACAGGTTGGGCTTGCCGCTGCGCTCCGACGAGAAGTAGATATAACGGCCGTCCGGGGAAAACTCGGGCGCGGTGGCGCTTTTCTCGCCGCGCGTCAATTGCGCACGATGCGAGCCATCCGCCGCGGCGATGAAAATCTGCGTATCCATTTCGCTTTTTTCCGCCTCGATAACGGCACGGCTTTGCGTGTAGGCGACCCACTTGCCGTCGGGAGAAGGCCCCACGTCGCCGACTGGCTGCACTTGCATGGAGATCTCAGGCGTCCAAGCCGTGGGCAGTGCCGTGGGCGCCTGGCCCCATGCGACGGCCGCCAACAAGATAGGAAGTAGTTTGGCCTTCATTGCATCGTCCTCCGCAACGCATCTAAAATAACGCCGACATTCTCTTCGGTGGAGGAGTAGCCCATCAAACCGATACGAAACACCTTGCCGGCCAGCGGCCCAAAACCGCCCGCGATCTCGATGCCGTATTCGCTCAGCAGCCGCTGACGCACGCGCGCATCGTCCACGCCCTCCGGCACGCAAGGCGTGTTCAGGGTCCACAGCCGATGCCCCGCGGCAACGTGCATGCGCAGCCCCATGGCTTCGATGCCCGCGACGAATGCCGCATGATTGCGGCGATGGCGCTCCCAACGATTCTCGATGCCTTCTTCGCGCACGATCGCCAGCGCCTCGCGCAGCGCATAGAACATGGTCGCCGACGCTGTGTGGTGATATTTGCGGTCGTGGAAATAGCCTTCGAGCAGGCGCAGATCCATGTAGAACGAATCCACGGGTGCGGTGCGTTTCCGCGGACGCTCCCACGCGCGCGGCGAAACCGTAAGCGGCGCCAATCCCGGCGGGCAGCCCAGCCCCTTCTGCGTACAACTGTAGGCGATGTCAATGCCGGTCTCATCCACCCGCACCGGCATGCCGCCGAGCGAAGTGACGCAGTCGGCGATCGCCAGCGCGTCCACTTCGTGCGCCGCTTCACAAATCGCGTGGCCCTGCTGAAACGCGCCGGTGGACGTCTCCGCTTGCACGTAGGCCACGATGCGCGGCCGCTCGCGGCGGATGAAATCGCGGGCCTCCCGATCGTCGAAGACTTCGCCCCAAGGTTTTTCAAGGCGCACCACCGCCGCGCCGTGCCGCCGCGCCACGTCCGAGAGCCGGTCGCAGAAGTATCCGTTGGCCAGGACCCCGAACTTCTCGCCCGGCTCGATAAAGTTGGCGACGGCGGTTTCCATGCCGCTGGTACCCGTTCCGGAGATGGCGATATTGAATTCGTTCGCCGTGGAGAAGGCGTAACCGAGCAGCCTGCGGATGTCTTCGGCCACCTCGAAGAAATAGGGGTCCAGGTGTCCCACGATGGGCTGCCGCAGCGCTTCGTAGACGCGCGGCGCCACCATGCTGGGTCCCGGTCCAAGCAACAGGCGCGCAGGCGGGCGCAGCGGAGAAAGAGGTTCGAGTATCACCAAATCAGTGTATCAATGCCCGCGTGGCGCAACGAACTTGATGCGCACAGGTGTGGCCCCCGCGGCTTTCGCCACCTTGCACACCAGTTGCAGCGAGTCGACCGCCGAGATCGCCCGCGTCACCGACTTGTCGCTATCGATGCCGGTGAGCACGGCCACCTGCCACGATGGGAAAAAGAATTCCAGCACCCGCACCGTCTCACCGCCCGCATGAAACAAGACGATCAATTCCTCGTCTTCCTTGAGCGCTTTCTGCATGGCCTGCACCTGCGCGAGCATGGCCGCGCCCGGATTGTCGGGCCGCGGCGGCGCAGCCGGCGGGTTGACCGCGTTGCGAATCGCCTGTTCGGCAATTTGTTTAGTGAGATCGCCCAGAGCCATCACACCGATGCTAACAGGCGGCGGGGAAGTCGAACGGAAATCTGAAAGCTGATAGCTGAAAGCTGATTCCTGATCGCTTACTGCTGCGTTTCCGCCGCCGCCAGCCGCATGTCCTCGTCCGCGCCCTTTGTATCTCCAATAGTGCGCCGCGCCTCCGCCCGTTTCTCGTATTGCCATCGGGCCGGCCCCAATTCTATGGCAGCCGTGTAATCCGCGATAGCGTGCGTCCAGTGCTTCAACGCGGCGTACGCCTGGGCCCGGTTTTCGTAAGCCTTGCGATAATCCGGGACGAGTTGGATGGCTTGCGTCAGGAGTTGGCTCATTTCGATGGCGCGACATTTGCCGGAGTGGTCCCAGGCCATCGTCAGCGTGGTGCGGGTGGTGGACTCGCGCTCGGGAGATACGATGCGGCGCTCCTTGACCAGTTGGAACTGGTAGCTTTTCAGGTTCGCATACGCCTCGTGGGTGCGCTGGATAATAGCTGGCGCACCGGGCGAATCGGCCAGGGCCGTGCCAACCAGAGCGGCGATGGAAAGGGTGGCGGCAACTCCTCGCATAGGTTACATTGTGACGCCATTTTGCCTTGCTGTCACCAGTGGGGCAGGCTCGCAGCCTGCGCGGGCCTCGCAGGCCCCCCTTACGGCGAGCGAAGCTCGCCTGCGCTGGCAGAGTGCCAGCGCGGCAGGCTGAAGAGCCTGCGCCACGGGGCAGCGCCCTATTGAGCACTGCCCGCCCTATCGCGCAGGATCGCCTCCGCCTGCTCCATCTCCGGGCCGTGCGCGGCCAGCACGCTGGGATCGTGCACCGTATGCCAAAGGGACACTGCCCGCCGGGCCGATTCACGAGCCTGCTCCCAAGCCCCCGCCGCTCGCGAAACCGAGGCCAGCACGAAGTAAGCTTGGGCGAGATGGCCGATGCGCCGCTCCGATTGCGGATCGGCGTCGGCATACGCTTGCGCGCGCGCCACGGCGCGATCGGCGAGCGCCCGCGCGGCGCCGTGGTCGCCGGCATCGGCATAGAGCGAAGCCAGGGCTTCTTCATCGGTGAAGGCCTGCAGAACGCAATATGTGAAACCCGACTGCACGTTGGCACACGAGCCCACCGTCGCCAAAGACTTCCGGTACTGCTCGGCGGCCTCGGATCTCCGGCCCAAACTCTGCAGGCGCCGTCCGGCAAACTCTTGCGCGACGGCCAACTGGACAGCGATGCTGGCCGACTTCGGATTCCCGCTGGAGACGGGTTCTATGATGGCAATGGCCTCCCGCAACGTCTCAAGCGACTGGGACAGACCCTGCGCGGCGGGCTCCACCATCCCCAGACGGGAAAGCGCCACTCCCAGATCGTATTGCGCGGTCATGTCGCGCGGATCGGCCTTGGCCAGTTCGCGCGCCAACGCCACGGACTTTTCACAGTACGCCCGCGCTTCCGCGTGCCGGCCTGGATTGCCCCTCCAGCCCGTATCCAGAAGGCGGGAATAATTGCCATACACCACGAGCAGATCCCGCCGCAACACCATATCTTCAGGCTGGGCCTGCAAGATCTGCTCGCGTATGCGGATGGATCGTTCGAAGTAACCGGCGGCCGCCGGCGGGTCGGCGGTGATGGAGGATGCGGCCGACGCGTATTCCGATCCGAGCTCCCGCTTCACGTCCAAATCCGTGGGAAACCTGCCCGCCAGATCCAACCAGAGCGCGATGGCCTGGTCCGCCCGGGCGAGCGATCCCCGCATATCGTCGAAGTGGCGCAACGCATAGGAGAGGCCGTGCAGCGTTTCGGCCTCCTGTCTGGCCCACTCCACGTTGGAGGGCCCCAGTTGGCCCAGCCGGTGCGCGGCCGGCAAAAGCGCAGAATATGCCTGCGCGGCTTCACGCGGATGGCCGTTTCTGTTGGTCAAATCGGCAAGACCGCGTTCGATCTGCAACCAGCGCAGCATGACGGTAGGATCGTCCGGGCGGCGGCTATCGAGCGGCGCCAGCATCGCCTCGGCCTTGCGATAGCTGCGCAGGGCGCCCTCGGAATCCTGCAGGCTGGGACCCACGGGATCGCCTTGCGCCGCGCCGATCTTGAGATAGGCGGAACTGAGCAAAAGCCGCATGCGATCGTCCAGGCCGTGAGTTTTTTCCAGGCCCTGCAGGTATTCGAGCGTGGTTCGCACCACCCGCTGCCGCGCCTTCACCGCTCCCGGCAGGGTGGCAATCGCATCGTGAATCTCGAACAAAGTGCGGTCGGCCAGATCCAGCAGTTCCGTGAGGGCCTGCCCGGCGCGGGCGCCCTCGCGCAACGCCCGATCGCGTTGTTCATCGGCGATCCGGTGCTGCACGGTTTCGGCCAGGCGCGCCGCCTCCGCCCCGGCCCGCTCCCGCTCCGCTACCGCCCGCTGTACTTCGGCCACTTTCCGTTGCGATTCCGCGGCCTGCCGCGCGGTTTCGGCCTGCCGCCCTTGCGAGAAGGCCATCACCATACCCGCTACCAGGCTGGCCGCCACGGTGGCCGCACCCGCGAGTTCGAAGCGCCTCCTCCACAGGAACTTCCGCGTGCGGTAAGCCACCGAGTTGTACCGCGCCCGCACCGGACGGCCGTCCAGGTGGCGGCGGATGTCGTCGGCGAACTGGTCCACGGAGGCGTAGCGCCGTTCGGGTTCCTTGCGCAGCGCCATCATTACTATGTTGTCGAGGTCGCCATCCAGCCGCCGCCGCAGACGCTCGGCATTGGGAACCTTGCGATCCACCGCCGCGCTGGGCCGCGGGATCTCCCGCTGGCAGACAACCCGCTCGACTTCGGCCGGCGTCGCGGAATCGAGGCGATGCGGCTTTGCGCCGCTCAGGAGCTTGTAGAGAATGGCACCCAAAGAGTAGATGTCGGCGGCGGTGGTGATGGGCTGGCCTAGGATCTGCTCCGGGCTGGCGTAATCGGGAGTCAGCGCGGGTCCCGTGGAGGTCGCCGCGGCGTCGCGATCCGCCACCAGGAGTTTGGCCACGCCGAAATCCAGCAGCTTCGGAGAGCCATCCGCCGCGATCAGAATGTTGCCGGGCTTGAGATCGCGGTGCACCACCAGGCTGCGATGGGCATACGATACCGCCTCGCACACCTTTAGGAACAGGCGGCAGCGATCCTCGACGGCCAGCCCGCGGTCGCGGCACCAACTGTCGATGCGCAGACCCTCCACATAATCCATCACCAGGAATGGGCGGCCTTCCGGGGTGGTGCCGCCATCGATCAGCCGCGCGATGTACGGATGGTCCAGACTCGCCAGGATCTGGCGTTCATGCCGGAACCGGAGGAGCAATTCGGCCGTGTCCATGCCGGTGCGGATGAGCTTGAGGGCGGCCTGCTTGTGGAACTGGGCGTCGTCGCGGATGGCCAGGTAGACGATTCCCATGCCGCCGCGGCCGATCTCCCGGCTCACGCGCCAGGCGCCGAAGCGCGCGCCGATCACCGGATCATCCGCGCCGACGATCTCCTTGGCGGCGGCTTCCACCGCCAAATCGATGTCGTGCGAATGGCTGCGATCCGCCACGAGCAGCGAATCGACGTCCCGGCGCAGATCCGGGTTGTCCTGGCAAGCGCCATCGAGAAAGCGGTGCTGTTCGGCCGACGGCAGGTCGGCCGCCCGGAAGAACACTTCCTGAACTGTTTCCCAGTTATCCGGCATGGCTGGCTATCGAGGTACACCTCTCCTCAGGAGGTAATGCGTAAAACGGGGGCGGATTTTTCAGCCAGTCTGTTTGGTGGGGCGGCGCCATGCGCCGCCCACGCGGAGCTGCCGAAGCCGGAATTGGAGGGCGGCCTTTAGCCGGCGCGGGGCTCTTAGCCCAGCCGCGGCGTGCCCCCCGCGGCCCCGCGGCCTACGGTAGATCCAAGTCGAGCGCGTAAAGGTCGGAATTGCTTCGCAGCACCGAGGCGATCGGCGCACTGCCAGCGTCCAGGCCGGCCAGCACGTACCCGGTCACATTCGATTGCAGGAGTTGCCGCGAACTCGCCACGCGCTCGATTCTCCGATCTCCGATGCGCACGCGGAACACGGGCTGGTCGATGCCCCCATACACCTCCTGATAGTAGACGTATTTGCCGTCGCGGGACCAGAACGGAGGACCCAGCCCCGCGCCGGCGGCCAGCGGCGTCCACTGCCGCGTGCGGAAGTCGAACAAAAAAATCTGCGATCCCGCCGTGTTCGTGGCGGCAATATACCGCGGATCCGGCGACCAGGCCGACCGCCAACGCGCCTCCGATCCCGGCAGGATCTCGGCCTTCCGGGTCTTCCACTCCATCACGTACAGCGCGGAAACCTTGGGCATGCCGCGGGAGAACAGCAGCGAGTTTCCGTCGGGAGACCAACTCGGCTCGCCTCCGGTCAAGCCGGCGGCGCTGATCGCCTCCGGAGCTCTGGTCCCGGACCCGATCGCGTCGACCACGTACACTTGCACGGGCGCGCCGGCCCAACTGCCGGAGAAAACGATCCGGGTTCCGTCGGGCGACCAATGCGGTTTGCCCGCGCGCATCGCCGTGGGCGTCAACGGCGCCCGCTCGGCGCCGTCGGGCCGGCTTCGCCAGAGGGTGTCGTCGGCAGCCATGGTGTAGACCACCCACTTCCCATCGGGCGAGCAATCGACCCATCTGCCGGCAATGCCGGAAAGATACGTCACAAACTGGCCGCGCCGCGCGTCGTAGCGCACCAATTCCCTGCGTTCCTGCCCGCCCGCGAAAAACACGCGCTTGCCGTCCGGACTCGGAGCCAGCGATGGAAACGCCAGCGGCGTCGAGTAGATCTGTACGGGTCGGCGGCCGGCTACCGGCAGCCAGGACCGGGTCTCACGGATGGCCCAAAGGCCTACCGTATCGGACTGGAACCGAAGAAACAGGTAGTACTTTCCCGACGCAATCCAGCTTCCGCCGAAGTCGCTGACTAATGGAGGGGTGGACAGCGGTCTTGGCAACAGGGCATGCAAGCCGGCGCCATCCGGGCCCACCTCCCAAAGCCGGCCCTGCCCCGTATTGTGGTCGTGTATCGTCAAGCGCAAGATATTCCGTGCAGGTGCCGGCGCCCAGCGGATGGCGTCTAATACGTCTTCCCGGGATTCCAGCAACTTGCGGCCATCCGTCCCGTCGATGTTGACCCGGTATAGCGCGGAGCCGCGTGAAAAGACGATGCTCCTCCCGTCGCGGGCCCACGTGCCCGCGCCGCCCAGCACATCGCCAATGCGGCGGGCAGTCCCGCCCGTTACCGGAACGATCCATAGAGGCTGGTCGATTCCATCTCCCGGGCCGCCATGCACCAGCAGCTTGGAGCGGTCGGGCGATATATCCAGTATGTCCGCCTGGAAAATGGGCGGCGTTACCGGTATCGGGGCCGCTATTCCGCCATTCACGGAAACCTGGGCCAGCGACCACTCGCCCCCCGTGCGCTCGGTGAAATAGATCCGGGAGCCATCCGTCGCCACGCCGTTTCCGATCTCGACCCGGCCCGTCTGGGTGAGCTGCACGGCCTGCGACACGCGGAGGGGCCGCGCGAAGGCGCCCAGCCAGTATTCCAGGGCGAGTCCGCCGGCGAGGGTGGCGGCTATGAGCGCGCCTGCCACCACGCCGAAGCGGTTGCGGCGCAGAAATTTGGCCGAGCGATAACCAATCGTATCCGGGCGCGCGATCACCGGGCGCCGTTCGAGGTGCCGCTGAATGTCGCGCCGCAGCAGGCCGGCCGACGCATAACGCCGTTCCGGCTCCTTCCGGATGGCCATGCGGACGATGCTGTCCAGGTCGCCCGCCAGTTGCGGCTTCAGCCGCGCAGGCGCCATCGGCTCCGTTTGGCAGATGACCCTGACAATGGCTTCCGGCGTGTAGCCGGTCATTGGCTGGGCCTTCTTTCCGGTGAGCAGCTCATATAGAATGAGACCCAGCGAGTAGACATCCGCCGCAACCGAGGCCGGCTCGCCGCGCACCCGCTCCGGCGAGGCGTATTCGGGCGTCATCACCAGGCCGGTCAGCGTGGCGGCTTCGTTTTCCGCACTCGGATCCAACAGTTTGGCAATGCCGAAATCCAGCAGCTTGGGTGTGCCGTCTTTCGTCACCAGAATATTGGCGGGCTTCAAGTCGCGGTGTACCACCAGGTCGCGATGCGCGAATTCCACTCCTTCGCAGACGCGCAGGAACAGCCGCAACCGGTCCTCCACGCCGAGCGACTGCCGGTCGCACCAAACGGTGATCGGCTCGCCCTCGATAAATTCCATCACCAGGTAAGGCACGCCCTCCGGCGTGGAGCCGCCGTCCAGCAGGCGGGCGATGTTGGGGTGCGACAACCGGGCCAGGATCTGGCGTTCCTGCCGGAAGCGCCGCAAGGTGTCGGGCGACTCGGCCGCCACCCGCACCAGTTTGATGGCCACCTGCTGGCGAAACTCAGAGTCGTCGCGCGAGGCGCGGTACACCGCGCCCATGCCGCCGTGGCCGGCGATGGCCTCCACCCTGTAAGGTCCGAGGCGGGTGCCGATCAGCCGCTGGTCCGGATCGGGCTCCCGCGCGGCAGCGGCGGCAGCCGATGCGATCGCCGCGTCGGCCGACGGTAGTCCCTCGTCGGAATAATCCAGTAATGAAGCCACTTCACGGCGCAGATCGGGGTCCGGGCATTCGCGCTGGAGGTAATCCGGGAGTTCTTCGGGGCGCAACTCTGCGGCGGCCATGAAGAGCCGTTTAACTTCGGCCCACTGTTCGGAGGTCAGTTCGGCCATGCCGCACTCCTGGCTGGTTTAGGCGCCGGGCGTGGCTGCCGGTCGATCGCTGCAAGCGAGTGGCGATGTCCCGATGGTGCACGGCATTCGCGCCTGCCGTCACCAATCATATAACGAAACTCGTGCTCGCCGCGCTTGACGCGATTACAGCCGATTACAGGGGGTGCGGATCGAATGCCGCCGGCGAAACGAGCGCTAACCGGACGCGGATTGGTCCATTTCCCGTTGCAGCCAAGCTTCGGCCAGCCGCAGGTGGCGGCGCACCACGTTGATTTCGAGGTTCAGCGCAATGCTGGATTCCTCAGCCGTGAGACCGCCGAAATACCGCATCTCCACCAATCGGGCCAGCAGCGGATCCTTCGCGGCGAGCCCGGCCAGCGCATCGTCCAGCGCGATCAGGATGGAAGGGCGTTCCCCACTGCCGTCGCGCTCTTCGTCGATGGCCAGCTTCTCGCGCCCCCCACCGCGCTTGGCGGCGTTGTGTTCGCGCGCGTGATCGATCAGGATTTTGCGCATGGCGTGGGCCGCTATAGCCAGAAAATGGGCGCGGTCCTTATACCCAGCCTGCTCCCGGCCCAACATCCTCAAGTAGACTTCGTGGACCAGCGCGGTGGGCTGCAAGGTATGGCCCGGACGCTCGCGCCTGAGCTGCCCGTCCGCGATCCGGCGTAATTCGTCGTAGACCAGCGGAACGAGGAGCTCGAGCGCCCCTTGATCGCCGCCGGCAAGGTCGCGAAGCAAGAGAGTGACCGTGCGCGCGTCGGGCATGGTGAGGTCTAACTGCCCCCCAGCATAACAGTCGGCGGCTGCCGGCGCTAGGCATCGAGGGAAACGGAAGCGCCGATTGCCAGGCAGAATTGCCGGACGCGGCACGCTTCCCTCGCCGCAGAGCGGGCCTGCGAGGCCCGCGCAGGCTGCGAGCCTGCCCCACTACTCATATCGGTATACCGTGACACGCAGGGTGGTGTTGGGCCGCAGTGTCAGGATCTCTCCCTGGCCGGTGTCGTCGCCCGCCAACTGCCGCAGGACGGTCCATTTGCCATCCACGAAGCGGCCTTCCTGCACGTCGCCCAGCCCAGCCGTGGAGGGGCCCGGCGTGCTCGGGGCGAATGCAATGCGCACGCCGCCTCCCACCGCGCCCATGAAGAATTCGTTGGTTCCCGCGTACACAAAGATGGCCGATCCCTGGACCGTTTCCTGCTGACTGGCTGGCGCGGCGGGCGGTTGGCCGGTGGGTGGAGGCGCGATGGGCGGGCGGCCGCGGCCCGTGAAAGTCAGATCAAGCGTGTAGCCGCCGAGAGCCAGCTTGGCGGGCGGGTCGCCCTGCCGTGTGCGGATGGCGGCGATGTCCGGCGTGCCCTGGTGCGCGGCGATGGCGGGCGCCAAGTCCGACACCACGCGGTAGGCGGCGGCCAAGTCGGTGTCCGGCCCCACCCCGCGCTCGATGAAGAAAGGTGAGAAACCGATGGCGTGATACTTGCCAAAGGCCATTAGCACGTTGGACGCGTTGACACTCGTCTCCGGGATGAACAGCGGATTCGCGTTGCGCGTGAAGCGCTCGCAAACTTCGTCGAAGTATTGGAGGTAGAGGTCGGGAGCGAGCATATCGACGGCGGGCGCGCCCGCCCGCCAGATATCGTGCACCTGCGGCAGCGGCCCGCCGCTCGGATAGGTGCCGGGCCAGGCGTGGTTGGGCTGCTGCAGCCAGGCATTGACGAACATCGGGATGCCGTACTCCTGCTTGCCCTCGGCCACCACCTTGCCGACGTAGCGCGCGTAGTTCCACGCCATGAAGATTTCGTCGGAAGGCCAATGCAGGCTGCGCCACGAGGACTCGTGCTCTTCGGGAGTCATAGGCGGCGAGGTGGTTTGAATGGGCATAAAAACAGTGTCGGGCTTGCCGGGTCCGAAGACCTGTTCCCATGTGCCTGAGGATCGCGATCCGTTGGCGGCCCAGACCGCGCGAAGTTCGGGAGCCAGTGTGTCGCGGTGCTGTTGGATGTAGTCCATCAGTTCGGGCGGCACGGGACTGGCGAACGCCTGGTTGGCGGCGGCAGACCGGTCGCGCGAATCGCGCAGCACGCCCACTTCGTTCTCCACCTGCATCGTCACGACGGTGTGCCGGGCGCCGTCGACGGTCTTGATATGGCGCATGAGCGCGCGAAAGGCGCGCGCGTCGGCATCGCGGGTGGCATTGCCGAAGGTGCTGAGAAGTTCCATGCTTTTCCCGGTGCCCAGGCGGATGCGCGGGAAGCGCTGAAAGTCCTGCTTTACCCAATAGGGAGCGTAGCTGGAGAGGCCATTCTTCCAACTGCCGAACCAGAGGAAAACCAGCTTTAGATTATGGTGGCGGGCTTGCTCGAGGAGTCCGTCCACCAGGGCGAACTCGTAGCGGCCTTCGGCGGGTTCCAACTGGGCCCAGGAGATGGCCGCGAGAACGCAGTTCAAATTCCCCGCAGCCAGCTTGGGCCAGAGCGGTTGCATGTTCTCGAGGCTGCTGGCGGTGTTATTGCCCAACTCGCCGGCGAGGGCCAGGAAGGGCTGGCCGTCGACGATCAACTGGGTTGCCGCGCCGTGCTTCTCAAGGCGGGGAATGCCGGAGGCGGGCTGCCCGTCACACGGGGCCGCCGCGAGGGCCGCGAGGCAGGCGGCCGGCAAGACGGACCAGGTTCGCATGGCTATGCTCATCATAGTCCGATGCGGGTCGCGGCATGCGTGCCGGCTTGTGATACACTGCTGCAAGTTATGATTGCGAAGCGCATTTTAACCGGGGCAAGCAAGCCGCTTCCGTGGCGCTGTCTAGCGCTCGCGGTGGCGGTTTCGTTTCACGTTGCAGGCCAAAGTAGCGGAGCGCCGGCGGATGTTGACAGTATCCGTCACCTGATCGCGGAATACGCGAAGGCCGTTGACACCGCCGACGTGGAGCTTGTTAAACAGATATGGTCGAGTTCGCCGGAAGTGTCGTTCATTCACCCATTAGGTCATGAGCACGGTGTCGGCCAAGTGGCGGAAAATGTTTTTCGCCATCTTATGGGAGACACTTTCTCCGAACGGAAGCTGAGCGTCAAGGATGTGTCGATTCACGCGTACGGCGACACGGCATGGTCTGAATTCTATTGGGATTTTGCGGCGAAGTTCAGAAAGGACGGCTCTGCGCTGGCGACGCACGGCCGCGAAACGCAGATCTATCATAAAGAGCAAGGCCGGTGGCGTTTGGTGCACGTACACTATTCCGGCATGCCTGCTGCCGGGGCGGGGCAAGGGTTCTAGTGTATTTGATAGGCACCGTGGGGCAGCGCCATGCGCTGCCGCGGGGCTCTAAGCCCCGCGCAGGCCTGCAGGCCTGTGATACACTGCCCCCAGCCATGATCGCGAAACTTGTTTTCAGTGTGGTCTGCGTTTGCGGGTATGCGCTCGCTATCGACCGCGGCGAGGAAATCAAACTTTGGCCGAATGGCGCGCCGGGGGCGGAGCAGGCGGCCGAGGTATCTGAACCGTCGGCGGATTCCAAGCTGCCCAAACGCTTCACGGTGGTGCACAACCCATCCATCTACGCTTTCCTGGCGCCCCAGGAGAAGGCCAATGGGATGGCGGTGGTGGTGGCGCCGGGCGGCGGCCATTCGCAGATCGTGATCGACAAGGAGGGCTGGGAAATCGCCGATTGGCTGAATCGGAACGGCATCGCCGCCTTCGTGCTGAAGTACCGGTTGGCGCGCGCGCCGGGTTCGCATTACACAGTGGATCGCGATGCGCTGGCGGACGCCGCGCGGGCCGTGCGCACGGTGCGCAGCCGCGCCGCGGAGTGGGGCTTGGATCCGGCGCGCATCGGCTTCATGGGTTTTTCGGCCGGCGGGGAACTGGCCGCGCTGATCGAGACGCGCTTCGATGCCGGCAACGCGGACGCCGCGGATCCTGTGGACCGTACCGGCTCCCGCCCCGATTTTGCCGCGGCCATCTATCCCGGTTTCAAGCCCGGCGCCATCACGGTGCCGAAAGACGCGCCTCCTACGTTTCTCATGTGCACCGATGAAGACCGCGCACACGTGGTGACCACGGTCAACTTGTATCTGGATCTGCAAAAGCAGGGGGTGCCCACGGAGATGCATATCTATGCCAGCGGACCGCACGGCGTGGGGATGCGCCCTTTGCGCCTGCCGGTGGCCACCTGGCCGGACCGGCTGCGCGACTGGATGGTGGATCGCAAGCTGCTGAAGGAGAATTAGCCGCCGATGAAACTGCCTTTATCCGTGTTCATCCGTGGCTCGAATTCTCCCCCGGCGGGCGGGTCTTCCAGCGGCGATGAATCCAGAGCCACTGATCGGGGTACTCGCGGACCACAGCTTCCAGTTGACGGTGCAGCGTGCGCGTGTCGGCTTCCGCGTCGCCCGTGATTTCGATGGGAGCATAGAAGCGCAGCACGTACCGGCGCTCGCTCTCCATCCAGAGGGCGAAGCCGGGAATCACGGCCGCGCCGCTATGCGCAGCCAATTTGGCGAAGCCTGTCCCGGCACAGGCGGGTATGCCGAAGAAGTCCACGAAAGTGCCCTCCTCAAGCGACGAATTCTGATCCAC
>Ga0187847_10000547_pt1 | contig 40439 bp, 30 predicted proteins | sample June2016WEW_4_10_FD_132458 | JGI IMG/M metagenome (GOLD analysis project Ga0187847, IMG submission 132458) | Peatland microbial communities from SPRUCE experiment site at the Marcell Experimental Forest, Minnesota, USA - June2016WEW_4_10 | ecosystem: Environmental > Terrestrial > Soil >...
GACCTGCAACTGCTGCACGAGGTCACCTCGCCGCAGGCCTTTGAGGGGTTGCGCCTGGCGGGCCGCAAGGTGCGCCGCCCCGGCCGCTGCATCGCGACGGTCGATCACAACGTGCCCACGACCATCGCGGGCCGGCTCAACATTGTCGATGAGATCGCGGCGAAGCAGATCGCCACGCTGCGCAAGAACTGCGCCGACTTTGGCATCGAGCTTTACGACGTGAACTCGCGCGAACAAGGCATCGTGCATGTGATCGGGCCGGAACTGGGCATCACCAAGCCGGGCATGACGATTGTCTGCGGCGACTCGCACACGGCGACGCATGGAGCCTTCGGGGCGCTGGCCTTCGGCATCGGTACCAGTGAAGTGGAGCATGTGCTGGCCACGCAGACGCTGCCGCAGTCGAAGCCCAAAACCTTCCGCATCACGGTCGAGGGCCAATTGCCTCTGGGCGTGACCGCAAAGGACATTATTCTCGCGATCATTGGGCAGATTGGAACCGACGGTGCAACCGGCTGCGTGATCGAGTATGCCGGTTCGGCAATTCGCGCGCTCTCGATGGAAGGCCGCATGACCGTCTGCAACATGAGCATCGAGGCCGGCGCGAGGGCGGGCATGATCGCCCCCGATGCAACGACCTTCGCCTACCTCAAGGGCCGCCGCTTTTCACCGCAAGGCGCGGCGTGGGACGAGGCCGTCGCCGAGTGGAGCAAGCTGGTCAGCGACAAGGGCGCGCGCTTCGATCGCGAGTTAGTCATCGGCGCCGCCGAGCTTGTGCCGTATGTCAGTTGGGGCACCAGCCCCGGCATGGTCGCGCCGATCACGGCAAGTGTTCCCGATCCGGCGGCGGCCAACAGCGAGATTGAGCGCAAGGGATTTGAACGCGCCCTGGAATACATGGACCTGAAGGCGGGGACGCCGATGGAAGAGGTCACGATCGACCGTGTCTTCATTGGCTCCTGCACGAATGGGCGTCTGGAAGATCTGCGCGCCGCCGCGCGCATCGCCGCCGGTTACAAGGTCTCGACGCACGTCAGCGCGATGGTGGTTCCAGGCTCGCAGGCCGTCAAGGCGCAGGCGGAGGCCGAGGGGCTGGACCGCATCTTTATCGAGGCCGGATTCGACTGGCGCGAGCCGGGCTGCTCGATGTGCCTGGCGATGAATCCCGACATTCTTTTGCCCGGCGAGCGCTGCGCCTCGACCAGCAACCGCAACTTTGAAGGCCGCCAGGGCCGTGGCGGACGCACACACCTGGTCTCGCCGGAGATGGCCGCGGCGGCGGCGATTGCCGGACACTTCGTCGACATTCGCAACTGGCCCATACACGAAATCGCCCACGAGCCTGCGCTGCAAGGAGGAAAGGTTTAATGGAACCCTTTCGCACACTCACCTCGCTGGCCGCGCCGCTCGACCGGACTAATGTCGACACCGACCAGATCATTCCCAAACAGTTTTTGAAGCGCATCGAGCGCACCGGCTACGGCGACTTTCTCTTCTTCGACTGGCGGCAGATGCCCACGGGCGAGCCGGTTGCCGAGTTTGTGCTGAACGACCCGCGCTATAAGGGCGCGCAGATACTCGTCGCGGGCAAGAACTTCGCCTGCGGATCGAGCCGCGAACACGCCGCTTGGGCGCTGAGCGACTTCGGCTTCCGCGTGGTCATCGCGCCGACCTTCGCCGACATATTCTTCTCGAACGCAGGAAAGAACGGCATCGTTCTGGCGCGGCTGAGCGAAGACGAAGTTGCACAACTGCTCAACAACGCAAAGACCATTGCGAACTATCAGCTCACTGTCTCGCTTGAAGACCAGACCGTCACCGACAGCCGCGGCTTCAACGCGAGCTTTGAGGTTGACCCATTCCGCAAGTTCTGCCTCATTGAAGGACTCGACGACATCGGCCTAACGCTGCGGCACGAAGCGGCGCTGGACAAATTTGAAGCAAAGCATGACGAAGCTGGATGGCTGAAGGCAAAGTGAAGCAGACAGCTTTCAGCTATCAGCTATCAGTAACTAAACCGCGGTACCAACAAGCTGAAAGCTGACGGCTGAAAGCTGAAAGCTAGAACGAAGTGAGCACAATGACCATCGAAGGCAAGCGACAAAGCATCCCGATGACTGAAGGCCCGAGCCGGGCCGCGGCGCGTTCTTATCTGCGCGGCGTCGGTTACACGAAGGAAGAACTGCACCAGCCCATTATCGGCATCGCCAACACCTGGACCGAGATCGGCACCTGCAATGTGCATCTGCGCGAGATCGCCGAGGCTCTCAAAGAGGGCATCCGCGAGGCCGGCGGCACGCCGATGGAGTTCAACACCATCACCATCTCCGACGGCATCACCATGGGCACGCAGGGCATGAAGGCCTCGCTGGTCTCGCGCGAAGTGATCGCCGACTCCATTGAGTTGATGTCGCGCGGCAACCTCTTCGACGGCCTGGTGGGCATCGGCGGCTGCGACAAGAATATGCCCGGCATCATCATGGCCCTCTGCCGGCTCGACATTCCGGGGCTTATGCTCTACGGCGGCTCCATCGCACCCGGCAAGCTCAATGGCGTGGACATTACGATTCAAAATGTCTTCGAGGGCATCGGCTCTCACGCCGCTGGCCGTATCGACGACGCCGGCCTTGAAGCTCTTGAAGCCAACGCCTGTCCCGGCGCGGGCGCATGTGGCGGCCAGTTCACCGCCAACACAATGGCTATGTCGGCGGAGATTCTGGGCATCGCGCCCATCTATCTCTCCGGCGTGCCCGCTACATCGAAAGACAAGCGCGAGGCTACACGCGAAGCCGGCCGCGTCCTGATGGACGCCGTCCGCGCCAATCGCCGCCCCTCGCAGATCATCACCCGCAAATCCCTTGAGAACACCATCGCCAGCGTGGCCGCCAGCGGCGGTTCCACCAACGCCGTCCTTCACCTGATCGCCATTGCCCGCGAACTGGGCATCCCGCTCACGGTTGACGACTTCGACATCATCAGCAAGCGCACCCCCTTTATCTGCGACCTGACTCCCGCCGGCAAATTTGTCGCCTCGGACTATCAGGCCGCGGGCGGCTCGCGCCTGCTTGCCAAGCGCCTCATCGAAGCTGGCCACGCCGACGGCTCCACGCTCATGATCAGCGGGAAGACGCTTGCCGAAGAAGCCGCGCTCGCTGTCGAAACTCCCGGCCAGGTCGTCATCCACACCTTCGACCACCCCATCAAGCCCACGGGCGGCCTCGTCATCCTCAAAGGCAATCTGGCCCCCGAAGGCTGCGTGATGAAAGTAGCCGCCGCCAATCGCGTCGAGCATCGCGGCCCGGCGCGCGTCTTTGATACGGAAGAAGCCTGCTTTGACGCCGTGCAGACAGGACAGATCCGTCCGGGCGATGTGCTGGTGATTCGCTATGAAGGCCCCAAGGGCGGGCCGGGCATGAGAGAGATGCTGCTGGTCACCGCGGCCGTCAGCTCCAACGCGGAACTAAGCGCGACCGTGGCTCTGTTGACCGACGGCCGCTTCAGTGGCGCGACCCGCGGCATGACAGCCGGCCACGTCGCGCCGGAAGCGTTTGTCGGCGGACCCATCGCTGCTGTGCGCGAGGGCGACATCATCCACTTCGACATACCCAACCGCAAACTCGACGTTGAAATCAGCGCCGAGGAGATGGCAGCGCGGCTGAAAGGCTTTACGCCGCCCGCGCTTCGTTGGCCGCGCGGCGTCTTCCGCAAGTACGTGGATCGCGTGAACTCGGCATCCGAGGGCGCAACGACGTAAAGGCAGCTTTTAGCTGTTAGCTATTAGCTTTCAGCCAAGAGCCAGTAACTCAGGAGCAGTATAAACGAGCTGGTATCGCCGGATAACAAGCTAAGAGCTGAAAGCTGATAGCTGATAGCTGAAAGCTCACAAAGGAGTCGCACATGGGAACCAACGCAACCACGCAAGCCGCCAACGCTCACCTCACCACTCCAACCCGCCTCACGGGCGCGGAGATCGTTTGGGCCACGCTGGTGGGCGAGGGCGTCACCGACGTCTTCGGCTACCCCGGCGGGGCGATTCTGCCCGTCTACGACGCGCTGCGCAAGTTTCCCATTCACCACACGCTGGTGCGGCACGAGCAGGGCGCGGCGCACATGGCCGACGGCTATTCGCGCGCCTCGGGCAAGGTGGGCGTGGCGATTGCCACCAGCGGTCCCGGCGCGACGAATCTGGTCACCGGCATCGCCACGGCCATGCTCGATTCGATTCCGATCGTCTGCATCACCGGCAACGTCTCGAGCAAGGTGCTGGGCACCGACGCCTTTCAGGAAGTGGATATCACCGGCATAACTCTGCCCGTAACGAAGCATAACTTCCTCGTTAGTCGCACAGAAGATATTGCTCCAGCGCTGCGCTCCGCATTTCAGATTGCGAAATCCGCGCGGCCCGGCCCGGTGCTGGTTGACATTACCAAGGACGCGCAGCAGGGCACGGCGATCTTCGACTTCGAGGCCGCCAAGCCGCGCCCGGTTCGTGTCCACCCCATGCGGAAGTTCGAGGACGCCTCCTTGGCGCAGGCTGCCGAGCTGATTCGCAACGCGAAGCGTCCCGTGATTCTGGCCGGCCATGGCATCATCGAATCCGGCGCGGAGGAGCAGGTGCGCACCTTGGCCGAGAGAACGCAGATTCCCGTGGCTCTCACGCTGCTCGGTCTCGGCGCCTTCCCGGCCTCGCACGCGCTCAACCTGGGCATGATGGGCATGCACGGCGAGTCATGGGTCAACCAGTCCATTCAGGATGCCGACCTGCTGATCGCCTGCGGGATGCGCTTCGACGATCGTGTAACTGGTTCGACCTCCACTTATGCCACCAAGGCCAAGAAGATTCACATCGAGGTGGACCCGGCCGAGATCAATAAGAACATCAAGGTCGATGTGGCGCTGATCGGCGATCTGCGCGAGGTGCTGGAAGAGCTGCTCCCGCGCATTAGCGGCCGCGACGGCTCCGCATGGCTCAAGAGCATCGATGCCAGCAAGGGCGCAGTGGCCGTGCGCGACATCAAGAACCTGCCTGACCTCGGCCACCTTTATGCCGCTCATGTTATTCACGACATCTGGCGCATCACCGGCGGCAACGCCATCGTGGTCACCGACGTGGGCCAGCACCAGATGTGGGAGGCGCAATACTACCACCACGAGTGGCCGCGCTCGCTGATTACATCGGGCGGCCTGGGGACGATGGGGTTTGCACTGCCCGCGGCGATTGGTGCCAAGTTCGCTTGCCCGGAGAAGGAGGTCTGGGTGGTGGCCGGCGACGGCGGCTTCCAGATGACCGCTGCCGAGTTATCCACTATCGTGCAAGAAGGCATCAAGATCAATATCGCCATCATCAACAACGGCTATCTCGGCATGGTCCGCCAGTGGCAGGAGTTCTTCTACGAGCGCAACTACGAATCCACGCCGCTGGTCAGCCCCGACTTCGTCAAGCTCGCCGGCGCGCATGGGATTCAGGGACGCGCCGTGCGCACGCGCGGAGAAGTCGAAGCCGCGGTCGATGAAGCTCGCTCGGCAACCGGCACATTCTTGCTCAACTTCATGGTCGAAAAGGAGGAGTCGGTGTATCCGATGATTCCCGCCGGCTCGGCATTGCACGAGATGATCCGCCGGCCCGGCGTTAATGACCCGCTGGAAGAATCGTAAGAAACAGCTTTTAGCTTCTAGCTTTTAGCTTCTAGCTTGTTCGTTGCCGCTCCAATTGTAGTTGCGGCTCGCACAAGGCAAGGAGCAAAAGCTAAAAGCTAAAGGCTAGAAGCTAGAGGCTGAATTTATGCTCCACACATTCGTCGCTTACGTTGAAGACTTGCCGGGCGTGCTGACGCGCGTGGCCTCGCTCTTCCGCCGCCTGAACATCAACATCAACTCGCTCACCGTGGGCCGCAGCGAGCGCGCAGGCCTTTCGCGGCTGACGCTGGTCTGCGAGGCCTCGGCCGAATCGGGGCACCGCATCCGCGCCAGCCTGTATAAACTGGAGAATGTCGTCGATGTGGACGACATCGCCCAGGCGCCGTCGGTCACTCGCGAGCTGGCGCTGATCAAAGTTGCCGCCACGCCGCGCAATCGCTCGGGCATCTTCGAGCTGGTCGAGGTCTTTCGCGCCCGCATTGTCGATCTCGCGCCGGAGTCGATGATGATTGAGATGACCGGCGTGGAAAGCAAGATCGAGGGGCTCATCCAGGTGCTCAACGAGGGCGAGGAGCGGGTGCTGGAGATATGCCGCAGCGGCAAGATGACCATGCGCCGCGGCCACCACACTAGCGGCGTGCTGCGCGCGATGGGCGCGGGCGAGTCCGAGCCGGAAGAGCGCGCCGAATCCCTGGAAGCTCTCGAAGCGGGCGCCGTCGCCGAGCCGGAATAACCGCGCCCGAAGGCCGCAGCCAGAACAGTTTTGAATCAACTTAACCGCTCAAGCAAAGGAAGACAAGAGAAAAACATGGCGAAGACTTATTACGATCACGATGCGGACTTATCCCTGATTCAGGCCAAGAAGGTAGCCATCATCGGCTATGGCTCGCAGGGTCATGCCCACGCTCTCAACCTCAAAGACTCCGGGGTCCACGTCAAGGTGGGCCTGGCGGCTAACTCGAAGTCCATCGCCAAGGCGCAGAAGGCCGGTCTGGAAGTAACCACCGTTGCCGAGGCCACCAAGTGGGCCGATGTGGTGATGGTTCTGGTTCCCGATCAGACCGCAGCCAAATTGTATGCCGAAGAGATCGGGCCGAACCTGACGGCGGGCAAGCTGCTGCTCTTCGCGCACGGCTTCAACATTCATTACAAGACCATCGTCCCGGCGGCGGGCATCGATGTGGGCATGGCCGCTCCCAAAGCGCCGGGCCATCGTGTACGCGAGGTCTTTGTCGAGGGCGGCGGGGTGCCCTGCCTCATCGCCGTCCATCAGGACGCGACGGGCACGGCCCACGCGCTCAATCTGAGTTACCTCAAGGGCATTGGCGGCACGAGGGCCGGAGTGCTGGAGACTACGTTCAAGGAAGAGACCGAGACGGATCTCTTCGGCGAGCAGTCGGTGCTGTGCGGCGGCGTCAGCGCGCTGATCAAGGCGGGCTTCGAGACGCTGGTCGAAGCCGGCTATCAGCCCGAGAGCGCCTACTTCGAGTGCCTGCATGAACTCAAGCTGATCGTCGATCTGATCTATCGCGGCGGCCTGGCCTACATGCGCTACTCGATCTCCGACACTGCCGAGTGGGGCGACTACGTGAGTGGCCCGCGCGTGATCAACGAAGAGAGCCGCAAGGCGATGAAGCAAATCCTGGCCGAGATTCAGGACGGCAGCTTTGCCAAGCGCTTTCTCGCCGACCAGAACTCCGGCCGCAAGGAGTTCTTGGCCTTCCGCGAAGCCGAAGCCAAGCACCCGGTCGAGATCGTTGGCAAGGAACTGCGCGCCGCGATGCCGTTCCTCGATCCGGTGACGGTCGAAGAAGTTGCCAAGAACCGGTAAAACAGCCTTTAGCTGTTAGCTGTCAGCTTTTAGCTGGAGCGCGTTATCAAAGACAGCTTCTCAGCCACCGCTTTGCTGTGTTTGCAAGTCGTCAAGAGAGCAAGTTTTCAAGTCAGCCGGCCTGTACCGCTTTTCGGTACGGGCCGGCTGTTTTCGTCCCAATCGAATTAACAAACACGGTCGAGTCAGGATTCTCATAAAGAAAGAGTTATGGGATGTAAATCGTCTGGGGCGGATGGAATCAATGAAATAATCTGCACGGATTTGGGGGTCAAAATAAATATGGAAGGGGGGAGGGGGTAGGCCGGTTTTTTTGCAGATATTTTTCCCGAATGCTGATATGGGGGGACGCAGCGCGCGCATAGAGTGGAGGCTGAAAACTATCGGCCCGCGGCTCCGGTTCTTGTTCATTCCTTTATTGTGCGCCGAAGAAAGGTAATTATCGGCAAGAACTTGCGTGGTACCCCAGCCTTTCGCACAGTACGCGAAAGGATGGGGCGCCAGGCTCCACGCCATTATTCGTGTGTAGCCGGCGGACCGTCGATGATCTCGTTTCCCTTGTAAGCACGCTCGACAATATAAGAGGTTGCCAGCTTATCGAGAAATATCCTGGAATGAAATGGCAGATCGTTGCCGATTTCTTTGTCGGTTTCAGGTGTGTCGTCCATTGACCAATTGTATTTACTGTTTAGATCGGAGTTGCATGTGGAAGGAAAAGTGACCGTCAAGACCCACACCATGTCTTCATCTGCAAGTTGTTCGCGAAACTTAACTCCTCGGGCCTGTAGTTTATCGAGCACTGTCTGGTAAGTATCCTTTCCAAGCACGATGCCATCAGGAGTCGCCACCTTTCTGCCAGACTTGCTTTCTAGCAGCAGAGACGAAACAACGGATTCTTCTTTGCTATTTGCGAAGGCATCGAGAGTGGAAGCATTGTTCTCCCACTCCCAACTCTGTGCGACCTTGTCGTGTTTGCCAGGTTGCCCATATGTAGTCTGAAAACCTTCTATTGAAGCGCCGGGAAGCATTCGCGGTTCCAGGTTTTCTCCGGAAGGCGGCTGAATGTATGCCGCACACCCTTCTATATGAATGACCGGGGCCGGTGTGATTTGCACTGCTTGCTTAGGCATGACGGAGGAAGAAATTGTTTGTGGGGGCCGCATCGCCGCAGAATGATGAAGTGACCTCAAGCCAGCAAACAGACCTGCCACAGCGCAAACAGTTAAAAGAGTCAGTGTGGGAATAGCCCAGGCCTTCTTGGACATTGCCCCTCCGAAGTCAAGAATGGAAGACAACCAAATTCTATACGGGATCCCGGTATTTGAAGCTTGCTTCTTTCGCTATGTAGCAGAAGAGCGCATGGGCATCTTCGAAGGCTTCCGCAAGAAAGTGAACTTCGTACCTCGTCAAGATTCAAGTTCACTTGCTGGAATGCCGAACTTGGCCCTGAGCTCCCGAAAGAGCTGCGCCGCCGGAACGCTGGGCCTGGGATCAGCCAGAGACTCCTCCGCAAGCTGGATAAGCCACTCATTGGTAGCCATCTCTTCGTGCTCCAACGCGAGCAAGCCGGCGCGGATCACCTCATCGGCACTGGCGTAAGAGCCGGATTGGACGCGGTCCTCGACGCTCTTCCGCAGCGGGCCGAGATCGACTATCAACGTGTTTTGTGCAGTCGCCATTGGGCCTCCGTGGACTTGATTGTACCGCAGTTCTCGTTCTGGCTGGATGGCAGTGGCGGCTACCCCGCAGCCCCAGCCGCAACATCAAAGACGCGGCGAGGTTGGGCACCTGGCTCGCAGTCGCGAGCGCCCTAATAGAAGCTGACATTCAGAATTGTGTTGTGATTTGAAGGAAAAACAGGCAAAAAATCACCTCCGAAGGAAGACTTCTCCTCGGAGGCGCTTGCATTTCACAAGTTAGACGGGGACCAGTAGCCGGCACTGGAGGTCGGTAGCGCGCGGCTACTGGTGATCCCTGCACAAACGAAGCTAGCTGCGGCTTCCCCTTTCCACGGCTACTCCGTGTCGCCCGGCTCGAAGAGGGACATCCTTGCTCGCCCTCTGAACCATGTTGACATATGGAGTCTCTCCTAAATAGGCAGGGCGTTCCGTGACGGCCATCACAGGGGTATGTTTGCCTTCCGAGGACAAGCACCGCCCCGATTTGAGCACTTTTGGAACGGCTCCGCTGCTCATTTTTTGACCAGTTTGCTCAAAGGTCCGCACTTTCCTCGGCAAAAAGCTCTGTCTTCTCAATAACCTCACAAGAGAGATTGACAAAGCGCGCCTCAGCTTTGAAAATCGGAGTTTCAGTTCCCTCCGAGGTAGACCCTCCGTGACAGCTCTCCTGAGTACGAATCTTGGCGCGACACCCTTGCTGGGCCGGGGCAAGGTGCGCGACCTTTACGCGGTTGGCGACGCGCTGCTGCTGGTGGCCACCGACCGCATCTCGGCCTTTGATCATGTGCTGGCGACGGGCATTCCCGGCAAAGGCAAGATTCTGACGCAAATTTCTCTCTTCTGGTTCGACCTGGTCTCGGATCTGGTTCCCAACCACCTGATCTCGGCCGAGGTGAGCGAGTTCCCTGCCTCGTTGCGGCCCTATGCCGATCAGCTCGAAGGGCGCTCCATGCTGGTCAAGCGAGCCAGCATGTTTCCCGTCGAGTGCGTGGTGCGCGGCTATCTGACGGGTTCGGGTTGGAAGGAGTACAAGGCGAGCCAATCGGTCTGCGGCATCCCACTACCCGGCGGTCTCAAGGACGGGTCGCGGCTGCCGGAGCCACTCTACACTCCGTCGACCAAGGGCGAGGCTGGAACGCACGACGAGAACATCTCGTATGCGGCCACCGAAGCTGCCATCGGCGCGGCCGATGCGGCGGAGCTGAAGCGGCTGACGCTGGCGATCTACAGCAAGGCCGCCGGGTACGCCGAGACGCGCGGGTTGATTTTGGCCGACACAAAATTCGAGTTTGGCAGAACAGCGGAAGGAATTATTCTGGCTGATGAGGTGCTGACGCCGGACTCCTCGCGTTTTTGGGAGGCTGCGGCGTGGAAGCCGGGCGGCGCGCAGCCTTCATTCGACAAACAGTTCGTGCGCGACTATCTTGAGACAATCCATTGGAACAAGCAGGCGCCCGCGCCGGGATTGCCGGACGAGGTAGTGGAGCGCACGCAGGCCAAGTACCTTGAGGCCTTCCGCAGGCTGACCGGGCGAGAATTGAATTTGTAAGGCGCGGACGGTGCGCGGTATGGAATTGGTGGACTGGGTTATCGTGCTGGTCATGGTGGCGTCCGTGCTGGGCGGGCTGGCCCAGGGCTTCTTCCGCTCTGTCTGCTCGCTGGGCGGCTTGCTGCTGGGGCTGGCTCTGGCGGCATGGAACTACCGCAGGGCCTCGGCGGTGCTCTTGCCCCTGGTGCATAGCCAGCGAGTGGCCGATACGGTCGGGTTTCTGCTGATTGCGGCTTTGATCATGGGGCTGGCCGGCATTGCCGGAAGCATTTTATCCAAGGTCTTCCACCAGGTGGGGTTGGGTTGTTTGGACAGGCTGGCCGGGGCGATCTTCGGATTCTTTCAAGGCGCGCTGACGGTGATGCTGGTGATTCTGGTGAGCGTTGCATTTTTTCCCAAGGCCCAATGGCTGGCGGAAGCCAGACTTCCAAGGTTGTTTTTCGGGGCATGTCACTTGAGCACGCAAATGAGCCCGGCGGAGTTGGCGGAGCGTGTAAGGCAGGGGCTCAAGGCACTGGAGGAAGAGTCGCCGCGATGGCTGCATGAGGGCCGCGGCGGAGTTTGATCGAGGGCCTCGCGCGGCCCGGCGGAATATGTCAATCTAAGAGAACAGCAAGAGGTGGACGTGAGACGAGAACTGGACAGCCTGGTGACGCAGATGCATTCGAGCGGCATCCGCTATGAGGACGCCGTGCGCGATTTTAAGAGGCAGTATCTGCGCGAAGTATTGATGGCGCACCGGGGCAACCAGTGCAAGGCGGCCGACGAGTTGGGGATGCATCGCAACACGCTGAGCCGCACCATGGCTGAGTTGGGATTGAACCTGGCCGAGGTGCGCGCCGGCCTCAAGCGTCCGCCGCGCAGCGAACGTCCTGTCTATAGCGCGGTACGGCCGATCTATCGGCAGGGCTGACAGCGCTCATCAAGGACAATGCAGACCACTCCACCGATCCACGAAGCACGAAATCAAGCCGCGCGCGTGCTGATCGAACCGGGCTTTGCCTGGGATGGGCAGGACGCTTATCTGTTCGACATCGACGGCACGCTGCTGCGCGATCCCGACCGCATCCACGTGAGTTCCTTCGTATCGAGCATCGAGCGGGTGATGGGCTTTGCAGTCACGCTGGACGGCGTTCCGATCCATGGCGGCACGGATACGGCGATTCTGCGCGAGGCCTGCCGCCGGGCTGGAATTCCCGCCGAGGTACTGGAACCGCAGGTTGAGGCGATCCTGGAGGCGATGCGGCAGACTGTCGCGGAGCGCCGCCACGAACTGAAGCTGAAGCTGATGCCGGGGGTGGAAGACGCGCTGGAGCACCTGGCGCGGAAGGGCGCGTTTCTGGGCTTGGCCACTGGGAACCTGGAGGCAATCGGCTGGATCAAGATTGAGCAGGCCGGGCTGCGCGAGTGGTTTCGCTTCGGCGGCTTCAGCGACGGTTTTCCTATTCGCGCCGAATTGATTGGCCATGCGGCGCGCAAGGCGCGTGAGCTGGCCGGTGCCGATGCCCGCATCTGCGTGGTCGGCGATACTCCGAACGATATTGCCGCGGCACACGCCAACCAACTGCCGGTGATCGCCGTAGCCACAGGCAACTTCAGCTTCGATGCGCTGGCGGAGCTTCAGCCGCAGGTTTGCGCTTCCTCACTGGCCGATCTGCTGACGAGGCAAGAGGCGGCGCTATGAGGCGGCTACGAATCGTCCCAACGGCCTTGGCGGCCATGCTTTTGGCGGTAGCTTTCTACCGCGCTCCGGCCCAACAGCCGGCCCCGGCCACCAAGACCGCGGACCGCGGGGACGCGAAGCAGGTTCTGCCGCCGCGCAACTCCGACCGGCGGCGGGCGGCAAAACTCTATCTTGCGGCCAGCAAGCTCTATGTTCGCGAGCAGTTTGAAGAGGCCATGCGCGGCTATGAGCAAGCGGCCAAGCTTGACCCATCGAATGTCGACTACCCGCTGGCGGCGAGCGTCGCGCGCAGTCACGCGGTGACGGCGCTGATCCAGGCCGCTGCCAAAGACCGGATGCGCGGCGATGCGGCCTCGGCGCGCGCTGCTCTGGCTCACGGGCTCGAATTGGACCCGGAAAACGCCCAGGTCGGCAGACACTTGAACGAACTGGGCGACGATGCCCTGCTGGGACAATCGAGGCCCATCTACGAGCAGCGCGCGAAGGTGGCCGGCGGGCTGGTGGAACTGGAGCCTGTTGCCGGCTCACACAGCTTCCACCTGCACACCGACCAGCACCAGATCATCGAGCAGGTCTTCAAAGCCTACGGGATTCAGGCCTCCGTGGACGCCAGCGTCCCCAACGTCCAGGCCCGTATCGATGTGGATGACGCCAGCTTCGAGGCGGCGGCGCGCATCGTTGAACTGGTGACGGGATCGTTCTACGTTCCGCTGGACACGCACAGCGCGCTGGTGGCCCGCGACACTCGCGAAAACCGCGACTCATTCGTGCGCGAGGGATTGGAGACGGTCTATCTAAACGGGTTGAGCTCGACGGAGCTGGCCGACACCAACAACATTGCCAGGGTTCTCTTTGGCGTGCCGCAGACGGTGGCCCAGCCCGGATCGGGTTCGATCACTCTCCGCGGGCCGGAGAAGACGCTGAAGGCCTTCAACGCCACCATGCGCGAGTTGGTCGACGGGCGGAACCAGGTGATGCTGGAGGTGCGCCTGATCCAAATTGCGCACACCAGCGCGCGCAACACCGGAGTCCAGCCGCCGCAAAGCATGACGGCCTTCAACGTCTATACCGAGGAGCAGTCGATCCTGAACGCAAACCAGGCGCTGGTGCAGCAGATCATCAGTTCGGGTTTAGCCTCCGCCAACGATCCGCTTGCGATTCTTGGCATTCTGGCGGCATCCGGCCAGGTCTCCAGTTCTCTGTTCACCAGCGGCTTTGCCTTGTTTGGCGGCGGCCTGACGCAATCGGCGTTCGCGCCGGGCGGGCTCTCAGCCAACTTCGATCTGAACTCCTCCGACTCGCGCGAACTGGATGAGATGCAATTGCGCCTGGGCGACGGAGAGGCCGCAACGATGCGCTCCGGCTCGCGTTATCCCATCCAGACTTCCTCGTATTCCCCCCTCGGAGGCAGTGTTCCGAATATATCGGGGCTGAACCGCGCGGGAGCTTCCGGCGGCCTCGCTTCGCTGCTGGCTTCCTACGGCGGCAGCGTGCCGAATACTCCGCAGGTGCAGTACGAGGACCTGGGCCTGACGCTGAAAGCCACCCCCAAAGTGATGCGCAACGACGAGGTCGCGCTCACCATCGACTTGAAGATCGATGCCCTGGCCGGAGGCTCCATCAATGGCAATCCCATTCTTAACAATCGCACGTGGTCCGGGGTGGTGACGCTCAGGCCCGGCGAGGCCGAGGTGGTGGTGAGCGAGTTGGATAAGTCCGAGAGCCGCGCCGTCAGCGGCGCGCCGGGAATCAGCGAAATTCCCGGCCTGAACGACCTGACCGGCAAAGACAACCAGAAGAACTATGCATCGCTGCTGATTGTGATCACACCCCATGTAATCCGCGGCACACAGGCAGCCGGCCACTCGCCGATGATGCGCGTAGATCGCGACGGACCAGGGATAGGGGCCTGGCACCGATGATCGGGTTCTTCCCCGTTCCTTGCTACCTCAAGCAAAATCCCAGGCTAGGCGCAATCTCGATCAAGGAATTGCGCCTGGCCTGGGTTTCTATCCTGCCGTGCGGCGGCTCAGGACCGAGGCCGGAACATTCTCACTGGGCCACGCCGTCCAGCTTCGCCTGGAACAGGACGATCTGTTTGATCGTCTCGTAGGGAATATTAGGGGGGACCAGGCGGCCATTGACCACCAGTATGGGAGTCTGATTGATGCCCAAGTCCTGGGCGAGCTTCTCGGAAGCCGCAACCGCGGCAACAGCCGCGGGCGCTGCGGCACAGGCAGCGATCTTCGCCGGGTCCAGTCCGGCCTTGGTCACTGCGCTGTTGAGGGTCAAAGCGGCGCCATCGGCGGTCGCCAATCCGTCCTGGCCGTCAAAAACGGCCGAAGCGTATGTGAAGAAGGCGTCGCTGCCCCCCTGCTTGGCCACGCAAACGCCGTACGCGGCCGCGCCGGCCGCCGCCGGATGCTGAGACAGCGGGAAGTTCTCAAAGACGATGCGGGCCTTGGGGAAATCCACGGCCAGCTTATCCATATTGGCCTGCGCTTCCTTGCAATGGGGGCACTGGAAGTCGGCAAACTCGACCATCTCCAGATCCTTCGCGGCCGAACCTCGATAGGGACCGTCGGCCCTCTGCTGCAACTTCGCGCGATCCTCCGCGTAAGGGTGCTCGCCGAAGGGAATGATTTCGTCGCCGGCAATGATGTGCTTGCCGTCGGGCAGCACATAGAACTGAAGCGCCGAGGTCTTCTGCTTTCCGGTCTTGTCCCCGGCCAGAACAACCACCTTGCTGATGCCCTCGACGGAAGTATTCAGGATGGCCTGTACCTGCCAGATGCGGCTGTCGTCGTAGCCCCAACTGGCCTGAATGAAGGCGTTGACGGTCTCTTTGGTGGGCGTGGCGGCGGTGAAGTTTGCAGGGTCGGGCTTGGGAAAGACGGGCGCCGCGGCCGGAGCCGGCGCGGACGGAGCCTGCTGAGACTGGTCTGGCGCGGGTGCGGCCGGCGTTTCCTGCTGGGCGGCGGCCCGAAACACAGGCAGGCACAAGACAACCAGCGCCAGGGCGCTGGCAAAACGGGCGAATGGACGGATCAAGCTATTTCTCCTTGAACGTGGAAAAACTGAACTGCGGGATGGCTCCCAATTACTAGCTTATACCTGAACTTTGACGGCAATGGGAAACCGGCGGCCCATGCCGAAGGATTTCGAGGTCACCTTCAGCACGGGAGCGGCCTGCTGGCGCTTGTACTCGGATCTCTCCACCAGGCGCACGGCCTGTTGGACGAGTTCCAGAGGAAATCCGTGAGCCTGAGCGATCTGCTCGGGGGTCTCATAGCGTTCGACGTAGGCCTCGATAATGGGATCCAAAATCTCGTAATCGGGCAGTGAGTCGGTGTCTTTCTGGTCTGGACGCAGCTCGGCCGAAGGCGCCTTTTCGAGAATTGCCCAGGGAATCACTTCCCTGTCGCGGTTGATCCAGCGGCAGATCTGGTAGACGCGCGTCTTCACCAGGTCGCCGATGACCGCCAGCGCGCCAACCATGTCGCCATAGAGCGTGCAGTAGCCCACAGCCATCTCGGATTTGTTGCCGGTAGTGAGCACCAGCGCGGAGAACTTGTTGGAGAGGGCCATAAGCAGGCCGCCGCGAATCCGTGACTGGATGTTCTCTTCGGTGGTGTCGGGCCTGGTTCCCGTGAAGAGCGGCTCCAGCGTGCGGGTGAACTCCGCGAAGAGGCCGCTGATGCCGATCACGTCAAAACGAATCCCCAGGTTGGCCGCCAGTTGGCGGCTGTCGTCGATAGATCCGGCCGAGGAGTAGGGGCTGGGCATGCCGATGCCGGCGACGTTCTCCGCTCCCAGAGCGTCTCTAGCGATGGCCGCCACCAGCGCGGAATCGATGCCGCCGCTGAGGCCCACCAGGACTTTCTTGAAGCCGCACTTGCGCACATAATCGCGTGTGCCGAGCACCAGGGCGCGGTAAGCGGCCTCCGTGTCGTCGTCTTCAGGCGTAGGCACGACCGGCGCGTCAAACGGATCGACAAACACCAGATCCTCTTCAAACGAGGCGGCCTGGGCGATCAACTCGCCCTCCGCATTGAGGGCCAGCGAGGAGCCGTCGAAGATCAGGCTATCGTTGCCGCCTACCTGGTTCGCCATCAGCACCGGCACTCCGTCGCGCCGCGCGATGGCGGAGAGCATCTCCCTGCGAATGGCGCGCTTCCCGTGCCAGAAAGGAGAGGAAGACAGGTTGATATGCACGGCGGGCTGCTGGACCATCAGCTCTTCCATCGGGTCGATTTTGTAGAGGCGGCGCGGCCAGAAGTTCTTGTCGTTCCAGGCGTCCTCGCAGATGGTGACAGCCAGCCGGACGCCGTCCAGTTCGACGATCCGTTGGGGCTGCGACGGGGCGAAGTAGCGCTGCTCGTCGAAGACATCGTAGAAAGGCAGCAGGCGCTTGTGCTGTTCGAGCAGAAGGCGGCCACGATCCAGCAGTACGGCGGCGTTGACGGCTGGCTTTCCGCTGTCTCCGCTGGCCGGCAGCGCCACGCCCGCCAGCACCGCGGTGGGCAAGTCGCGGGTGGCCTCGGCCAGTTCATCGACGGCCGCGCGGCAGCGGGCCAGGAAGCTCGGCTTTTCAAGGAAGTCGGCGGGCGGGTAGCCGCAAAGGACCAGTTCTGAAAACACCGTGAGACGCGCGCCCCCGGCAGCGGCGCGGCGGCTGGCCCCAACAATCTTTTCAAGGTTTCCCGTGAAATCCCCGACAGTCGGATTGATCTGGGCCAGTGCGATCTTCACACTTCCAGTTTAATCGAGGAGACAGCTTCTAGCCTTTAGCCACTAGCTACCGCCCGCGCTTCCGAAAAGCTAGGGCTAGAAGCTAGGAGCTAGGAGCTACGTTCCAGTGCCGGCGAAAACCACGCCGATGGTGCGCAGGATGATCTGGAAATCCAGCCAGATGCTCCAGTTTTCAATGTAGGTAACGTCCAGCGAGATGTAGCTGTCGAACGACGGATCCTGACGGCCCTGCACCTGCCACAGGCCGGTGATGCCGGGGGTCACGTCGAGCCGGCGCAGGTGGCCCAGCTTGTACTCGCGGACCTCGCTACCGATGGGCGGCCGCGGACCGACCACGCTCATATCCCCGCGCAGCACGTTGAGGAACTGGGGGAACTCGTCCAGCGAATACTTGCGCAGGAAGCGGCCCAGCTTGGTGATGCGGGGATCGTTCCTGACCTTGAACAGCACGCCCTCGCGCTCGTTCATGTGCATCATGGCGGCGCGCTGTTCTTCCGCGCCGCTGACCATGGTGCGGAACTTGATGCAGCGGAAGACGCGGCCCTTCTTGCCGATGCGATCGGAAAGATAGAAGATCGGGCCGGGGGAATCCAGCTTGATGGCGATGGCGACGGCCAGCAGCACCGGCGAAAGCACGATCAGCGTCAGGGCGGCGAAAACAATGTCAACCGCGCGCTTGAGCAGCAGCGCCATCTCCGGTACATGGCCGCGATGCAGCGGAATGGTCGGGAACTGGCCGATGTATTCTATCGAGCTGTTCCAGGTCAGGCCGTCGTACATGTCGGGGACAATGCGCAGGTCAACGCCATAGGTGCGAGCCTGCGCCAGGACGCTCTGAACCACGCTGCGCTCGCAGGGCGTGGTGAAGAATATTTCATCCACAAACTGTTTGCGGGCGTGCTGGAAAAGCCCATCGAGAGTGCCAACCACGTCTCCGGGGGTTGCCGTCTGGCTGGGAACGGCGCCGGAAAACTCAATGAACCCCTTGAATGTGTATCCCAGATGGCGAATGCTCTCCAGGTGATGGCGCAGGGCGTGCGCCTCTGGCCCCGTGCCTACGATGAGCACGTTGCGCGTGCCCACCCCGCGCTCAAAGCTGCGGTAAAGATAAAGGCGATATACAAGGCGGCGCAGGCTGAGGCCGACGGTGACAAGTCCCACCGTGACCAGAACGATGGTGCGGGAAATATCCTCGGCATGAACCAGATAGAGGGTGCCGGTAAGCAACAAGCCTGAGGTCAGGCAGGCCTGCAAACTGAGGCGCTGCTCGTGGAGAATATTGTTGAGGCGGGTGGGCGAATAAAGATTCAACCGCCGGCTGGTAACAATCAGCGAGACAGCGAAGAAACACAGAAGGACGAGCAGTATCCCCATGGAACGGCCATGGATCAGCGTGCCGCGCCAGAACCCCCGCGCGTCGGCCACCAGGCCGCCATGCTGTCTATAAACGGTGGCAAGCACCACCGATGCGACAATCGTAATCGCATCCAGGACCATCCACAGCTTGGTCTTGCCCCTCGACCCGCGCACGCCATCCGCGGCCGATCCTCCCTCCCACTCCTGCGAAGAAGAAACCGATGCGGAGACTCTTTGCCAAAAATCCGATGTTGCCATAGGCGCTTCGCAAACCTCAAACGATCGAAAGGTGAGGGGAATTGGTACGCTGTGCCCAATGGGAAACACACAAGGAGCAAAAACCAAGCGCGACGACGAAAGCTGGCCCCAATTCGAGTTTGAAAGATTTTCGGGTCGGGGACCGCAAATTAGCCTGCAAAATTCCCGTCGCCAAGAATGAACCACGCCGGATCGATCTTGCCCAGCTATGATCTTCGTTTTGTGTGGCCTGCAGCCATCGCCGGCCAACTGCGGCAAAAGCTTGTGGTCATTGACCGAAGGGGGAACTGGCCTGACCGCAATCGAATGAGTGCAAAGATATGAACTTCAGCGGAGAACCAGCAACCCGTCCAGCTGAAGTAAACCAATCAGATAAGCAATTGTACCGCACAATTTCCGCTGCGCCAGTCCCTTGGCCGAAATTTCCTTCCAAAAGTCTTCTGGCCAGAATCTTGCCGAGGCCAGCATCGACAGGATCACCCTCGGCGGCGATGCATTGCAAGGAAAATCCATCGGTCGATGGGTTACGGGACGAAAAGCGCCCTATTCCGAAGGTAACGCGTAAGCGTCCAGAGCAAGGAACTGCTGAATGTGCGCGTCGGGCGAGGCCAGAAACCCCGCGACCGGCCCAAAAAAATGGGCGCGGCCCTGATGGAGGAAGAGCACCAGGTCGGCCAGCCGCTCGGCAAATCGCATATCGTGCGTGACCACAATGCTGGTCTTGCCAAGATGGACCTTTAGAATTTCGATCAGGTCGCCGAGGCGGCGGGCGATGATCGGATCGACCATGGTGGTCGGCTCGTCGTAGAGGACCACCTCGGGCTCCGCCGCCAGAGCGCGGGCGATGGCCACCGCGCGCTTTCGTCCGGTCGAAAGGCTGGCCGGCAGAGCATCCGTCACATCCTCGGCGCCTACCACGCTGATCAACTGATCGACCTTCTCTTGTATCTGATCTTCGGTGAGGCCGCCGCGTTCGCGCAGCGGAAAGGCCACGTTTTCGCGCACGCTCAGCGAATCGAAGAGCGCGCCGTTCTGGAAGACCATGGTGACGCGCTTGCGGATTTCCCTCATTCCCTCCTCGCTCAGCGTGGTAATCTCCTGGCCTTCGACGCAAATGGATCCCGTATCCGGCTTGAGAAAGCCCATCAACATGCGCAGCGCCACCGACTTGCCTACGCCGCTGCGGCCCAGAATGCAGAGGGTCTGCCCGCGATTCATCGAGAAGCTCAGATCCTCGAGAATGGGCCGGCCGTCAAACGAGATACCGACATGGCTGAAGCGGATGATGGGCCCCGTGGTCGAAGAGGTCTCAATCGAGGGCTGCTCCAAAGACAGCGTCTCGGCAATCTCCGCATTGGTGAGCGAATCGGACATAACCTTAGATTCAGATTACGCGATGCGAGCCGCGAGGGTTAAACTTTCTGTCTTCCGGCCCTCGGACCTCGGACGTTGCCAATTCTCGCCCAATAATTCTGATCTTTCAGTGCGTGAAGCACAGCTCTTCCTTGTCCCTGTTCTCTGTCTTCAAAAAATGGGCGGCAAGAGTCGCCTCCTGCCGCCGCCCGTCCCTGGGTTGTCTTGAAGGTACTGCAATGGTGCTAAACCTTTACTGCAAGAGCTTGGTCACTTCCTGCTGCACGCTGTTGGCCTGCGCCAATGCGGCGATGCCGGTCTGCGAGAGAATCTCGTACTTCGACATATTCGATGTCGCCGAAGCGTAATCGGTTGCCTGGATCGCGTTCTGCGCCGAAACCACGTTCTCCTGCTGCGTGCTCATCACCTGGCTGACAGAGTTCAGCGTATTGATCTGCGCGCCGATGTAGCCGTCCTGCGCCGACACGTCGCTGATAGCCACGTTGAGATCGTTCAGCACGGTCTGCGCATCGGCCTGGTTGGTCAGGTCCGTGCCGCTCAGCGAAATGCCCGCCGCATCCGAATAGCTGATGGCGGCAATTCCGCCCGCTGAGTCCGTGTCCATCGTGAAGCCCGTGTTGAGTGTTCCGCCGTATGTTGGCAGCGCGCCGACCGCCGTCGACTTGTCCGAGATGCCGCCGGCGCTTGAGATCCCAATGCTGTAGTAGTCTTCCGCCGTTGTCACCGGCGCGGCAGCCGCATAGGTCACGGCTCCCGTGCCAATCGTCTGGTCGCCGCTGACGCTCCCGACTGCCTTCGCGTACGCCAGCGTCAGCGCGGAGTTGGACGAAGTGAAGACGATGTTCTTGCTCGTTTGGTTGTAAGTGGCCGTAACTCCGTAGCCGCCGGCATTGATTGTCTTCGCCAGATCCTGAAGAGTGTCGGTCGTGCCCGTTCCCCCCAGCGTGATGGAATTCGCGCCGATCGTCAGCGTGCCATTCAGCACATCCGTAATCGATTCCCCAACCCCGCCCAGCGTCAATGTGCCCACCGTGCTGGAGCTTGCGGCGTTGGTTGTGGGCATTGCCGACATCGATGCGGACGTGGCTGCGGCAACCGTGTCGGATGTGCCCGTGGTGCTGAGGGTTGTCTGCACAGCGCCCGCCCCGCCGCCGGCGCTCGTAATCGTCAACACCGCGCCCACCACCGTTGCGTTCACGCCCGCCCCGGCCGGTTGTGTGGCTGCCCAATCGTTGATGGTCTTCGCCAGGTCGGCGAGGTTGTCCGTCGTGCCCGCCGTGCCCAGTGTGAAGGCTGTCAGCGTGCCGGATTGCCCCGTGATATTCAACAGGCCGCCGGTCAGAATATCGCTGGCATTGCCGAGCGTGAAGGTGCCGATGGTGCCGGCGACGTTGCCTTTCGGCGCGCCCGCGATGTTCACGACGGGGATAGTGCCATCCACCGCCGTCACGGCGTCCATGATATTCGTCCCGCTTACGCTCGCCGTGGAGCTGGCCGAAGTGAAGGTCAGCGTCGAGCCAACCACCGACGCGGTGATACCTAAGCCGTCGGCGTTGATCGTTGCCGCAAGGTCGTTGATGTTGTCGGTCGAGTCCGCCAGTCCCAGGGTGATGGTGTGGCTTGCGCCGTTGGCCCCGGTGATGTTGAGGGTGCCGGCCAGGGGATCGAGCGCGGTCCCTCCCACTGTCAGAGCTCCAATTTCGCCGGCGCTGGTTCCGGTGCCCACGCCTGGGCCAGAAATAATGATGCCAGTGTCGGCGCCGCTTCCGCCCCCGTAGAGGGCCGCGGCAGCCGTAGCCACTGCCCCGGTGCCAGCCTGCGTGGCCGTGCCGAAGGTCGCGCTCAAGCCCAGTCCCGACCCGTTGATCGCGCTCATCAATCCCTGCACCGTGTTTGCATAGTTGGTCCCGTTGCCCACGCTGATCGTCGCCGTGGCAGGCGAAACCGCTCCATTCACCCCTGTCTTCAAATAGGAGACCTGAATGCTCGTGGTCGCCGTGGTGAGGCCCAGGCTATCGTTGACCAACGCCTTCATGCCGTCGTTCGACAAATCGATGAAGACGTTCGTTCCGGTGGCGCCGTTGCCGTTGCCGTAGGACATCACGCCGTTGGTGTCGCCCACGCTCGACTCGGAGAGCGAGTGAATGTTCAGGTCGTCGATGGACGATCCCGCCGTCGAAGAATCGCCCGTATAGATGGCGATCGTGTTTCCGGCAAAAACCTGCTCCTGGTTGTAGGTCGTCGTCGATCCGATGTTGTTGATCTCGGCCAGAATCGACTGGTACTCCTGGTTGGCCGCGCCCTCCTGCGTGCTGTTGAGCGTGCCGTTCGAGGCTTCCGTGGCCAGCGTCACGGCGCGGTCCAGCAGGCTCGTCACCTGCGAAAGAGCGCCATCGGCAACTTGCAGCAGTCCCACGCCTTCCGTAGCGTTGGTCTCCGACTGCGTCAGCGCTGTCTGGTTGGCCTCCAGCCCGTTCACTAGCGAGAGGCCCGCGGCGTCGTCCGCCCCGGAGTTGATCTTCGACCCCGACGACAACTGCTGCAAGACCGTCTGCAAGCTGCTGTTGGTGTTGTTCAGGTTGTTCTCTGCGTAGATCGCCGACAGATTGTTCAAAACACCGAGGGCCATGGGGTACTCCTTTTCGATGCATCCAATCGGCCCCGCCCGGCGCTGCGTCTCTCGCTTCGCCCGGCCCTCCGCGTCCTGCGGATGGGCTTCTTTGCATCCACCCCATTCATCGGTACAGCGGAAAATAACTTTAGTCACAAATTTAAGAATTGATTTCGCCCCCGTTTGTCGCGCCTTGATTCAAGCTGTCCAGCTTCCGTCCAAACCCTGTCTCGAAGCGATTCAGCGGCTGTCCCGTTGCGCTCCACCCGCTTGTATCGCTTCGCGACAGCCAAAGCGCCTCCAACGCCCTTTGCGGAGCCTCATAAAGGCACTCCCAACTGTGCCTCGCGACCCCGTTTTGCGCGCACAAAAAGCAGCGGCAAGAGGATTCCCTCTTGCCGCCAATTACCTTGACTCCAACTTTGCGTTCTCTCTGCCTGAAATTTGCTTCGTCAGCCCTCGCTACTGCTCGACTCCCGCTCCGGGGGCAGCGGGCGCTTGCGGCTCCGTGCTTGGTTGAGCGGGAGGTTGCGGTGGGGGTGGAACCGACTGCGGCGGTGGCCCTTGGCGATGATGTTGCCCACCCGGTCCCTGGCCACCCTGCTTCCAACCTTCTTGCCCCTGCCCGTCGGGGCCGCGTCCCTCCCGTCCCTGGCCGCCGCGATCCCATCCGCCGTGGCCTTCACCGTGGTTGGCGCGAAAAGCCTTGATCTGCTTCCACTGCTCCGGCGTCAGCTTGTTCCGAATCGCCAGCAGGAAACGCGCATTCGCCTTCTCCAGCTCGGCCCGCGCCTGCGCCACCTTGTCGATCTGACCAAGAATCCGCGCCTCGTCCTGCTGGTCCGCGTTCACCAGCGAATCCATCTCCAGCTCCGCCTTCTCTTCGTTGGCCCGCAGGTCGATCAACTTCTCCCGGTGCTCCAGCAAAATGCCGTCAAACGCCTTCCGCTGCTCATCGGTCAGCTTCAACTGCTCCACAACCTTGGGATTGTTCCACCAGCGCCCATGGTCGCCTTCCGGCCCAAAGGCCCGCTCCATTGGAGGCCGATGCTCCCCGAAACCCGGCCCGCGCCCCACTCCCATTCCGTCGCCCGGCGCCTGCGCCATCGCCGTGCCCGCCAGCAAAACCCCCGCCATCGCCAATCCCAACCCAAATCCCTTCATCGCCTGTTCCTCTCCATCGCTCAGCCCTCGATTGCGCGAGGGTCTGTTGCTGTTCCCCAATCCTTGTTCTTACCGGGTCTCGTCCCCGGCCATCAGTTGAGCCAGCGGCTCCATGGCGCTCGGAACTTCCCGCGATACGTCGCTGTCCACCTTGGCCAGCAGATCCTCTTCCTCCTGCCGAGCCTGCGCCTGGGCCGCCAGCCGCTGCTGCTCCGCCATGCGCGCCGCGGCAACTCTGGCCAACTCCTGCCGATGATGGCGATCATAGACGCCGCCGGAGACGCCCCCCGCCACCAGAGCCAGCCCCAGCGCCCAACCTGCTGCCAGCCGCCAGCTCCGCTGCCGCGCACTCGCCGCAACCGGCCGGGGCCGGCTGTACTCAACCCCGCTCCACTCATGAACGCACAAACTGAAGTCTCTCAGCGCCTCATCCAGCTCGCCCGGCCCGTCCGCGAACTTGCTCACTCCGCCAGCCTCGCCGACTCCGATATTTGCATCGCCCTTATCCATGAAACTCATCGCCTTCCCCCCAGTTCCGCGCGCACCCTGGTCAAAGCTCGCGAGAGGTGCGCCTTCACCGTTCCCTCGTTGAGCCCTGTGGCCTGCGCAATCTGGCGCAACTCCATCTCTTCCACATAGCGCAGCAGAAACACCGTCCGCTGGCGTTCGCTCAAACCCTCGACCGCCAACCCCACCTGCGCCACCCGCTCCCTCGCCAGCAACTGCTGCTCCACCGACCGTTCCCCGCTCGGCAGCCAGTCGCCCGCTTCCTCCAGGCTTACGGCATGGGTCTGCGTCTGCCGCCAGAACTGCATCCGCCGGTTGCGCCAGTGGTCCTTCTGCAGGTTGATCGCGATCCGCATCAGCCAGGTCATCGCGCTCGACTCGCCGCGAAAGCTCCCCCAGTTCCGATGCGCCTTCAGCAGGCACTCCTGCGTCAGCGTCTCGGCCAGGTCCGCGTCGCGCGTCGACGAGAGCAAAAACCGGAAGATCTGCGGACGGTGCCTTGCGACAACAGACGAGAACTCCTCGGCGGTAATCTCCTCTGCCGTGGCCATGGTCATCTCTTCCAATGCTGTGCCGGCTGCCATCACTCAGGTAGACGCCCGCACCGGCTGCAAGTTTACAGCGCCGGAGCCAAATCTTGACGATTCGCCAGCCCATCGCCCCGGTCTTGAGGCCATGGCCTCGATTTTGAGGAGGATTGGAACGGGCTATTCGCGCTTGGGAGATCGGTTTGACGAAGAATACGCTCTATTGTCCTGAGTCCAATGTTCGTTTACAAAATGACCTGTCATCCTGAGCGACCGTAGCGCGGCGAAGGGAGTCGAAGGATCTGCTGTTCGGTGCCCGCCTTCATCAACGAACTGTTGACTCACCTGACTATGGTTTAAGCGTTCGATAAGCTCGGCAAAGTGGAATCTCTAGACCCGCTGGCGGAAGCCGCGCAGCCTACTCAGGCTTTCCCGTGTAGTGATGACTGTGATGGGCTTGCTCGTGATCCTCCAAGGATTCCAGGTGAGTGATGACTTCCGCGGGCATCTCCAATCCGACGGGGAGGCGTTCCTCCAGCATTGTGGCTAGTGCATGAGCCTTGCTTACCGATGTCAGTTGTGGAAACAGCAGATGCACTTCAATGATCTGGCGATATCCGGTCGTTCGAAAGCGCACGCCGTGGTATTGAATGTCCAGGTCGGCGCAGATTGCATCCAGTTGCTGGCGAATCTTTCGGCCGGCCTCGGGATCGGAATAGTCGAGCAGCCCAACCGCGGAACGCCACACCAGGCGCCCCCCGGACCAAAGGATGTTTGCAGCGACCGCGATTGCCACCAATGGATCGAATGGCTTCCAGTGCGTCAGCAGCACAAGGCCCAGTCCACCCACCACTCCGAAGCTGGTCCAACTGTCCGTCAGGACATGCTTGCCATCCGCTTCGAGTATCAGCGAATTGGTTCGCCGACCGGTCCTCAGGAGATAATAGCCCAGCCCCGCATTGAGGATTCCCGCCACCAGGATCAGCAGCACTCCGGTCCCCAGATGTTGCAACTGGAGCCCCGCGATCCATTCGCGAATCGATTCAATGAGAATCGCGATCGCGGCGATGACAATCAAGGCTCCTTCAAACCCGGCGGAAAAGAAGGCAATGCGTTCGTATCCGTAGAGGAAGTGGCCCGAAGCCGGGCGCGCGCTCAGGCGAAGGCTGAACACGGCGAACCCCACGGCAATTACGTGAATCACCGACTCGGCCGCATCGGAGAAGATAGCAGCCGAATGTGTCAGGAAGTAGGCGGTCACCTTGCCAACAAGCATGGCCACGCCAACAATCAATGAGAGATGCATGGCCAATTGCGCGTCGCGCAACTCGTGTTCATCCCTGCGAGGCGCGGAGCGATCGATCGTTTCGTTGGACAAGGAACTCTCCGTCAGACAAAACCTCGGCCTTCGAGGCAGGTTCTTCTATCGTACATCTGGGAAAATGCGATGAGTCTCGCACATTTAGAAGAACGAGTTTGCTTTTTTCGGAGTCCGCTCAGGGACGAAAAGCGGCCTGCTTCACGTATGCCTGAGCGCGAAGAGATTCATGCCGGCGTGATCGAAGATCCTTCGCGCTCTTTCCGCCGCGTCCACCAAACCTGAAGCCCCGAGGTTGCACCAGTGCGCGTATCCGAACCCCAACTCGACGACCCCACGACGGCTCTCAAAGGGGTCATGGTGCGCCGCTCCTGGCAGAGGCATCTGCTTGCCTTTCTAACGGTCTCCGGTCCCGGCCGGCGCGGGCGCGGACCCAGCCTCGGGAACTGGAGCCACCGGCTCGTTCTTGCCGTGCTCCGGGTCGTACTGATGCTTGTCCATCCATTTTTTAAATACCGCCGCCGGCTCTTCATCCAGTCCGCCGTTGTGCCGGTAATAGACGGTGTCCTTCATATCCACCTTCAGTTCGCAGCTATCCATCGCCCCCGGGTTGCCAAACCGCGGCTCAAGAATCTCCAACGCCCGGCCAGGTTTCTTCCACCGCGCCATGTAGGTCTCAAACCCAGCGGAACCCCTCAGCCGCTCGCCGCAGCGATAGCTGAAATCGAAACCGCGCGGTTCGCCATTCTCATAGAGATTCGCCCGGCCCTCGCCGTCAACGTATTCCACAGATCGCTCGTAGTAATGCGAATGGGAATTGAAGTTAAAGATATGCACCCGCAGCGGATAATCCGCGGCATTATGCCCGCCGGCCAGCGCCGCCGTTGAAAGAAGCAGGCAACCCGCAAGCACGCTCAACCCGCATAAACGAGAACGCCGCATCTGAGACACCCCCCGGGAAGATTCATGGATTTCCCCACCATCGTAGTCCAACTCTCCCCAAACCGCAAAGGCGCGGACCGGCTCCGCTCTCTCGATTCCCTGCTCCGCCACAAGGCTGCCAGCGGACGGTCGCACGCCGCCGACCGGTAACCCGCGCGGAATCTGCCACGATCTTCCTTTGCTACCAATTTTAGTAGGTCAATCCCTTTTGCTGTAGGTAACCTGTTGCTTTTTGTATCTTTTTCATAGAACCCATCGGCCGCCGGTTGACATTTTTGGGAACCAAACGTCACTATCTAGCGTATTCTCAATCGCTTGTCTTTGGAGATTCCTCGCCGGCGCTTTTTCTCCACATGGCAACCGACGTGCTACCACCCAGAATGAAATAGGAGTTCCTCTTGGAGACGAGTCTCGTCAACCGTTTGCAGTTGACGCTGCTGGCCGCAGTCACGCTCGGCCTGGTGGCGCTGGCGGGGCTCAATTTCTGGCAGGAGCGCCACTCGCAGCAGCAGCCGGACGATGGCGTCTGGTGGCGCGAAGCGGCCAACGGCGCCGGTCTGGTGGCCGACAAGGTGCTGCCCGATAGCCCAGGACAGCACGCCGGCATTCAGGCGCGCGACTTGCTGACCGGTGTCAGCGTCCTGCCCGTTGGAACGGTCGGGCCCGCTCTTCGCCCCGCGATTCAGCCGCATAACCCGCTCTCCGGCGTCAAGGAACTGCCGGACGAAGCCGATCAGCACACCGGGACCGAGCCTCTTTACCTGCCCGGCGAAGAGAAGATTGCACCCGTCTATACCCCCGTCGCGCGCTCGGCGGATTTGGCTAGAGCTCTTAAAGAGACTGGCAGCTACTTGGGGATCGACTACCGCATCGTGCGCAACGGCAGCGCGTTGGGCAGGCCGGTCGAGGTCATTCCCGAACCCATGGACCGCAGCCTGGAGCTGGGCCAGCGCCTGATCGGACTGATCTATCTCGCCATCGGCATCTACGTCCTCTTTCGCCGCTGGACGGCTCCGCGCGCCACACACTTCTACCTCTTCTGCCTCGTCTCCTTCGCTCTCTACGCGCTCAAGTACACGGGCATGATGGTCGAGGGCGGTTGGCAGGGCAATCTGGATTGGCTCGTCTTCTGGTCGAACCTGCTGGCTGAATCCTTGCAGCCGGCGCTGTTTCTCCACTTTGCCCTCAGTTTCCCCGAGGAGCGGCTGCATCGGGCCCACCGCCGCTGGCTGTTGCCGCTGATCTATGCTCCCGGCGCTATTGTCCTCGGCCTGTGGGTTTATGCCATCAACTTCTGGCAGGCCACAGCTCTGCTCAAACACAGGCTTGAACAGTGGGGCACCGGCTACGATGCCCTCTTTTACGTCCTGGCTGCCTGCCTCTTCGTGCTCAGTTACAACCGCGCCAACACGCCTCTGCTGCGCCAGCAATTGAAGTGGCTGACCCGCGGCGCGCTCTTTGCCGTCGTCCCCTTCACGCTCTTTTACGCCGTGCCCTTCCTCCTCGACTGGCAGCCATACAGTTGGCTCACCAATCTGGCCAACTTCTCCATCGTCGTTCTGCCGCTGACCTTCAGTTGGGCCATCGTCCGCTACCGGCTGATGGACACCGACCTGATCTTCAAGCGCGGCGTGGCGTACACGGTGGCCACCAGCCTGATTGTCGGAGGCTACTTCGGCGTCATCGCCCTGGCCACGCTGTTCGTCCACACCCGTCTGCCCGATAATGTCCGCGAGTGGGGCCTGGTCATTTCCATTCTGGCCGTGGCGGCCATCTTCGACCCGCTCAAGCGCAGGATTCAGAGTTGGGTGGACCGCGTCTTCGATCGCCATCGCTACGACTATCGCAAGGCGCTGATCGAGTTCGGCCGCGGCCTCAGTTCGGAGACCGATCTCAATGCCCTGCTTGAGTCCATCGTCGAGCGCTTGCCGCACACCTTGCTCGTGGCCCGCGTTGCCGTCTTCATGCCGCAAAACCCGGAGGAACCGAGCCGTCTGCGCCTGGCCGCCTCCCACGGGCTTCCCGCCGAGGCCCAAGCCGCCAAAAACCGGACTGGTCTTGCCGGCCTGGATCTGGGCTTCCTTGACTTCGACTATGCCACCGATCACAGCCACATCTTCCTGGAAAACGCCCAAGCCGCGCTGCATCTGCCCCCGCAGCAGCAGCGCGCCGCCGCCCTGCTCGACCTGAACTACTATCTTCCCTGCCGCGTCGCCGCCAGCCAAGTTCAAGTCCAGGTCCAGGCCGGCGAAGCCGCCGCAAACAGTCCCGCCGCCACGCGCACCATCGCCGTCATCGGCCTGGGCCGCACCATCGGCGGCGACTTCCTCTCCAGCGAAGACGTCGAGCTGCTCGAATCCCTGGCCTCCTACATCGGCATCGCCCTGCAAAACGCCAGCCTCTACGCCCGCCTGGAAGAAAAAATCGGCGAATTCGAGCGCCTCAAGGAATTCAACGAAAATATCGTCGAGTCGATCAACGTCGGCATCCTCGCTCTCGATCTCGACGACCGCATCGAGAGCTGGAACGCCCAGATGGAGGCCATGTACGCCCTCAGCCGCGCCGAGGCCCTCGGCCAGGCGCTTCGTGCCGTCTTTCCCTCAGACTTGGTAGACGCAATGGACAGCTTCCGCAACGAGCAAGGCGTTCATCACCTTTACAAGTTCCGCCTCACCACCCGCGCCGGCGAACAGCGTACCGCCAACATCGCCATCGCTCCCTTGCTCTCGCGCGATTTCGTCTCCGTCGGCCGCATCGTCCTGGTAGACGACATCACCGAGCGCATCTCGCTCGAAACCCAACTGGCGCAGGCCGACAAGCTCAGTTCGATCGGCCTGCTGGCCGCCGGCGTAGCGCATGAGATCAACACTCCGCTGGCCGTCATCTCCTCCTACGCGCAGATGCTCTCCAAGCAACTGAAAGGCGACGCCCGCCTCGGCCCGGTTCTCGACAAGATCACCCAGCAAAGCTTCCGCGCCGCCGAGATCGCCAACGGCCTGCTGAATTTCTCCCGCACCTCAACCACCGAGTTCCGCGAGACCAACCTCAACCAGGTCATTCGCGACACGCTCTCTCTGCTCGAGCACCAGTTCAAGACCGCCAAGATTGTCGTCGATCTCGACCTGACCGAACAGTTGCCCGCCATCCACGGCAACCCCGGCAAGCTGCAGCAGGTCTTTCTCAATCTGCTGCTCAACGCCAAGGAAGCCATGCCCGGCGGCGGCCGCCTGCGCGTGGCCACCCTGGCCAACAGCCACGTTGCCGCTCTGGTTGCCGACTCAGGCTCCGGCATAGCTCCCGAGCACCTCAAGAGCATCTACGATCCCTTCTTCACCACCAAGACCATGCCCAAGCCCGGCGACCGCCGCGGCACTGGCCTGGGCCTGTCGGTCTCCTACGGCATCATCCAGGAGCACGCCGGTAAAATCCATGTCGAGAGCGCCATCGGCGCCGGCACAACCTTTCATCTCGAGTTTCCCCTGCTGAGGAATTCCGTTCATGCCTGAGGTCGAACTGCCGTTGAATCTTCCCGCGCCCTCCATTGCCTTCCCTGGCAACACCGGCCTGACCAGCATTTTGGTCATCGACGACGAGGCCTCCATTCGCGAGTCGCTCGAAGTGCTGCTCACCCTCGAGGGGTACACCGTCACCATGGCCGTTGACGGCGTCGAGGGGCTGCGGATTCTCGATGCCGACAGCTTCGACCTGCTGCTGCTCGACCTGAATCTCCCCGGCCAGAGCGGCCTCGAACTGCTGCCCCAGATCAAAGAGCGCCTGCCCGAGATGCCGGTCATTATGATCACCGCATACGGCACCGTGGACAACGTCGTTGAAGCCATTCACGCCGGCGCCGAGAACTTCGTCCAGAAGCCATGGGACAACGAAAAGCTGCTGGCCGACATTCGCTCCGCCGTCGCCCGCCATCGCGCCGAGGAAGAGAACCTCCAGCTCAAGCGCACCCTCAAGCAGCGCTACAACTTCTCCAACATCGTCGGCAAGAGCGAGATCATGCTCAAGGTCTTCGATCTGGTCGCGCAGGTCGCTCCCAGCCGCTCCACGGTGCTCATTCAGGGCGAGAGCGGCACCGGCAAGGAACTCATCGCCAAAGCCATCCACGCCAACTCGCCGCGCAAAGACAAGCCCTTCGTCCCCATCAACACCGGCGCCATGCCCAGCGAGCTGCTCGAATCCACGCTCTTCGGCCACGTCAAGGGCGCGTTCACCTCCGCCATCGCCTCCAAAAAGGGCCTCTTTGAAGTCGCCAACGGCGGCACGCTCTTCATGGACGAGATCGCCACCATGGGCATGGATACCCAGGCCAAGATCCTGCGCGTCCTGCAAGACCGCCGCTTCATGCATCTGGGCGGCATCCATGAGGTCCAGGTCGATGTGCGCATCATCGCCGCCACCAACATCGACTTGCGCCAGGCGGTGCGCGACGGCACCTTCCGCGAAGACCTCTTCTACCGCCTCAACGTCATCACCGTCGATCTGCCCCCCCTGCGCGCCCGCCGCGAAGACATTCCCCTCCTCGCCCAGCACTTCCTCGACTTCTATATCAAGGAGAACGGCCTCTCCCCCCGCAAGCTCTCTCCCGACGCCATGCGCGCGCTGGTCGATTACGAATGGCCCGGCAATGTCCGCGAACTCGAAAACTCCATAGAACGGGGCGTCGTGCTTTCCTCCGGCCCGGTCATCGGCTCCGAGCTTCTGCCCGGCCACATCACCGGCCGCAGCTTCCAGGACGCCCTGCTCGCCCACAACCCCGACGCCTCGCTCTTCGACATCCTCGAAGACATCGAGCGCCGCATCATCGTCGAGAAGCTCGAGCGCTGCAACGGCAACCAGACCGAGGCCGCCGAGCAGTTCCACATCCCGCTCTCCACCCTCAACCAGAAGATCAAGCGCCTCAGCATCGAGATCCGCAAAAAAGGCCGCGAGTAGAGCGCTTCCTGCCCCTCAGTGCAAACGGCCCGCCGCGCCTTGCCCACCCCGTCTCTCGACAGCCGTTGGCGCAGCATGGCTGAAAGCCGCGTAGGCCCGCTCGCCCATCGCCAGATAGCCCGCGCCGGTGAAGTGATACCAGTGCTCCGGCGGGCCTGTCTGATTCACCGGCAGATTGTCGTTGTCCCACCACACATTGCCGGCGTCACCGCCCACCAGAACCTGCTGCGAACGCCGAAGCTCCGTCGCCGCCACGCAAGCCTGATAGGGGGTATACTTCGTTGAAAAAGGCCTGCACTGCCCGCCGGCCGCCAGCGGATCGATGATATTTGCCGCCTCCATCGAGTTCGAGATGCGCCCGATGACCACTGGCATCTTGGCATCGGTCATGCCCCGCACCAGCGCAAGGAATTGCCGTAGCTGATACGAGTAACTATTCATTGGATCGGGATCGACCAGCGCGTATGTGCCTGAAGCTCCGTTCTCGCCCTGCATCCAGATCAAGCCCGCCCATTGGTAAGCCAGCCCCGCCGACTTCAGCCGCAACGCTGCCTCCGAGATCATGGTCATCAGCATCGCATACGGCGAGCCGCCTGGCATCCATTCGTTCAAGCCCGTTCCGCCCAATCCCACTTTGATCGCGGCCAGACGAACCCCTGGATGGTCCTGCCGGTAGCGGGCCAGAAACGAGAGCTCCGGCCCATAGAAGCTCTGCTCCACGCAGCTCCCCGTGGGCTGTTGCGAGGGCCACGCCACGGCCGGCAGCGAACCCTCATATTGGCACCACATGTCCACGATCGGTCCCCCAACCGTCGCGTTGTAAAGTATCGGCGCGTTGGCCAGCGTAGGGCGCTCGTAGCGAATCCCCGAGTCGCTTGAAACCGTCGGCGCGCCCGTCCATCCCGATGCGACATTCTTTGCCCATGCCGGAACCGGATCAAGCTGCGTCGGAATCCCCTGCCCCCCGGCGTTCGATTGCCCCGCGAAGATGAAAACCTGAATCGGCTGCTGGCTCCGGCCAACCGCCGGAAGAAGCATCAGCGCGGCAAGAGCTATCGCCGCCCTCATAAGTGCTAAGGTATCCAAGATTCCCTCCGAGTCGCCGGTCACACCGTCGAAACAACTCCCGAACCTTAACAACTTATGCAACGGCGACTTTCCGGGAGTAACCTTTTTTCAAAGTGCGCATTGGCGATTTTGCGTAAACCGAGAATTTCTCATTACAACATGGACATTAACCATCCCGTCCCTCGACTATTGCCCTTCCAGAATTGACTGTTGACTGTGTGGTACCGCACGTTTCGCGTTATCTGCGATAGCCATTTTCCTGAATTCCTCGAAGATCCATAGAGGGAGCGCCTGATGCGCATGAGGATTCTCAATGGTAGCAAAATCGAAAAGTATTTGAAGACTGGGCGCGGCGAGCTCAATGGGCGGGTGGCCCCGGTCCCCTGCGAGATTTTCAAGACACGCTGAGGGTGCCCCCGGTCCCTCGCAGTTGGGGACCGGGGACGGACGCGGAATGGTCGAAGATATTTTACCAACAGGCCCGTTTCATCCGCGTCGGCCGCTGCGCCGGTAAGTTTTGCAGATAAATACGATCCGTCAGCGCATAATGATCGTATGTCCAACCTCCGCCAGACCGACCTCCGCCGCCGTAGGCCTTTTCTATTCCCTATTCCCTATTCCCTAGTCCCTGTTTTTCGGTACCCCCTCCCCCCCTATACCCCCCTCGGGTATAAATTCCCCTAAAAACTTTGCAGATTATTTTTAACTCGTTTGAAATCAATACATGTGGAAAACTTTCAACCCAAAAATATCCCGCATCATGGGATTTGACCTCTGAAAATCACCGGAAAAAGTCCGGATTCTCCTCGAAAAGGAGCCATCGCTACTTTCTTTCCAGCTTCAGCGCATAAATCTCGTCGCTGCCAACGTCGTGAAGCAACAAGGGCGTATCGCTCGGGTCCAACCCCATCCATAACGTATAGACTCCCGTGTACTGCGCCCCTTTCATATCGGCCACGGTCTCTCGTTTTCCGTCCGCGGCGCGAATGCGATTCACGGAGGCATCGCCCGTCCACTTTACGTAATAGAGGAACTGGCCATCATGCGACCATTCGGGAAACGCGACAGCCCCCGTCTCCAGCTTCGTCCAGCTTCCGCGCGCGATGTCGAAAACCTTCATGCCCATTGTGTCGGCTGTCATGGCGGCAATTGACAGGCCGTCAGGCGACCAGTGGGGCACAACCAAGCCATCCGATGCGGGAATCGGGGCAACGTTTCCGGTTGCGATGTCGAGGATGCGCAGGTTGCACTTTGAGCTTTCACCCACATTCTGCGCGTTGGAAAAGACGATCCTTCTCCCATCCGGCGACCAGCTTGGATCGTTCTCCGCCTCGCGGTCGTCCGGCATCAGGCGGCGGGGCTTTCCGCTTCCATCCGCGGCGACAATGTAAATCGCGGTGCGTCCTTGCGGGGTGCGGTCCACAAACAGAATCTCAGTTCCGTCCGGCGACCAGCGCAACGATTTCGGATAGACCGGAGGATCGGTCAGTTGCATGGGATTGCTTCCATCCGGGCTGGCTCGCCAGAGAACGCCTTCGGGGTAGGAAACATAAGCCACGGATTTGCCGTTGCCGGAAAAGGTAACGAACTCAGCTGAGATGCCCGCGAGGAAGGGCTGAAATCGCCCCGATTTCGCGTCAAAGCGCACGAGCTCGCCCCGGTTCGTGCGCCCCGACGCGAAGATTGTCTTCCCGTCCGGGCTGGGAATCGGCTGATCCCAGACCGTTGGGCCAAAAGTCAGTTGAATCGGTGTGGCAGGCCGGCTCTTGTCGGAATCGGCGCGCTCATCGAGAACCCATATCTGGCCGTCGGCCACAAAGTAGTATCTTCCATCCTGAGCCCATTCTCCGTTCCACTGTGTGGACGACTTCCCCCATCCTTGCAGCAGTTGGTGAAGATTGGCCCCTTTCGAGGTCATCTCCCACAGGATGCCCTCCCTGGAAAACCGCATCGTACTCCCGTCCGGCGACCAGGCCAGGGACTTGATCAGCACTCCGGGCGCGGCTATCCGATGCGCTTCGCTTCCATCGCTTCCCATCACGCAAATGTCACCGCTCGCCGTGGCGTACGCGACGCTCTCCCCGTCTGGAGACCATGCCGAGGAGACAGCATTTGCAAGGCGGCGAAGAGATCCTCCCAGCAGGCGCAAGCTCCACAGCGAGTCGGCGGGGCCCAGGCCGCCGACCTGGGAGATGAGCAGCAGCGTCGACCCATCCGGCGAAACCTTTCCCGACCACGAATCCGATAGCGGAACAGGAATGGGCGCAACCGCTCCCCCGGAGACCGAAACCTCCGCGATGCCTCCTGCCAGCTCTGGGGTGAAATAAACTCGGCTTCCGTCGGTTCCCCCCATGAATTTGGTATGGCCGTCATGCGTGATCGCCGTGTAACTCGAGATGCGCAACTGTGCCGCGCCATGCAGCCGCTCCCCAAAATAGAGCCCCAGAGCAGCCCCGGCAATCAGCGCGCCGGCCGCAACCCACTGCCAGACCCTCTTGTGGCGTGAAGTTGCCCCCGCCGTCAGCAGCGCGGGCTCGCGCGGCGCTGGTTGAGCCGCCGGCACATCCTCATAGACCACGCGCGTGCGCTCTCGTACCCGCTGCACAACGATGTCGCCCGCCTGCTGCTCGGGCAGCTCATCGACAGCAATTCCGCTCTCCATCTCGCTCTGGAATACCTGGGCCACAAACTGATAGCCGCGGCCGGGAATCGTCGCGATCAGGCCGGACTTGTCCCCCAGCGCCCTGCGCAAAGCGGAGATGTGCTGCGCCAGATTGCCTTCTTCCACAAAGGAGTCCGGCCAGATCGACTTGAGCAGCTCATCCTTGGTCACCACCCGTCCGGGATTCAGAACCAGGTACGAGAGCACATCGAAGACCTTCGGCGTCAGGGCAACCGGGGCTTTATTCCGCGACAAGACGCGTCTGGAAGGGTCCAGCTCAAACTCGTCGAAGCGGTACAACCCATTCGTGCTCCATAACATAAGCGGCCTTCATAACTCTTCCGAAAAATTCATCCCGAAATTCAAGACATTCGGCCCTCTTCGGAGTTCAAGTGAAAGCCATGCCGCGCTGCAAGACGCCGGCTAACGAGGAATGAATGTATGAACATTTTACGCCGCGGCGTTTCGGCGGGGGAAGAAGCAAGCCATAAAGATGCCCCCGAGCCAGCCGTAACCCGGCGCATTGAGGTTACCGTCGAACGGGAGACGGTCACCATGCTGGTGCGGTCGCGCCCGGCGCCGGTAAGTGCCGGGCAGGAATTGCAGCTTCCGGAGTTGCCTGCGGCGGAAAAAGATTGCAACTGACAGCAAGGACGTGTGAGTATTTGCTAGCTGCAATGTTCATCACGCCCTCGTGACTTGCTTATCGAGCCTTGCTTCCCGCGAGTACGAATGTGATTCCTCCACATGCCCTCCCGTTGCTCCACATTGCGCGCTTGGTTGATACCGGCCTTCAATTGGGAACTCAACATCCACTCGGAACTTCAGTCACGGAGAAAACGGTCATGAAACTTGCGATGAAGCACATCGAACTCCCCTCGATGCACCTGTTGGTTGAGGCGTGCGGTCTTATCACCCTCCTTGCCTTGGTGCCGGCCCTCGTAGCCCAAAATGCCGCGCAGCCCGTCTCTGGAGGACGCCTCGCCAAGCACACGGCCCCTCAGGTGCTCGATGGCTCGGCCGTCCGGGTTGGCCATTACAGCCCCGAGAAGATGCTGCGCCTCGTGCTGGCCATCAAACCGCCGCACATGGCCGAAGAGGAACAGTTCCTCAAAGACCTGCAAACCAAAGGCTCGCCCAACTTCCACAAGTTTCTCACTCCCGAGGAGTGGAACGCCCGCTTTGCGCCCTCCGCCGAAGACGAGCGGAAGGTGGTCGACTGGGCCGTCAGCCAGGGCTTCACCGTCACCAACCGCTACAACCACCGCCTCATCGTTGACGTGGAAGCTCCGGCTGGCGTCATCGAAAATGCCTTTGGCGTCACCATCAACAACTACCAGTATCGCGATGAAATCGACTTTGCCAACGATATGGACCCCATGCTGCCCACGAGCCTCTCCGGCATCGTCTACAACGTGCAGGGGCTCAACAACATTCAGCGGGAACACGGCTCCAGGCCCGGCCCGCAGCCGGCCAAAGGCCCCGACTACAGCCCCGGTCCGCTGGTGGTGCAGGCGGGCGCTGACCGCGGGGACGGCGATCCCGTAAAGGCGGCATCCATTCACGCGTCCAATCAGGTGGCCAATCAGGCGTCCAATGACGGCTCAGTCTCCAACCTTACCGGCGGCTTCATGGACCCGTCGGATATTTACAGTTCGCAAACCTATAACTACGGTGGCCTTCAGGCGCTGAGCCACTGCTGCAACGTCCACAACGATTCCACCGGCTCGCCCAAGGAGACCTCCATCGCTATTGCCGGCTTCGGCAATTTCCTGAGTTCGGACATCTCCGGGTTCATGAACGCCTATGGCCTTTCCTGGAATTGGACCTCTTACAATATCGCCGGAACCCCCGGCTGCAGCACCAGCTCGGAGACGCCCCCCTGCGCAACCGGAGAAACGACTGAGGATGTCGAATGGAGCATCGCCACCTCCAACAACCCCAGTTCCTCCAATCTCACCGCGCACGAGTACATCTATCTCGGCGGCAATTACGACTACAGCACTTACACCACGATGTACAGCCAGATCCTCAGCGACAACCTGACGCGCATCATGTCTACCAGTTGGAGTTGCACGGAAATCTACGATTGCGACAAACCCACAATGGATTCCCGCCATTCGATCTTCAATAACATGGTCGGCGAGGGCTGGACGCTGATCGCCGCCTCCGGCGACCGCGGCGCCTCAGACGACTGCCAGAACAATATTCCCTCATCGGGGCCGAAGATTGATCCGTCTGCTCACACCGCCGTCGCTTATCCCGCCTCCGATTACGATTTCGTGGCCGCGGGCGGCACACAGTTGATGCTTTATGGCGACGGAACCTGGGACTACGAGAATGCCTGGCAGGGCGGCTTCGGCGCAGGGTCGTGCAATGGCAATGGCGGCGGCAGCGGCGGCGGTGTCAGCGCCTACTACGCGGCGCCCTCCTGGCAGAGCACCCTCGTCTCTCCCTACTACTCTTGGGTCGGCAGCCAGGAGTACGAAGTCACCGGCAACACCATGCGCCTTTCGCCTGACCTGTCTCTCAACGCCCTTGGCATCGGGCAGAACCTCTACATCAATGGCAGCATGAGCGGCGATGCCAACGGCACCAGCGTCGTTGCCCCCGAGCTGGCAGGCTTCTTTGCCCAGGAGAACACCTACCTCAACTACATCGGCAGCATCTGCGGCTCCAATGGAACCTCCGCCTGCACCCCGGTCGGCAATCCCAATTCATACATGTACGAAGATGCCATCTCCGGCGCGCAGCACAACCCCTTCTACAACATGCTCTCGGGCTGCAGCTCCAACGACGCAACCCAGCAGGACGGCCTCACCTTTTATTGCGCGGGCCCGGGCAGCTCTGTCGACATCAGCGGTACCGGCAACCAGTACGACCTGGTCTCCGGCTGGGGCTCGGCCAATATGATGCAGTTGGCCTGGGGCATCAACTGGGAGTTGATTCCTGCTTACGGCAGCCCCTCCGTCGCCTTCTCCGGCCCGGCTACAAGTACCTGGTACAACACCAACCAGACCGTCAGTTGGACCGTCTCCGACGCTGGCAGCAGCGGGCTTCCCGCCCCCGGCGTCGCTGGTTTCACCCAGGGCTGGGACTCCATCCCCGCCGACCCCTACAGCGAGCCCAACGGCGGCTCCGGCAACTCCTTCTACAGCGGTCCGGAGTATCCTTTCGGCACCACCGGATGCCTGGCCTTCAGTGCCAATGGCTGCTCCGGCAACGGCGGCGCACAGGGCTGCCATACCGTTCACGTCAGAGGCTGGGACAATCAGGGCGTCACCACCGGAGACCGGACCTATGGCCCGCTCTGCTACGACACCGTTGCCCCCACCATCGCCATCGACACCAATGTGGCAGTCTCCTCCACCGGCTGGTTCAACATCGCCACCGGAGATCCGTACGTTTCGCTCGTCGCCACCGATCCCGGCGGCTCCAATGCCTCCGGCGTCAAGACCATCTACGGCGTCCTCGGACCCACCACCTGCTCACCCACTAACCTGGGAACATGCCAGATCTACGGGCCGCCCTTCCAAATCTTGCAGGGGGCCAATCCGATCACCGCCTTCTCCCTGGACAACGCCGGCAACTTCAGCACCGTCGCGTATGAAACACTCTGGCTTGACACCGTCGCCCCGGTAACTACCGACAGCCTCGTCGGACAATGGAACAATGGCACCTCGACCTCGGCCGTAACCGTCACTCTGAACGCCACCGACGCCACCAGCGGCGTTGAGTTCACCTATTACACTCTGGACGGCGGATCGGCCACCGTCTATACCGCGCCCTTCGTGATCTCGACCGCCGGCAGCCACACCCTCAAGTACTGGAGCGTCGACTGGGCCAACAACACCGAGGCCCAGAACACAGCCACCTTTGCCATCAAGTCGCCCACCACCGCCTCGGTGGTCGCGGCGCCCAACCCCTCGATGCTCGGCCAGTCGGTCACCATCACGGCCACCGTCGTGGCCACGCTCACCGGCACGCCCACAGGCTCGGTCACCTTTTGGAATGGCTCTACCAACCTCGGCACAAGCACTCTCTCCGGCGGCGTAGCTTCCATCACGACATCGGCTCTGCCCGCGGGCCTTCTCACTTTGCAGGCATCGTATAACGGCGCCACCTACTTCGTGACCACCAACTCCCCGCCCTACAACCAGACGGTCAATGAGAACACCACCACGGCGGTGACCATCTCGCCGAATCCACTTGTCTTTGGGCAAACCTCTACGCTGACCGCGACAGTCACGCCCGCCGTCTCCGGCACGCCCACCGGCTCCGTCGACTTCAAACTGAACGGAGGAGATATTGGCACCATCTCAATGAGTGGCGGAGTGGCTACAACTTCCACTGCGTATTTCGGGGGTCTCACCCCCGGCTCCTACTCCGTCACGGCGAATTATTCCGGTGACAGCACCTACCTCGCCAGCGGCTCCTCGACGTTCACCTTGACCGTCAAACAGGCCACCCAGACCATCACCTTCCCCGCCATCACCGGCACCGAGTATGCGACGACCACCATGCCCCTCTCGGCCACGGCCAGCTCCGGCCTGATGGTCGCCTTCGCCTCCACCAC
>Ga0187847_10000552_pt1 | contig 40245 bp, 39 predicted proteins | sample June2016WEW_4_10_FD_132458 | JGI IMG/M metagenome (GOLD analysis project Ga0187847, IMG submission 132458) | Peatland microbial communities from SPRUCE experiment site at the Marcell Experimental Forest, Minnesota, USA - June2016WEW_4_10 | ecosystem: Environmental > Terrestrial > Soil >...
TCCGCACCCTCGCCAACTTTGTAAGTCTCCGCGAAGTTGCGCTGGTTGATGCCAATTGAGAGTCGCCTGCGCGAGTCAATATAGAAAAGCTCCTTGCCCACGGGCACATCGCTGAAAGTCTTCACAAACGGGAATGCATAGCGCTTGCCGTCCAGCGTGACAGGAACCTGATCGCCGATCTTATAGCCAAGTTTGAAGAATGTCTCAGCCGGCACGTTGAGCACAAGATTCCCAAACGGCCCGTCCGTCCCAATCACCTCGCCATGCAGGCCTTTCTCATCCACGGTCGCGGTTTTTAGATCCAGCCGAACCAGCTTCGTGACATCCAGCGCAGGCCCCGCGGCAGTCCAATCATCTCCGCGCGCCAGATGCGCCCCCGCCGGAGAAAAAATGTCGCGCCCATGGAACGTCGACGAAATCCCCGATCCAATCATCCATGCAGGATTGGTAATCTCGCGCGCCTCCACAATTCCGTCGCGATCCTGCACCAGTGTGAGCAGTCCATTGTCCGGCAGCACGAACATCTGGCCCACCCGCGATTTGGCAATGATCGCCTTGCGCTTCGACCCGACCGTGGGATCGATCACCACCACAAACACCGCGTCTCTGGGGAAGTACGGCGCGGACCCCGCCAGGAACCGCGCGCCCATGGCGATGTTATAAGGCTCAGACTGGTGTGTGATATCGATGATCCGCACACCCGGCGCAACTCCGTCCATCACCGCCTTGCAAATGCCCACCGCATCGTCCTTCACGTCGAAGTCCGTCATGAAGCCAATCACCTTGGTCGGCGCAGCCCGTTGCGCCGCAACATTCCAGACCAACACCGCCGCCATAGCCACCGAAATCAGAATCTTTCTTGTCATCTGCACGCAAACACCCTCCGCATTTTCTCCCATGGTATAACCCAACCACGCCCCAGTTCCCTGATCCTTGTTCCCTATTCCCCGCTTTTCTCCGTTACCATCGCATTTAATGAGCTCTCGCGCGCTACATTTTCTCGCCCTTCTTCTAATGTGCGCGGCCACGCTTGCCGCCGCCCAATCGCGCCCCATTCCCGTGAAAGTCGTTGTCGTAGCCATGTTTGAGGTGGGCGCAGACACCGGCGACCAGCCCGGCGAGCTTCAATACTGGGTCGAGCGCGATCATCTCGACCGCATCTATGAACTCCCGGCGGCCTACCACACGCTCCGCATGAACGCCGACGGCGAGATGGCAGTCCTCACTGGCCAGGGCACCGCCCACGCCGCGTCCACCATCATGGCCCTCGGCCTCGACCCGCGCTTCGACCTCACCCATTCCTACTGGATCATCGCCGGCATCGCCGGAGGAAGTCCCGACCGCATCTCGCTTGGCTCCGCCGCATGGGCGCGTTGGGTCGTCGACGGTGACCTGGGCTATGAAATCGACGCGCGCGAAATTCCGCCCGACTGGACCACCGGCTATCTCCCTCTGCGCAAGCCAAAGCCTTTTGACCCACCCGCTGCGCCACTCGATGGCCAGGTCTACGCCCTCAATGCCAGCCTAGCTGAATGGGCCTTCAACCTCACGCGCTCCACGCCGCTCGCTGACTCGGATCATCTGAAAGAAGTTCGCAGCCACTTCGACGGCGCCGCCGCCCAACGCCCGCCCTTCGTAACCATGGGCGACGAAATCTCGTCCTCCACTTACTGGCACGGCAAGATCCTCGACGCCTGGGCCGCGCAGTGGGTTCCCTACTTCACCGGCGGCAAGGGAGAATTCTTCACCACCGCCATGGAAGACACAGGCACCCTGCAATCGCTTCAGTTCCTTTCTAATGCCAAGAGAGTCGACCTCAACCGCGTCATGGTCCTGCGCACAGTCAGCAACTTTGATCGCCAGCCGCGCGGAACCTCGGCCGCTGAGAGTCTTGCCAACCAACGCATCGGCGCCTACAGCGGCTATCTACCCTCGCTCGAAGCAGCCTATGCGGTCGGCCATACCGTGGTAAGCGAGTTGCTAACGCATTGGCCGAAGTATCAGCAGACGATTCCCAGCGCGGATCAGCCAGTCGCCGCTCAGCCCTAGCACGTAACCCTCAATATCCTGGAAGGCGTGAGCTTACAGCCCCTTCCTTAAATGCACGCATCGATCGACCACCTCAAACCCCAGCGCCTCATGTGCCTTCAGTGAGCTGTCATTGTCGATCAGTGCATCCGACGCCATCTCCAGACAACCTTGAGCGCGCGCCCATTCCTCGGCCGCCCGCATCAATGCTGCACCAACCCCTCGTCCTCGAAAGCTATCCTTCACAAACCAGCCCTCAACAAAGCCTACCGGCCGCGCCGTATCGCACCCGTCCGCATGAGATCGCAATCCCACCTCAAGAAACCCTATCAACGGCTCATCATCCCCCTGCGCGACAAGCATTGCGGAGGGCAAACTCCCTGCGAATTCGCGGTTCAATGCGCCGGTCAGCTCCGCCCGAAGTTCATCCATCGCAGCGTCCGGCCAGAGCGCTGCCATCATCTCCGTCAGTTCGTCCGTATCGACTCGCTGCGCCAGCCGGATTCTCGCATCCATAGATCGATTCTAGCCATGCTTCGCCACCTTCAGGCACGGCAATCTTCTCCCCGATACAAGTTTTCTTGCGTTCTATCTGATGCTCGCCCTGAGGCCGGCCCGCCTCTCCACTTGGCGAGGAAAGGAGAATGGTAGAGAATGCTTGAGTTCAGCAAATCCTGTTTTCGTTTGCACTGTGCGGCCGCCGAAATCTGCTGCTTTCCGAGCTAGTCGAAAAGGCCCGCACCGAATTCCGACAAAATGGAGACCTACCTTGAAACTGAATTACGGCACGCTGATCTTCTTCGCTGTTGCTGTGCTGGTTTTTGTGGCGAATGCCTTGACGTTTCCCATGACAGTCCCGCGCATCATCGGTCTCAGCATTGTAGTTCCGTCCCTTCTGCTGTTCGTTCTTGCGCGCATTCAACTGGGACGGTCCTTCAGCGTCGAAGCCAAGGCAACCCGGCTTGTGACCAGCGGCCTCTATTCCCGCATCCGCAACCCCATCTATTTCTTTGGCGCTCTCGTAATCACGGGAGCAATCGTCTGGACAGGTCGCCCCTGGGGGTTGCTAATCTTCCTTGTGCTCATTCCCTTGCAGATTTTCCGAGTCCGCAAAGAAGAGAAAGTTCTCCTCGAAAAATTTGGCACAGCCTATCTGGACTACAAACGCAAAACATGGTTCTGATTCCAAAAGTTAGCGCTGATCTTCAGATCGATCTTTGAACATGTACCGGCTGACATCTCCCTCAGCCAAAAACGCCTTTAAAGGAAGACGCAATGCATTCTGTCTGGTTAGGTGAGTTCCTTGGCACGCTCGTACTGTTGCTGTTGGGCAACGGCGTCAACGCCGGAGTGACCCTGCGCAAGTCATATGCTGCCGATTCAGGATGGATGGTCATCGCAGCCGGCTGGGCGCTGGCCGTGCTGTGCGGAGTGCTGGTGGCGCAGGCCTTCGGCAGCCCAGGCGCACACATCAACCCAGCCATCACCATGGCTGTCGCGGTCAACAGCGGAGACTATTCGCAATTGCTTTACTTCTGGTCGGCGCAGATGCTTGGCGCCATGGCCGGCGCATCGCTCGTGGTGCTGCACTACGGCCCGCATTGGAAGCTCTCGCCCGATCCCGCAGCCAAGCTGGGCATCTTCTGCACCAACGCCGCCGTCCGCAGTCCGCTGTTCAACATCCTCAGTGAGATGATCGGCACCGCTGTGCTGGTCATCGTCGCCGCAGCCATTGGCTCGCATGGAGTCTCCGCCACCGGCCCCGCACCGGGCCTTGCTCCGTGGCTTGTCGGAAGCCTGGTTTGGGGCATCGGGCTCTCTCTCGGTGGAACTACGGGATACGCCATCAACCCCGCGCGGGATCTGGGTCCGCGCCTCGTCCATTGGCTGTTGCCCATTCCCGGCAAAGGCGGATCGAACTGGCGTTATGCGCCCATCCCCCTCATCGGCGACCTCGCGGGAGCAGCGCTAGCGGGATTGCTGCTGCACTTCGCGCACTTGTAGTCGAATGCATCGCTGTCCCTGACGACAGATGTCAGCCTTTGAGGCGTTTCCACTGTCGCAACAGACTTGTCTTCACTCCAGAAACGAAGCCACCACCGCCAGCGCGGAAATCGCCGCAGTCTCCGCGCGCAGTATGCGTGGGCCCAGCGATACCGCGCGCCATCCGTTGGCGTCGAACAACGCTTCCTCCTCGGGAGCCCATCCGCCTTCAGGACCTATGGCGATCTCCAGCGTAGGCATCTCTGCTCCACCCTGCGACACCGCATTTTCCAGTGCACTCCGCAGCGTCGTAGTGCGCTCCTGCTCCGCCAGCACGATGCGTGTGGCCGATGATGCAGCGCGCACGCGCTCGTTTAGTGGTGCAGGGGCGTGGATCACTGGCACATCGGAGCGCCGCGACTGCTGCGCAGCTTCAAGTGCAATGCGCCGCCATCGCTCCACCCGCTTTTCCGCGGCCTGCGCAAGATGTTTCTCCGTCCGTCGCGCAATCACCGGAGCCAATGCGGCCACTCCCAGCTCGGTGGCCTTCTCTATGGCCCACTCCATGCGATCGAACTTGTAAACGGCTACCACTAACGTAACGGGCAACGCAGGATCGGCCTGAACCTCGGCAATCAGGTTGAAACGAATCTCATCTTGAGTCACGGCGGCCAACGAGGCATGAAACACGTGCCCGCCCGCCACCACGTCTGCCTCCATGCCTGGTTCGGCACGCAACACGCGAACCATGTGTTCAGCCTGCGCGCCAACGATCGTTGCGGTGGCCTCATCCCAGTGTTCGGCAATCCAGCGGCGTCTCGTCACATCACTCTCCACAACCTTCAACTCGGTTCAATGTCTCTTTCACCCGCATAAACATTGAGGGGGACGCTCTATGCGCCCCCCTCAATGTTGCCTCTTGCTAGTTTTGCCTACAGGTTGAATGGTCCGCTACTTCTTCTTTGCGGCCTTCTTAGCCGCCTTCTTCGCGGGTGCCTTTTTAGCTGCTTTCTTAGTTGCCATTTGCCTATTCTCCCTTTTCGATGGTTTGCATCGATCCTGCAATTGTTATATTGCAGTTGATGAATGTATAGATTCATCAAAGATAAGTGTCAAGAAAAAAAAGCAATATGAGTGGAAAAAAGGTCAACAATTTTTTCGCGACGCATCGAGTGTCGACTCTCAAACGAGAAGTTCGCACGTGTGAAGTGAAAATCGAAGCGTCATTTGTTACATGCGGAGGCAGCATGTTGCTTCGCGAGCTGCTTCAGCGTTCCTGCTTCGCGACGTTGAATGAGATCGTCGAAATATGGCTGACGATCTTGGGATCGGCCTTGATGAATGTCTCATCCACACGCACAGAGCCCTCAACGCCTGTCCCGCATCACTACTTCGCACATTTCTGCCTGTGCTGATTCCCCAGAAGAAATGCGGTCTGCGCAATGACCATCACGTTGAACGACGCTTGCTCACCTCTAATGAATGCAGCAAACATCGCCGAACGATGAGGCCCAAGACCTCCCGAGCGACATACCGTCGTCCCTTCGCAGTATGTAAAAAGCACTCAGCACTCGATGATGTTCAATGCAAGTCCGGCCAGGCTGGTCTCCTTATAGCGCGATTGCATGTCGAGTCCGGTCTGATACATGGTCTGGATCACCTGGTCGAGCGAGACCTTGTGCGCTTCGGACTCGTTCATGGCGATGCGTGACGCCTGCACAGCCTTTGCCGCGCCCATCGCGTTTCGCTCGATGCATGGAATCTGCACCAGTCCACCAATGGGGTCGCAGGTCATGCCGAGGTTGTGCTCCATGGCAATCTCCGCCGCATGCTCCACCTGTCCGTTAGTCCCGCCCAGCGCTGCGGTCAATCCGCCGGCGGCCATTGAGCAGGCCACGCCTACTTCGCCCTGGCAGCCCACCTCCGCTCCGCTGATCGATGCGTTCTCCTTGTAGAGGATGCCTATGGCCGCCGAAGTCAGGAAGAAGCGCATCAGCCCTTCGTGGTCCGCCTCTGGAATGAAGCGGTCATAATAATGCGCCACTGCTGGCACCACGCCGGCAGCGCCATTGGTGGGCGCAGTCACCACGCGTCCTCCCGCGGCATTCTCTTCATTCACCGCCATGGCATACACCGTGACCCAATCCAGCGGGGCCAGTGGATCGCCGCGCTTCCCGTCGGCTTCTTTCTCGCGCAGTCGTGCTGCCAAGCGATGTGCACGCCGCCGAACCTGCAATCCACCCGGCAGAATCCCTTCCGTATCCATCCCGCGGTTCACGCAGATCTGCATCGCTTGCCAGATGCGCTCAATGCGTTCGCGCACAACTTCAACCGGCGCATGGCTCTGATCTCGCGGCACCAATGCGCACTCATTCTCAAGCATCAGCTGGCTGATCGAAAGCTCATTCGCATGCGCCATGGCCAGCAGCTCCGCGGCGCTGTGAAACGGAAATGGAATCGCCGCCTGCTTCGTTTGAATAGACGGATCAACCCCGTCCTCGGTAATGAACCCGCCGCCGATCGAAAAGAACGTCCGCTCATCGAGCACAGCCCCAGCGTCGTCAAAGGCCTTGAAGCGAACCCCGTTGGGGTGCTGCGTAGTCGAGCCCGGCGGATACATGATGGTGCGCTCGAACAGAAGATCGCGAGCTTCTTCAAAAGGAATAGACCTGACCCCAGCCAGGTTGATCCGCCCGGTACTGCGAATCTCTCCCACAGTCGACTCGATAACAGCGGGATCGATCATCGCCGGCTCATTGCCCGAGAGTCCCAGAAGAATCGCCCGGTCCGTCGCATGCCCCAGCCCGGTCAGCGCCAGCGAACCATACAACTCCGTTTGCACTCGCGCGACTCGATCGATCACCCCGCGCGGCCCAAGCTCTTGCGCAAAGCGGCAAGCGGCGCGCATCGGTCCCATAGTGTGCGAACTCGAAGGGCCAACGCCAATTTTGTACAGGTCAAAGAGACTCGTAGTCACGGAAGAGATTGTAGCGTGGAACCGGCAGCCCAGTCTGGCTTGTCGCCTGGCTCATCAAGGTGGCTGTCGCGCGTCACACGCTTGGTCGTCTCGCTGCTGCTAGACTCCGTGCAACTCACACTATGCTTTTTAAAGCCTTAAGCGCGGCAGTCTACGGCATCGACGCCAACCTCATTGATGTTGAGGTGGACTACAGCGGCGTGGTCGCGGAGAAGGACACCTTCCACACCGTGGGCCTGCCCGATGCCGCAGTCCGCGAGAGCCGCGACCGCGTCCGCGCAGCCATCAAAAACTCCGGCTACCTGATCCCGCCCACTTTCATCACCATCAATCTCGCGCCCGCCGACATGAAAAAGGAAGGCGCCGGATTCGATCTCCCCATTGCCGTCGGTATTCTCGGCGCGTATGGCGCATTGCGCATCAGCGACCTGAGCCAGTTCCTTCTGGTAGGCGAGCTCGGCCTGGACGGCAGTGTGCGTTCCGTGCCCGGCATGTTGCCCATCGCCATCCTTGCCCGCGAGAAGAATATTCCCAATCTGATTCTTCCCGCAGCCAACGCCGCGGAAGCCGCAGTGGTCGAAGGCGTCAACGTCTATCCCGTCTCGTCGCTCCTCGATGTCCTCGAACTTCTCAACTCCACCGTCGTCGGCACAATTCAACGCGAGCCGGTTCGCGTGTCCACTGCAGCGCTGCTCGGTGAACTGCAGCATTTCGCCGTCGATTTCAAAGATGTGCGCGGCCAGCAAACAGCCAAGCGCGCTCTTGAAGTCTCCGCGGCGGGCAGCCACAACATTCTCATGATCGGTCCGCCCGGCTCGGGCAAAACCATGCTCGCCAAGCGGCTGCCCTCCATCCTGGCGCCTCTCACTTTCGAAGAAGCTCTGGAGACCACCAAGATTCACTCCGTCGCCGGTGTGCTCGATGCAGCCGCCGGCCTGGTCACGCAGCGGCCCTTCCGCGCACCTCACCACACCATCTCCGACGCCGGGCTCATCGGTGGCGGAATCGTTCCACGCCCCGGCGAAGTTTCTCTCGCCCACAATGGACCCCTCTTTCTAGATGAACTGCCCGAGTTTCCGCGCAACGTGCTTGAGGTCATGCGCCAGCCCCTCGAAGATCACACCGTGACCATCGCGCGCGCCTCCATGTCGCTCACCTTTCCTGCCCGCTTCATGTTGGCAGCCGCCATGAATCCCTGCCCTTGCGGATACTTCAATGACAAGTCGCGCGAGTGCCGCTGCACTCCGCCCATGATTCAGCGCTACGTCTCCAAAGTTTCCGGCCCACTGCTCGACCGCATCGACATTCACATCGAAGTGCCCGCCGTTCAATACAAGGAACTCCGCGGAGGCGCGGCGGCCGAGGGCTCGGCGGAAATTCGCGCTCGCGTCATGGCCGCGCGCGAGCGGCAACGCCAGCGCTTTCGCAAAGCCGGCGAGAAAATCTACGCTAACGCGCAAATGACCACGCGCCAGATCCGCACTCATTGTGAGTTAGGAGCAGACGCCGAGCGATTGCTGGAGCGCGCCATGCAGCAGCAGGGACTCACCGCCCGCGCGCACGATCGCATCCTTAAGGTAGCCCGCACTATTGCCGACCTCGAAACAGCCGAAAACCTCACCGTCGCTCACCTGGCTGAAGCCATCCAATACCGCACCCTCGACCGCAGCTATTGGGCTTAGGGACACAGGACTTCTGCATCTCCGCATGCCGGGAGAATTCCACAGAGCCCCTGTTGACTGTCTATGTCCCTCCAAATGGAACGCCGGTCTCTCAGTGCCTTCGAAGCACCCTTAAGAGTCGGCTGTTGACCCGTGAACAATCTCGCATGGCTTTGACTTATAAAGCTTTATAAAGACGACTAGCGGGCGTGCCCAGAAACCTCTCACGCGGGAAATCGCCCCGAAAAAGTAGTTGACCCAGCATCCGAATGGGTTTACATTCAGATGTACCATCCAAAAAGGGCAAGTTGCAGTGAGCAATTTTGCACAGCCCATCTGTGTTATCCCGCATCATATTGAGCTGAGGCTCACCCTTTGATGACCCGGTGCGTTTTTCGCTCCCGGGATGGGAAAACGGGCATTGGATTCCCAAGGCGGCAATCTGCATTGTGGATAAGGTGTTAGGCCTGTTCCAGACTGCGCGATAATGTGGCAAAACTTGGAACGAGTCAACTGGCTCGTGCGTCTAAAGACTTGGGAGCGGGAATTTAGGGCGCCAGGCTTCGATTCGGCTCCCCCGGGTGTACCGGTGGCGAAATATAGAAAGTCCGCCGGGGTAAGAATTTGAATAAGGAGAATTGTAATGCGTTCTGATTTGGTATTTGGGGCACTCTCTCACGTGTCCAATCGCTACCAGCTCTGTCAACTGGCGAGCAAGGCAACTCGTAAGCTGCACAAGCCGAACACACGGCTGCAAGATACGACCAACGAAGTCCTGTGCCGCTTTCAAACCACCAACCCTGGGTCCTTGGCTCCCGTTGCGGCGCCTGCGGCCCAGCCCGTCGAACGTCGTCGCGCCGCCTGAGAGCGGATTCCAAAAGGGTATAGTTGAGTCAAACAGCGGTTTCTGGGCAGTTCCCTTTCAACAGTGGCTGCGCTTCTCCGGCGTTTCGGTTTTACCCTTGAAGTCGGCAGATGCTGGAAGTGCGGGCGTAGCCGCCGCTCCATGAGCATCTCGTCCGGTCTTCCCCTGGAGCACACCCCCCTCTCGCATCCCTCCACACACATCCTCCCTTATTGCAGGTGAACATGACCATCGCAGAACTAAAAGAAAAGAACATCACGGAACTTAGCCGCATCGCGCGTACCCTGGAAATCCCAGGCGCCAGCGGCCTTCGCAAGCAGGATCTGATCTTCAAGATTCTTCAGGCGCAAAGCGAAAAAGAGGGCCACATCTTTGCCGAAGGTGTCCTCGAAATCCTTCCCGATGGCTACGGCTTCCTGCGCTCGCCCGACTACAACTATCTGCCGGGGCCTGACGACATTTACGTATCTCCATCTCAAATACGCAAGTTCGACCTCAAGACCGGCGACTCCATCAGCGGCAATGTCCGCCCGCCCCATGAAGGCGAGAAATACTTCGCCCTGGTCAAGATCGAGGCCATCAACTTCGAGTCGCCTGAAGAAACCCGCAACAAGATTCTCTTTGACAACCTGACCCCGCTCTATCCCCAGGAACGCATCAAGATGGAGACAGTCCGCGAGGGCATCAGCGGCCGAGTCATGGACCTGCTTACCCCGGTCGGCAAAGGCCAGCGCGGTCTCATCGTCGCTCCGCCGCGCACCGGCAAGACCATGTTGTTGCAGGCAATCGCCAACTCCGTTTCCACCAACCACCCTGAAGTCGTGCTCATCGTCCTGCTCATCGATGAGCGCCCCGAAGAAGTGACGGACATGCAGCGCTCGGTGAAGGGCGAAGTCATCAGCTCCACCTTCGACGAACCGGCAGCACGCCACGTACAAGTGGCCGAAATGGTCATTGAGAAGGCCAAGCGCCTCGTCGAGCACAAGCGCGACGTCGTCATTCTGCTTGATTCCATCACTCGTCTCGCCCGCGCCTACAACACCATCGTTCCTCCCTCCGGAAAGGTGCTCTCCGGCGGCGTCGATTCAAACGCCCTGCAGCGCCCCAAACGATTCTTCGGTGCGGCCCGTAACATTGAAGAAGGCGGCTCGCTGACCATCATCTCCACAGCCCTCGTCGACACGGGCTCGCGCATGGATGAAGTTATCTTCGAAGAGTTCAAGGGCACCGGCAACATGGAAATCATTCTCGACCGCAAGCTCGTCGACAAGCGTGTCTTCCCGGCCATTGACATTCAGCGCTCTGGCACCCGCAAGGAAGAGTTGCTCATTCCCAAGGAAGACTTGCAGCGCATCTTCGTCCTTCGCCGTGTCCTCAATCCGCTCTCGCCCGTTGAAGCAATGGAGCTTTTGATCGGCCGTCTGGAGAAGGTCCGCAACAACGCCGAATTCCTTCAGAATATGAACCAGCTGTAATGCTGGGTGGTGGCAATCAGAAAGGCCGGGGAGCATCCTGGCCTTTCTTGCCGTTCCGCGGCGGAGCCTAACGATGCGAACCATGCTGAGAGCTTCATTTGCGATTCTGATACTGGTTTCCGCGCTGCACGGAGTAGCGCAGAACCGCGAGAGAGGCTACTGGCAAGCGGCAAGCAATACCGCAGCCTCCATCACCGGCGACCTCTCCATCTCAGAGGCAAAGATCTCGATCAACTTCAAAGCGTTTCCGCTTGCGTCCATCCGCAGCCTGAAGCCGTCGGAAGTAAGCGCGGTCTTCGATGCGGACTCGAACGCAGCGAGCCCTGGCACACTTTATCGGTTGAAGATTCCGGCGGAGCAACGCTTCCTCCATAAGAACGCCCTTTGCGGAGCGCAGGATACGCAATGGATGGCCGCCTACGCCGTGGGCAAATCTCTGCAGGTAGCGTTCTTTTCCGGTGAAGATGCACCTGAGTTCACATTCGACGCCATCGCGCATTCAACAAACCTGTGTGGGACGTTTTCGTACGCCCGCTGATGCTGAAGCTGTGCCGTTAGCTATTTCAGACTGAATCAGGTCACACGCCGTCTTTCCGGTGCCCCCGCGCAACTTCCCATGCATCGGAATCGCTGGTAAGATAGTTAAGTCGTGGGGCTGTAGCTCAGCTGGGAGAGCGCCTCGTTCGCAACGAGGAGGCCAGCGGTTCGATCCCGCTCAGCTCCACCAAACTATCCTCTTCTCTGTCATTCAATTCCCTGCCTGCACGTTCTCCCCCACAGCTTTGCCCATGGCTGCAAGGTACGCATCCAGCGTAGCCGTCTGCCCCATCACGAATCGTGAAACGAACCGGAACACCGGGTTATACACCTCTCCATCCTCTGTGATCCGTACCCGCGTCTCTCCATCCTCCGGCTCCAGCGCAAAGCTCCAACTCCCACCATAAGGCAGATTCTCAGTAGCAATTCTTCGTTGAATCACCAGCGGTGGTCTGCTCCCCTCAAGCTCGTAGAGAATCGTATCCCCGTGCTTCGATGTTTCGCGTTGAAACTGCTTTCCATCTTCCGTGATCATCTCGCAGGCCTTCACGTCGGGCCGCCAATCCTGATTTCCAGCGATCAACGCGAACAGCTTTTCGGGACTTGCCTTGAAAAAAGCCGTACGTGTAACCACGTGCCGTTTCGGCAGCAACGCCCCGATAACAACCACCGTCACCACCAGCAACGCTGCAACCCCAACCACAATGAGAGCAATCTTCATTTGTCTCTCGCCCTCTTTCTTTGCTTCAGCAAAATGGCCGCATATTTTGCCAGGCATTCCATTCCCGCAAGTGCGCGCTCCGCTTCGGCAGGCTCCATCATCTTCAACATCTGTCGTATCAACTGTGGATTCAGCACCGAGCTCTGTTCCTTAATTCTCTTTCCCGCGGGTGTCAGCGTCAGTCCAGTAGTTCGCCGATCCTGCTTGCCGGGTCTGCGCGCAATGTAACCGCCCCGCACCAACCGGGCCACTGTGATACTCATGGTCGAGCGCCCCACACCCATGTGTTCCGCGAGCTTCGACAAAGTCGTAGGATGTGCCGCGTCCAGGTGATCCAGCACACTCGCCTGGTTTTCCGTGAGTGGTTTACCCGCCTGGTCGGCGCGCGTGTGTTCGCGATGACAGGCCAAGTAGATCGTGGGATACGCCCCAAGCAATCGCCTAACGTTGTTTTCCAACATACGTGGTAGCATGCCGCGATTAGTTTGATCCGTCAAACAGATTTTTCGAGCGCTGCCCATGAGGAGCAAGACGTGTTTGAGCCGCTCCCGATCGACTGTATACTTGAGTTGACTTACGCTGGCCAGCGAATTCAGCCTCAACTCCATGGAAGGCCAAACGCTCTGCAGCCGGCTCTGCCTGGAAGAGCCAGTGATCCTCAACGAGGTGCGTGGTTGCCCCAGTCCATCACCAACCCCAGTCCCAGTCCGGAAGCCGCCCATCAAGCGCTGCCACCCCTCTGCGTTGACCTCGACGGTACGCTGGTCAAGTCCGATACGTTGGTGGATTCTCTGTTGGTGCTTGCGCGGAGTCGCCCGGCGGGCTTCTTAGCTTTGCCCAGCCGCCTTCTTCAAGGCAAAGCCGCATTCAAGGCATACGTCACTGAATCCATCGCTCTGGATGTAGCGCACCTGCCGTACAACCACCCTTTGCTTCAGTTCTTGCAGCAGGAGCATAAACAGGGCCGCGAGATCTATCTTGCTACAGGCGCAGACGTGCATCTCGCCCAGCGCGTTGCCGCTCATCTCGGCATCTTCACCGGCGTGCTCGGTTCTGACGGCGGAACCAACCTTACCGGCTCCAGAAAACTCGACGGCCTGCGCGCCCGTCTCGGCCCTTGCGCATTCGACTATGTCGGTAACGACTCGCCCGACTTGCCGCTGCTCGCTCAAGCTAATCAACCCATGGTGGCCAATCCAAGCATGCGTCTGCGCATGGCCCTCCGCGCACGCAACATTCGCCCTTCTCGCCAATTCCTTGCGGCCCGGCATCCGCTCAAATCGCTGCTACGAGCTGTGCGTCCCCATCAGTGGACCAAGAACCTGCTCATCTTTGTCCCCCTCTTGTGTTCGCATGCGTTAGCTGCCGGCAAACTCCTCACGGCGCTGGCCGCCTTCTGCTGCTTTTCTTTCACTGCTTCCGCAGCTTACATCGTCAACGACCTGCTCGACATCGAAGCCGACCGCCGCCATCCCCGCAAGCGCCTCCGCCCATTTGCCTCCGGTGATCTCTCAGTCTTCGCAGGGATATTAATCGTCGCGCTCTTTCTGCTCGCGAGCTTGTTGGGCGGGCGGTTTCTTTCCGGAGAGTTCTACGGCTGGCTGCTTGTCTACCTCGCTACCACCACGGCTTACTCCTCGTACCTCAAGCGCATTGCTCTGGTCGATGTACTTACGCTTTCCGGTTTGTATATTCTGCGTTTGTTGGCAGGTGGAGCGGCAACAGACACGCCCATCTCCCACTGGCTCGCCGGCTTCTCCATGTTTCTCTTTCTCTCGCTTGCCGTCGTCAAGCGTTTCGCGGAACTGGAGAATCTGCGCGCCGCCACTGCAACCCCAAAGAACGGCCGCGGCTACTTCCTCGCCGACTTGGATCAGTTGCGCAGCTTCGGCACATCCAGCGCCATGGCCTCGGTGGTGGTCTTCGCTATTTACATCAGCGGCGCTGACGTAGTGAAGCTCTATCACCAGCCCAAACTGCTATGGCTGATTGTGCCGCTCATGATTCTCTGGCTCAACCGTGTGTGGCTCCTCGCCTCGCGTGGCGAGTTGAACGAAGACCCGGTAGCCTTCGCCCTCACTGACCGCATGAGCCAACTGATCGGCCTCGCAGTAATAGCCATCGCCCTGTTCGCATCGTAAGAACCAAGCCAACCGCCGGCCATGCAGGATAGGACAAGGCACAACTTCCAAGACCGCGGAAGAATTATAGAGGAGCCGCAGTAAGCGTCAGGGGGCGACCTCAGTCGTGCCGCAATCGATGCAAATGAATGTGTGCTTCAGCCTCTGAGGAAACTTCTCAATCCTAATTAAACAAGTCCTTCATCTTCTCTAGCAGCCCAGGCGAAGTCGGCTTATTCTCCACCGTCAGCGACTCGGCCAACTTACTCACCAGTTCCCGCTGGCTGCGGCTGAGCTTCTTCGGAATCTGTACCACCAGTTTGGCCACCAGGTCGCCTTTCCCTTTTTCATTCAGGAACGGCACGCCGCGCCCGCGCATTCTCAACTCCCGGCCGTTCTGCGTGCCCTCAGGAATCTTCAGGGTCACTGGGCCGTCGATGCCCTCGATCTCGATATCCGCGCCCAGTGCCGCCTGCGGAAAGCTGATGGGAATCACGCAATGCAGGTCGTTGCCGTGGCGCTCAAAAAAGTCGTGAGCACGAACCGAAAGCACAATATATAGATCGCCTTTGGGTGAGCCGGATCGGCCTGCGTCGCCTTCGCCTGCATAACGGATACGCGTGCCATCTTCCACGCCCGGCGGTATCTTCACATTGAGTTTCAACTCGGCGGTCGCGCGCGTCTCTCCGTGGCAGGTCTGGCAGGGATCAAGGGTCACCGTCCCCGCCCCTCCGCAAACGCTGCAGGTCCGCGCCACCGAGAAAAATCCCTGCTGGTAGCGGATCTGGCCCCGTCCATGGCATTGGCCGCACACCGTGGGACCGCGGCCTGAAGCGCTTCCCCGCCCATGGCAGGTCCCACAAATCTCCCTGCGTCGGATTTTGACTTCGGTTTCCTTGCCGAAGATGGCGTCTTCAAAGTTAATCGTCAGATCGAACCGCAGGTCGTCGCCTCGCTGATGGCGTCCACCGCGCTGCGAGCCGCCCACGCTGAACATCTCTCCAAACAGATCGCCAAAGATATCGCCAATGTCCACGCCGCCGGCAAACGGCCCGCCAAAGCCCGAGCCCTGTCCCCCCAACCCGGCATGGCCAAAGCGGTCGTATGCGGCGCGCTTGTCCGCGTCGCTCAGCACCTGGTATGCCTCGCTGGCCTGCTTGAACTTCTCTTCGGACACTTTGTCGCCGGGGTTGCGGTCAGGATGATACTTGAGCGCCATCTTGCGATAAGCGCTCTTCAATTCCGTGTCGCTGGCCTCGCGAGAAATGCCCAGAACCTCGTAGTAGTCTTCTTTGCTCACGTTTGTATTAGAACTCATCTCTATTTGAACTCACTCGATTGCTTATTGCACTCATTCACTTGTTTGTTTAGGGTTATGCACTACGCGCACAAGCGCCGGCCGCAGCAGCCGCTCGCGCAGCTTGTAGCCAGGCCGAATCTCCTCCGCCACGTGCTGGTCGGGCAGATCGTCCCGCTCCACCGACCCCAGTGCTTCATGCACCCGCGGATCGAAAACCTCGCCCACCGTTGGAACCGGATTCACCTGCAACTGGCGCAGCGTCTCCTGCATCTGCTTCACAATCAGCTCCACACCATGACGCATCTGCGCCACCGTGCTGTCGTGTTTAAGCGCCAGCTCAAAGTTATCCAGCACCGGCAAAAACTGCTCCACTACGCTGCCTGTGGCGAACTCGCGGAACTCGGTCCGCTCCCGCTCACCGCGCTTGCGGGCGTTCTCAAATTCGGCCTGCTGCCGCGCCAGCCTATCCAGCAACTGGTCACGTTCAACCTTCAGTTTGTCGAATTCTTCCCGGCTCACGGACTCCGCGCGGCTCTCCACGGTCTCGCCCTCAGCCGTCACATTCAACGCGCCCTCTTCCGAGGCGACCTGGGCTGCAGGCGTTGCATCCACTGGTTCCACCACGCTCAACTCCGTTTCTTGCTCTGGCATCTCTCTACGAGTTCTCCGAAACATCAATGATTCCTGCTTTCATCATAAATTGCGCGAGGATTGCCGTCTTCCCCCCCGCGCTAACTCATGATTTTTCTTTGATCGCGGACCGCAACGGCCCAGCAAATTAGATGCAGAAGCTCCCCTGCCGGACTTTTCAGACCCTAGTTCTCCGGAACCTCCAGGAATCGCTCCGAAAGCCGGGCCACGTAGCGCACCGCCTGAATCATCTCCTGGTATTGGATGCGCGTCGGCGCAATCACCGCCACCGTGCCAAGGCTCGTTCCTCCTAGCCGCGCCGGAGCGCCAATCAGAACCAGGTCTTGCATGGCTGGAGAAGTTCCATCCAGACCCACCACAACCCGCACCTCTTGCTGGCGACCGTCCACGTAGGCAGTCAGCAGTTCCACCAGCCGCTCCTTGGCCTCCAGAGCCAACAACATCTGTCGCAGCCGTTCGTGATCCAGCTCCGAGGTAATCAGGTTCGCCATGCCCTCTACAAAAATCGCCGGCCCCGCATCGTCACCGGCCAGCGCACCCTTACGGCAAAGCTCCTCCACTGAGGTCAGCATCGCGCGATAAGCCTCGCGCTCCACTTCCATGCGTCGCGCTACCTCTGAGCGAATGCGCTCGATCGCCCAGCCGCGAAAATTCTCGTTCAAATAGCGTGCAGCGGTCTCCAGCTCAACGTGCGCCAGCTCGCGGTCAAGGTTCAACACCCGGTCCAACACAGCGCCGCCTTGTGTAACCAGCACTGCCAGAACGCGCCCCGCGGAGAGTCGTGAAAAGTGAATGTGCTCCAGCACCTGGCTCTCGGTTGAGCTGGCCAGCGCCACGCCCAGTCCGCTGGAAATCAAGGCCAGCACGTGCGAAGTGCGTTCAAGATACTCGTGCGAGCTGTTGACGCCCGCAAAGCTGTCCTCAATTTGTCCGCGCCGAGCCTCGCTCAACGTCGCTGCTGCACCCTGCGGCATAGCGTTCAGAGCGGCAACTTGCGCACCCGCGGATATCCGCCCCGCTTGCACGGCGGGCTGCGTAATCTGCTCCACGTAGTACCGGAAAGCTGCGGCTGTCGGAACTCGCCCCGCGGAGGTATGCGGCTGCTCCACCAACCCGGCCTCGCTCAACGAAGCCATCACGTTGCGCACCGTGGCAGAGCTTAGACCCTCCCGATCGGCGAACGAGTTAGCCACCGCCTGCGAAGCCACAGGCTCGCCGGTCGCGATGTACAACTCGATAATGGCGGTCAGCACCAGCCGCTCTCGCGGACTGACGCGTGTCTCCGGCATGGTTGCCTGCTTCCCGTCTCGGTTGTCGAGACGGCCATGAACCCGACCCCAATTCGTTTACGCCTCTTGGGCGCCTTCTTGCTTTAAGCGACAGCGAAATAAGCGCTTGTTTTTCCAGCGCTTACGCCAAAAATTTGAGGGTCGCCATCCTTATTCTAGGGAGCCGTGTTTATTAGTGTCAATACAACCTCTGGGTATCTCAGCGCCTTGAATTCAGTCGAAAACCAGCCTCCCTACGGCTGGTTGTAATACCCGGTACTGGTCCGCGCCGTCAGCCCCGGCTGATCCACCTGCACCTTCAAATCGTGATACTCATTCGCCCGGTCCGCTTTCGGGGGATCGAACGAAATTGTGTAGAAAGCACCGGCATCCTGAACGCATTTCCCAATCTGCGCGGCAATATCGTTATCCGGACCTGCCACGCGTCCGCCGGTTTCAATGGCAAAAACCTTCAACGTCAGGTTGGTCGGATTCGCCTTCTCGGCCGTCTTCACCCCTTTCAAATAATCCTGATAGATGAATGTTCCCAGGTGCGGGTCGCCGAGTGAAACGCTATAGAGCGACATATGCCCTTCGCGCAGCGCGGTGGAAAGGTAGACGATTTCCTGGAATAACTGTTGTTGCTCTTTGTTTGAGACCTCGATACTGGGCCGATCGAGTTGCGGCCACCCCTCTCCTGCCCAGATCAGCAACTTCTTGCCCGGTCGCTTGACTTCCGCCTGCGCAATCATCGACACCCATTTGAGCGATAGATCGAACCGGTCAAAGCCGCTGTATTGAGATGACCGATTGATAATGCGAATTTGCGAGTCCGCATTGTCCAGTTGCGTCGCCAGCGCATTTCCGTCCGTCGAGGGCTGCGCCAGCACCTTCACGCCGTCGTCGTGAAACACAAGGATGGATACCGGCTGCGACAGATGTCCCCCATTCTCGCGTAGAAATCTTGAAATCTGGTTCCGCATCTGCGATACCGTCTGAAAACCAAGATTCACAGCATCCAGAAGCAAAACCACCTCGACCGGCCGGCTCGCCGCCTGCGCAACCGGATCAATGGCGTGAAACGAAAGAATCTTGCCCGGCCGGTTATCGTCCAGCAGTGTAAAATCCTTGAGTTCAAGCCCAGGTATGGCCTTCCCTGCCTTATCGGTCACCACTACATCCAGATGAATCCGTCCCTCCCCCGCATCCACCGGAGGCGCGGGCTCGGTGCGCGGCGAGAGCGTGGGAGTCTGAGACACCGGCGCCACCTGTTCCGGACTCTGTTGCGCTAACGCAAACGCTGGCAAACAAAAAACGATCGCCAGACCTGCATAGGCTGACTTCCTCATGGGTGAACCCTCCATCTGGTTCTTCTCAGGTTTACCGCGAGACATCCGCAGCTGGTTGTAATAGCCCGTATTCGTGCGAGCAGTCAGCCCAGTTGGACGTCTAACTCGCATTCCCAAAAGGCATAATTAGGAGCAGCCTCATCCATTCGACAGTAAAATGCGGATGCGGTTACTCTGCGCGCAAATGATAACTCACACTGTCCTGTCGATCCACGCTTGTTTCGCTTTGAGCCTCACGGTATCCCCCTGTGCATCCGGAAAGGAACACGCTCGATGAGGTATCGCTCCGCATGGCGAAACACCGCGATTCTAGCGCTATTCATAGCGCTCGTAGCTTTTCCTCTCGCTGCCCAATCCATCCCGGCAACTCCACCGGCATCCACCCCGGGACCAGCCGCACTAACCGCAGTGGATGATAGCCAATGGCGTCAGGACCTGGCCACCTGGCGCGCGCAACGCGAGGCTGACCTTGCCGCCCCTGACGGTTGGCTGGCGCTCGTAGGCCTCGAATGGCTCAAGCCCGGTGCCAACTCCGTCGGGTCCGCATCCGACAACCAGATCCGCGTACGCTCCCAGGCTCCTCCGCACATTGGCCTGCTGACCGTGAGCGGCAAGGCCCTCCAACTGCTCTCGCCCACCGGCGGCTTTCCACCGGACCTTATGATCGACGGCAACCCGGCACGCGAGGGCCCGCTCGTCGCGGACGACACCAGGCCCTCAACCATCAGTTGGCACAGCCTTACCATGGTCGTGCTGCATCGCGGCGACCGCTACGCCCTCCGCATCAAGGACGCCGACTCGCCCACCCGCACCGGCTTCCACGGCCTCAATTGGTACGTCCCAGATTCGCACTATCGCATCGTTGCCCGCTGGATTCCCTTCACGCCTGCGCGCGTTGAAAAGATTCCCACCGTCATCGGCACCACGCTCAACATGCCCGCTCCCGGCGTAGCCGAGTTCACTCTGGACGGCAAGACGGTTCTGCGTCTTGAGCCAGTCACCGAGCCAGGCGAAGAAGGCACGCTCTTCTTCATCCTCAGAGACAAGACCAGCCGGACCACAACCTACGAAGCTGCGCGCTTCCTGCACACCGGCCTGCCCGACCACGGACTCGACAAGCCCGGCTCACTCACTCTCGACTTCAATCGGCTTGAGAATCCGCCCTGTGCCTACACACCCTACGCCACCTGCCCATTGCCGCCAGAGCAAAACCGGCTCCCTGTCGCATTGGAAGCCGGCGAACAACGCTACGTGCGGCAGGCTGAAATCAAGCGCGCCCCATCACAATAGTGTGCGGGCTCATCGGAATCGGGTGCGCCGTAATTCCGCCAAAGCCTGCATCGTTGTACATGGCCGACAACTCGCTCAGCGTGTAAGCATCGCCCGCAGCAGTCGATGTCAGCATCGTCATGCTGAATGCAGCAGGCGTCGGTGGAGAAACGCGATCCTCGTTCGGCACAAACTCCAGCGTCGCCGCGCGCCCACCCGGCCGCAGTGCGCCGCGAACCTTCTTCAACAAACTCACGCAGGTCGGCACATCGAAGTGGTGCAGGAAGTTTGTGAGCAGCACCGCATCGTAAGGCCCGCCGAATTCCACATCGAATGCACTCCCCGGCAGCATGCTGTATCTGTCGTGAACGCCGGCTTTTTCCGCATTCCTCAGTGCCACGCGCAGCACCGGCGCCCAGTCCAGTCCCGTCACGCGAGCCTCTGGATGCTGCTTCGCAATTTCAATCCCGAACAACCCATGCCCGGCCGCGATGTCCAGCACATGCATCCGACCTTCATGCCCATCCAGCACCACCGCGCCCAGAGGACCCGCCATCGGTCCCATCATCGGCGCCATGTTCTCGGCGAACAACACCCACACCGGATTCTCCGGTTCCACCGAGCCTTCGCCCGGCAATGTCGTACGTCCCGCGCGCACCACCTCCGCCAGGTTGTCGTACACCTCGCGCATCGCCGGATTGCCCAGGAACTGTGCGGTTGATGCCAAAGATGCAGGCGAACGCGGATCAAGAAACATTGCGCTCGTCGGCGTGTGCCGGTAGCGCCCGTCCTCTTTCACCAGCACGCCGCAGATCGTAAGAAAGTCGCAGAGTATGCGGATCCCGCGTTCCGACGCCGAGCAATGCTGCGCAATCGATGCCACGTCGCCCGGCCCTTCGCCCACCGCGCGAAAAACATCCAGTTCGATCGCTGCCTTCAATGCCGCGGTGCGCTGGTGCGCCTGCAGCATGTCAAAAACCAAGCCGGGATTCGGCGCAGCTGCATTCGCTGCAGCCCCATTCTCAGTGCTCATAACCAACCTCCTCATTGAGTGTGCCCGGTCGGTTGCAGGGGAAGCTCGAACCAAGCCAGCCAGAGTCTACCATCCACTTCATTCGTTCGCACCATCTCTGTGGTCAGAAAGGCCACAGCGCACAGCGCGCCAGGCGTACGACTCATACGAGCCGTCCCATTCTGCGGGCCCGTCACAAGCCCGCCGCGCCTCGGGCTGATAAATTTTGATTAAGAGTCCGTGGATTCCTATTCCCTTTCCGCTCGTCGGACAAGGATCTCAAAGCAAGAAGGCGAGCCATGCCCCCGAAGATCGAAGATCTCCGCATCAAGTGGACCAAAGTCGTCCTTCCTCCCGTCTTCCTTGAAGAAGACCACCCGATTACTGAAACATCCACGGCCACCGTCTTCAATTCCCGCACAGATATCGTCAACATCCTCAAGGGCCGCGATACGCGCTTGCTCGTCCTCGTCGGCCCCTGCTCCATTCACGACACCAAGGCCGCGCGTGAGTACGCCAGCCTGCTCAAGGCGGCCATCGCGGAGTTCCGCCAGGAACTGCGCATCGTCATGCGCGTGTATTTTGAGAAACCCCGCACTACCTTGGGATGGAAGGGGCTCATCAATGACCCCGGTCTCGATCAGTCCTACCGCATCAACGATGGCCTGCGCCTGGCGCGGCACTTGCTGCTCGACCTGGCCGAGATGGGCGTACCCACCGGCACTGAATTCCTCGACATGATCTCACCCCAGTACATCGCCGGCCTAGTCAGTTGGGGAGCCATCGGAGCCCGCACCACGGAGAGCCAGGTCCACCGTGAGCTTGTCTCGGGCATCTCCTGTCCGGTGGGATTCAAGAATGCAACCTCAGGCGATGTGCAGGTGGCCATCGACGCCATTCTCTCGGCCGCTCATTCTCATACTTTTCTCGGCCACTCCAAGCACGGACAATCCGCCATCTTCGTCACCACCGGCAATCCCGATTGCCACATTATCCTGCGCGGCGGCCGAAACATGGTCAACTACACCGCCGATCATGTTGCCGATACCATCACCCGCATGGAGAAAGCCGGCGTCGCTCCGCGCGTCATGATTGACTTCAGTCATGCCAACAGCAACAAGGATCACACCCGGCAGGCCTTGGTCTGCCACGACGTCGCCCGCCAAATCGCCGCCGGCAACCGCAACATCATCGGCGTCATGATTGAGAGCAATCTGGTCTCAGGCGCTCAAAAGCTCGTTCCGGGCCAGCCCCTGGTCTACGGACAAAGCATCACTGACGGCTGTATCGCCTGGCCTGAAACCCACTCGCTGCTCACTGAACTAGCCGCCGCCGTGCGAGAGCGCAGAGCCATTGCCTAGGTCTTTGACCATATGAATCAGTATCAGCTCCGTGCCCCACTCATTTGCGTTCTTTGCAAATGAGTGGGATCGCACAAACCAAGATCAACGAAATCAAACAGTCAGAAACCCGGCCGCAGCGCATACCACTCATCGATGACCAATCAGCACCCGCGTCCGTTGCCGTGTGAAGCGAATCCGGCAAGCCAGCACACCGCCGCAAGTCTGTTCCCGAACTCCGATCCACGCCACCTGGTCCTGCCCCAGCATGTATGCCGTCGCATCTGATCGATTCCCGGTCTGTTCCATGAAGTAGGCGGCGTCCATGTCTTTGTCGGCCGCATCGGCATTCAATTGTTCGCACTCGTCTTGCGGCGGCGCGGGTGCGTTCGGCGGGTGATCGCAAAAATCTTCGTCATGCAACAGCGGATACTTCTTGCCGTTCCCTGGAATGATGTAACGCACCGTAACCGGCGGCATCCTTGCAGCCATCTCCCACTGGCTGAAATCCTGCGCAAACTCAAGCGGAAGCTGGCTCATGCTCAGCGATTGATCCACCAATTGCCGCGAATAAATCGCAAGCGTTGGTGTTGGTTCGCCGTTCGTCGGACGGAAATATATCCCGCCCAAACCGATCCCCGCCTTCATGTCGAACCACACAAATCCCCGCCCGCCGTGGAATCCGCCGCCGCTGGTGCCCACCATCGCGTATCGCCCGTCACGAATATTCACCGGCAGCGGATCTGCATCGAGCACGTCGTCGCTCACGTCGGCAAGTGTCTTTTCGCCGCCATAGAAATACCCGGTGCGGGGAATCACCTGATTCAGCAGCTTGTTGAACCGCTTATCTTTGCGCAGGTCCTTTTCCATCCGGCCCGCATAGTCGTTAAGAAACGCGAGTTGATCAGCGGGGATAGGTTTCTGAAATGCAGCCGGAGGGGGCGGTCCCGGAGGGGGTAAAGGCGCGCTTCCCGCGTCCTGTGCGCTGACGCTCGATTGAAGCAGCCCCCCTGCCACCAGGAGCAGCGCCGCGGCAACGGGCAGAAAAACAACTTGGGTCTTCCTCAATGGGCGGACAAAAGATCGCATCGCATGACCTCTCGATATCAAATGATCTTTCGGTACCAATGTAGACGAGATTCAGCGATTCTCAGTTTGAATTTTTCGTGTCGAATCAGCCTGCCAGCGCAATCAGTTCCTGCAAGCATCGCCTGCCGGTGCGAGACTCTGGAGCGCCCCGTTTTGAACGACATGTGACGACCGTCACATACATTCAGGCACTCTATCTCTATTTTCGAAGCTCAACGGTCAACCCCAAACATAGTTTTCAGTGGCTTCTAAAGAACTTCGGGCATTCTGCCGATGCATTGGAGTTCCTTCTCTTTCTGACCGAATCATGGGTCGCGCCGCTCATTGTCAACCCTGCCTACGGGGCCCATCAACTCAAACGTGTCCCACAACAGGAGGTGTTTCATGCCCACCACCGTCGTCCTCGCTGTTGGCTTGGCCTCAGAGCATTTCGCCGCTCAAACCTTGCTGTTGAGATCTGCAGGACTCGTCATCGTACCTGTGTGGTCCATCCGGGAAGCGATCGACCACTTCAAGACAGGCGACTTCGACTTGGTTCTTCTCGGGCATTCCCTTGCCGCCGAAAGCAAGGAAAGGCTCGCCTCTCTGATTCACAGATCCGGCTCGCGTACGCCCGTCATCAGTATTGGAAGCTCCTCCGGTGATTCCGATGCCTTTGCGGATGCCACCCTCGTGAACGAGCCCGCCAATCTGCAAGCTGGCATCGCCGACTTCCTCGCCCGGCAGAGCAGATTCCCGATGGCCCAGGCGAGGACCCTCCGCGAAGCAAGCTAGTCCCCAACCTTCAAGCCGCTATGATGGAGACCAGCGCAGGAATGCGCAATGCAAGCCCCATCATGTCTCCCACCTTCTTCATCTCGGCAGGCGAAGCTAGCGGCGAACACTACGGCGCCCTCCTCGTTCAAGTTCTTAAGCGCCAGCTTGCCGCCACCGGCCAAACGGCTTTTTTTTGGGGCATGGGTGGCGACCGCATGGTCGCAGCGGGCCTCCACCGCGTAGTCCGATCTGAAGACATGGCGGTCATGGGAATCACCGAAGTCATCCGCCACCTACCCCGCATCTACGGCGAATTCCGCAAACTTAAGCAGTCCATTCGCGAGCGCCGCCCCGATGTCGCCGTTCTCATAGACTTTCCCGACATCCACTTCAAGCTGGCCGAGGAGCTCCACCGCCTCGGTGTACCGGTCATCTTTTTCGTCAGCCCGCAGCTGTGGGCCTGGAAGAAGCACCGCATCAAGCTCGTACAGAAATACGTCAGCAAGATGCTCGTAATCTTCCCCTTCGAGGAACCGTTTTACCGCGAGCGCGGCGTCCAGGCCGAGTTCGTCGGCCACCCCCTCGCTGAATTACCCCTCCCGTCCATCACCCGCGAAGACTTTGCCGCCGCCAACTCACTCGATCCAACCCGCACCTGGATCGGCCTCCTCCCCGGCAGTCGCCCCAAGGAGATTCGCGACAACCTCCCCGAGATCCTGAGAGCCGCGCGCCAATTGGCCGTCCAGGCCCCGCCCCACACCTGTGAGTTCCTGATCCCGCTTGCCTCCACCCTCAACGCTCCGCAGCGCGATGAAGTCCGCCGCCTCGTAGAAATCCACGCCCCCGAACTATCCGTTCATCTGGTAGAGGATGCCGCCGCCGCGCTCTTCCATGCCCGAGCCTCAGTCGTAGCCAGCGGCACAGCCACGGTAGAAGCAGCCCTCATCGGCAATCCCTTTGTCGTGGTCTACCGGGTTTCGCCCATCACTTATGCCATCGCCAAGCGTGTGGTCACCGTGCCCCACATCGCCATGGCCAACCTCATTGCCGGCAAGCGTGTCGTCCCTGAGCTGATTCAAAATGACTTTACCGCGGCAAATATCGTCCAACAAATCAGCCCGTTGCTACCCGACGGGCCCCCTCGCGAGTCCATGATGAAGGAGCTCAAGGCCATTCGGGAGGTCCTGAACGCCCGCCCGACGGGTCACGAGCAACTACACGGCTCCATAGAAAGGGTGGCAGAGATCACCCTCGCGCAACTTCAACCGGCGCCGCTGGTGCCAATCCCAGCAACCATGAAATCCTGATCTTCCCCGAGACAGGCCAGTACTTCCACTTCCACAAGATCGGCTGCAATGCAATGATGACTGCTATGCGAACACGCAAAGAAAGTTCGACACCTGAAGTCCGGTCCGGATTCAAGCTCGGCCTACTCTCGTCCGTTTCCCCCGCTCAGACAGCTTTGCGCCTGGGCCAGCTCCTGTTCTTATCCCTGCTCACCGCCGCTCCCCTCGCCGCGCCTCTTTCAGCGCAGAGGACTGAGCGGCCAGCCCTGAATATCACCGGCTACGTGATCGACGCGGAAATCGACACCGCCACGCACCACCTCGCCGCCAAGACTGTGGTCGCTTTCACAGCGCCGGAAAACCTTGAGATGGTGAGCTTCGGCTTTCATCCCGCGCTGAAGGTCACGAGCATCACTGACGAAAATGGCAAAGTCCTCACCGGCGAGCGCACAGCCGACGGTACCGTCCGCGTGGCCCCGTCCACGCCCTTCACCCAAGGCCAGGTTTCGCATTGGACCTTTGTTTACGATGGCACCATTACCGGTAACGAGGATGGCCCCATCGAGGGCCTCAAGCTGGCCGCCATTCAAGAGCCGATCACCTACCTGCTCTATCCCGCGCGCTGGTTTCCCACCACTGGCTACCTCACTGACCGTTTCACCGCCGAAATCCATTTCCGCGTGCCGCAGGGTATGCGTGTCTTCGCCAGCGGCAGCACCGGAAAGCCAAAGTCTGTAACGCTGGCCAACGGCAAGCCTGGTGACCAATACGACTTCAACTGGAACAAGCCTGGATTTCCCGGCACCATCATTGCCGGCCGCTACGTCGACCCAGTCTCGGCAGGTCCAGGAAACGTCAAAGTCTATCTGACCGTCGCGCATCAGGCCTCGGCCAACCAGCTGGCGCAAACCGCTGCCAAGGAGTACGACTTTTTCACGGATAGCTTCGGCTCGCCTGAGTCCTCCCATCTCAACGTCGTCGAGATCCCTGATGACACTCTTCCCGCCGTCTGGGCGCCCGAGCTCGCAGCCATCCTTGGCTCCCGCGTCGGCGACAAGAGCGGCGTACGCCTCCTCGCCAACACCATCGCCCACCAGTGGTGGGGTTCTGAAGTAAGCCCGCGCACCCTCAATGACGCATGGATCTTCAACGGCATGGCCCGCTACGGCGAGCTCATGTATGTCGAAGATGAAAGCGGCCGCAGCGCCATGCACACCGCTCTCCAGGACGTCTCCGCCGGAGCCCTGGCCTACGACACCATTCCGCTTTCAAGCTCCGGACGCCTCAGCCCTTTCAGCCCCGAGTTTCAGTCCATGACTCTCGAAAAGGGAGCCATGATCTTCCACATGCTGCGCTGGGAAGTCGGCGACAAGGCTTTTCTCTCCATTCTCAAAGGCGCTCTCAGCCAGTACATCGACAGCAGCATGCGCACTACAGATTTCGAGAAAGTAGCCGAAGCCCAGAGCCAGCAGCAGCTGATCCCGTTCTTCTCGCAATGGATCGACGGCACCGGCGCTCCCGTCTTCACTGACAAATACGCCGTCTACCGCCTCGGCAACAATAAGGGCTTCCGCACCATCGGGGAAATCCAGCAGGACCTCGACCTCTTCCGTATGCCTGTCGATCTGCGTATCGAGACCGACGGCAAAACGGAAAACCAAAAAGTCGACGTGGTAGGCACCGACACGCAATATGCAGTCACCACCTTCGGCCGCCCCCGGCGCATCGCCATCGATCCCAATGACTGGGTCCTCAAATCCACGCCCGATCTGCAAGTCCGCATCGCCATTCTCAAAGGGCAGCAACTGGTGGCGCAGGGTGATCTCACCGGCGCACTCGCCGAGTACCAGAAAGCCCTCGAAGCCAACCCGCAGAGCTCCCTCGCCAGCTACCGCATCGGCGAGCTTCTCTTCACCCAGCGTAATTACCAGGCCAGCGTCAATTCCTATCGTGACGCACTCCGCGGCGATGGCGAGCCGCGCTGGACTGAAGTTTGGAGCCACATCGCTCTGGGCAAAATCTTCGACATCACCGGCCAGCGCGATCGTGCGGTCAGCGAGTATCGCCTCGCCGTGCAGACCAACGACAACACCCAGGGAGCCGTCAACGAAGCCCGCCAATGGCTCACAAAACCCTACAAGCTCCCCGACAGCGAATAGTACCGCGCTCTAGCTTTGTATCAGGGCACAACTTCAGTCGGGCCGCAACATCCACAAAACCAGCGCGGGCTTTGACCCCTGAGGGCAAGTTTCAGCGTCTCGACCAATGGCTGTCGGCGATTCACAATCTCCATAGCCCGCCGCGGACCATCTCCCGGTGCATCTTGCGATTCACAACCAAATCGCCCACGATCGTCCACAAATGTCGTAATCACAACATTCTCAGTTTTGCAGATTAATTCCCGCATCCTGCTAGCGTGAAATTGACGCCACTCTGCGCGCTCAAAATCTCGGAGGAGTTCATGCCACTTAGCTCAGCAGGACTCGACTTGCTCAAAAAGTCGGAAGGTTTTCGCAATCACGCATATCTCGATGCAGCCGGTATTCCCACCATCGGCTATGGCCACCGGATTCTGCCAACGGAATCCTTCCCCAACGGCATTGACCAGGCGCAAGGCTCTGAGATGCTGCTTCGCGATCTCGCCCAGGCTGAGCGCGCCGTCAAGCGCCTCGTCCGGGTTGCGCTCGCCCAGGGCCAATACGACGCGCTGGTCGACTTCGTCTACAACCTCGGCCCCAACAGGCTCGCAGCATCCGAACTACTCGAGGAGCTGAACAAAGGTCGCTATGACGCTGCCGCGGTAGAGCTGCTTCGCTGGGACCACACCGGCACAAAAGAGAATGCCAGCCTCAAAGCCCGCCGCGAAGCCGAGTTTCACCTCTGGCATAACCCCACCCTGCGCGACGAAGTAGTCGTTTAACCCCGACGCTCTCAATTTCAGGCTCTCAGCCCAGTCCTCTCAACCCGCCGCCCTCTCCAGTTCCTCGACTTCCAACCGCTCATCCGGTTTCAGGTAGCCCTTACGCCGAAACCAATCTTCCATCGCTGGCCGCAATCGATCCAGAGGAACGCGATACCCGGCTTCCAGCAATCCGTCCGCGACCGGCAGGGTATCGTCGAAGACCGCGTCGTTGGTGAAGTTGCGCATCGCAAAGTTGTCGATCCAGTGAATCGGGCAAGCGTGTCTTATCCCTGAAGAATCAACTCGTTGAATGGAAAGCTTGCGCACAAACATCCTTCCACTCTAAAGGACGCAATTGAAAGTTGTGCCCCATTCATCGTGTTTTATGCGTGGGTAGGCGTCCGCCCCGATGTCTCAACCCCGCTTCAGAATCCTGGGAATACCTCGTCAACGAACCCCTGCAATCCACGTCTAGTTCATTGGGCACTTCGCCGGCGAGGATGCTCACCAACAGAGGCTCCAATCCGGTTGCCCACGCAGCCGCGCGGATTCCTCTGAGATCTCCCCCAATGGATAGGAGCATCGCATCATGTTCAGATTGACGAAACCAAGTTTCCTGTCGCGGCGTGCCTTACTGCTCGCCACATTCATCGCTGCCGGTTCCTGCGCCCTCTGGGCACAGTCCGATCAGTCCCCCGCCGCTGGTGGTCCTCCTCCGGGTCAGATGGGCCAGCGCGGACCCAACGCAGAACGCGAGTTGGCGCAACTCACTGAGGCGCTCTCGCTCACTCCCGATCAGCAAACGCAGGTCAAAGCAATCCTGAAAGACCGTCGTGAAAAGATGGAAGCCTTGCGCTCCGGCAGCACGCAACCCACACGCGAACAGATGATGGGAATCCGCAAGGACTCCGACGCGAAAATCTCCGCTCTCCTCAATGACGACCAGAAAACCAAGTTCGCCACCTGGCAGCAGCAACGCATGGAGCACCGTCGCGGCGGTGGTGGCGGCGACTCAACACCGCCCCCGCCCCCAACTCCACCAAACGCCTGAGATACACCGCATCTCCAAACAAGTCTCTGTGCCCCATCCATCGCGCAGCCCGGGGTCCCCACGGACTGGTCCTCGTTCGTGGGGTGGAGATTCATCGCGCGATGGGTGGGGCAAAGAGATCTACGGCTTCCCCTCCACCACCGCCTTTGCATCTTTCTCCTGCTGTGCGTCCACATGAAAGCGCTTGAAATCGAAGTCGCTTTCCGTAAAGTGCTGCCGCATATTCTTCACCAGCAGCACCCGCGCCTGCATATTGGCCTCTGCACCTGTCGGCAGCCAAATCTCGCCGTTCACCAGCGCCTGATCAAATCGAAAACTCGATCCCTTCTCGATATTGGCCACCAGCCCGCCGCCCACGTGGAAGTTATCGATGAAGCTCACCTCCAGGTGCACCACCTGACGGTCCGCCTCGTCAATCCATATCGTTCCCTGCAGCTTCTTTGAAGCGTCCTCAGCCAGCCCGTGCGTCTGCGCATCTTTGCGTCCCGCGAAATCAAATACAATCGCCGCCCGCCCGCGAAACGTCTCCCTCCGCGGATTGCGCACATCCATAATCTCCAGCACCCTGCTTATGCTGATGCTCTGCCCCTCCAGCGGCTGATCCGGCGGCGTCTTCTGCGCCTTCTCCACAAGCTTGGTCACGCGTTCGGTCTCTTTCTCCTGGTCATGACCGTCCAACGGCTTTCCGTCCTTCTTCACCGTCCGTTCGATCACGTGACCATTGACAAAAAAGTCCTCGCCCTCCCGCGTCTCCGTCTTCTTCACCTGTCCGTTGGCGTCGATGTCTTGCGTAGTTTGCAACGACGAATAGGTATAGTTTTCGCGCACCTTCTCAAGCTGCTTCTGGTGCTCCTGCACCTCATGCATCAGTTCGCGAATATCGGGCAATGGCGGATTCGCAGCCTGCTGCGCCCGTCCCGGCAACGTCGGAAACAGAGTCGTCATGAAACCGGCGAGGCAGAAGATGCGCGCGATATGCATGAAAGCATTTCCCTTGGATTGGAGGATTTCGTTTGACTTGGCTGCGTAGCCTGACTCTATGATTGGACCCCAGGGACCATGAAAGGTCGTGGTCAGCCGCCCCGATTGCCATTGCGGTCGCCCGCCGTGCCTCCTATGCTATACCGGAGGCCGCATCCGCGCATCTAACTGGAAAAGCCCGGCCGCACTGGCCCAAGCACTCGTAAACAGTCCCCCGGCAATGAGAAAGGTAAGGAGAAAGAATGCTCGGACTTCTGTTTCAATGGCTGCTCTATGCAATCGCACTGCTGATCGTTTCCAGAATCGTCCCCGGCTTTCAAGTCGATGGCCTGTGGCCCGCCATGATCGCATCGCTGGTCATCGGCCTGCTCAATGCGACAATCGGCTTCTTCCTCAAAATCATCACATTCCCCCTCAGCATCCTCACGTTGGGGATCTTCCTGCTGGTCATCAATGGCCTGATGATCATGCTCGCGTCCAGCATCGTGCGAGGCTTTCACGTGCGCAGCTTTGGGTCCGCGTTCTTCGGCGCCGTGGTGCTTGCGCTGCTGGGCATGCTGATTCGCGCAATCACAAAACAGGCGTGACACAACTTTGTAACCCAATGTCCCCATAGTCAGCGCGTGATTCGATTACGGAGGGAGCAGGGGGTTTAACCCACTGAGAGACGATGAATTCGCGTGACCTTCAGACCCGGGCCTTAGCCCGTCTTCCGCGTTCTACTCGCCCCATCAAAGAAGGAGAAAGACAGAATGATCAAGCTCTTGATTCACTGGCTGGTGAGTGCGCTCACCTTGTTGGTTGTTTCCCATTTCCTGCACGGATTCGTAGTGCGCGGCCTCGAACCTGCTCTTGTGGCAGCGCTCGTAATCGGTCTGCTCAACGCGACGCTGGGCTTCGTCTTGAAGATCATTACCTTCCCCATCACCATCATCACGCTGGGCCTGTTTCTGCTCGTGATCAACGCGGCCATGATCCTGCTGGCGTCACGCCTCGTGACCGGCTTCCACGTCTTCGGATGGATTCCTGCATTGTGGGGCGCCGTAGCACTGGCCCTGGTTGGCATCGCAGTCCACGCAGGCTCAAAAAAGATATAAATATCGATCGCGACTTAAGGAACTAAGCAGCAGTTCGCGGTGTCAAAATATGGTATGGACCTCGACCGCTTGCTTGGTCTGCTGGCCGCGCCATTCGCCAGTCTGTTTTTGGTGTTGAGCCTCTGCGCTTTCGTGGTACGAATGCCGGCTTCGACCGGCGTTCGCATTCCGATGGTGAGAATTCATCACAATCCTGACGAATTGACCGACTGCGGAGGGCGGTCAGAATTCGTCAGGCTCACCAAAGGTGGAAGAACCTGGATCAATGATTCTGAGACTCCTGCGGACCAACTGGCACCTGCAGTTGCCAGTTTGATGGAAAACCGTGCGGAGCGGGTCGTCCATGTAATTGTGGACTCAGACTTTTCGTACGGACGGTTTGCAGAATTCCTCGATAAGGTCGCAAGGTCTACGACCGGTCTCCATGTCGTTGTGATCTCCGGCGAAGTTCGCAAAGCGTTTGAACAGAGCCATGCCCCCTGCGACTTCGTTTACCCCGCAAACGAGTTCACAACCCTCCGCTAGCCCTATAGTTTGGCCATCGTCCCAGGGAAAGGAGGTCCTCTACTTCGCCTACTTCGCCGTAGCGGGCTGAGCAGCGGCTTTGCTTGCGCCGATCTTGGCGCGTCGATTCATCTTCTTCGCAGTTTGCACGGGAGCCTTGGCTTCCGTTTGTTTCGGCGTCACCGGCAACACCACCACCGGTGCATTCAGCGTAGTTGGTGTTCGCATCGCGCCTGCATTCGAAAAGCTACCCGGCGCGGCAACCCGCGGCGGCATCACAATCACCTTCGCCGCCTGCGGCTGTTGAACCCGCGAATAAACACCCCATCCGCCGCCCACCACCACAAACACAATCGCCGCAGCAGCAGCACTCCGCATCCAGTTGCTCCCCGGCCGCAGCGCCGGAAAATCCAGAATCCGCGCCGAGCGAGGCAGCGAAAGCTGGCGCGCGTGCACTCCTGCTTTCACCCGCTCCTCCAGCCCCTCAGGCGCAGGCAGCTTCGCAATCAGCCTCAGCGTCTCTTCAAAGTCGCTGGCGCCGGCTTTCTCGAGCAACGGGTTGTGATTAGACGAATTCATCTCAAACTCCCAATACTTACTTCTCTCCGTCACTGCCTTACATGATTCAGCAACCCCGCCATCAGGTTCCGCGCCCGAAACAGCCTAGACCGCACGCTGGACTCCGTAATCCCCAGCACCGTCGCAATCTCCACGCTGCTCAGCTCCTCGAAAGCCGAGAGCATCAGTACCTCGCGCTCTTTCACAGGCAACTGCTCCACGCAGCCCAGCACATGCGCATGGTGTTGTGCGGCAGCCGCGCGGTCCTCGGCGTTCAAACCATCCGCCGGCAGCACCCGCGCCAACTCGGCCACATCGTCTGTTTCCGGCCTGGTCTTCGCACGCCGCTTGCGATCTAGAACAATGTTCCAAACAATGCGAATCAGCCATACCCGCCGGTCGCGCACCTCGTCCAGTGTGTCCCGATGCTTCAGCACCCGCAGAAACGCCTCCTGCACCGCATCCTCAGCGTCCGCAGCATTGCGCAGCACTGAAAACGACACGCGATACAGCGTCCCGGCATACTCGCTCACCAGAGCCGCAAGCGTCTCTTCATCCGTCCGCGCTCGTTCCAGCCGGGCGGGCTTCGCCTCAATGCGGGCTATCTCGTCCACAGTGCTGTTTGGAATCTCCATCCAACCTGCGAGTACTGCCTGGCTGGCGCTCATACATCACCAGACGCAGACGAAATCAAAAATGCTCAGACACCGCTCTTGGCGAGCGGCCCAATAGAAAACTCCCCAAAAAGGAAAAACTCGCGGGCCAGCTTAGCCCGCGAGTCCAATCCGCTAAATCAGTCCCTACTGTTTCGGTCCAAGCTTCTGTGCAGCAATCGATCCGGCCGCCCCAGCCTTGTCGCTATCTTTCACCTCGGCCCAAAGCTTCCGCGCCTGATCCTGCTTCCCCGTCGCCGAATAAAGATCGGCCAAATCCAGCTTGGCCACGCTGGCGGACACAGTCTCCGACGGCTTGGCCGTCAGCTGGTTATAAATCTCAATCGCCTGGGCGTCCCGGTTCGTCTGGTGATAAATCCCCGCCAACGCCAGTTTGGCCAGGTTTGAAAGATTCCTGTTACCCCACGACCAGGAATCTGCCACCTTCTTCAACTCCGTCTCGGCCGCCGCCGTTTGCCCCAGTTCCTGGTAGGTAACACCGGCAAAGTAATGCGCCTTGGCCCCCTCGGGAAGCCAGCCATACTGATCCGCTACCGCCAGAAACTGCTTGTTGGCCGCCTTCGACCGATCCGTCGCATTGGCATAAACGCCTGTTTCCGGCGGTGCGCCCGGCTGCGCCAACTGTCCACTGTAGGTGTCCATCGCTGCGCCCAGCGCGCTATCCGCCGCCGCCTCGCGCATATTCTGGAAAACCAGCGCACCCACGCCCACCACAAGAACCACGACTACAACAATCGCCCAGCGCACAACGCTGGACCGGTGGCCACTGATCCAGCCCATGCTGCTCTGGGTGGCCTCGACAAATTTGTCCTTTTTCAAGGCATGACGGGTTTGAGTATCCACGGGGTCTCTTGTCCTTCTTCGGTAGACTTGCAGGCGGGTCCGTACGGTTTAAAGCACTGCCACTGCAACCTTATTAGTCTACCAGCGTGCCAAGAGCAGCGTCCACCAGCCGCCGGCTCTTCCGCCAAGCCTCAACTCTTATCGCTTCCCCTTCACCTGACCGCCCACAGCACCGGATCGCAGCGCCCGAATGCGTTCCATGGCGCTCGTCAGCACCGGCCTTTCCTTCGCCGCGCTGAACCCTCTATCAATCAGCGACTCAAGAAAATCGATAACCGGCAGCCCGCGCGCCCCGGCCTCCCGCACAATCTCATCCGACACGGTCACAGTAATCTGCATCTTCGCCAATTCCCCTGCAACGTTCATCGGCAACCCGCGCGGGTTGAATAGTTGCCGGTTCTCGACCACTGGCAAAGTCATCGGTTTGCCAGTCACTCGGTCAAAACAACGGATATGGTCTTGCCTGCCGAGACAATAAAATTGAGAAATGAATTGGAGACAAGCCACCGATGGACCTGAAAGACATGGTAGTTACGATTCAATGGAAGGCATCGATTCTGGATACGATTCGGGAGCGGCCCGCAATGTATCTGGGGGTGAAATCCCTGACGGCGCTTTGGCACTTCCTCCAAGGATATGAAATGGCCCGATTGAGAAGCGAGGCCGAGCCTCTTCCCGAACTGCCGCAGCATTTCGCTGATTGGGTAGGTTATCGCCTTCATCTAAGCGGCAATTGCGATGGGTTTTGGCATCACGCCATTTTGAGCAGAGTTCGAGATGAGGCATTGGCACTCGACCGATTCTACGAATTGCTCGACGAATTCGGTCGACGTGAGGCGAAGGTTGTCGCGAGAATCCGTGTAGATTCGCGAGAATATACCGTAAGGCTCCGGGGCGAAGATGGCCGATTCGTGGATCGCATTGAGCAACTTCCCGATTCGCTCCGCATCGTAGTTTATACGGAAGATCCAGGGTTCTTCCTCGTCGCGGACGAGGACGAACATTTCTTCTTCGATGGATGCTTCATCAATGCGCTTGACTCTTGGAAGGTTCCATCCCTTAACCATAGGTTTAACGTAGTTGATGAGGGCATTTGGAACCGCTTGATTGATGAAGACAAGCGATACCGAAGGAATCTCAAACGCAAGCGAGCACGTATCCAGATGAAGAAATGCGAAACTTCAGGTGAGGACAAACTACACCCGTGATTCGAATTCCAGGTGGCTGCTGTCAATTCGGAGGTTCTCCCCCCGACCACCACCCCTTGCCCAACCCGTCAAGGAGCGATACGCTAGCCACATGTATGAAGATTTCCACGTAACCGACCGCTGGACCGGCGAAGACCTCCACTGCCACTGGAAAGGCACCATGGTTGCTATCGCCACCCGCCACGCCGATGCCGTCGACATCCGCTTCGACGTCAACGGCCGCCCCATGTGGATCGCCATGCCCTGTCTTGCGTGGAAAGAGCAGAAGCTCCGCTCCGGCAAAGTCATTACCGACCAGTTGGCCGCGCAAATCGCCGGCCGCTACCTCAAGCAATTGGTCGAAGAGGGCTACGACTCCCAGCGCGAAATCTACACCATGACCATCCCCGAGGTCCTCGATCACTTAGACGCCGTGGTAGCTGAAGCCAAAGAAATAGGCGCCATGCCCACCCTGCCGGTAATCGCATAAAGCCAGGGTTTTTCCGTAGTCCCTACGTCCCTAGTCCCTCAGTCCCTGTCTTTACTCATGCCGCAACGCCACCATAGGCTGCACCCCCGCAGCCCGCCTCGCCGGAATCCAGCTAGCCGCCAACGCCACCGCCAGCAGAATCAAGACCCCGCCAATCATCGTCGCCGGATCCCACGGCTGAATCCCGTAGAGCATGCTTTTCACCAGCCGCGTCAGTCCCAGCGCCGCAATCACGCCCACAACAATCCCCACACCCGCCAGCCACGTGCTCTCGCCCAGAATCATCCCGCGCACCTGTCCCGGCTGCGCTCCCAGCGCCAGCCGAATCCCAATCTCACTCGTCCGGTTCGCCACTTGATATGCCATGATTCCGTAAATCCCTACGCACGCCAGCGCCAGCGCCAGCACGCCAAACCCCGAAGTCAGCGTCACAAACAGCTTCTCCTGCTGCAATGCCGATTCAATCTGCTCGTCCTGCGTTCTCACTTTCACCAATCCAAGGTCCGGGTCGACCTGTCGGACGATTGCTCGAAGCGCCGTCAGGACAGTCTCCGGCTTCACACGCGTACGAATCTCATAGGCCATCCCGCCAACGCTCGCCGTCTGCACATAGGGCAAAAAGAACTGCGGCGGCGGCTCATCGCGAAGATTCATATAGCGCGTATCGCCGCACACTCCAACGATCTCAATCGAATTCTGCGGCAACACGATTCCCCCACCGCCATCCGCATCGTGCGCGTCGGTCACAAACCGTTTCCCAATCGGGTTCTGACCAGGAAACCGGCTCCGCGCCAGGCTCTCGTTGATCACTGCCACCCTTGGTGAACTAGCTGTGTCCTGCTCCCCAAATGCCCGGCCCGCAACTATCGGAATCCTGAGCGTCTTGAAGAAATCGTTTCCCACGACGTTGTAGTTTTCCTCTTGCGATTGGTTAGCCTGATACTTCTCTCCGACAGGCAGAAAATCGGTTGCCGATCGATCCTCGTTAATGTAGACGTCCTGGGCCGGCGCGACAGAAATGATTCCCGGCACGCCGGCAAAGGCCTGCTCAATGCGTTGATGCAGGGCAATATCTTTGCCGGCCGGGTAACTCCCCCGCGGCGGGTCAATCTCTGCGAGCAGCAGATGGTCAGATTCGAAGCCGAGATTCACTGAACTCAATCCAGCCAGCGTCCGCAGAAACAAGCCTGCCCCGATAACCAGCAATGTCGAAAGAGCAATCTGGAATCCGACCAGCGTCTTGCCACTCAGCCCCTTGCGCCGGCGCGTCGTGGTCTGCGTGGTTTCTTTCAGCCCATGCGTAACTTCTGCGCGTGCCGCAGCCAGTGCGGGTGCAAGCCCAAACAGCAACCCGGTCGCAATTGTGATCCCTGCAGTAAACGCAAACACGGCCCAGTCGAAATGAATCTGAAAGCCCTTGCTTTCCCACGGAGTCTCCAGCATCCTTGGAATTGCGGTGCGCCCCAGGTATCCGGCCACCAAGCCGCCCGCCCCTCCCAGCACCGCCAGCATCAGGCTTTCTACCAGCATCTGCCGCACGATGCGTCCGCGCCCTGCCCCCAGCGCCAGCCTCACACCCATCTCCCGCAAGCGCTGCGTACCCCGCGCCAGCATGAGGTTTGCAACGTTCGCACAAGCCAGCAGCAAAACGAATCCCACCAGCACGCTTAACACTGCCATTGGCTTGGCAAATTCCCTCTGCTGTTCAAACAGTCCGCGGCTGCCATCGCGCAAATCCATTCGCGGCACGTCTTCATTTGCTCTTACTGGCATCGTGCCTCGCACAATGGCAGCCAACTCGCCGTCCAGTTCCGCCTGTGCAGTTCCATCCGCCGCGCCTTGCTTGGCGCGCCCCATCACGTTGACCCACCATTCTGTTGAATCGGCAAAAAGCGAGCCATTACCTGTTCGCGGAAACACCAGCGGCTGCATCGAAAGCGGCACAAAGAAATCCACCGGCAGCTGTACATCCTTCGCTCCGGTGAATCCCTTCTGACTGACTCCGACAATCGTGAATAGGACGTTGTTCAGCTTGACAGTCTGCCCCAGAACAGCCGGAGATCTGTTGAATGCTCGGCTCCAAAGCTCGTCACTGATCACTGCCACAGCGCCCTGGCCTGCGACAGCGTCATCGGCTGGTTCAATCCTGCGGCCCAGCTCAGGTCGAACGTCGAGCGCGGCAAAATAATTACCTGAAACCATCTCGGTTCGCACCCTTTGCACGTCCTCGTGGATCGTCGCAATCATTCCCATTCTCTTGAATGCGAACAAATCGTCGAGAACGTGATTCCGGGCGCGCAACTGTTGGTAGGCCGGATACGAAAACGCTGTGCTCGTCACTCTTCCGCCCGGCAACATATCCCAATCGCCCCACACGTGATGTACAGCCACATGCTTTTCCGTTCCCGTCCACGACAACAACCGGAGATCCGCCGCGTGCGGCACTGCCAGCCGTTCATACAACAACTGTTTGGCAACAGAAAAGATCGTCGTGTTCGCTCCAATCGCCAGCGCCAGTGAAACCGCCGCAACCGCCGTGAAGCCTGGGCTCTTGCGCAGCATCCGCATCCCGTAGCGCATATCGTCCCAAAGATCGTCCCACCACTTCAACCCCAATGAAGCCCGCATACCTTCCTTCGTCACCGTCACCGCCCCCAGCGCAATCCGCGCCCTCCGTGCAGCCTCAGCCGGCGAGTACCCCGAGCGAACCAAATCCGCAGTCAGGCATTCCAGGTGCCCAGCCAGTTCCGTTTCCATCTCCGTCTCCAGCCGTCTGCGTCCAAACACCGCCCGCATCCATGACCGCGGCTGCGCAATTATGCCCGCCACAAAGGACCTCAAACCCATTGCCCCTCCATCCATCCCCGATCGCCGCAACCTGCTCGCAAATCGCTAGCAGCTGTTCCCCCATCGCTTGGTGCTCACAACTGACCGCCCGCAACCAATAACTGATAACCAGCGCTATTATTCATGCCGCAGCGCCACCATCGGCTGCACTCTCGCCGCCCGTCGCGCCGGAATCCAGCTAGCCGCCAGCGCCACAGCCAGCAAAATCAAAACCCCGCCAATCATCGTCGCCGGATCCCACGGCTGAATTCCATACAGCATCGTCTTCACCAGTCGCGTCAGCCCAAGCGCCGCCCCCACGCCTGCAATCACACCCGCCGCGGCCAGCCAGGTGCTCTCTCCCAGAATCATCCTGCGTACCTGCCCCGGTTGCGCACCTAGCGCCAGGCGAATCCCAATCTCGTTCGTGCGGTTGGCCACCGAATAAGCCATCACCCCATAAATCCCCACGCACGCCAGCGCCAACGCCAGCACGCCAAACCCCACCGTCAGCGCCGCAAACAACCGCTCCATCTGCATGTTTGCGTCAATCTGTTCCTGCTGCGTCCGCACATCGATAATCGGCAAGTCGCGGTCCGCCCCCTCCACCACCCGACGCAGCGCCGGCACCAGCTCGGCGACCGGCAGCTTAGTGCGGATCTCATAGGTCATACCGCCCACATCTTTCTGTTGCACATAAGACACAAAAAACTGCGGAGGCGGCTCGTCGCGCAAGCTCGCATAGCGCGTATCTGCGCACACCCCCACAATCTGATACCAGTCCTTCGCCTTCGCGAACGTACGAAATCGTTTCCCAACCGGGTTCATATTCGGGAACCGCTTCTTCGCCAGCGCCTGGTTAATAATCGCCACTTTCTGTGAGCTCGCCGTATCCTGCGGTCCAAAACTCCGACCCGCAATCATCGGAATCCCCAGCGTTTCAAAGAACGTATTCCCCACCACGTTCACGTCCTCACCACCGCTGTGGTCTCTTTTAGGTGTCTCGCCCTCCGTAAGGAAACCGGAGTTGTTGAAGTTGTCCCCCATATAAACCGTCTGCGCCGGTGAAACACTTTCCACTCCTCGTAATGCCGCAAACTCCTGCTCCAGCCTCTGGTGCAATTGCACGTCCTTGCCCAACTCATATCGCTTCGCCGGCGGAGCGATCTCGAACAGCACAAGATGATCGGACCGGAATCCCACATCAATCGCATTCAGCGCCAGCAGCGTCCGTAAAAACAAGCCCGCGCCCACCACCAGCAGTGTCGAAAGCGCAATCTGGAACGCCACAATCGCCTTCCCCCCTAATCCCCTGCGCCGCCGCGTTGTGGTTTGCGCGCTTTCCTTCAGGCTGCTGCTCACCTCGCTGCGCGCAGCCAGCCACGCCGGAGCCAGCCCGAACACCACGCCTGTAACCAGCGTCACCACTGCGGCAAACGCAAAAA
>Ga0187847_10000554_pt1 | contig 40192 bp, 34 predicted proteins | sample June2016WEW_4_10_FD_132458 | JGI IMG/M metagenome (GOLD analysis project Ga0187847, IMG submission 132458) | Peatland microbial communities from SPRUCE experiment site at the Marcell Experimental Forest, Minnesota, USA - June2016WEW_4_10 | ecosystem: Environmental > Terrestrial > Soil >...
ATCGCAAAATACACGATCGCCGCCTCGGGCCAATGCTGAAAGCGCTCAGCTATCTGGCCAGCGTGCGCCTTGTCGACGAAGTAGAACTTGCCATCTTTCGCCGAACCGCTTGCGCCCACCAGCTTGTACTCGACCCCGCCGTAATAAACGCTCGCCATGCGGTTTTCGACCACAGACTGCTCATACGGCGTCAACTCATACGGCACGCTGACGCGCGCGACTCGGATGCCTGGATACAGCTGACCGAGGAGCTTTCCCTCAAGCGTATCCTTCCTTCCGAGCTTGGTTGGCTTGCGGGTCACTTCACCGGACGCATCAATCCTCAGTTCAAGAATGAGCTGTTGATCGAGTGCCGCGTTTTGTGTCCTGTTCGCTGTCATGTTCTCCTCACTTGTCTGGCGCTTCGAGACGAAGTGATTAGAGACTTGGCTGAACGCCGGTCCTCAATCTCTTCGCCTGGCCGCCCGGGTTAGGGGTGGGTGTTAACCGAACCAGGCTTCGAGAGTGCAAACCGGGTCAGCGGAATTCCTCATCGCACTTGAGCGGTAAGGCGTCAATGAGGCGACACGAGCCGTATTTCAGGTTTGTCTCCTCTTTGAATCCAAGCTGACCGGTACTACTTATGTCGGCGCCCTATTTGCGCAGGGGCCGCTTTACCAATGTTGGAGATCCTCCCTCGATCTCCGCTTCCGCCTTGTAGGCAAGAACCGTGCAGATCACGCCGTTCTTTGACTGAAACGCTTTGATCAGAGCCTCGCCTTCACTTGCCACTTCGGCGCCGAGCTCTGGCTTCTCAATCGACGATCCGTCCTTGGCGAGAAAATATCGAACACCTTCTTCTGCCTGTTGGCGAGATTTACGCGAATTCCTCGGCTTTGATCCTTGCGTTGATTGCGGTTGCATCTCGGCAACGCGAGCGAGCGTAGCTTCCATCACTGGCCTCCCTTGTTTTGAGCGGTGTTGCTACTGTCTGAAACAGCATCGGGAGCGTTCAGGATGCGATCGCGGTGCTCACCGTCGATGGGGTGTTCGCTATAATCCGCGATCCAAAGCCCGTCCGGGTTCACATCCGAACGCTTGTCCGCAATGAGACGCACACGGTATTCGTTGACGAAATGGTCCGTCGTCTCCGTTCCATTTGTCAGGCGATGAACATCCTTCACGCCGTAGACCGAAAAAGTGAGCGGTTCACCACTCACCGCTTCGATTGCCCGCAGGTGAAATGCAGACTGGATTTGCGCATCGTCGATCTTTCCGCGTGTATTGTCGTCCGCCAATGCCTTTAGCGTGTACGCTCTCAGGTTCCGGGTCATCATATTGAGGCTCGCCGCCCAGTGGTCGTCCACGTCCGCCGGCGAATAGTTGAGGTAGCTCGCGAGGAACCGTTTCACGAACGCTTCATCAAGGAATTGATCAGTCCCCGCGGTCGCGATGTCTGTAACGGCGCCCTTCGCGGGTTTCCCCAACACCGATGCGTCGCCGTTTGGTCCGATGCGAATCACAGTGGGTGGCTGCAAGCGGACGAAGACCGCAAGCCCGATTGCAAGCAGCGCAATCGGAATGGTCAAAAATGCGAGGAGCCAGGCGCGATTCGCATTCGCTCTGAGCTCCCCATCCATCTCGTAGTACTTCGGTCCCGTAAATGTCGCTTCATCTGCAACAGCGCCGTTTTTCATGAGTTCTCCTATTCGTGCTCCGTGCCTCGACTGGCTGCTCCGGCAATGCTTCCCGCCGCAATGCGCGCCGCATGGTAGGCGGTCCAGGTTCCCAGGTTGTAGCGATGCACGCTGGGGCCTTTTCTCACGGCCGCCTTTGATTTGGTCACGACTCTGGGCGTCGTCCCACCAGCATTCGGCTGACTCGATATGTTGCCGGAGTCTCCCGAGGCAACGCTGAGCGCACCAGAACCCTCTTCACCCTGGCTTTCCGTCCCCATTACTTCACCCATGGAGCTGCGAATCTGCTCTGCGTGCCCTTCGAGAGTGGGGTGGCCACCAAGTGAGAATTCTGTTGCGGCAGAAGACGAAGGAATCTGTTGCGGTGATGCGGGCTGGTTGCCACCGGCCGCTGATGGGAGCGCCCGGGTAGAACCCGCACCGGCGCTAGAAGCTGCTCCCGTTGAGCTTGCACCTGCAGTTCCGCCTCGTGCCGCTGCCACACCGGCAGCAGCTCCTTCGATCCCCGCTGCACCTGCGGTCAGCGCTGTGACTGCGGTGCCCACCATCGCGACCGCCGTACTTCCCACATCCCCACTGACAATGCGCTTTGCGATGAAAGGGATAACGGCGATCGCGAGGGAGTAGACAATGCTCACAATGCCAATCAGGATCGAGCCTTCGAGGTTACCAAGTCCGCCGAGGAAATTGTTCTGGTTAAGCATCTGACCAATCTGGCCCATCTGCACTGCACTCAACAGTGCGCCGAAGCCACCGTAGAGGATGGTCCACGCGTTCCAAATGAAGATGTTTTCGACATATGACTTAGCAATGCGGTTTGCGGCTCCGAGTGGCATAAGGGCGATGACTATTGGGCCGAAAATGTAGAGAATACTTCCGTAGAAAATGTAGAAGAAGCCGAAGATCACGATCACAATCGGATAAAGCAGATAGGCAACGAGAATCAGAAGGGCGTCTAGGAGCCCGGGAAGGTCCCCGGTTATGAGCCCCCACAGTTTTTGGAAGCCCACCTGATTAAACTGGGTTTGCAAGTCGTTCTTCCAGTTTTCGAAGAGGCTACCAGCTCCCGAGGCGCTACTAATCCAGTTGCCTGCATTCACGAACCCCTGGTTGACTGTAGTGAATATGGTTCCGTAGTTCATCACAACCACTGCGGTGACCACGTACTTGATGAGGCTTGTACCCAATCCGCGGACGTCCCCACCGTGCAGGGCCGATTGATAGACCTGCCACAGAAAGCCCACGAGCAGGACTACATACGCCACGTTTTGCATCCCGGAGGTAATGCCCGTCGAGTCGATGCCCGACCTTGCCTGGGTCAGAAAGCGCTCGAAGAGATTTAGCTGCGTCGACTGGAACAACGCGAGCATCAATGCGGGATGAAATTGAGTGAACATCATGCCGGTCACCGATTGGTCAGCGCCCCATTGATGAGGCCGTTGTTGTTGGTGTTGTCTGATGTCGCGAGTTTTGAGCTTTTGCTCTGATTGGCGAGATCGATGCCGCGAGTCCGCATCAATTCCGCCAGGGCAGCCTGCGTGTAGGCATTCGCACGTACGACCCACACGTCAGCCTCGGCCTCCAGAATCTCTGCGCTGCCGGGAACCGCTTGCGAAATCTGCTGCCCCATTTGGTTCGCTTCGCTCAGTTCCGCATCGGCGAGGGCATCGATCTCGATGGCCCGCTTCATCGCGTCCTGCGCCTGCGCGTCTGTCATGTCGGTCATCGTTCGTACCTGGGACGATGCCGCGTTTTGTGCCATCACAACTCCATACACATTCTGAAATTGGCTGGATAAGACAGGAACGTTTGTCGCGTTACGAGAAAGCAACAAGGCTTCAAGATTCTGCGATTGCGGCAGAGTGGCGCTTGAGACATTCACACGGAACATGCTGCTGACATTGTTGAATTGATTCTCAAACTGCACCACCGAGGACTTCGCCTGGTTGATGGCTGCGAGTGGGTACATGACTTGTTGTTCGTACTTCGCTATGCTTTGTTCGTTTTGGTTGATGACCCTGAGCGGCGCAGCGATATAGGTATTCATCAACGACTGCATCTTGGATAGCGCCGCCATGATCGCAGCCGTGTCGATGCCGAACTGCCCGTTCGCATGCGTCGGCAGGATTGCGGCGACTGCGAGCACAACCACTGCCGCTTTAAGCAAGGTTGGTCGGTACCAGGGTTGCGCCTTGCTATCGATCGCTTGAACGCTATTTACAGGTCTGGCCAATTCCAGCGCTAAAGCTGGTTTACGCTGCCAGAAGAATGACCTGCGCTGCTTGTTCGGGTTGTTCTTGGGATCGGTCATCGGAACCTCCTTAGTGCGCGGTCAGCGCCCCAGTAATAAGGCTGTTGATGCCGCCAGTTGCGGCCGTGCGGCGCTTAACGAGAACGTTGTCGTGTGCGACGCGGCCTGCCTCCTGCCGCAACTCCGACGCGAGCATCTTCTGCATGTATGCCTGACAGCGGAGATTGGCGACTTGCGCTTGAGCCGTAAGGAATGGATTGGAACCGGGTGTACTGACTGCGACCTGATTCTCCATCTGGTTTGCGGTTTGAAGGATGACATCGGCGCCCTGGTCAGCGATTAGCGTTGTCTTCAGGTTTTCCTGGCCCAGGGCGTCGTCGACATCCATCATCACGCGGTCTTGTGGGGAAGCGGCATTTACCTGCGGGATCGCGCCGTAATTCGTAGTGAAGCTCGCCTGCAATGCTGGGATCTCGGAAGAAAGCCGGCTATGCAAGATGCTTTCGAACTGTTGCGGGCCGGGAGTCACTGCGCTTGTGAACGGCATGTTGAACACCTGATTCATCTGTCCACGAAAACTGTTGATCGAGTAGGCTACAAAGCCGCGAGCCTGATTGAGGGCCGCCAATGGCGCAAGGGTAGTCTGATACAGCTTCTGGGTTTGTTGCATGATCTGATTGATTTGGCTCAGCGAACTGCCGATGTCATTCTGAATGGAACTGAATATCGAGTCGAAAACGCTCAGGAATTGCCCATGGGCGTATTTCGGCACGAGGACAAAGGCTTCGATCAGGAGGATGCAGGCCAGGATTTTCCTGCGCCAGCGATTACCACTGCGTGGACTACCTTCGCTCTCGACGCTGTACGGCTCACCGTTGAGCGTCAACACTCGCTCGTTTTGCTGAATGTGCTTCATCGGCATATCGGCTCCTGCATCTCTCCTGAGAGTTCGACCGGCAAAGGGGCCAGCTCCGCCAGCCCCCTCGGGTATTGCGCGGCAAGTTCTTCGTAGGCCTGGATCAGCGGTAGTGACTGATGCTGATGCAACCACCATTTCCGAAACACTCGTTCACGTGCGTATGTCGTGGTGATCCAATAGTCCACTGGGCTCGGAACAATCCGGATCGCGTGGGTTGATTCGGCCTTTTCCCCAATCGCAATCAGGAACTCAGCGCTGTGACCCTTCTTCGGGTGTGCGAAGGTTTTGATCTGATTCAGCGCCGTCTCGTTCAGGTGGACATGTTCGCGCAGAGCAGTCATATCGCCAGGCTGTTTGCCAATGATTTTCGTAGTTGCGTTCTTGACGATTCCTGCGCCGTGCTCATTGGGCTTGTCGGGTGTGCCGACAAAATCTTCGGGAGTCTGGCTGATCCCCCAGACGCTGGCATTGCGTTTGCGGGCTGTGCGGAAGAGTTGCACGACGACACTTGCCAGGATCGGCGACTCCAGAAGCGCCCAGCACTCATCGAGCAGGACAATGCTGGGTTGTCCATTCATCCCTGATGCACGATACGTTGCCGTGTGAGCGATCAAGAGACTCATGGCTCGTTCGAGCCGGGGATCGTCTTTCAATTTCTCGACATTGAAATAGAGCCACGGATTGTTCAGCTGAACGGTAGTCGGCCGGTCGAAGAGGCGTGCATAAGGCCCCTCATCAACCCAGGCCCGCAGTTTGGTTGAAGCCATTTGCGCCATCGCGTTGATCTTCTGATTGCGGTCCCGGTCCTGCCAGTGTGCCAGTTCGGCGGCCAGATCGCCGAAGAGTGGAATCGGATTCGACGTCTTGGCGCTGCACCGCTTGTAGGTTGAGGCGATCGCTTCAAGCAGAACGCTGTCGAGCAGGTCGATGTCGAGGTCGGGCGGCGTATTCTCGCCCAGCATATGCCGGGTAAGGTTTTTGAGAAACGAGATCTGGTCGTTGGAAGGCCGGTTTTCCCCTCTCGGCAAGTCCCAGGGGTTGATCGTTTGCTCTGAGTCGAGCGACATCTCGATCATCTCTCCGCCCATCAACTCGACCAGCGGCTGATAGGAGTCACCCCGTTCAAGAATTGAGATGAGCGGGTTCGCGCGCGCTGCCATTAACAACATCTGCTGCGCCGCAAGAGTCTTGCCACCACCGCTTTTTGCCATCAGCAAGCCGTTCGCATCGGAAAGATCCGGATCGAACATCGAGAACGGAATGAGCTGGCGGTAGGGAGTCTCGAAGAGAATGAGCGGACTCCTTCGCGTCCCAGTCCAGGGCATCTCTATAGGGACAAGATCGGCGGCATTGGAGGTAAGCATGTCCTGGTCGCGCTTGTCTGCCTCGCCCATGCCCGGTAACGTCCCCAGAAAGATCCGCCGCTTGGCGATCGTCTCGGCCACGGCCTTTGCGCCGTTCATGTGCGTGAAGCTGTTCAGCACTTCCTGCGTACGGTTGGCGAGTTCGCGCTCAGACCGTTCGAGGTCGTGCAGAGTAATTGCCGGCTGCGAGGTGCGCACCACGACCGAAAGACTCAGCTTGGCCGTCTTGAGAGAGGAGGAGATAATGTCTCGCTGTACCTGGATCAGCTGCGCCTGGGCCACCTCGGCCTCTGGATTCGATTTGAAGTTTCCGTTGGCGTCCTTTTGCGCCGCGGTCATCTTTTGGAGGCGCTTTTTGTAGCTCTTGAGAACCTTCACCTGGTCAGGGATCACGATCTGCCCGCTGACGACAACTGGGAAGCCAAGTGTCGAGAAGTTCTGCAGCATCCCTGGAAAAGTCGCATCGGGAAGCTCCTTCAGGCTGACAACGGCGTAGAGAAACCCATCGATGTTTAGGTACGTCTCAGTTTCGTTGAGGATGCTGGCCTCGACGGCCTGAGACCTCGCGCTTCGATACTCGATCATCTCTTCGGGCGGAACATACGGGCGCCGGTCGCGCCGGATTGGGTGCTGGGCATGTTTCAGTTCCTCGAAGAGTTCTTGTGTCGAGAGTCTCCGGGGCCCAAGGTTGGCCGCCTCCATCGACCCCTCGATGCCCCGGAGGATGGATTCGAACTCGGCCAGGTAGGTCTCGTGCTCCTTCCGCGCACGCTGGACGGCCTTCTTCTGGCTCATGGTGAATCCACCAAGACTGCGATTCTGTTGAGAGGAGTGGTAAAGCTTCGCATGAATGCGAGGGTCCCAGATCAGATACACATGAAGCCGGTTTTCGAAAAAGAATCCGTTGTTCTCCTTCTGTCGCCACATCCTGAGCCGATGGGAATCGAGTGCCATTACCTCCGACTGCTCGGTCCGCTGTTCGTGAATGTAACTATTCAGGAGATCTCCGAGATGCTCGGAGATTTCGTAGCGGAACTGAACGCGCATGCTGACATCGGGAACACTGCGAAACAGTGCTTCGAGCATCGACTTCGACTGATTGCGATCTCCGTCCGTTGCGAAGTATGCGAGAATGCCTCGCAACTCGTAACCAGCGACGAAAGCCCCATTGGTTCGCACCATGATGTTGTCTCCAGAGGGGAGATCGCGCAGAGGCAGCAACTCGCATACCGCCGGTACTTTGAGCGTTTTATCGTGTTCTGCTTGGGTCACCGGCATAGCTAACGTCTCCTTCTAGAGTTCTGCCCACCTCAATCTGCAATTGCTGCTCGACGATCCGCGCCAGTGGCGCGATCTCTTCATGAAACCGTGCTGCGAACATCACGCACGCGAACGTGATGCGTGCCGCTTCCCCATCGAGAACCGCAACGACCGTTCGATTTCTCCGCGTTGTGATCGATGCCTGCATTCCTATTCCTCCTCTTCGATCACGTAAGGTTGGGTCAACTCCGAATCTCGCTCAAGTGCGCACCAGGCTTTGGGCGAGAAGAGCGAGCGGACGAGGTCAGTAAGATACCCGCGCGGCCTCCCATACTTGAACAAAATCAAGAAAGGCACAGCCAACGCCGGGACAATGAATTCCATGAAGACGTTCAGCGGAATTCCGAACACATGCGCGTTGCCACTCACGAAGTGCGCAAGCAGATTCATCAATGCGGCCAGCGCGAGCACCAAAATCAGATCCTCAAACTCCAGGCCAAGGAACGTAACCTTGGTATGAAGGTTGCGGTGAACCGGCGTCATATCGAGACTCATGGCATCACCCTCCGATTCCATGCGCTTGTGTCACCATCGACTCGGCCAGGCGCACCATCCCCGAAACCATCAGCGCGCCGATGGCTGCGACGAACTTTCTGATCCAGGTCGAGCCCGGATAAATCTCCGAAACTACGCCTGCCATGTGCATGGCCATCGCTGCCAACTGCGTGAGCGCAAACACTGGAAGAATCACGTTCGCTGTCCAGTTCACCAGGCTCATCGTGGCCATCCAAAACGCGTCGGCATTCGTCGCTCCCGCGTGTTGCACGAAACCCTCCAGCGCCCGCAACATCCCAGAACACATCAACGAAGCGAATCCTCCGTACAGCGACTGCTCGAAAGGGGCACCCTTGCTGTAGCGATACACGGCTCCGGCAAAGAACAGTCCGGCCATCGTGGGCATCATGGTGTTGCCCGCCCAGGATGCAAGGTTCGTGATGGCTCCATCGAGACTCATACCTTCCTCCTCACGCCGCCATTGCCCGAAAGAGCGAAAGAATTCCGCTTACACTCAAGAAAGAGATCGCGGCGAAGACAAGCCTGCTCCAGGGTCTGTGCCGCACTAAATTGATAACCGCCCCGACACAAGCGAGACCCGCCGCAGCCGGCAAGATCTGTCCGGCGATGTAGTTCCACAGGGAAGCAAGCATGTCAGTCATTGCGTACTCGCCTCCCGAGTTCCATCCCTGAAAAAGCTGCATCGTTGCCGAGAGCGACATCAGGAAAAGTGCTGCAATGATTGAGCCAAGCGGGTTCTCGCCTGCGGCCCCATCGAGTGTCGCTTTCAGAACGAAGTACGCCGCCAGGATCGGCACCAACTTCGCAACGACAATCTGATTCACGAAATTCTTGAAGACCGTTTCCATGCTCGCCAGCCAACTCGTGCCCACCGATCCGCTCGCGGACGGAATGTTGATGCCCTGTGCCGCGATCCACGACAGTAGTTGTGGAAGTGTCAAAAGAACGATGGTCCACAGAATCCACTTGCCGGCCCGACCGTTTACGTGGAAGTTGATCCCGCCTTCATGCCGTAAGCTCACCCCCGCGGCGGCCAGCGTGCAGAACGCCGCCGGCACCGCGAGATCGAGCAACAACTGGAGAAGGTCGAGGAGGAACTGTGGAGTCTGCATCATTCTCCGCCCTTGCTATTGAATGCCTTGTGCCTGAGTGATGAAGCCTTCCGCCATGCGGCCGAGACCGGAGATCACCATGAGGGCGACGCCGCTGACACCCCACCCCATGTAACCCCGCCCGGATTTGAAGTGCCATCCTGCGATGCCGAGGCAGGCGACTGCGATCACCGGAGCAATGACATTGCAGCCCCAGTTCACGACGTTGAGAACCGTTCCTTCGACAGTCGTAGCCTGTTGACCTTGCACAGCCTGTCCGAATTGAGGTGAGGTTCCGAGGTTCTGCGCTCTCGCGGCGAAGGGCGCGAGCAAGTTGCCAACAAGGATCAAACTCAGACCCATCTTGATGGCGACGTGCACCCAGTTGATCTCGTCGGGACGATGAAAAACGTTCGTGGAGGTGGGAGCGGACACATGCGAGCGCCGCCAGAAGGCCGGTACGGTTCTCATAGGTTTTTTCTCCTGGACCCGGCTGCTCTCACGGCATCCGTGTCGAATCAGAGAATGAGTGGGAACCGAAACTCGGTCAAATCTGTTGGCGGTGCCAGGATGGGCCGTCGTTCTATCTCCAGTCGCATGAGTAGGTTCAGCAGACTGAGAGACGCCAGCTAGGGCTTCCGCCCACTGGTGGGTTGGATAAATATGGAGAAATCGAGCTAAAATCTCAATCGAGGAGCCCGGTGTCGCAAGCTGTCGCCAGGTCATGGACAACGGCATGGCATCCGTTTCGCAGCTGAACTCGTATCAATGCGACCAATGCGGTACCGCGAACATCGTGGCTGCGCCCGTCCTCTATCAACAAGGCACCCACACGTACTCGACCAGGTTCCATTCGGGAACAACCCAATCATTCACTGCGCAGGCTGCTGGCCCGCCCGATCCACGCGGATATGGACGCCCCCTTCTACTTTGGGGAATACCTGCGATCTTCACCTTCTTTTGGGGAATCGCTGGACTCAGCAGGATTCTCGGACATCCAGCATCACTTGCAACTCTTGGGGATACTGTCGCCATTTTCTTGTTCTTGGGTTTAGGGTTCCTTGGCGGAATGCTCCTGAATTTTCGAAGGATTGCCCGTTACAATCGCGAAGTCTATCCCCGCCTTCATTGGAACTGGGAGCACACCTATATTTGCAGGCGCTGCGGACGGTTCCGCTTGATTCCTTCGTAGCTCAGCATCCAATGTGGTTTATCCGGACCAATCGGCATAAACCTTGGGTCCCTGAAAGTCTCAGGCAATCATTCTCATGAGCACGCCAGCACTAATCGGGGACGACAATTACCCAGATCGCACATTGGGGCATCTGGAAGGATCTTTGCTCAATCATGAAGTGGGTAATCGGGAACGAAAATACCCCGATCTGCACACTGGGTAAACGGGACCGTTGTTTGCTCATTCGCGAATTGGGTCAACGGGACCGATCTTTGCCCACCATCATATTGGGACAACGGGCACGAAGATTACTCAACAGCGTAGTGGGTCATGTGGACCGATCTTGACCCGATCGCGAAGTGCGTTCAGATGGGTACAGGTTGCGATTGCTCTATTGGCGCCGCGACGCAAGAGCAGATGAGCCGCACCGCTCACTCGCGAATTGAATATGATAGCCAAACAGAACAACGCCCCGGCGCAAGGGCCAGGGCGAAGAAGTGAGTCGTGCGACGTGCAGGCAATCTATTGAACCGTCGGGTTGACCTTGTGAAGCTCGGAAGGCCTCTGTTCGTGTTTGGTGAATACGACATAGATCTTTGTGTCGGCAGGAACAGAAACCACCACGCGGCTGTTGGCATTGAGGCTCATCACTTCCGAGTCGACGGCCGTGCCGACATTCTCGGCCAGCCGCTCACGAAGCATGTCGTCCTCGGAGAACGCAGCGCTGGAGTTGTTCCCGGCCACTTCTGCGAGCACCGAACCAATACCAGATGCCGCCCGCACCAGAAAGTTCTTGCCCGTGTTCTTCCCGTACACGTTTCCTTTGATGGGCCCGAGGTCGAGACCGGTGCCGACAGCGTCGATCTTCTCCCGCGCTCCGTCCAGAAGTTCGATCTCATCGAATTTCAGGCTGACTAGTCCGCTTCGGTCGGCCTGCTGAAGTTGGCCATACACACGCGCTCCTGCGGGAACAATGATCCTGTCGCCGATCGCATAGGTGTATTCGACCACGGCTACCACCGGGGCCTGCACGGCGCTCGATATCTGTGTTTCAAGTTTCGCCTGAATGCGCGTGCCTGGTGTGAGTTCCAGCCGTGGAGCACCATCGTCGTCGGCATTGACTTTTTGTGCAGCCAATACGGGGCCTTGCGTCACAGTCCGCACGAAGATCAGAGACGGCTCCTTGAGGGTGTTCTGTTGCGTTTGCGGCGTCTCTGCGGTGGGACTTGCGCCATAGGGCGCCGGATCTTCCCATTTCTGTTGCGTGTCTGCGAAAGAGGGCACGTTTCCCAGAGAGCTGGCGACAACCGGCTTGCCGGCAATCGGCTTTGCACCTGAGCTGTTGTCGAGCGTACGTGTCCGCCGAATATCCCCAGGACCGAGCTGCCCACTGCTGTTATCCGGCGCAGGCGTGCGCACGGTATCCATGAGAGGCGTCACACTCCCTTTGGTCGGCGGCGACTGTTCTTGTTTGGCCTGCTGCGATGGCTGCTTAGGTGCCACCAGTTTCTTCGGAGACTTGCCAACGATCGCGGTGAAAACGAAAAAGAGAACCGCGACTGCAAGTCCGCCTCCGAGGAGTATCAGTTTGCCCTTGCTGACTCCTTCAGCTCCCTTGGCTGGAGTTCGCGTTGCAAACCGGATGGCGGGTTCCGCTTTCTCCGAGCCATCAAGATGATCGGGCGCATGAATCGATCCTTGTGCAGAACTTTGCTCTGATGATTCGCTAACCGGAGTGCTTAGACCCACGCTTCCGTTCCTGTTGTTGTCATTGATGCTCATGGCTTCGGGGCTCCCTTCTATTTGCCATCGCCTGATATGTGCGGGGTAAATGGCAGATGGATCAAGATCGGACGATCCACTTGATCAGCTTGGGCTATTTGCAAAAATAGCTTTTCCGTCGATTCTTTGAAATTCGGCCTGTCAAAGACGACCACTCCATCGGCGCGTTCTCCCGGCTCAAGGCGCGTCGTGCTCAGCCTGTAGTCCCGGATTTCCAGTTGGTCCGAGATAATGCCTTTTCCCTCTTTCTTTTTCTTCTTGGTGGGTATGCGACCTGTGATCTGGATCTGCGGCGGAACGATCTCGATAGGCTCATTCGAGCTGTTCAAGATGGAGTAGGAGGTCATGGTCTGGTTGCTCAACTGCCGCATGTCGCCAATCGACGTCTCGATTTGCTTGTCGTCCCATTTGGCCCACTTCGGAGCGTTCACGGTCTCCTGCTGTTTGAATGCTTCATCGAGACTCGACAGCGGTGCCAAACCCAACCGGGTCTTCTCGCTACTCAAATTTCGCTCTGGTTCCTTGGCGGCCGCGCTTCGCGTCGCCAGGGGTTCTGAGTCGGCCGAGATGAGGAAGCTCCGCGTCGTTCTGTATTCGATCAGAAAATCGACCGGCTGCGTTGGATTCGTGACACTCGCGCCATCGCTGACCAGTTCGAGCGTCACATGCTGGCCCGATTTGGTCGCGATGAGAAGATTCGACTGCGCTGCCTCTTTCGCGATCGGCTTGACATAGACGTACTCCGGCTCGCCCTCGTTATGTTCAGCCTTGAACTCACCGGGGCTGCCGAGGATGACGGATGTGATCTCCTCCGGCATACGAATGGTCGACTCAAACTCTGGCCTGAGATGAAGGACCGTGACTTCTCTCGGATTGATCGTGATAGTGGCGACACGTGCTCCAACTGGTGTGTCACTCGCGCTGAGATGAAGTGGAATGAGGACTGCGACAGGGATGAGCCAGCGAAGTTTCATTGGGTTGACCTCCTTAACGGCCGAGCGGCCGGATACCTGCGAAGCATGTACTGCCTTCGCACCGCTTGCACGTACGCAACAACGGCCGGGTTACGATATTCCAGTTGTTCCCGTCCAATGTAGCGGTCGCCGGCGTAGTAAGCCGCGGCGACCAGACGCAGATCTCCGTGGAATTCCCACATCAACGTCGTCACGTAGCGGGTGCCTGCGGCGATGTTTTGTTCCACATCAAAGGGCTCGAAAGCACCAAACCGTTTCGCCGTCGCAGGCATGAGCTGCATCAGCCCCATCGCTCCCTTGGCGGAGACCGCTCGCGGGTTCCAACGCGATTCGACGTCGATGAACGCAGCAATCAACTCAGGTGGCACACGATAGTGCGCCGCATACTGCCTTACGATCCGCGCCGCTGGCGCAGGATCGGTTTGCCCAACCGCAAGACTGGGAACTACCAGCAGCATGAGCACGCACCGAATCATGATGTTGATCCTCCTCGGAGCGTGAGACTCTGCGCGAATCTGGCTCCGTCGTCGAGCAAGCTCTTGAATCCCTCGCGGAGCAGGAGGTGTCGGCGGTCCTTCTCGGTCTTCGCCAAAAAAGGAAGCAGCACGTCACGGTGCTCTTCTGTGACGTGGTCGGTCCCGAGTAATTGAAGTGCATTGGCAAAATCGATCATCTCTGAGACCGAGGGCGGCTTTTCGAGCGAGTAATTTCGGAAGGAACGAGCAATGCCCGCCATCTCGCGGTGAAACTCCTCATTGGCTTGCGGGGTTCGGCTTGCAATGATCTCCGCCTCACGCTCGGGCGTCGGATGCTCGACGCGGACATAAAGGCTGCGCCTACGGATCGGATCGCCCAGCCTGCGCTCCTCATTGCTGGTCAGCACGACAAAGGGAATGGTTTTTGCAGCGACCGTGCCAAACTCAGGAATTGAGAGCTGCCAGGCGGAGAGGATTTCGAGCAGCATAGCTTCAAAACCATCGTCCACTTTGTCCAATTCGTCAATCAGCAGCACGCACGGCTTTTCATATTCGAGCGCACGCATCAGGGGACCCGGACGAAAGAAGTCCCGTCCCCGGAGGTTCGCCTGCAGCGTTTCCCAATTCTCGTGCTGACCCTTTGAGAACTCCATGTAGAGTCGCTGCAAACCCTCGTCAAAGCGGCCGATGGCCTTGTCTTCGGCCACACCACGGAAGCACTGAAGCCGCTCGATGTTCGTTCGGGCTGCGGCAGCAACAGAAACGGCCAGTTGCGTTTTTCCTGACCCCGCGGGCCCTTCGAGCAGCAACGGCTTTTGCAGCTTGGCGGCGAGAAAGACCACCTGGGTCATTACGGGGTCGATGAAGTAGCCAGTGGCTGCGAGTTTTGCCGCGAGATCGTTGATTGAATCGAACATCTATTCTCCCTCACGCCTCAGCCTTAATAGCAATCACGCTCCGCATTGGCCTGGCAATCTGTCTCACCAAATAAACGCGCGGGCCAGAGCCGCCCGGACCTCTTGCATTCGCTAGCAGAGCGGCCTCCAGGGCGGCAAAGTAGACCAGGACCCGCTTTCCCGCAACTGCACCTGAATCTCTTTCAACACGGAGACAGCATGTGGCGGCTTCGAAACTCGGTCAAGTTTCCAATTGTGGGTATGAATTTACCCCGCCGCTTTTGGTCCACTATTCCAACCGCGCCAGCGGCTAAGCCGTTTGAGCAAGTCGATTGCGCGGAAGCTGGACTGACCCCGGTCTACGGCCGTTGCCGCCAGTCGGCAAGGCATCCACCCATTTCTCAATCGCTTCCGGGCGATAACGCACGAGCGGACCCACTTTCACATACTGGGGTCCTTCTCCGCGGAGGCGCCACCGTCTTAAGCATGCCAAGCTGACTTGGATCTTTTCTGAAACCTGGATTTCATTGAGGAATGATTCCATACTGTTCTCCTTCTGTTGCATCCTTTGGCCGAACTGACCGAGAAGTTAACCCGAAGTTCTGTCTCGGTCAATTCGACCCGTATATCCCGCGTTGCTAAGCGGAGGAGCCCTCTTTCGAGGTATCGCCCAATTGGGAGTGTCCTTTTCGAGAGGCGATGACGGACTCTACCGCTTCGCGCTTCGCCTTCATGCGGATGTGGCTGTAATGACGAAGCATCTGGCGGTCCACATGCCCCGCGATTTCCATGATGGTTTCGTCGCCAGCGCCACTTTCGGCCAGTTCCGTGATGAGGGTGTGCCGGTTATCGTGCCACCGGCCTTTCACTTTTGCGTTTGTGCGGGCAGTCGTCCATGCCTTCTTGAACGAGGTAATGTGCCGCGTCGGGTCCGACGGCCTCGGCTTACCCCAGGGAAAGACATACCATTCGTCGCAGATCTCGCCAAATCGCTTGCGATACCATACGCGATGTTCGATGATCGCCTGGTAGACCTCGGAGTTCAGTGGGACGATTCGCCCCTCTCCCGCTTCGCTCTTTGCTCTGCCTACCTGGACAGTTTTCGCGCCGAGGTTAATCCGGCCCCAGGTGAGCGTCTTGATTTCGGTATCTCGCAGACCGCCGTTGCGGGCGAGCATGAAGGCCGGGTACATATGAGGGCTTTGTGAACTCTTAGCTTTGGCTGCGAGAGACTCCGTCTCTTCGCTGTCAAAGGCTTTGCCGATGTTCTTGTGAACGGTCAGTTTGAGCTGCTTGGTTTTCTTGAGATGAGCGCGAATCACTTCGCCCGGGTCTCCCAGCATTTTCAGAAGAAACCGTACCTCTTCGTTGATCGACTTTGGCGCCGCCTTCTCGCGGAGCCTGTCCTCCTGGTAATGGAGAACCGAAGTGTCGGTAATGTCGGCAACGAGCTTTGTGCCGAGAAGTCGGCCGACATGTCCAAGCGCGTATTCGGCAAAACTCGCCGACCGGTAGCGAAGCCGGTAGCCGGTGAGGTATTCGTCGATGATCTCCTCAAGAATCCGGACACGGTTCTGCCGAACCTCTTTGAAGTTGTTGTAGCCAGCCTCGAGTGTTTTCCGGTGTTGGCGTTCAGCCTCTTTCGCGACGGTTCGCGAAGTCGATTTTGTCGGTTCGTCGATGCGTTCGCCGGCGAAGCGAAACCGGTACCACCAATACTTTCCCCTCTGATAAGTTGCCATTCGGAACTCCTGTCCTGTCGGTGAGCGCGCCGGTGCAGGCGCGCGACTGTAGGTTCAGGCGAATGCAAAACTCGATCAAATTTCAGGGGCCTGGCGCCCACGCGAAAGCGCGGTTCAGGACATGAGGCTGGAGGTCTGGAGTCTGTCTATCAGGGGAGCCAAAACCAACTGAGCTCGGTTGCTATGGGTTAGCATCCGTTTTGAAAGGGAGTGACGACAAAATTGACTACATTCGCGCCAATTTCGCGTCTTTCTGCTGCTTTCAAATGCTCTAAGTTATTGATTTTATTGGCTCCTCAGGTAGGACTCGAACCTACAACCCTTCGGTTAACAGCCGAATGCTCTGCCATTGAGCTACTGAGGAGTGACCAGCTTAATTTGTCCTTTATCAAGGTAGCAGAGAGCCGGGGTTGCGTCAAAAATTCCACCCCTGCCGGATCGTTGTAAACACCCTTTCGGGAACCGATGCCCAGAACATTCCACAGCGGTAATATGGGAACAGCACTGGAGACCTCATGTCCCGTATTTCCCGGCTCGATCGAAGCGAAGTGACCCCCGATATGGCGGCGCTCTACGACAAAGCCTTTGCTCAGCGCGGCAACGTGCCCAACATGTTCCGCGTCATGGCCCACAGGCCTGAAATCTTCGCCACCATGCAGGCCCACTTCGCCGCGGTTCTCAATACGGGTACCGTCTCCACCAAGCTCAAAGAGCTCATCATTGTCCGCACCAGCCAGGTCAACGTGACCCCCTACTGCCTCGCCAGCCACACCCTCCTTGCCAAGGGCCTCGGCTGGTCTGACGACCAGCTCGCCCACCTTGCCGATTGGCCTCAGCGCAACGACTTCACGCCCGCCGAAAAGGCCGCCCTCCGTCTCGCTGAGACCGTGACCCGCGATGCCCACACCGTCACTGACGATCAGTTCGCCGAACTCCGCACCTTCTACTCTGAAGGCGAAATTGTCGAACTCCTCTGCGCCATTGGTCTCTTCAATTACTTCAACCGCTTCAACAACGCCCTGCTAATGGAGCCCACCAGACCCGGCGAAGGCGGTTGCGCCGTTCCAACGGATGCCGCCTTTCCGGCCAGTACTTTCTAGCGTTCTGAGCCCGATACACTGCCCCAAAAGTGCTCACCACAGGAGATCCCTATCCACATGCAACTCGAAATTCCCGCCGGCGACTTCCGCGCCTACATCTTCGACTGCGACGGCACAGTCGTCGATTCCATGCCCCTGCACTACCGCGCATGGAAGGCCGCTCTCGCCGAATGGAACTGCGATTTCCCTGAAGACCTCTTCTACTCCTGGGGCGGCAAGCCGGTCCGCAACATCATCGCCGACCTCAATCAGATGCACGGCCTCACCATGCCCGTCGATTCCCTCGCCGTCCGCAAGGAAGCTCTCTATCTCGCCCAGCTTCCCAGCCTCAAAACCATTCCTGAAGTGGTGGAGCACATCACAGCGCAGCACGGCCGTATTCCCCTCGCCGTCGCCTCCGGCAGCCGCAAAGATTCAGTCGTCGGCTCGCTCACCACCGTCGGCCTTCTCGACAAATTCGACACTATCGTCTCCGCCGGCGACTACGTCCACGCCAAGCCGGCGCCCGACTGCTTCCTGCTCGCCGCCGAACGCCTTGGCATCGCCCCCAAAGACTGCCTCGTCTTTGAAGACACCCAACTCGGCATTCAGGCCGCCACCGCTGCCGGCATGGCTTCTATCATGGTTCCCTTCATCATGCATCGACCCTGAGGGAACCACGCTCCCCGGCAGTGCGTACTCTGCCCATGTAACGACCATTAGGTGATATGCCGCAAACCAATGCAGCCCTCGGCCAGCAGTCCCTTCCCCGACAAGTAAAGCCCGATTGGGCATCTCTGCTCTCCATCGCCACCGCCATCACCCTCGCGCATCTGCTCACCAACAGCCGCTACGGTTTCCATCGCGACGAGCTTCAATTCCTCAGCGATGCGCACCACATGGATTGGGGGTTCGTCGCCTATCCGCCCTTCACGCCCTTCATCGAGCACATCGGCCTGACCCTCTTCGGCCTTTCTCTCGTCGGCCTTCGTCTTTTTTCTGTAATCGCCCAAGCCGTGGCCATCATCGTCACCGGGCTCATGGCCCGCGAGCTCGGTGGCGCGCGTCTCGCCCAGTTCACCGCCGCGCTAGCTGTCGCGCTTTCCCCGCTCCCACTCTTTGAAGGCACTGAATTCCAATACACCACCTTCGATTACCTCTGGTGGGTTCTAATCGCCTACTTCACCATTCGCCTGCTCCGCACAGACAACCCCCGTTGGTGGCTCGCCATCGGAGCCGCGGTGGGCATGGGTCTTCTCACCAAGTACGCAATTGTCTTCTTCATCGCCGGCATCCTTGGCGGGGTCATCCTCTCACGCGCGCGGCGCTTCTTCCTCAGTCCGTGGTTCTGGGCCGGAATCGCCCTTGCATTCGCAATCTGCTTGCCCAATTTCCTCTGGCAAGTCCACCACCACTTCATCGCCTACCGTTTCCTCCTCCACATTCATACCCGCGACGTTGGCCAGGGCCGCGCCAACACCTTCCTCTCCGGCCAGTTCCTCCTCTGCGTCAACCTCGTTGCCGCCCCACTTTGGCTCGCCGGCCTCGTCGTCTTCCTGCGCAACAGCCGCTACCGCATGCTTGCCTGGATGTACATCATTCCCTTTGCGCTGCTCTTCCTCGCCAAAGGGCGCGACTACTACCTCGCCGCAGCCTACCCCATGCTTCTAGCCATGGGTGCGGTTGCAGGCGAGCGCTGGCTCCCTTCTTTGTCAACGTGGAGCCGCCGCACCGTCGAAAGCGTCTTCTTTAGCGGCCTCGCACTCTGGGGCGCGTTCGTGTGCGCGATAGTTCTCCCCATCGCCTTCAGCGGCCAACTGCGCGATTTTGCCTTGAAGAACAATGGCGATCTGCGTGAAGAAATCGGTTGGGATGAATTGGTGAGGACCGTAGCCGGTATCCGCGATTCCCTTCCCCCGGACCAGCAAGCCAATCTCGGCATCATGGTCTTCAACTACGGCGAACAGGGCGCAATTGAAATCCTCGGCCCTGCCTGGCACCTGCCGCCGCCCATCAGCACCACCAACTCCGCGTGGTTGCGCGGCTATCCCACGCCTCAGCCAACCACTCTCATCGTCCTCGGCCTCCCCCAGGATGAGGTCAACTCCATCTTCACCAACTGCCACCTCGCTGGGCACAACGGCAACTCCGAAGGCATCCGAAACGAAGAAAGCACCGATCATCCTGACATCTTCGTTTGCGGCCCTCCGCGCCTCCCTTGGACCGAGCTATGGAAGCAGCATCAGGACTTCGGCTGAGATCACAGTTGACAGTGTGGGTGGTCAATACAACAACACCGCCACACGATACGCCGTGAATGACCCCGACGCACCCTCCACCGGGCAACTCGCTACGGCCGCCTGACGATAATTCCCCGACGCTAGCCTATCCTCTAGCGCTGCCGGCAATTCCCTCAGGTCCGAGTCTTGCCAGCGCATCAGGAATCGTGGCTGTCCTGCCCCGCGTCCCCCACTCATCCCCTCGCAATAACTCCGCGCCCTCGCGGCATCGCTCACCAGGCTCACTCCGCGCGCCCGCACCAGCCTTCCCACCGCCGCCTCAATCTGCGCCGCTGAAAGTTCCGCCACCGCATGCGAGTAGTCGGCCACCGCGTACATCACCCCACGGCTCACAACCACCGCCGCTCCCATCCGGTCCACATCCGGATTCAGCAAATTCGTCCGGTGCCCAGGCGAGTGCATCCACTCATCGTGAATCGCCGCCGGATCAGGCCCAATAGCCACGTTCTCTTCAATCAAACTGAAGTGCGCACCCGCCTGTCCCGCCCGCGCTGACACATCCGGTTCGCCGCTGTACTGGTGCGATATCGGACCCTCCGCAGCCATCCGCAGGCAATGCTGCCGCGCCGCCGCCGCCAATTCCGGATCCCACTTCAGCGGTCCCGCACCATGCGCCGCGCGCGACTCATTCGCCAGCGCCAGCAACTGTTCCGCCTCCGGCTGAAGCGCCTGCCGCCGTTCCCCCTGCCACGCAGGAACCGCCCGCTCCTGCCCATAAACCACGGGCGCAGCCAGCACCAAACCTAATAACAGTCCCTCAATTGCATGCCGCATACCTTAGTAGACCCCGTCCCCGTGCCAGTGTCGCGGTATTCTTTTCATGCCAATGTCTTTTCTTTCCAGCCCGCATGCCAGTGCACCGACAGCGCCGTTCTCGGCCCCGCTCGCATTTTTGCCCAACCAGATCCGCCGCCAGCCCCTGGCCGCCGTCGGCATCCTGCTCCTCACCGCGTTTGTCCTTGGCGGACTCGCCGCCCCCTGGCTCGCTCCCCACAATCCTTCCGCCATCGATCTCCTGCACCGCCTCGAATCCCCCTCCGCCGCCCACTGGGCGGGAACCGACGAGCTAGGCCGCGACACCTTTTCCCGCCTGCTCTGGGGCGCGCGCCTTTCGCTCGCCGTCTCCGTCAGCGTCGTCTCCATCTCCCTCGCCCTCGGCCTCAGCATCGGCGGCCTCGCCGGCTATCTCGGCGGCTGGATCGACACCGCCCTCACCACCTTCGCCATGAACACCTTTCTCGCCCTCCCCGGCATCCTGCTCGCCATCGCCTTCGCCGCCTTCCTCGGCCCCGGCTTCTCCAACCTCGTCCTCGCCCTTGCCATCGGCGGATGGGCCGGATACGCCCGCCTCGTCCGCGCCCAGGTCATGTCCGTCCGCGACCGCGAATACGTCGACGCCGCCCGAGCCCTTGGCGCCAGCGGCCCGCGCATCTTCTTCCGCCACATCATGCCCAACATCATCCAGCCCATCGTCGTCCAGGCCGCCATCGGCATGGCCGGCGTCATCCTCGCTGAAGCCACGCTATCGTTCCTCGGCCTTGGCATTCCCGCCCCCGCACCCAGTTGGGGAGCCATGCTCAACGACGCCCGCTCCCATCTCTTCGACTCACCCCACTTAGTCGTCTTCCCCGCCATCGCCGTAGCCGCCGCCGTCTTAGGCTTCAACTTCCTCGGCGACGCCCTCCGCGACCGCCTAGATCCCCGCACCCGATTGGAATTAGGACTCTGAGGACTCAATGGCAACCTTGCAAACTGGGAATTGCGAACACTGTCTCACGGAATATCATTACGATATTTGGCACTCTGGCTTCAGCGACTTGACCTATGCATACTGCGATTCGTGCGGCATGCTTGCAACACTCAACAGTTGGGACCCGCGGTGCTCCAAATTGCCTCCGCATTCCTCATGGCACCGGGAAATCGACGCCGTCCTAGAGCCGTCGATTGAGCCCTGCGTCTGCGGAGGCAAGTTCCGGAAGGGCTCTGATCCGCGATGCCCGCATTGCAAACTCCCCATCTCCGCTGAGTATGCTGCTCGTTTCATTGAACGCAACGCTCCGGGCACCTCGAAAGGATGGCACTGGCAGAGAACTTGGACCGGCTTGTATTGTTTCGCGGTCGAGGATCCCGCGAACCCAGGAACACTGCGACACATGAAAGACCCGTTCCATTTCTGAGCATATTCAAATGAAAATCGCCGTAATCAGCGACACCCACGGCCTCCTCCGTCCCGAAGTCCTCCCCGCGCTCGCCGGCGTCTCGCGCATCCTCCACCTCGGCGACATCGGCAAAATCTCCATCCTCGACGACCTCCGCAAAATAGCCCCCGTAACCGCCATCCGCGGCAACGTCGACCGCGAAGGCTCCTGCGCCGAACTCCCCGAAACCGAAGTCGTCCTCATCTCCGACCGTTACGTCTACATGCTCCACGACCTCAGCACCCTCCACCTCGATCCCGTCGCCGGCAAATTCGCCGCCGTCCTCTACGGCCACTCCCACATCCCCAGCATCACCCGCAAGCGCGGCGTCCTCTACTTCAATCCCGGCTCCTGCGGCCCCCGCCGCTTCAACCTCCCCGTCACCATCGGCTTCCTCACCATCGATGAAGATGGCGACTTCCATGCGGAGATCGTACCTCTCAGCGTCTCGGTGTGATACCTTTCCGCCATCATGAAATCCTCGCTTTTTACGTTGACTTTGCTTTTTTCCGCGGCTATTTGTGTCGCGCAAACGCCCAGCCTCTCCGATTGGCCCAAACTGCTCGACAAAAAAGACGTCAAGGCGGCCCGCACTCTCTGCGAAGGATTCACCGGTTCGAAAGACATTGCCCAACAGGTTGAGGCACAGAAGTGTCTTGCCAATGTCGCCTTGTGCGGCAACGATGTAGTCCTTTTAGAAGGTGATAACACCGGCGGCGGTTCCATCCGTGAGGGATATAAGCACGAAGCCGTCGATGATGCTCTTCTCCATCTCGACATCGGACTCAAACTCGCGCCTCAGGATCTCTCCATCCATCAAGGCCGCTTGCATGTGCTGGAGATGTCTGGCCGCTACTCAGAGATGGTGAAAGCTCTCGATGAGAGCAGCACAATCTACAAAGGCAAAGATGCACTAGACGCTTGGATGGCATACGCCCCTGAGCTCATGGATCTCCGCCAAACTGAGGCGGGCCTCGAGTTCATGAAGGTCCTGGAAAAGCGCTACCCCGACAACCCTGACGTATTGGGGAATATCGGTGCGTTCCTATCCATGCTTAAAAGGGACGCGGACGCAATTCCCTATCTGCAGAAGGCCGCCGATCTCGCCCCCAAAGACCCAATCAATGCCTGGGACCTGGGTCGAACCTACGACTACGCCGGCCAGATCGATCTCGCGGACAAGTGGTACCAGAAGGGAATTTCGCTCGAAACCGATCCCGACCGGCGCAAAGAGTCAGCCTGTCTCTATGGGCAGTTCGTCGAGAAAAAGCTAAATGATCGTGAGCGCGGCTGTTCCTTGGAAAAGAAGGGCTGCTCAGCCAGCGAGCAAACGGCTTGTGGCCCACCTCCCATTTCTGACCAGAAAGGCAAATAGAGCCCCTCCGCTGCCCACATAAGGTGATGCAGATCACTGCGAACAACTCGGACTTAATTTGTCCTATATTAAATGAAGACCAAATTGGTCGGCATTCATACTTCCTACCGGAAAATGCAAGGATTCGCCGTGAAACGCACCATCGCCCTCATCATGCATCTTCTCTTTTTCTCCCTTTTTGCAGGTGCAACCTTGGCTGCGCAGACCTGGGGATCCACAGGTGTAGTCCACGACTCGACTGGCATGGCAATTCCCGCAGCAAGCGTGACCCTTCGCCAACCTGGAACAGACGCCGTGTGGTCCTCCCAGACAGACGAGCAAGGCACATTCCACGTTCTGCTCCCGGCCGCCGGAACCTATCAATTGGAGATCAGCGCCAACGGCTTCGCGGTCTATCAAGCTCCGGTGGTTCTCACCCCCAATAAGCCCTCGGTCACTCTGAACATTGCACTTGTCATCCAGGCAGACTCTCAAACCGTCGAGGTGACCGCCAACGCGCTGGCAGCCGAAACCACCAGCACACAACTGGGCGAAGCTCTGGATATGAAAAAGATTGAGGCCGTGCCCTTGAACGGGCGCAGCTTTACTGACCTCATGGCGGTTCAGCCCGGCATCGTTCCGCAGAATACGGCTCAGCCCGGCGCCGTCATCATGACCGGTGTAGCCACTACTCCTCCGTCGGGTGACGCCAATCCCGGAAACCTATCCATCAGCGGGCAGCGCGAATCTTCAAACGGATTTCGCGTCAACGGAAGCGATGTGGAAGAAGACGTAAATATGGGCACGTCGATCCTGCCCAACCTCGACTCCATAGACTCGTTCCGCGTGCTCACTTCCAACTTCGATGCCGAGTATGGCAACTCCAGCGGCGGCCAGGTGCTCGTCACGACCAAGGCGGGAACCGCGAAGCCGCATGGTTCCGTCTTCGAGTTTCTGCGCAATACAGCCCTCGACGCGCGCAACTACTTCTCGCAGGACCGTGCGGCCTACCGGCAAAACCAGTTTGGCGGGGCGCTCGGCGGAACACCCTTCCACTCCAAAAACCTGGCCTTCTTCGCCGACTACCAGGGCACGCGCCTCACCGAGGGCATTGACACCGGCAACATAGCCGTCCTTTCAACCGCCGAGCGCAACGGAGACTTCAGCCAGAACCCGCTCACTGGCCACGTCAACGGCGACAACTGGGCAGCGCTCTTGAGCGCAAAACTGGGCCGCGCCGTTTCTGCTGGAGAACCCTACTCCTCCGTTTTCCCCGACGGCAAAATTCCGCAATCCACCTGGTCGGCGCCCGCAAACAACCTGCTCTCCTACATTCCGCAGCCGAACGCCGGAACCGGCCTTTTCGCCACCGCCGCCCAGGCACAAACCCTCAGCGACGACAAAGGCGCCCTCCGCGCGGACTGGACCCACGGAAAGGGCACGCTCACCGCTTACTACTTTCTTGACGGCTACTCGCTCGACAATCCCTATCCAACCGGCACAGGCGGCGCCAGCGTTCCCGGTTTTGACGCTACCAGCAATGGCCACGCCCAGCTTCTCAGCCTGGCCCACACCGTCACTTTTGGCGATAAATCGCTGAACGAGTTTCACCTTAGCTACATGCGCAACGCCAACGCCGTCGGCCAGCCCAAAGGCGGCGTCGGCCCAACGCTTGCCGCCCAGGGATTCACCGGCATCGTCGCCCTCAAGCCTTCAACCGAAGGCGTAGAAAACATCGCCTTCAACGACTTCACGCTCGGTGTCGACACCACCGCTTTGGTCCAGGCCGAAAACATCTATGAGCTCAGCGATTTCTTCTCCCGCATCGTCGGCACCCACGGGATAAAAGTGGGCGGCGAGGTGCACGCCAACCAGATCAACACCCATCCCGACGTAATCTTCAACGGAGGTTTCAGCTTCAACGGCTCTGAAACCGGCCTCGACTTAGCTGACTTCCTGCTCGGCGTTGCTTCCAGCTACACCCAGGGCCAGGCAGGCAGCTTCTACAACCGAAACCTCTATACGGCTGCCTTTGTTCAAGACAGTTGGAAGGCCACAAGCGAGCTGACCATCAACTACGGCGTGCGCTGGGACCGCATCAGTCCCTGGAGTGAAAAGTTCAATCAGTTACAGACCCTTGTTCAAGGCCAGCAGTCGCAGGTTTTCCCCGGTGCGCCCCAGGGTCTGGTATTCCCAGGAGACAACGGCATCCCTAATTCACTCGCTCCGGCACGCAATAATTTCTCTCCACGCATCGGCGTGGCATGGACCCCATCCTTTGGTTCGCCCTGGCTGCACCGCCTCGCCGGCCCGGTTGGCAAAACCAGCATCCGCCTTGGATACGGCGCCTTCTACACCGCCTATGAAGGCCTGTCTGCCGGCATCATGAGCGCCAATCCGCCCTACGGGTACACCTACACTTCTGCCGCCCCGCCGCTTTTTGATTCGCCCTTCACCGCCGCCGCCACCGGCGTCAATGCGGGCCAGCGCTTCCCCTTGCAAAAAGTAGCCTTTGGGGCCAGCCGCGCCCACCCCAACTCCACAGTCGACTGGTCCCAGTTTGAGCCCCTCGTCGGCATTCCCGCCGTCGATCCAAAAGATGTAACTCCATACGCCGAACACTGGATGGCGAGCATGCAGCGCCAGTTTGGAACCACTTCGCTGGTTACGCTGAGCTACGTTGGCGCCTCCACGCATCACCTGCTGGTGCTTGAAGAGGCGAACCCCGCCGATCCATCCCGCTGCCTCAGTCTCGGCTCGGCTTGCGGACCGTTCAATGAACAGGCCGCGCGCACCCAGTTCGGCCCCGCTTTCGGCAGTGTGGAGTTGCAACGCACCATTGCCAACGCCGCCTACAACGCCCTCGAAGCCACCATCAATCATCGTTCGCACGGCATGGAAATGCTGGCCAGCTACACATGGTCCAAGTCCATTGACCAGTCCGCGGGACTGCCCGAGCCAGTCAATCCGGTAAATCCCTCGCTCAGCCGAGCCCTCTCGTCCTTTGACATGCGTCACAACCTGGTCACCAGCTTCCACTACCAGTTGCCCGCGCTCAAAGCCAATGCTGCGCTGCGTGCGCTCGCATCGGGATGGGGAGTCGCCGGCATCGCCCGCTTCACCACCGGATTGCCGGTAACGCTCATGAACAATAACGACACATCCCTGCTCGGCACCATTCCCAACGGCATCAACAACAATGGAGTCGACACGCCCGATTGGAGCGGAGAACCACTCAATCTGCATTTGAATCCTCGCGGCGGTGCCAGCGTGTTCAATGCCTCGCAGTTGACGCTGCCTGCGCTGGGAACCATGGGCAACGCGCGCCGCCGCTTCTTCTCCGGGCCCGGCATGGAGAACCTGGATGCAACCGTCTCCCGCAGCTTTCTGGTCAAAGACGATCGCTCTCTCGAACTGCGCGCCGAGGCATTCAACCTGTTCAATCACGCGCAGTTCTTCGGCGCGGCCGCCGTTGAAGGAAACATATCCAGCAGCAGCTTCGGCCAGGCTGTCAGCGCCATGCCTCCACGCCTCATGCAACTGGCCCTGCGTTACCGGTTCTAATCACCCCCGGCCTTCCCTCACCATCTTCATCGGCAATGCCTATGTCCAAAACCTCTTCTACGAGGACGTCGCACTGTTGCCCACAGCAGCGGTGTTCATCGCGAGCGTGCTTCCCGCACTTCGCGCCTCCCGTGTGGACCCTCTGGCAATCATGCGCGATGATTATTGATTTCTTAACTTCTGAATTTATAACTTAATAAGTTACCGCTGGAGTTGCAGTAATTAAAGATGCAACACGACCCATCTACTCAGAGTTATGTTTCTTAAGTTCTGGATTCGTCCTTTAATAAATTGCCGCGGCTCTTTCAGTTATTAGAGATACAACATGACGAACTTATTAGAGTTATCTTTCCAATATAACCTTTAGATTTTTTCCTCTTATCTGAAGGAAACCACCAAAAGTTTTCGATACATGAAACATTAGGACACTCCAGAGTGTTGGACTTCGCTGGCGAAGCCCAATTATTTGTAGCGTCTCTTTTGCTTCGCGTCACATCGTGTCGCCTTGGTTGATCAGGACGAATCCAGAGATGTGGGAACTCTGTCCGCTTTGAGAGCAACCGTGAGAGTTGTAGGTGCACGCTGCCCACACGTGCCAAATAGCCAACCCCATCAACGCGCTCTCAAGGATGATGCATCCCGATCCGATACCAAATCACCCTAAGTCGACACGGCAACCCAAGCAAAGCGGCACTGAACAGCTTGGACAAGACAACACTTCCCTGAAAACGCCGGATTCGGGTCACCGGGCCCAAGACCCAACAGAGTGAACTGCGCACCGCCATTGCGGTTGCGCGCGCAAAAACGCAGGATCAACCCGAAATGCGGTTGAAGGAGACTTATGTCCGAAGCAAGCAGCAAGCAAATTCCTCCCCACTACAAGCGTCTGCACGGCAGTGAACGCCACCCCTCGCCGAAGGCGAAGCTGGTTGGTCCAGCCGACCCCAGTGAATCGTTCTCCGTCACCATCGTTCTGCGCCGCCGCCCCGACGGGCCGCCGTTGCCCGACTTCGATTCCTATGCCAAGCTCCCTCCCAGCCAGCGCCGCCGCTTGCCCGAAGATGAGTTTGCCGCCAAATACGGCGCAGCGCCATCCGACATTGAAGCGGTCTCCAACTTTGCCACCGCCGCCGGTTTGTCCATCGTCGAGTCCAGCGCCGCGCGCCGCAGCGTCATCGTCAAAGGAACCGTCGCGCAGATGGAAAAGGCCTTTGGCGTCACCCTCGGCCGCTATGAAGTCCCTGTTCCGCGCAAGCGCCGCAGAACCTCGGATACAGCCAATGAGCCCCAGCAGATCGAGAACTATCGCGGCCGCGACGGTTTCATCCATGTTCCCAAGGAGATTTCTCCCGCGATTCTCGCTGTCCTGGGCCTCGACAACCGCAGTGCCACCAGGCAGAACAATACCGGCGATCCATCGAGTACGGGAAACCTCTCCATTCCGCAAGTCACCCAGCTTTACAACTTTCCCACTAACTCCGCAGCCGGACAGACCATAGCCGTATTTTCTTACGGCGGTTTCGGAAGCGGTTTCGATACTACGCCTGGCCCGACCAACGATATTGCTCAGTATTTCGCCTCTATCCCCGGCTACACCGCTCCCAACATCATCGTCGTGCCTCCGTCGGCGAGTGTTTACAACAACGGCCCGGATGGCGAAACCGAACAGGACATCTGCATCTCTGCCACCGTGGCCCAACACGCCACCATCGCAGTCTATTTTCTGGCCAATTTCTCCACCGGACAGAACGGCTGGCACGACCTCATCGAACGCGTCGTACACCCGGTTGCGGGCGACTTACCGGCCGGCATCAATCCCCCATCCGTGCTTTCGTGCAGCGACTATCTGGTCGATGGCGACGACCCCACGACCATCGCCAATGAGGGTTATACATCCAGCTTCATCGCAGCCATTCACACCGCATTTGAAGATTGCGTGTTGCAGGGCATCACCGTCTGCATCGCATCCGGCGATCAGGGAGCTGATTCGAAGGTCGGAAGCACCACCGGTGTTAACGAGTGGGGTGAACCCTTCGCTGCTGAAGGAGGGGCGCACGTCCAGTACCCAGGGTCCGATCCTCTCGTCCTCTCCTGCGGTGGCACCACAATCGGCAACGTCAGCGGCTCGTCATTCACTGAATATGTGTGGAACGATGTTGATCCGGATTTCATTGTTCCCAATGGCGCAACCGGTGGTGGAGTTAGCGACTACTTCACCCAGGCGCTTGGAAACACTCTCAACTACCAGCAGGCAGCCGGCTTGACCCCAACATCCGTGAACGACGGTCATATCGGCCGCGGCGTCCCGGACGTGGCGGGCAATGCCAGCGGAAACAGCGGTTGGCCATTCAGTGTCGGCGGCACGCAGCAGGTCACCAACGGTACCAGCGCCGTCGCTCCCTTGTACGCTGGCCTCATCGCCACCATCAACGCCGCGCTCGGCGAGAATATCGGCTTCCTCAACCCGACACTCTACGCCCTCGGCACCAGCGTCACCCGCGCCGTGACCGGACCGCCCGGGCCAGCCAACAACAGCCTCAACGGCATTACCGGCTATGCCGCAAATGCGCCCTGGAACCCGTGCACCGGCTGGGGCGTCATTGACGGCAATGCGCTGCTTTCCGCCCTCCAGACGCTCTTTACAAAATCCATGACCTTCATCATGCAGCGATCCACCTTCGGGCAGGACGAGGTCCAAGCCACCGGAGGCGTCTTCACGCAGGCCTTCTTCATCACCGTTGACGGCCTCAAGCCCAGCGATTTCCCTAATGGAGGAATCACCGCGCTCTCGTCCTCTACGCCTCCGGCTACGCCGTCTCAAATCACCAACTGGGCGCCAACCATTCCTTCGCCAAGCGGTCCGGCCGGACCCACCAACATCACCATCACTCCAACCGCCGTCGAGTCGGACGACCCCAACCTGAATCCTGAAGTACAGCGCTTCACCTTCACCTACACGGTCACCTTCCCTGACCAGACCGCATTCACCACCCCTCCCGCCTCAGACTTCCCTGAGATTCTCACTCTCACTGCGTCCCTCCCCGCCAGCACCGGCGTACCAAACGCAACGGCGGAGATCGAACTCATCACCGCCGCCGACCCCTTCTTCTCCAGCGAGTCCAACGGTGGACTCTACTGGCTCAGTGAAGACATCCGCGTCTTCTTCGACGAAGCAGGCGCAACACGATTCGGCGCGCCCGCGCTCGGCAGCACTCCTGCTGATGCCATCAGCTACATCACCTGGATCGTCAACCACCTCTCCGGACCAACCGGAACCACCACTCTGAGCTCCGATTCCTTTGAGGCCATCTCTCCCCTCGAGTCATCGGCCATCAGCCTCTACCCCACCGCCACAAATCCGCCGCACAAGGCCATCTTCAACTTCGCGCTCGCCCGTGTCCGCCTCAACGGCAACACCGAACAAGCCAGGTCCGTGCGTGCGTTCTTCCGCTTGTTCCAGAGCCAATCCGTCGCCGTTCCCTATCAGACCCCGCTCAACGCAATGGGAGTCTCAGCGCCCACCGGAGCCTATCGCCAGTGGTCCGACGGCATGGACGACGGACAGAAGATTCCCCTCCTCGGCATCAGCTCAGACGGCTCCGAATACGTCACCGTCCCCTGCTTCGCCACGGCGCGCCAGCCCAACACCAGCGTCACCACCAACATGACCACCCAGCAGGACATCCCGAACGTCCAGACCATGACCCCCGTCCCCGGACAAACGGTCTACGCCTACTTCGGTTGCTGGCTCGACAACAACCAGACGCAGCAGCTTTTCCCGCTCGCGCCGCAATCCAATCCTGACGGCCCTTTCACCGGCACTCTCAACACCGTCAGCCAGGTCCTCGACCGCGGCGGCCATCAGTGCATCGTCGTTCAGATCGTCGACGACGAGGCTCCCATCATCAACAACGCCACACCCGGCTCTTCCGATAAGATCGCCCAGCGCAACCTCGCCTTCACCACCGTCGCCAATCCCGGCCTCTCTGACTCCCGCGTGGCCACCCACACTTTCGAAATCAGGCCCTCCCCCTTCACTCTCACCTCCGACCAGCGGCCAGACGAGCTCATGATCGACTGGGGCAACGTCCCCGAAGGCAGCATAGCCTCCATCTATCTGCCCGCGGTCAGTGCTGCCGACGTGCTCTCCCTCGCCGCCCGCATGTACCCCTTCCACAACCTCACCGCCACCGATCCAAACACCCTCCAGTGCAACACCGGCGGCATCACCTACATCCCCATTCCCCAGGGGTCTGGCCCCAACTTCGCGGGACTCTTCTCCATCCAGCTACCTCTCGGCGTCAAGCGCGGCCAGCAGTTCAACATTGTTGTCCGCCAGATCACCAGCTCCTTTGAAAACATCCCCGTCAACCCGAATCCCCCCACCATCAATGCCACCACCGGCCCCAAAACCCGCCTGCGCCGCTTCGTCTACGGCTCGTTCCAAATCTCCATTCCGGTCAGCGTCAAGTCAGAGATGCTCGTCCCGGAAGAGCGCAACCTCTCCATCCTCCGCTGGATTCAGGAAACCATCCCCGTGTCCAGCCATTGGTATCCAGTCTTCCAGCGGTACATCGCCCAGCTCATCGGAAAAGTCACCGCTCTCGGCGGCGACGGCCCCAACGTCCCTCCCACGCAAACGGGACTCTGGCCCGGACTTCCCGGAACCGGCCTAGGCACAGGGCACGGACCGGGGCATGGTCCCGGCACGGGTCATGGTCCAGGCTCTGGAACCGGTCCCGAACCCGAGCCGCACCATCTCCATTCCGTCACAGGAAAGGTGGATGGCATCATCTACGATCACTTTGGTGATTTCGAGGCATTTGTTCTGGAGACGTTCGAAGGTGAGCGCCACAGATTCGATAGCCACGAGTCATCCGTGCTCAAACTCGTAACCCGCGCCTGGGCCAATCGCATCCTGACCACCGTACTCTTCCACCACGATCGACCGGAGCGTCCGCTTGAGATCAACCTACACGGAGCTCCACCGCTGTTTGAAGAATAAAACTCAACCTGTCGGGGCTTGCCCCCGGCACACAGCCAAGCGGTAGGTCAGGGATTTATCCCCGACCTACCGCGGCTTTGTGCGGAGCGGTTGTCCGGGGATCTACCCCGGCAACACCATCAAACCCCATAACAATCAGAGGCCCGCGACCGGGTTTACCCGGTCGTGGGCCTCGTGTCGTTTGCTCTACCCCTCCAAAGGTTCCTCCGGCCTTACGGTCGCGCGTTTCCTCAGCTCTGCTACCCTTGCCAGCGCGCTCGATGGGCCGATATTGAGAGTATTGGTCTGTACTTCTGCAACCGGGCAGCGCAATCAACTGCCATCCGGCCTTTTGCAACACCGGTACTGGCGTGGCGTTGCCGCTGTGAAATACAATTCGGACGCCTTGGGGCATTGCTCGCGCTCAAGTTCGAACGCTGCGGGCCGGGCGAAGAATTCAGAAAAAACTTCAAAATGATCGACAGCTGACCGACGACGCTACAACCTATCTCATAAATGGCGTATAGCCGAATTCGGTAGTTCGAGACCCGCACCAAAGCGGGTCGAATGCCGGAAGCGACTCGATGCAGTCATTTTATGAGATGGGTTCTAAACAAACCTTTGACCGCCGTCTTCCTTTCATTCGGCCGCCGGTGAGGGACTACACAGCAACCCGCTCGATGTCTCTGTTGTACGTACTCGATAGGGACGAGCGGTTCGCGAAAGTACACGACACTCTGAATGGACTGCGCCTGAATCGAGTTCCCCTGCGCAGATCGCGTCAAACATCCCCCAAAAAATAGGAGACTACCGTGATTTCAAAAGGCATAGCAAAAGCAAGGCCTATGGGCAGGCCGTGGTATTGCCTGCTCGCCGTGATGCTTCTTCCATCCAGCTACTTAGTCTTGGCACAAGGCACAGCTCTCGGAGGCCATGCGGCCGATGAAGGCTTCTTCAGCGGAGCGATTCACCGTCAACTGTGTTTCGCAACCGCCGACTGCGGCAACGTCGGCCAAACCGGTGCAACTGGCACCGTCCCAATCAGCATTGGCAGCTTCACACTCAGTCCGCGCAATGCTCCAGCGTTGGTCTTCGATGACTCGGGCGCCGGGACATCCCCCGGAAATCCCATCGACATCTACACCTCCAACAGCACCGGCGCGCAGGCATGGTCCGCCAACAACACTGGCGTATCGCCCCCCGGTTTCTATAACTTCGCCACACTCGGTCCATTCTGCGTAACCGCCTCGGGAAGCACCACCGGTTCCGCAGTCGTTATGGATCCCTGCGCCGGCACGCCCGCACAAGCCTGGGATCCCATCCTGATTGGCAATTCCTACGAATTTCAGCCCGCCAACAGCACAAATCTCTGCCTTACTGCCAGCGGAGCAGCCGTCGGCAGCGCCGTCGTCGTCGACACCTGCACAGGCGCTCCCAGCCAACTCTGGTCGCTTGCTGTCGAAACCAACAGCAGCAACACCGGCAAAGGTGGCCACTTCGCCAGCGAATGCGACGGCATCGGCGACCTGTCCGTTGCAGGGGTGTCCTACAAGCCCACCTGGTGCCAGGAGTTCGACGGTCCCGCTCGTCCGCCATCCACCGAAGCCTGGAACTTCGACCTCGGCAACAACAACGGCTGGGGAAATGGCGAAGCCGAAGTCTACTGCGGACCTCCCGGCGTCTGGGGCAACCCAAGCCAATGCCCCACCACCTTCAGCACGGACACAGCTCCCGTCTACATCGATGGCAACGGTCATCTCGTCATCCAGCCCAGAAACGTAAATGGAACCTGGCTCTCGGCTCGACTGAACACCGATGGAGGGCAGACCTTCCAATACGGCATTCTCGAGGCCCGCATCAATCTGCCCGATACCACCAACCAGGGAGTCTGGCCCGCTTTCTGGGCACTGGGCAACAACATCAACAGTGGCGTTCCATGGCCCACCGCCGGCGAAGTCGACATCATGGAAGACTGGTCGCCGCAAATCTACAACGGACCCGGCGACACGGGGGACAACTCCACCATCCACACCTGGCTTACCGGCGGAGACGGAATCTCGGATCGCTACTTATTCCCCAGTGGAGAAGCGGGCAACACAGCCTTCCACACCTACGGGATCATCTGGTCGCCCGACCAGATCCAGTTCTTTGTGGATGACCCAACCAAACCATTCTTCACCACCACGCCCGCTACCCTCCCGCCGGGAGACTCGTGGCCGTTCAATCAACCAATCTTCATCCTCTTGAACGAGGCCATCGGCGGAACCCTCGGTGGCTCCACCGCCAACCTCACCAACCCCGGGCCCATGACCGTCGATTATGTTCGCTGGTACACGGCGCGATAAAGCGCCTGCGCCCTCGAATAGGTTCGTCTCTGCCGGCAGTGGAATTCATCTCCACCGCCGGCAGAAATGGGCGGATGGCCTCGGTCTCATCGCCCTAAAACTACACCGAGGGATCAAACCGGCGTGCGCGGAACCGTGCAGATCGAATCGCAGGGTACAGCCCGCGAGAGAGGCTTGCAACTGCCCAAGCGCATGCGCTATCGCCCGCCCGATTCTTCCCGCCTCCCCGGTCCCCAAAGGCGAGGTACAAGGGCACCCGCAACTTGATATGATTCCGTGAGAAATCGGGCCACCTGCCAAGTGAGACAGCGGCCGGTTTTGATCTGACCGGCCTTTCAGGTGCGAATCCGATACGACTAACAAAGGAAGACTACTGATGACGGATATCTCCAACACCGACAGTCCTTGGTTGGTAATCATCGACATGCAGACCATCTTTTCGCAATATCCAAAATGGTGGGGCTGCCCGAAATTCGACGAAGTGATTCAGCCAATTCTCGATCTTGCAGCCATGTTTGGCGACCGCACGCTCATCACGCGCTTCGTGCGGGGACCCGCCCCGCAAGGCTCCTGGGTGCCGTATTACCAGCAGTTTCCGTTCGCCAATGTGCCTGGCTCTGACCCGCTTTACAACTTGGTTCCCCGCATCGCGAATCTGGTCAGAGGCGACAACGTAGTCACCATGACCACCTTCAGTAAGTGGGGCAATGAAGCGCATGGTCTGCGTGCCAAAACAGGTGCACACCCGCACCTGGTGCTAACCGGGGTGTCGACCGACTGCTGCGTCCTCTCGACAGCCATGTCTGCCGCCGAAGCCGGGGCATTTGTGACGGTCGCGTTGGATGCCTGCGCCGGCTCGTCCGCCGAAAATCAAGTGGCCGCCAAGAACATCCTCATCGGATACGCTCCGCTCATCAGCATCACGGATACTCAGCAACTGCTGAAAGGCTGACCGGACCGCCTACCCGGTCCCCACAAGATAGGGCGGGGTGCCCTCAACCAGATTTGGGAAAGATCACCGAGTCCAGCGCCACCCGTCTGGCAATCTACCTTTCCAGCTGTGAAACCCATTGACCACTATATGCCGTTGGCATATGTTTTTCCCTTGCAAACGGTGAAGCAATGAGCAAATTGTTTAAGGAGATGGCACAAGGAACGGCTGAAGCCCGCGCCTACATGGAAGGTGAGCGCAAGGGTTACAAGGTCACTCTGCCGCAGACCGTGGACGTGCGGGGACTCCGCAAGCGCCTGCGCCTGAGCCAGGGCCGTTTCGCAGATAGTTTTGGCTTGTCGGTGGATGCAGTTCGTCATTGGGAGTCTGGGCGTCGCCAGCCGGAAGCCGCTGCGCGCGCGCTTCTTATCGTCATTGCCGCCGACCCTGAATTCGTGATGCGTTCCTTGGCTAAAAGCGCGTGAACACGGGTAAAGGGTCATCCCGCTGGCAACTGCCCGAGTGGATTCGCAATCGTCGGCCCGATGCTTCAACCTCCCCGATCCCCAAAAGCAAGGGACCGGAGGCACCCTCAACTAAATTTGATTTCGCGCGAGATTGGGGCCGCTCGCCGTACTCTTGCGTCGGCTCTGTTTCCGTGATTGGATGAAGGAATGAAAAGCCTATCCAAGCTCTTTGCTGCTGCTGTTGTCCTCTTGGCCACCTGTATCTCTCAGGCCAAGACGGATCGGGGAGTTAGCCTCGTCCAAGTTGCTGCCGATGACTCCCACGCCGTCTTGCAAATTGAGTATTGGGGCCCGGAGATGAGAAATCGACCAGGGGATTTCAATGTTGATGGAACTGGTTTTCTTGTTGGACGTGATGGGTACTTCATAACAGCCGCCCATGTGATGGAGCGTTATAAGCCTTCTTCCGGGCAGCTCAGCACCGCCATCCACACGCGAGACGGGAATGGTTCCGGAATTTGGTTCGATGTGATTGAGACCGATTCTGCGCATGACTTGGCCTTGTGCAAGCTAAAAGTCTTTAATCCATCGAAAGTGCCGCTAGGAGGAAGTTCGCGGCCCGCGGCGTCCTACATGCCGATAACCTCTCTGACCATTAGTGCGGAAGGGGCCAAGCCCGGTGAACTTATTGCAATGATTGGTTATCCGTTAGGCTCCTTCGTAAGCCCGATAATTCAAATGGGAAACATTGCGGCGACTGATGCCATGTTGGACGCTGTTCCAAATTTCCCCGCAGGTCGGCATGACCTCTTGGTCGTGTCGGTCGCCGGGAACCATGGCGACAGCGGTTGCCCCATCATCAGCCTTGAGACCGGGGAAGTCTTGGGAATGATCATTCAGTACGTCCCGGCCCCACTGCTCTCTGTCACAGATGGAGCGGGGCGAAAGGACGTCGCCCAGCAATCCGGGTTGATGGTGGCAGTGCCCGCGAAATGGATCCTCGAAATGCTCAATCGCCATGGGGTGGCAAACGCCCCGATACGACCCAAGGAACACCTCTTCATGTAGGCGTCGGCCCAACGGCGGGTGGCTTGGTCTCGACTCCCTAAAACCTCGTCGAGGGTGCCCCCGGTCCCTCGCTGCTGGGCATCGGGGATGCTGGCCACGGAACGGGGGCACCCTCAACTTGATAGGATTTCGTGTGAAATCGGCGCCACCCGTCTCGACGCATTGGACATGAACTCCCCCCATCACTCAGAGCGCAAACGAAAAAAACCGAACGACCCGCTAAAAAAGAGAGACCATCATTGGCTCTTTCCTTTCCCATATTCATTTCAGGAAAAACACGTGACGAAAAGCGATAGACTCTTTGAACTTGTCAGAGGGTAATTCAATTGGAAGGGGGTTCTGCGATGGATCAAAAGTTTTCAATGTTCCCGCTCGACAAAATCGCCACAAGGTGGGGAGGACTTCTCGACGGCTCATTCGATGACGCAATTCTGCCTTTTGAAGTTTTCCCAGGGGTCTATATCGAAAACGTTGCTTCGCTGATCCCTGCCAACGAATTTGATTATTGTAAGGCTGAGCTCGGTACAAATCTAATCGAGCATCTCCAACATATAAAGTATGGAATTATTCATCGGTTTCCTACCTTGGAGATAGACGCTTCGAGTGGCAAAATAAAATGCGAACCGGAGATATCCGAAGATTCCAAGACCCTTGTTCAACAAGCGGTAGCATGTCTTCGGTTAGTCCGTCCGTTCGTCCAATATGTCCAATTTTTGGGAGGATCAGTTGGAAATGATGGCAGTCTGAACAATATTCACTTCGATCATCCGATTCCTTTTCTATCTTCGCTTTCGAATCAGACCGTTATGGCGATCAGAACGCAGGATGTCCAAGATCTTAAGAGCGTCTTTCCTCAGTTTCGAACCGCCATGGAGGGGAATTATTGGAAGTTTCGGATGTCGGTGGACATGTTTCAATCTGGGTACTTTCAGCAAACGCATTGGAAGTTGCGCTTCTTCATGTGGACAGCAGCTCTCGAAGCGCTTTTCACTTCCCATTCAAGTCCACAACATCGAGGAAGCCTCGTAGCTAAAGAACGGGTAAAACACCTGCTAGGTGCGACAACCTTGATCTATCCGGCTGGTGAATTATCACAGTATGAACCGGATCCCCATTTGACCGTAGAAAACGTCATCGACGAGATTTATTGCTTACGAAACCACATCGCACACGGCGACAAAGTTCCCGATTACTATTTTCAGACAACGGGTCGAACTGGCTTGAACGGACCGATCAATAAATTGGAAACATTATCTGAAGCGATTAGCTCGATCGTCCGCCGGTCGTTGCTGACGATTTTGAAAACAAATCTTCTCGTCAATTTTCAAGATGGGGCGGCATCTGAGTCGTATTTCAGTTCTCTTGGATTGACCAAATCAAAGTTGGAACAGAAAGCTAAGGTGGGTGGGACTGTTCAATTCACATGTCCTTCTTAATCTCCGGTCCCTCGCTGTTGGGGACCGGGGAGAATCCAGACGGCAAAGCCGCCTCAAGATTGATTTGTTCTCCGCTGACGGGATGTTCGAATTTCAGAAATTGGGCGTGCAGCAAATATCCTCCATCGCCGGGGAGGCCGGGGAGATTTTCAAGAGGCTGGCCGCCTACGCCGTATAGCGGATCGCCTACCAGCGGATGGCCGATAGATGCCAGATGGATTCTGATTTGATGAGGGCGGCCCGAATGCAGGCTTACCTCAAATGTTGTGGTGCCTGCGTTTGCTGTCGTGCCTGCGCTTCGTGAGATCACCTTTGCAACGGATTTTGACGGTTTGCCACTTGGCTTCGCGGCCCACACCTGACCCAGGCGTGGGTGCGGTACCAGGCCGATGGGCGCGAGGATTTCGTAGGCGTCGTGCTCTGCAATGTTTTGAGCCAGCGCCCGGTAGATCTTTTGAATTCTGGGCGTGTTCCAGTTTGCAGTTAGGTGCGAGGCCGCCTGTGGCGTTTTGGCGAAGAGGACGATGCCGCTGGTGCCTCGGCCCAACCGGTGCACAGGATTCGCGTTGGGAGTTTGCTTTTGCACCAGCCGCAGGAGGGTGTTTTCCATGAATCCGCCGCCGGGCAGAGTGGGCAGCCCGCTGGGTTTGTTCACGGCCAACAGATGCGCGTCGTCAAACAGCACTTCGAAGTGTTGAGGAGCGTCTGGTTCCGTCCACGGCGGACGGTTCCAGACCAGTGCCTGTCCTGAAATCACCGTTTCGCTTCCGGTAGCGGTGACGCCGTTGAGGGTGACCTCACCGTTGTTCAGCTTTTGCTGCCAGGCTTGTGCGGTTGAATGGGGATAAAGGCTAGCCAGGTGCGACAGCAGCGTTTCCCCATGGTATTTGCTGCTGATGATTGTGGCGTAAGCATAGCCCCGGTTGAGCATGTAGTGAAAGTGTAAGCTACCTGTTCCCTCAGCCCCTTAGTCCTTGGTCCCTTAGTCCCTGGTCCCTCAGTCCCTATTCCCTGTTCCCTGATCCCTGTTCCCTGATCCCTGATCCCTGTTCCCTGTTCCCTGTTCTACCGCATTCTAGGATTCACCCACCGGTTCACCACATCCGTCAGCAGGTTCACCAGCACATAAGTCAACCCAATCGACAGCAAACACCCCTGTACCAGCGCATAATCGCGATTTGAAATCGCGCTCACCGTCAGTCTCCCCAGCCCCGGCCAACTGAAGATTGTCTCCGTCACAATCGCCCCGGCCAGCAGCGCGCCAAACTGCAGTCCCACCACCGTCACAATCGGCGCCAGCGCATTCGGCAGCGCGTGCCGCCACACCACCGCCGTCTCACTCAACCCCTTGGCCCGCGCCGTGCGAATGTAGTCCTGCCCCAGCTCCTCCAGCATCGCCGTGCGCACCATGCGCGTAAGAATCGCCGCCAGCGACGCTCCCATCGCAATCGACGGCAGCACCAGGTACTGCCACTCAATCGCCCCGCTTCCGCCAGAGTTTGCCCCCGACACCGGCAGCCACCCCAGCCCAATCGAGAAGACCAGAATCAAAATCGGACCCAGCGCCAACCCCGGCACGCTCAGCCCAAAAAGGCTCACCACGGACAGCAGTTGATCCACCCACCGCCCGCGCCGCACCGCCGCAAGAATTCCCGCCGGCAGCGCCAGTGCAATGCCCAATCCCAGCGCGGAAAGCGTCAGCGCGATCGTGTACGGGTACCGTGCCCAAATCAAACTCGCCACCGTCGAGTGCATCCGGATCGACGAGCCAAGATCCCCGTGCGCTACCCCATTCCAGTAGTGGAGATACTGCATCCACAGCGGCTGGTCCAATCCGTACTGGTGCCGCAAGGCCGTCATGTCGGCCGGTGCTGCGCCCTCACCCAGGATCTGCAGAATCGGGTCGCCCGGAACCAGGTGAATCAGCAGAAACACCAGCGAAACCACAAGCCAGACAACCGGAAGCGTAAGCGCGAGGCGGGTCAGAGTCTGCTTCATGGGCTGCCTACAACATTAAATCAAGGGTAGGCCGGGGGATTTATCCCCGGCACAAACTGACCAATGGCAATTGCACAGAAAACAAAATCGAAATAACTCTTTCATTTTCAATGTATTAAGTCACTATCTCGTGCAAAATCAGCGCATTTTCGAAAAAAGTGTCATGGGGTGACCCCCTAAGTTGAGACAGTTCAAAATCGGCGCATTTGCCGTTTGCTGTTTTTGGTTATGCCGAGAGCCATGTTCTGGTCGATTCTGGGCTCGGCCGGTGAAGCGGAGTCGGGCTC
>Ga0187847_10000555_pt1 | contig 40161 bp, 39 predicted proteins | sample June2016WEW_4_10_FD_132458 | JGI IMG/M metagenome (GOLD analysis project Ga0187847, IMG submission 132458) | Peatland microbial communities from SPRUCE experiment site at the Marcell Experimental Forest, Minnesota, USA - June2016WEW_4_10 | ecosystem: Environmental > Terrestrial > Soil >...
CGACATTGAACTACTCGGTGTGAAGACATAGACGTTGGGCCCAAATATCGTGTTGTTCTGCGCAAGTACCGATGAGGCCATGCAGAGGAGGACAGCGAACGCCAAGTATGCGTTCGATTTGCCATCTGAACAATCTAATCGAGCAGGATCACCGCGGGGTCAAGTTCATGACCCTGCCTATGCTCGGCTTCAAGAGCTTCGAGTCTGCCGCTATAAGGATCGCTGGCGTAGACCTACTCCGCCGTATCCACAAAAGATCAACTCACCCTTGCCTCGGGCGGGAAGACGCCTCTCTCCGTTTGAAAGTCCCGGATCACAGACACATGGCGCTCGGGCTGCGGCAGCGTCAGCACTTTCAAAGGATCTTCGGCGTGAATGCCTAGGACGCAAATGATGGCGCAAATAAACATCGTCAGCCATAAACGTCTCTTCATTGCCTGTCTCCTGTCAGCCCTTCAGAATTCACTGCAAATGATCCGCCGTGTTACCCACTTATAATCCAGCGCCCGCTCCCGCGTTATTTCGCGCTGAGAAATCTGTCCACTACATCTACATATTTGTCGGGTTCCTCATAGGACGGAAGATGCCCGCTTTTTGAGAAGATGGCCAGCTTTGCTCCCGGTATCGCCTTGTACATTTTCCAGGCCGTCAGCGGGGCAACATTCAGGTCGAAGCGGCCAGTAATAACCAGAGTTGGAAAGCGGAATCCGGCCAACCGCGAGGTCATGTCGATCTTCGACGCCGACTCTTCCACGGCTGCGCCTACTTTGGGCACGTAGCCGATGTCTCCGATATTCGCCAGATAGGTTCGCAGCTTGTCTTCGCTATAAAAGATCATGCGAAAATGATTCCGCAACTGCTCTTGCGCGGCCTCATCCGTATCGCCCAGCTTCGATTGGATTGCTGCATCCTCCTCTTCGATGTCGGGAAACACCTGGGGCAGCAGATGCACAATGTCTTTCATCGCCGGCGGGGCAGAGTCGCTGAGAATCATCTTGTGGATTCTCTCCGGATGCGCGGATGCATAAGCCATGGCAAGAAATCCGCCAAAGGAATCGCCGACGATGTCGAAGGATTGAAATCCAAAACGCGCCCGCACCGCGTCCAGGTCCGCAACCTGCGCATTAATCGTCTGCGATGCCCCGAGCGAGAGGCGCAAGGATTTGCCGGTTCCGCGCGGGTCATAGAAGACAATCTCGCGCCGTTCCGAGAGCCTCTGCCACACATCATTCTGAATCATGTATTTGTGAGAGAGCCCAGGCCCGCCATTGAGGACGATGACTGGAGCTTCCGCGGTTGGCTTGCCGTAGACCTCATAGGCCAGATCGACATCCGGCGTATGGACGGTGCCCGCCGCGGGCGCGCTTTGCCCAAGACTTTTCGGAGGAGACTACAGCAGCGGAATCGTCAGAATAAGGGCCGAAGCAAGATGTGACAAACGGGCGGAAAACAGCGGGCGGGCTGCTCTCGGCGGCAGCGGAGAAGTTACAAAGCAAGTAATCATCGGCGGGCCTTCGAGTTATCCCATTTACTTGGTAAAGATGGCCTTCGGACACATGGCATGAACGCCCACGTTTCCATCCACCAGTTGCGTGATGTCCACATCGACGGCCACGCTGGTCAGCATGTAAGCGTCATCGCGACTCAGGTGTTTCTCCTCGACGAGAAAGTTGATCATGTCCCGTACAGCCAGCGTCGCCGCTTCTTTCAAGTCGGGACTGAAACCCATGCTGATATAACTGGTAGGCGTCTCCGCCCTGGGCCAAAGCAGATGCCGGTCCTTGTGCACAACAAAGCGAAAAGTGCCGGACAGAAAGGTTTCCATGGCGGTGATATCCACCTCGCCGTTTCCCTGTCCCGCGTGCCCGTCGCCTACCTCGAACAGCGCGCCCTTGGCGTGAACGGGAACATATAACGTAGTGCCCGCCACCAGTTCCTTGTTATCCATGTTGCCGGCGTGCATCCACGGAGGAGCGCTGTCGAGCCGGCCAGCGGATTCAGGAGGCGCTACGCCCATGCTGCCAAAGAACGGATGCAACGGTATCTCGATGCCGGGCGCGAAATGAGCCAGCATCTTCTCCCGGTCCAGGGGAATGATTTTCGATCGGCTGTAAGGGTAGTCGTTAGGCAAAAATCCGCGGCCGGTTCCGAAGCCGTTGCAGGCAAACGGCACATCAAGTTCAATCTTGAGAATTTCGACTTCCAGAACATCGCCCGGCTCGGCTTCGGCGATCTCCACGGGGCCGGTAAGAATATGCCCGCCCGGGCCCTTATCTTTCACCTCGCGATAGATGTCCGCGTTGTAGGAAGGAATGTCGGAGGGCGCGACGCCTTCGCCCTCCAGTCGCTCCGTCGAGCCGCAGGTGGAAAGCGTCTGAATCCGTACCGTGTCGCCAGAATGGACTGTCAGCACGGGCTTGGCTTTGGCCGAATAGTAACCCCAGACCACCGTGGAAGGCGAGGCAGACAGCGTTGCAGTCGCCGTCTGCCCGGCGGCCAAAACGGCGCACATGAACGGTGCCGTCGCCGCGATCAAATGCCTCATTGAAGTCCCCCTCTCTAGCTCTTCAGAAGCATCGTAACAGACCTTAGAAGAAATCTTGACCGTGAACTGGATGACGCGCGGAGCCACCGAAGTGCTTTGATTCTGTCCGAAGATCGATGGCGAGTTTGCCGTTGGCGCCATGAGTGGATCGTTGTACTTCGGATGATTGAAGCCGATGCAGGGCAATGCTTGGAATGCTTCTGTTTCTCGCGACGCTCTGTGTTGGCATGACCGCGTGTGTTGATTTTAAAGCTCGCTCTAGTGCCGGCACCACACCAGGCATCTACACTGTGACCGTAGTTGGTGTTTCCGCAAACATCACGGCAACGAGCGCATTCACATTGACCAAGCAGTAGCGCGCAGCATAATTCAAACGGCCGCATCCCTATCTTGCGGGAGAACGACGTGCACAGCTGGTCCGGCTGCCTTACCGCTAAAGTGAACCTGCCAAAGTTCGGCTGCAGGATTACGGCGAATCTCTTCCGCATCGCACTCTGGCGCGCTGATGTCAGCGAAGGAGCTGATCGGCCCTTCAAAAACATTTGTCGCGCCATAAATCAGTGCTTCGCGGATTTGCCTCAGCTGCAAGCAGGTCATGGTCAAGACAAACGTGAGCAGGACAGCGTCGTGCAATAGACAAGCATCTTTCTTCGCGCCGATCTGCTCGGGATCCCGAGAGTGAGGGTTACCACCACAGCGATAGTAATGCGCGGCGACTTCCGCATTGTTCTAAGCGAAAACTGCACGTCCTTCCACAAGCTCATTTGAACTCCTCGTCTTACGATCGAAGGCGTGGAATTCGGGAGGCCTCCAGTCACCCAAGTGTCAAACAGGAGCAGTCGAGCTCGCCAGCGGCCTAAAAGACGATAATCGTCAAATATGTGCCAAGCGGTGAGACCACCCGGCGCGAGCACCACAAAGGCGATCACCGGTACTGAATAAAGCAAGCAGCTATGCGCGGATCGTTCCTTCGCCGACGACCACCGCCTCGCCGCCGACCTGAACCTCTTCGAGAACTCCAGGGCGGCTGGGGAGCGAAATGTGAATACGACTTGGGTTGCCCGTGAATGGCTGATCCGCAAAAACATTGAGATGGACGTACTGAAGAACAGGCATTGTCCTTTCACTCCTTAGGCGTGACCGAATTGAGCGCGGAACTGGAAAGACGGTCCGCGAGTTCGAGGCGAAGTTCTGAGGTTTGCGATTCAAATGCGAGACTACTTCATCGGCGAGAAATCCTCCGGCCGCATGTAAGTCGAGTCAATTTTCTCCACCAGTTTGTTGGCCTGCTCGGATTTGATCATCTCTTGAACAGCGGGGTCGGCCCGCATCGCATCCCAGTTCTTTTTCGCTTCCTCCCGGTTGGAATGAGCCACGAGGTAGATGAATGTGTTGTCCCAGGCGGACGCTCCCTCGGGCACCCAGTAACCTACAACCTTAAGATCGTGTTTGGCGAGCAGCTTGGACCATGTGTCGCGAAAATGAGACTCCAGTACCGGCAATTTGTCCGGCACGGCATGATAAACGCGAAGCTCAAAGACGCGATCGCTGGCGGCGCTCACTCGATCCACGTGCATCCAGCGAGCTGTAGTGAGCGACCCAGCGGCAAAGGCAACCAGGGCGATGCCGCAAACAGACCATCCGTTAAAATTCCAGACTTTAGCTTTCCAGCAGTTGAGTGTCATGTTTCCTCCCTTTTTCTATCGCAAGAGTATTGAATCAATGCCTGCCGAGTTCCTAGTTTCCGAAGAGCAATCATCCGGTTGACCTTCGCTGCCCGCAGAGCAGTAGCCCGGCAAAAGCGCGACCGCAAGCAAAAGCAGGGGCGAGACCGTCCGGAAATCGGCAGCAGTCAGCCACAGCGGGACTCGGGCGGCACAACCGATAGAGGCTATTCATAGCGCAGCGCCACCAGAGGGTCGACCTGCATCGCACGCATCGCCGGAATACAACTAGCCGCAAGCGCCACCGCAGCGAGCACCAGCGTGACCCCAATAAAAGTCAGAGGATCGGTGGGCGTAACGCCGAAGAGCAATCCTGCCATCAAGTGCGAGACAATCAGTGCGCCAACGAGTCCCAGCGCGACGCCGGCAACCGCGAGCGCCAGTCCCTGGCGCAGAATCATCCGCATGATCTCGACCCTTTTCGCTCCGAGCGCGAGGCGAATGCCGATCTCATGCGTGCGCTCGCTCACCAGATACGAAATAGTTCCGTAGATTCCAAGTCCCGCAAGCAGCAGCGCCGTCAATGCGAACAAGAGCATCATCTCCATCGAGAATCGCCTCTGAGAGAGAGACCCGGAGACCACGTCAGTGAGCGTGGCCGCTCCGAAGACAGGCAGCTCCGCGTCGATGAATTGCACCGCCACGCGCGCCTCATCTGGAATTCGAGCCGGGTCCAGCCGCCCGCGCAGGAATATCACCAGCTCTTTATGGGAATTCGTATCTTCGTCGGACTGCTGAAGCAAGCACTTGTAAATCTTTGGAACACTGTTCTCCTCCAGCGATTCGGTGCGGGCATCCGCAATCACACCCACCACCGTGGTCCAGGAAGCGCCTCGCTGGCCCGCCTTGAGGCGTTTGCCAAGGGGATCTCCGTCCGGCCAGTAAGCCCGCGCAAATGCCTGATTAATCACCGCGACCAGAGGCGCATTCTCGTTATCCTGGTCGCTGAACAAACGGCCGCGCAGCAGTGGGATTCCCAGCAAGTGAAAATACTCCGGCGTAGCGGATGAGGCTTCAACCAGAGGAGGTTGATTGCCGCGAATCTCGCGTCCCTCCAGAATCAGCGGAACAGGCCTTCGATTGTGATTCAATGGAAACGATTCCCGGGTTCCCACAGCAACTTCATTCACTCCGGGGAGGGTTTTGCCCTGGCGTAGCATTTCGCGCACAAGCTGGGCCTCCTGAGCAGCGCTGCCGTAGATATCGGTCTTGGAATCGTTGGGATTGGGCAGCCACGTGCGAACGGCCATCGTATTCTGCGGATCGAATCCCAGCGGCGCGTTGAAAAGGTCCCAGAAGCTGCGCAGCAGAAGGCCGGCCGCAATCATCAGCACCAGTGAGAGCGCAAACTCGGTGACTACCAGGACGCGGCGCGTTCTGGCTTGTTTCCCGGAGCCAGTGGTGCCGCGCCCCCCAGCCTTGAGGGCGTTCGTAAGTTCCAGCCGGCTGGCCTGTATCGCGGGCGCAAGGCCGAAGATGACGCCGGCGGCGACGGATGCGATGAGAGCAAAGAGTAGGACGCTCCAGTTGATCGATATTTCACTCAGCCGCGGCAGGCTATCCGGCACCATGCGCAGCAACAGCCCCTTGGTGGCGAGCAGAATGGCGATCCCCGCCGATCCGCCCAGCAGCGAGAGGAGAAGGCTCTCGGTCAGCAGTTGCTGCACCAGGCGCGATTTTGCCGCTCCCAGCGCCTCGCGAACGGCCATCTCGCGTCCTCTGGCGCTGGCGCGCGCCAAGAGGAGATTGGCGACATTGACGCAGACGATCAGCAGCACCAAGCCAACCGCGCCCAACAGCAGCATCAGCGGCTGGCGAACATTGCCGACCAGGCTCTCCTTCAGCGGAACCAGCCGTACCTGCCATCCGCTCACCGCCGGATAATCTGCCGGGAACTGTTTTTGCAAAGATGCAACCAGTGCGTCCATTTGGCTCTGCGCTCTGGCAATCGAGAGTCCTGGCTTTACACGCGCAATGGCTTGTGGAATGCCCCGCGTACCGCGCGACGGGGGCTGGGCCGGGTCCCTGACAAAGCCCACAGCCGCCCAAATCTCAGTGTTTCTCTCCTCTGCGGTTCGTCCGGGATCGTGGAATCCGGGCGGCATCACGCCGACGACATGAAACTGATCGTTGTCGAGCCGCAACGTGCGCCCCACAATCTGCGGATCGCCGCCAAAAACGCGCTTCCACAGCCCGTCGCTGATGACCACTTCCAGGTTGAACCCCGGCGTTTGATCGTTGGGATCGAACCAGCGGCCCAGTTCCGGCTTCACCCCCAGCAGGGCCAGATAGCTTGGCCCTACGCCTTCGTAGGCAATGCGCACCGGCTGGGCTGTGCCCGTCAGATTCGTTGATCCGCTAACAATCGGTGCCACGAACTCGAAGATTCCGGAGCGTTGCATATCTTTCCACTCCGGCACCGAGATGGGGACGTTCCTCGCGCCTACGCCAGGTTGATCCACTTCGATCCGCACCAGTTCATTCGGCTCCGGATACGACAACGGATGCAGCAGCGTGGCGTCCACCACGCTGAAGATCGCCGTCGTTGCTCCAATGCCCAGAGCCATTGTCAGAATCGCAATCGACGCGAAGCCCGGCGACTTCACCAGCATGCGCAGCGCGTAGCGCGCGTCCTGCAGCAAATTATCCATCAGCGGCAGCCCGCCTTCCGCGTGATACTTTTCCCTCACTGCCTGCACCGCGCCAAACTTCAGCACCGCCTGGCGGCGCGCCTCGGCCGGCCCCATGCCGGCGCGGAGATTCTCCTCCGTCTGCCGCGCCAGATGCTCCTCCATCTCTTCCCGCAGCCGTTGATCGTTTCGCCGCCCGGTTGCAAAGTTCTTCAACCGCGCCAGAAACCTCCTCAGGAATCTCATAACAAATCCTCCGCCTTCACCGCGAAGAATCGTGCGATGATCGCCGCCGTCTGCTCCCAGTCCCGGGTCTCGATCTCGAGCAGCTTTCGTCCCGACCGTGTCAGGCGATAGAAACGCGCCCGGCGGTTATTCTCTGAAGCGCCCCACTCGGACGAAATCGCGCCCTCCTGCTCCAGCCTCAGCAGAACGGGATACAAAGTGCCTTGGTTTACGGCCAGCAGATCCCCGCTGATCTGCTCGATCCGCCGCGCGATCCCATAGCCATGCTGCGGGCCCAGCACATCCAGGGTCTTCAGCACCATCAGCCCCAGCGTGCCTTGGAGTACATCTGTTTTTTGTTTCATTGCGCCGCCCTCTTGGTTTCCCACAGATAAAATGCCACACTTCCATTGGGAAAACAACAGGTAAGTAACGGAGGCAGACGGCCCGTAAGCTGCTCGAATATTACCCTTCGAAAATAATTTGAACTCCCCTGAGAACCCCCTTTGTTGACAAGCATAATCAGCCGGCGAATCGTTCCGCGGGAAATGAAAACTCAAGCGTGCGTTCGAACCAGAATGAGTTTGGGATCGTAGTCGAGAAGTTCGGGCTACCACGTCCAGAACTCGACAGTTGGTATTCTTTCTCGGTCTGCGGATTGGAAAACGGTGCTGTTCGCGCAACAGGCGGAATCACCATAACGCCACAAGGAAGTTTGAGTGAGCTGCAGCATGCAGACACGATTATTATTCCGGGGTGGCGCAAGCCAATTCGACACCGCCAGAGCCGCTCATCCATGCCTTGCTTAAAGCGCATGCACGCGGTGCGCGTCTAGTTTCACTCTGTGTTGGCGCGTTTGTCCCCGGAGCTACCGGTCTCCTGAATGGCAGGCACGCCACTACGCATTGGAAGTTTATCGACCAGATGGTTCGCGCATTTCCGCTGATTCGGATTCAACCCGATGTGCTTTATGTAGACGAACAGAACATCCTTAATTCCGCCGGGACGTCAGTTCATGCGAGTAGTCCTCTGTGTTCGGCGCACCCTTCAAGCAAGTATCAACCAACGACGCATCGAGTGCGTCTTGTTTCTCGCTCTGCAAGACGCTCCATGACGCCTCTCTGGCTTGCAAACAATAGGAATCGTCGAGGCCGGTACTCTTTGAAAAAGTGATCAGGCTAGGCAGCATTCTCTCAAAAACCAAAAGCGCAAAGGCAAGCTGCTTCTTGGGTAAAAGAACCGATACCGAAACTGGAGGTTCTTCTTCGTCAATCATCGCATTTCCTCTCATCTTTACGGTATTACGCCACGTTTTAGCGCACTCTTATGGGGTACGTTCTTTGGCGATCTAACCGCATTTTGAATTCACTAGACCCTGCCCAAGATGATTCCATACCCGTTATATCCGGAAACAACCGCCACGGAAAGCCTGCCCTGACCACCGTAGAAGAATCTACTCCCTGAATTTTTCTGGCGAAGGGTTAGTGGGCAACACCGTTAGCTTTCCGCGCCGAAGGCGCCCACCAGGACGGCAAGTCCGTCACTGCAGAAGGTTGCAGAGAATTACCTTTCACTGACGCACAATGTAAGAAGGAGCTCGGTGAGGACAAAGATGGCAAACTGTGGTCGAGCGCCGAAAGTGGTTGCAAGGGAGCCGGAAACTTCCGCTCCTGGTTGTACGACCTGGGACAGGTACCCCCCTCCCCCCTATTTATATTTTCAAACCCTTGTGGTTAATTAAATGGTAAACAGTGAATGCTCTGGCTGAATCCGCCTGAATTTCGCCGGCATTCACAAGTACTAACTCGCTGTTGTTTGCAGTGTCTTCCGCACACGTTCCATGATTCCTAGGTAATACGCCAGATTGTGGATCGTATTCAACGTCCCAGACAGCGCCTCGCCGGCCTGCATAAGGTGGCGCAAATATGCCCGCGAGTAGCGCCGGCAAACCATGCAACTGCAAGCCGGATCGGGCGGGCCTTGATCCTCTGCGAATTTCTTGCCTTTGATGTTCAGCCGTCCTTCGCTGGTGAAGAGCAGTCCGTGACGCGCGGCCCGCGTAGGCAGCACGCAGTCCATCATGTCCACGCCCATGCGCGCATACTGCTCGATCTCGTCCGGATAACCGACGCCCATCACATAGCGGGGCTTGTCGGCTGGCAAGAGCGGCAGTACCTCGGCGATCATTTCGAGAGTTAGCTCACGCGGCTCGCCCACGCTCAATCCGCCAATCGCGTAGCCGTCAAAACCAGATCCGGTTCCGTCCATCTCCACCAGCCGCTCCGCGCTCTCGCGGCGCAGATCGCGGTACATTCCGCCTTGCACAATGCCGAAGAGGTTCTGCGTCCGCCCTCCGTGTTCTTCGTACCACGGAACCTCATCGCAATGCGCGCTGAAATGCTCGAGCGAACGACGCGCCCAGGTCATCGTCAGCCGAAGGCTATCTTCTGCACGAATGCGGTCAGCGGGGTACTCGGTGCACTCGTCGAAGGCCATGCAGATATCCGCACCCAGAGCGATCTGTACATCCATCGAGTGTTCAGGCGTAAAGAAATGGCTGCTGCCATCCAGATGCGACCTGAAGCGAACGCCCTCGTCAGTGACTTTGCGCAGTCCGCTCAAACTGAAAACCTGAAAGCCGCCCGAGTCGGTTAGCATCGCTCGCGGCCAACTGATGAACTTGTGCAGCCCGCCCATGCGACGGATCGCCTCGTGGCCCGGTCGCAGATAAAGATGATAAGTGTTGCCAAGAATGATCTCCGCGCCCAGTTCTTCGAGCACGTCCTGCGATACAGCCTTGACGGTGCCCGCGGTGCCAACTGGCATAAAGACTGGCGTCTCGACTGTCCGGTGCGGCAGATCGATCCGCCCGTGCCGACCGCCGTCAGCGGTTGAATGCAATACGTTGAAGTCGAGCCTCACCAAACGATTCTACCGGTCGTCCCAGGCATCGTTTGGGAGCACGACCACCGCATCAGCTTCTTCGCGGGAGCTTTCAAGCAAGCGATCAAGTAGTTGTGCCACGGTCTTCCCGCGCCCAGGAACAACAACCGCCGCCGCAATCTCGTTGAGCGGCATCAAAACAAACGTCCGTTCGGCCAGCCGAGGATGCGGAATCACCAGCTCCGGTTCGCTGATTTCGAGTTCTTCCAGCAGCAGGATGTCCAGGTCCAGCGTACGCGGCCCGTTCGCAAACCCTGCAGTTCGGTCCCGTCCGAACTCCGTCTCGATAGCCAGCAACCCGCTAAGCAGCTCGCGCGGCTCCAATTCCGTTTCCAACGCCACCACCGCATTCACAAATCGCGGCTGGTCGTGAAATCCCACCGGCGCAGTCGAGTAAAGAGACGATCGGCCAACGAGATGTCCCAGCGATTCGAGGCGTAAAACCGCGGCGGCAAGAGTAGCATCCGGCGTCCCCGCCCAGCTGTCCAGATTGCCGCCCATTCCGATGTACGCCGTTCGCATAGACTCCCAGACTATCGCGGAAGGCGAGGTTCTCGGCGCCAGAGCGAATGCCGGGGCGAGGTGCAACCGCCGAATCTGGTAGCATCCTCTTTGGAGAGCTCTCAGCATGGATGCCCTTACCAGCGCAAACCTCGGTGCACGACGCAACGAAGATATCGCACTCGACCTGCTCAAGTTTGTATCTGTAACCGCCGGAGTAGGCCGTCCTGCCGTTCCCTCGACCGGCTTCAGCGGCTCCGCAACGCCCAAGCCCGAGGAGCATGTTTCCCAATTGCTCTCGCTCTATGGCCGCTGCCTCAAGGCCGTCGCAGGTCAAGCGTCGGAGCAGGAGCAGGGAAGTGGAGCACCGGAGCTGCCCGGCACACGGTCTGATCTGCCAGGCAAATTGCCCGAGCGGGTCAGCAAATGGTCTGAGCTGCCAGGCGCAGCGCCGGAGTTGTCAGATTCGGGAACAGAACTGCTGCGCAGAGCGCCAGATGGGTGGCCGTCCCAACAGTGAACGAAGCCCCTTTGCGCGTTGCTGTCGCCGGAGCCGGCGCCTTTGGCAAGAACCACCTGCGCGTCTACCGCGAGCTGGAAACGGCTGGCTTGGGGGTCGCTCTGGTTGCAGCCGTTGAGCCGGATGCGGCCCGTGCTGCCGACACTGCGTCCAAGTATTCGATCCCCGTCTTTGCCACCGTGAACGAGCTGCTTGCCGCCGATCTCAAGCTCAACGCAGCCACCGTCGCCGTTCCCACCGTGCATCACCATGCGGTCGCCTCGGCCCTGCTCGATGCGGGGCTTGATCTGCTGGTCGAAAAGCCCTTGGCCGCCAGCTTGGCCGAAGCCGACGATCTGATCCGGATGTCCGAGAAAGCTAGCGCCGGCAAGGGCAAGCGCATTCTGCAACCCGGCCACTTGGAGCGCTTCAATCCCGCCGTGCTGGCCATCGAGCCGCAACTGCGCCGCCCTATGTTCTTCGAATCTCACCGGCTCTCCGTCTTCACGCCCCGCGCGCTGGACGTAGACGTAGTGTTGGACCTGATGATTCACGATCTGGACATCGTGCTCACCTTTGCCGCCTCGCCGGTGCGCGGGGTACGCGCCGTCGGCTTGCCCATCCTTTCGCCCAAGGTGGACATCGCCAATGTCCGCGTCGAGTTCGAGAGCGGCTGCGTAGCCAACTTCACCGCCTCAAGAGTCTCAACCGAGCGAGTCCGCAAGCTGCGTTTCTTTGAGCCGCGCCAGTACGTCTCGATCGATTATGCACGCCAGGACCTGCTGGTGATTCGCATCGATGAGGGCGCGGGCAAGACTTCGCCAGCCGAACTGATTGCGTCGTTACCGCCGCAGGTCGCCGCAATGCTGCCGCCGGGGATCGCAGAGGGAATCACGTCGGGGAAGATCGACCTGGCGAAGATTGATCCGGCATTGATTGCGCAGTTTGCCGCCATGGCAAAGATCGATCCGGCCCTGATTGCGCAGATGCACGCAAAGTTCACCGCTCCCGCGGAATCGAAAGCGGGCTTGAGCTTTTCCAAGCCAGCCGTTACGCCCGGCGAACCGCTGCGGCTCGAGATTCTCTCCTTTCTCGAATCGGTACGGACACGCCGTGAGCCGCGAGTTACTGCGCGCCAAGGCCGCAATGCGCTGGCTCTGGCATTGGAAATTCAAACCTCGATGGCCGCTCATGCCAAGCGCGCCGGCCTGGAAAATTTCTTCAATCCCGGCACGTAGAGCGGTCATCGCGACCTTTCAAGCAATCCCCTGCACCCGGTTCAAGAAGCCCACAACATACTTCCAGACCAGATAATAGCCGGCCACTGCGGCCAGGAAAATCGGCGCGATCAGCCAATACGGTACAAGGCAGGCCTGAAAATAGGTGACGCCACGCGCGTCAATTGCAAGAATGCCCAGGAAGCTCGCCACCAAGGCTCCAACTGGCGCGCCTAAGAAGGGCAGTATCGCGCCGTGCAGACCGATGGGTAGATGGGTGCGCTCGTGAGAGCCAAGCCACAGCATATTCCATAGTCCGAAGAGCGTGGGCACCAGGGCCATGGGAAAGATCACGAAGCGCTCGATGGGAACCGGCAATTGCAACACCAGCCGCACCACAATAAATCCGGTCAGAAGCAGCGGCAGAGCGAGCGTTGGCACAAAGACGCCGGCCAGATAAGCGCGAAGATACGGATGGGTATTCATGAGTTCCTCCTTGTTTGCGGGCGCGTGCGTCCGCGGGTTCACAGGTAGTAGAGAAGTACGGGGATCGACGCCGGAAAAAGTACGGCGAGAACGACAAGGCCAGCCGCCAGTGCCCTGTCGAACCAAGCCCCGTTAAGCCAGGTCCAGCCGGATGAGACCGTCGCGGTAGGCTGCGCGTCCAGCCGCATGAGCATTGCAGGCCATAAGTCGTGCTCTAATTCGGTGTCGCCTCCGACCGGAGGCAGCGCCTCTTGCAAGAGTTTCTTCATGAGAGCTTGCTTGTGATCCTGATCGTGTGTGTTCATGGTCTGATTCCTTGTTTTTCCAGATTTTTTCTGAGCAAGCGCAGCGCGCGAAACACGCGCACCTTAACTGCCGCTATTGAGATACCGAGCGCTGCGGCCACATCTTTTTGCGGCTGTTCCTCGATCACCGCCAGTGTAGCCGCAATCCGTAGCTTCGGCGGCAGGTGCTGAAAAGCTAGCGCGGTCTTCAAGCGAATCTCCGCGGTCACCGCTGCATCGGCCTCGGCCGGGGCGGCTAACTCAGCGCAAACTTCGGCAGTTTGCTCGCCTTCCGCCCGTCTTGCACGCAGCCAATCTAGCGCCGCGCGGGTAGCGATAGACCTCGCCCAGCCTTCGAATCCCTGCACCGGCTCAAAGCGCGCGTGAGCTTGGTGGATGCGCCAGAAGGTTTCGATGGTGAGATCTTCCGCTGTCGCAGGATCGCGTACGATGCGCAGAATCCAGCTGTAAACCAGGTGCTGATATTGACGAAAGAGTGTCTCGAAGGCATCGATACTGCCTCTGCAAAACTCGTTCAGGACGCTGCTTGATTCGTTCTGCATTCGCCCTTCCCTTCCACTAACTCAGGATTCTCTCCGCTGCTCTGGCGGCTGCAAAACCTTCTTAGTCCATCTCCAAAGTCGCTTCTATCCACTCTTACGGTCTACGCACAGGAAAGGTTACACGGATTCGGCCTTGAAATGGTTCGGAAAGAGAAAAACCACCCGCTTCAACCACGCGATCTCAGCATAGTCACCGAGGATGGCGTTCTCATTGTCGCCAAGGGCAAGTGCAAACTCTCAGTGGATGGAGGCGAGCCGCACACCAGTGTACTGTTACTTACATAGAGCTTCAAAGTAGAGGGCGGCTGGTGCTGCCATAGTAAGTCATAGTAGTTATCAACGCATGGCGCGCTTCCGCAACCGTGGAAGCGCTTTTGTTGTTTTATGCGCCGATTCAATGGCAGGCGGGAGATTCGCTAGCTCCAAATCCACTCGGGAACAGTTTATTCCCATCTGGTGTCTACCTAAGTGCAGTGGTTCCGATTGGGATATGCGGAGTGCTTAGAGCCCCGTTTCCCGCGCCGACTTAGCGCGCAGAACGGTCGGCCGGTTCGCGTCTTTAATAGCCTCCTAACTCCCGGCCGGCGCGGCTGAATTAGTTTCCCAGGGAGGCAGGCCATGTTTGAAGACTCAACCTTTGAATCCGCAGGTAGGATCCGCACCCGTAGCCGTGGATGGATGATCGCGGCCTTCACCTTCAATACTTCTATCTTGCTGGCGCTGGTTTTGATTCCGCTCATTTGCCCCGAGGCGCTGCCGCCCCAGGCCATGGCCTTTCTGATGGAAGCGCCCGCGCCACCGCCTGCGCCCGCACCACCGCGGCAACCATCCGCACAGACAACAACCTCTACCACCAGGATGCAGTTCGACCCATTTGCTGCGCCGTCTGTGATCCCCAGAATCATTTTGGTGCCCAGCGAACCGGAACCTCCGCTGATGAGTTCCGCGGACGGACAGGGCCCCGGAGTCATTGGCAGCACTGGCGATCCCTTTCCCAGCCAACCCGTACCTCGCGTCGTCCGTCCGGAGCCGAGGACAACGCTACGCGTCTCCTCCACAATGGAGGAAGGGTTGCTGATCGACAAAAGAGTACCCGTCTATCCCGCCATTGCAAAGGCTGCCGGAGTTGGAGGCACGGTCAGGCTCGCGGCGACGATCTCCAAAACCGGAACCATCGAGAATCTGCGCGTCATCGGTGGTCCGCCGCTGTTGCAGCAGGCGGCGCTTGATGCTGTGAAGACGTGGCGCTATCGTGCCTATCTGCTCGACGGCCAGCCTGTCGAAGTGGAGACCACAGTGGATGTTATCTTCTCTTTGAGTCGCTGAGTAGCATTGCCGCGCGGCACGCATTTCAGTGCTCACTTATTGAACTTAAATCCCAGGTCTGAGACCTGGGATTCCTCTCAGTGACCATCTGGCCTGGCCGCATTGAGGCCGGCAAAGACAGCGCTATGCTTGCCGTTTTCGGCGGCGAAGCGTAGGGGCTTCACATTTTCTACGCAGATCTCAGCCGGTGTGGGTTGGGTCTTCAGTATCTCCATCACTTCGGCGATGAACTTATCCAGCGGCATGGCACGCGGGTCGTCCGCGCCATCCATTAGATGAGTGGCCACATAGGGAGGGATAAGTTCGATAACTTCGATCGGCGTCCCTCTGAACTGGTGACGGAGCGACTGAGTATAGGAGTGAATCGCCGCTTTTGTGGCGCAATAAGTCGGCGTCAGCGTCAGCGGAACAAAGGCCAGCCCTGACGACACGTTGACGATCGTGGCATGAGGCTGCTTTTCGAGCAGCGGCAGCAGCGCAGCCGTCATGCGAATCGGGCCGAGCAGGTTGGTAGTGACGATGGCCTCCGCGTCGGCCAAGCCAGCTTGCTGAGCAAGCAGGTTTTCAGGCCGCATGATGCCAGCGTTGTTGATGAGCACGTTCAGCGCCGGGTACTCGGCAGCCACTCGCCCGGCAAAGGTGTGAATCGCGTCTCGGTTTTCAATGTCCAGCGTAAGCGACTTCATCCCGGGGTTAGCGGCCGTAGTTTCATCCAGCGCCTGCCTGCGCCGCCCTGCGATAACGACTTGGTTGCCAAGTTTGTGCAGCTCTTCCGCCAGCCCACGGCCGATACCCGACCCGCCGCCGGTGATGAGGATGGTGTTGCCAGTGAGATTCATAGGGATTCATACCTCCAAGGGACATGATAAGGGCATGGGGTGAATGCCAGGTGCCGGCGGTGAGGGCAAGAGGCGGACGCCCAGAATGCAAATTTTTCTGAAAAGGTGTGATATAAAGCACATATTTCCCGGAAAAGTGATCGCAAAATGGATTATCTGATCGCAAGAACTTCAATTTTGGCCCCGAGGTCGTTCGGTTCGGCGTTTTGCGGATAACACTTTCGGGAGGAGGGAATCCACATGGCCACCCACGTTCTCCAGCAGTTCGACGCTGAATCATCCAACGTTTTTAAACTCGGGGACATTCTTTCCGGGCCCGCATGGGCAACTTGCAGGGCCGGGGCCCCCGCCTTTGCCCGAGGATCGGATCGCGCGTCCGACGGAAGTGCCGGGGACGGAAGTTGTTTCAATGGCGCGGTTGTGGCAATTGCCATGGAGGTTTCAGTGGTGATCGGCGTCTACGGCCTCTGGCACGTTTGGCTCATCCTGCGGTAGCCGCAAAGCCATGCACTAGCATAGGTCATGGATGCAAAACCTGGGGTAACCGGCCTTTCGGTTATTTCCTCAGTTCAATCGCAATCACCTGCCCGTCAACTGACTTATCCGAACTCTCCGCGTATTGCACGTGAGCCGTCATACCTTCTATATCCTTGCACGGGTTCAGATCGCCTTTGGGCGTGAAGCCCAAGGCTGTGAAGTCGATTTTGAAGTAATTGTTTGAGTAGAGAGCGACCGGCTTTTTGGCCGTCTCTATGCTGAATTCCATGACCGCCGGGTAACTGCACTGCACACTTCGAATTACGCCGATAGCAAGGTGTTTTGGCCCGTCCGGCGGTTCAGTCGGATGCTTTGGCCCCGCATCAATGTCCACCACTTTTTCCGCCGTTTCAATATCCACTTGTCCCGTCGGAGGCATTGTGATCGTTGCGCTGGGTTGCGCGCCAAGGGACTGAATCGATTCGATCTGTTTTATTCTGCTCTCAACCATTGCCACTTCGTTAGGATTGGCTGCCACTTTCACCGAATTGCGCAAGACGGCTGCGGCATCGGTATACCGTCCCATGGTCATCAACACAGTTGCTGCATTCATGCGATAAGCCAAGTTCCCGGGATCTAATTGAATAGCCTGCAAATTCAGCAAGTGCGCTTCGTCCAGGTTTTCATGCCGCATGGCGAATAAGCCAGCCAACTGATCATAGGCAGATGAGAAGCGTGGGTTCAATTGGATTGCCGTGCGCAGATTCGCTTCGACTTCCGCATGATTCGATATGTCGCCGCTGCTCATCGACATGACGGCGAAGTAATAGTGCGCTAGATAACTTTGGGAGTCAAGCTTAACCGCCTGTTCATACCACTTGCGGGCAGCCTCCTTGTCACCGTCGCGAAAGGCAAGATACCCCATGGTCTCATGCGCCTGAACATTGTCTGGATCGGATTTGAGTACAGCATCAAGGAGGGACCGGGCATCGCTGGTGCGCTGAACATAGACGAGAAAATCCGCACGGACCGCGTCGGCCTCGGCCAGTGTCAGAGTTCTGCCTTTATAGGACGCTTCATCGAGTGGCGCAGCGGCGCTCGAAAGAAGGAACTGTTTGTAACTGCTTGCCTGAATGTAGCCTTCGAGTGAAGACTGCAATTGCTTGAGGTCACCGAAGGCCTTTTCCGCCGCCGTGACTGGATCCTCGTGTCGGCTAACCAACAACACGTAATCGGAAACTCGATGGGTGCCCTTTTCGCGGTCGGTGATTTCCAGATAGTGCGTCAGCGCCCACGATTCAGCGTAAAAGACCGAACCCTTCTGTTCCTCGTGATAGTATGGCGAACTGGCATCCACCTTGAACAGCGTAGCCAGCGGCAGGAGGCGGTTTTGGCGCAGGTAGAGGATGTCCTCCACGCTGGGTTCGCCCAGCAACACATCCTTGTTACGAATATCCGTATTCTGGAAGAATTCAGCAAATCCCTCATTGAGCCAGAGTGGCATCCATTCAAGCGCATCGCTGAATTGCAGGTGCGTGTACTCATGGTAGATCGTGGCGAATGGGTGCTCGTCCTCAGCATCCAGCCGGAGCAGAACATAGTTCTTGTCCGGAGTCTTCAAGAAGAGCCCAGCCAAATTCAACTGCCCTTTGGCCAGATATGCTGCGGGCTCTAGCGGTTGAAAGCCTTTCTGATTCCTGACCGCAATCACTACGATAGGGCATGCCGGGTCCACATTTGCCTTTGGAAATAACGTGTGGAACATCCAACGCATGCGTTCAAACTGATCCAGAGTGTGACGCGCCTGCTTGTCGCTAGAGTCAGTGATTACTGTGAAGTGCTGGCTATTCACTTCGATCCATTGTTCAGTCGCGCCAAACGCAAAGCTGCTTAAGGTAAAGAAGAAAACGAGCAAGGTTGCAAGCATTCGGAACATTAGGAGAGCCTTTCTATCAGGAATCTCTTGCGATCTCAGCTTTTGTTCAAAGTTCTTAACCTGCGATGAGTCGGCCTGTCTGATCCGCTTATTTTTTCAGTGGCTTGCGGGCGAAGTAATGGAGGGCAAAGGCTAGCGCGGCGAAGGCTAAAACTGAAACATAATTGTTATCGAGAAAGGTGTGCGGGAAATTCAGGAGATCGCGGCTATCTTTGAAGGTGGCTTCGTAACCTTTGAGAGCTACACCGATCAGGCCGACGATGCCACCTGCAGCAATAAGTCCCGAGGCAAAGAGGGAGCCGGGAGAGATTTCGCTTTCCGAGCCAGCCGTGTCTTCTCCGGCTTTCTTCACAGCCGCATCGACGAACCAGCGCACCATGCCACCACAGAAGATGGCCAGCGTGGTGCCGATGGAGAGATAAGCTCCGACCGCGAAGGAAAGCGACCGGACGCCGAGCAACTCGACGCCAATAACCAGGAAGACGCCGAGCAGAACCAATCCCCAGGGTAACTTACGACTTAGTATTCCACTAATGACGGTGGCCATGAGGCGCGCCTGCGGAGCGGCTGCTTTCTCTGAGCCGATGCCTTGAATCCACTGCACTTCTATTTGATGGGTGACCGGCGAGTAAAGGTATTTGCCGTCGGCAAGCTCGGCGGAACCGAGAGCGTTGAGGATTATGTACTCGGCTTTGTGGTGGGTGGTGGCGGACTTGTTTGCGCCGAGAACGCGAAATGTTTGGGGCAGGCGCTGAGCGTCGTTTTGTACGGCGACACCGGGATGAGAGGCGTTGATATCCCACGGCTGCGGAGCAAAGTGAAACTCCTGCAGGTTGGTATTCATCACGTTCAGCGTCCAACCAATGGCTATTGTTGAGACGACTACGCCGATCATGAGCGCGACCTGCTGCTTCCACGGAGTGGAGCCGACTAGATAGCCAGTCTTGAGGTCCTGCGAGGTATCACCGGCGTTGGCGGCGGCGATGGCGACGATGCCGCCTATGGTGATAGCGAGTGCGCCGTAAGCCGGAGCCGTCCAGCCTTCGACCAGAAAGATCGCGCAGGTGGCCATGAGCGTGGCGATGGCCATGCCGGACATGGGATTGGCCGAGCTGCCGATGAGGCCGACAATGCGCGAACTGACGGTGACAAAAAGAAAGCCGAAGACGACGACCAGCAGCGCCGCGGCGATATTAGGTAACACGCCGACTTGCGCTCCCGGCACCGGTTTGAAGGTCAGGAAGACGAAGGTCAAAACGACTATTGCAAGCGAGCCGAAGACCACCGTGCGCATGGATAAGTCGTCTTCAGTGCGCAAGGGTTTGGCGTTGGCTTGAGAGCCGGCACGCAGGTTTTTGAATCCAGCAGTGAGGGCGCTGATGATGGTAGGGAACGTGCGCAGCAAGGTAATAAGTCCGGAAGCGGCGACGGCGCCCGCGCCCATTGGACGAATGTAAGTGGACCATAACTGGCTGGGGCCCATAGCGGCGACAGGAATAGTGCCGGGGTAGATGGGGCCGGGCAGCGCCTTGCCAAAGAAGTAAATCAGCGGCATAAGTACAAGCCATGAAAAAACGCCGCCGGCAAAGATGACTCCGGCGATGCGCGGGCCGATGATGTAGCCCACTCCCAAATATTCTGGTGTCGCATCAGCCTTGATCGACGCACCTTTCAGGACATGCTGGGGGCCGAAGTCGGGCTGAAACTCGGGGGTTCCTGGCCAGGCTTTAAAAAGGTTTTCATTTTGGAAGAAAGTATAGAGGCCCCCGATTCCGAGCCCAAGAAAAACGCGGCTAGCGAAGGAGCCTCCGCGCTCGCCGGCGATGAGGACGTCGGCGCAGGCCGTACCTTCGGGGTATTTCAGATTTTCGTGTTCCTGGACGATGAGTTGGCGGCGCAAGGGGATCATAAAGAGCACGCCGAGCCAGCCTCCGATCAAAGCGAGCATGAAGATGCGGAAATACTCGAGATCGAAGCCGAGAAAGACCAGTGCCGGTAGCGTAAAGATAACTCCAGATGCGATGGATTGGCCGGCGTTCCCCGTGGTCTGGACGATGTTGTTCTCAAGGATAGAGCTGCGTCCGAAGGCGCGAAGAATGCTGATCGAGAGAACGGCGATGGGAATCGATGCGGCCACCGTGAGGCCGGCGCGCAGACCTACATAAACAGTAACGGCGCCAAAGACAATGCCAAAAAACGAGCCCAAAAGAATGGCGCGGAGTGTAAACTCAGGGCGATTTTCGTGGGGCGAAACAAAAGGTTGAAACTCCGGCACGGCTATCCTCCGACGATATGCAAGCAATCTTGTTGTAATTCACTGACCGTGGAAGTGTAACAGCGCAGGGGGTAGCAACGACAAGCAGGGGCTTCGAGAAGCTGGATTGACGCGTGTTTTTGAAGTGCACGGAGTGCGGATTGGAAGGTGAATTTGGCGAAGCCAGCCCGCAGCGCGTAGGGTAGAGGCGGCTCTCGAATCAACCTGTACGGAGAATACAAGACGAAATGGTCGACTCATTGCTCGCACCGGCGCCCGTTCAGCGGCTGCTATCGCTGGACGTGCTGCGCGGTATCACCATCGCCTTCATGATCATGGTGAACAACAACGGCGGCTCTGGCTCATGGAGCTTCATGAATCACGCAGAGTGGAACGGCCTCACCCCCACCGATCTGGTTTTTCCCACCTTTGTCTTTGTGGTTGGAGCTTCGATCATCTTTGCCTTTGAGGCGCGGCTTGCTCGCGGCGCCACACGGGCTGAACTGGCCTGGCACACGCTCAAACGGGCCGCGACTCTGTTTCTGCTTGGCATCGTGGTCAACGGCTTTCCGTTCTTTGAGTTTGCCCACTTGCGCATCTACGGCGTGTTGCAGCGCATCGCCATTTGCTATCTGGTCGTGGGTCTCTTTTATCTTTGGGACAAGCGAATATGGACGAAGGTCGCGGCACTTGTGGTTGCGCTAGTGGGTTACTGGATGCTACTTCGATGGGTTCCGGTGCCGGGAGCAGGGATGCCGGGCCGCGATATTCCTTTTATGGATCAAAGCCTGAATTTGGTCTCGTGGATCGATCGGCATCTCATGCCTCATCGCCTCTATCTGGAACCGCCGGCCCACAACCTGCGCGATCCCGAGGGACTGTTGAGTAACTTGCCCGCCCTGGGCACCGCTTTGCTGGGTCTCTTGACCGGGCTGGGTCTGCGTACGATCAAGCCGGCTGCCGTGAAGACGTTGGGATTGGCCGCAGGGGCCGTGGCCTGCCTGGTCACCGGCTATCTTTGGTCCATCTGGTTCCCGCTCAACAAGAATATGTGGACCAGTTCCTATGTGCTAGTGGCGGCCGGTTGGTCGCTTGTATTACTTGCGCTCGTTTACTGGGTTGTCGAGCTGCAGGGTTGGGGCAAGGGCGGGCACGGCGAAGCACTCGTTTGGCCCTGGCTCGTTCTCGGCTCCAACGCCATCGTTGCCTATATCTTCAGCGAACTGGCGCCGACCGTACTCGGTAACATTAATTTCACGATAGGCGGACGACGTACGGACTTGCTGAGCTGGTTCTTTAACCACGTCTTTGCGAGCATGCCCGACCCCGGCTGGGCAGCCTTCGCTTACTCGGCTTCAATCCTGGCCTTCTGCTTTCTTCCAGTGTGGATTCTTTATCGCAACAAAATTTTTGTAAAGGTGTAAGAAATAGAATTGAAGGATGGAGTACTGTGACCCTGGCCCGGAACAGAAATTGCGCGGCGATGCCGTTGTGTCCCCCTCGCGCCTTCCTTTTGAAAAGGATCTGTTCGAATGAATAACCTGATAGTTGCATCGTTCACAACGCCAAGATCACCGTAGTGGTGCCTTGACCGGCCGGAAGAGCCACAGGTTGAGCAGCGTAAATAGCAGCCCCCCCACGGTGAACTTGAGCCAGATGGGGGCCTGCGACGGAGAGAAAAATCCCTCCAGTGTGCCGGCAATCACCAGCAACGGAATGATGCCGCTGACCAGCCTTGTAGCTTCGATGCCGCCGCGGGCCACTGACTCCTTCCAGCGCAGTGCGCCGGGGAAGAGCATCGCATGGCCGAGGCGGAATCCGGCCCCGCCAGCGATCAGAATCGATGGCAATTCGAGCGCGCCGTGCGGAGCCACGAAGCTCCATAGTGCCAGCGACATGTCGTAGTGGCGGCAGGCCGCGCCGATCACCCCCAGCATCATGCCATTGATATAGAGATTCCAGAGAGTTCCCAGCCCGAAGAGAATCCCCGAGGCGAAGGTCATGAAGCTGACGGTAAGATTGTTAGTCATGATGGCGCTGGAGGCCATGGGCGCTACGCTTACCACGGATTTGGTCCACATCTCATGGCGCTCCATGGTGGCGATCATCTCCGGGCCGACAAAGTGGCGCATGAACTCCGGCCGTGCGTTGGTAAGCGCCGCGCCGACGATGCCAAAGGCTACAGCGACCAGCGTGGCAGCCGCGACATAGCCGATCTGCCGCTGAAAGATGGCCGGATACTCATCGCGCAGAAAGCGAACGAGGGTGAGAAAACTGGTCTTACGACCGGAATAGATGATATGGTGGGCGCGAGCCAGCAATTGATTCACATGGTGCGCATAGGTGCGGGAAGTCGAGTCCTGGCGCAGAACCGAGAGGTCTGCCGCCACCTGCCTGTAGAGCAGCGCCAACTCCTGTAACTCGGCGCGGGTCATCTGGCCCAAACCGCTTGCGTCGGATTGGGCCAGCAGGGTTGCAAGCCGGTCCCAGTGGGGCCGGCGCTTGAGAATCCACTGGTTGGAGAGGATTTGTGCCATGGAAATGAATTCAGACCAGCTTAACATCGACACCCCTGAACTGGTGGATATCGAGATGCCACTGGCCGGCATCGGCAGCCGCTTTATCGCTCTGTTGGTTGATTATTTGATCTGGTTTGCAGGCTTATTTGTAATGGGGGTGTTGTTCGCAATCTTCGCGCAGAGCATCGCGGCGTTCTCGAAGATTTCAGGGCAATGGGCCGTGGCTATTGTTATTTTTCTTGTTTTTCTTTTTAACTGGGGTTACTTCACACTCTTCGAGGCCTTCTGGAATGGCCGCACGCCGGGCAAGCGTGTGGCGAAGATTCGCGTCATTCAACGTTCTGGCCGGGCTATTGGCCTCTTCGAATCGATGGCCCGTAATCTGGTCCGCTATGTGGATCAGATTCCCTTCTTTTACGCGGTGGGCGTGATCGCGATGTTCGTCACCCGCCAGCACCAACGGTTGGGCGACCTGGCCGCTGGCACACTGGTGGTGCGGGATCGCGAGCAGGAGACGCCGCTTTGGGGCGAGTCGGGCACACGAACCTTTACCGCGCAGGCTTTTGCCCCCAGCACCCCGGTGCCGGAGCCGCATACCGCCTACTCGCTGCCCACTGCCGGTGTCGCCAAGCTGTCGTCTACCGACCTGGAAGTCTTGGAAGGATTTTTCGCGCGCCGACTTGATATGAGCCTGCCCACGCGCTATGCCCTGGCCGACCGCATCGCCGCCGCCATTCAGGCAAAATCCGGACTCGAGCCGCCAGCCGGCGCCAGCGTCGAAACCTTTCTCGAGGCCGCGGCTCGCCAACTGCGAGATATGGCGCGGATGCAATAGGGTTGAGCAAATCGGGTCAGTTCGCGCGGACTTGGGATTCGATGGCCTTTTCCAGCTCCAATAACTCGGCCAGTGCCCGCTCGGGACAGATGTGCCGTTGCTCCAACTGGTCCAGCTCCTTGTCCGTTTCCACAGATGAGGCGATGGTCATGAAGCAGAAAAGGCAACGGGTGTTGTAAGTCCCGTTTTCGTTCTGGGTGCGGCTGTACATCGTTCTTCGGAATTCTCCGAAAGTCTAGACGATGTTAGACGCACTCAAGCCCACTCAACGTGACCTTCATCACCGATTCGTGTTCAGCCGCTGTTCCGCAAATTCTTTCTTCTCAGGAAAAGTTTCAGAGGTTTGCCCCCTGGTTGGAATTGCGGCGCAGCCTCCAGCAGGGGCTTTGGCCTGCCTGAGGAAATAGAGACACCGAACAAGGCACATCGCTGGAGCCGAGATAGTCGAACTCCTGCTTGTTGCCCTTAAGCGGAACCGTCAGGTAACGGTTGACGGTAACCTTTCCGCTGGGCGAGCCGCGCAGTTTGAAGATTGCCCAATCGCTCGTGTAGGTGACCACAAACGCCGCCACCAGCGCCATAATCGCTCGTTGCAACCAACGTTTCATGCGAATTCAACCCTCTTTAGTCTAAACAGTATCTGCCCGGCGCAGGATCTCCCATGAATCAGGTTATTCGCTTCGCGCGAGGAACATTTCGAGCGCGAAGACCTCAAAGCAATTCCGGTCGCATGCTTTGGCTTGATAAAGGGCCGCGTTAGCGTTTCTCTGCAGGGCCTTCGCATCAAACTCCGTCTATTTTGCGGCACAGCAGACGCGGTCGAGTTTGCTGCGATCTGTCCGCATCTGCTTGTCATTGCCGAACGCGGCAAATACGGCGGCGAGAATAGAGGCGGCCGAGGCATCGGCGGGCGCAGCGATACTGTAGTGTATCCACTTGCCTTCACGGCGCGCGCAAACTATGCCGGCTTTGCGCAGATAGGCCAAATGCCGCGATATTTTGGGCTGGCTCTGGTCGAGGATTTCAACAAAGTAGCAGACGCAGACCTCCCGGCCGGCCATCAAGTTCAGCAGGCGCAGACGCGTGGTATCGGCCAAGGCGGCGAAGAGCCCGGCCATGCTAACGGAGTTGGAGACGCGGGGCATGAATTCATTATATACGGATTGACAAATGTGTTAGCAATGAATATATTTGCTTAAGCGAATGTGAGGTGCTCGAAATGGATACCAAAACTCAAGTTCAGGAAAAATATGGCGCCGCGGCACGGGAGGTATGGAAGAGCGGCAGCGTGGCATGCGGCGATCCGGCGCTGCGCTGTTGCGATCCGGTGACGGCCAACCTATACAACGAAGCCGAGAAGAGCGGCCTGCCGGCTAGCGCCGTGCTGGCTTCGCTGGGCTGCGGCAACCCAACTGCTCTAATCGAGCTGAAGCCGGGCGAGTCGGTACTCGATCTTGGCTCAGGCGGCGGCATCGACGTGCTGCTTTCTGCCAAACGCGTGGGGCCTACTGGCAAAGCCTACGGCCTGGACATGACCGACGAGATGCTCGCCTTGGCCAGCGAGAACCAGCGGCAGGCGGGAGTAGAAAACGTCGAGTTTCTCAAGGGCGAGATCGAGAATATTCCTTTGCCTGATAACTCGGTGGACGTGGTGATCTCCAACTGCGTCATCAACCTCTCGGCCGACAAGGCCCGCGTGCTGCGCGAGGCCTTTCGCGTTCTCAAGCCGGGCGGACGGTTTGCTGTTTCCGATGTTGTAGTCCGCGGCGAGGTTCCCGGCGAGGTGCGCAAGAGCATGTTGCTTTGGGTTGGCTGCATTGCCGGTGCGTTGCAAGAGCAAGAGTACAAATCAAAGTTGGCCGCCGCTGGTTTTGCCCGCATTTCGATCGAGCCCACGCGCGTGTATTCGATTGAGGATGCGCGGCATTTCTTGACCGAAGCTGGAATTGATGTGGACGCCATCGCACCGCTTGTTGAGGGCAAGTTCATGAGCGCCTTTATTCGTGCGGCTAAGCCAGTTGGTGGATGCTGCGCACCAGGTTGTTGCGGATGATTGGTTTGAGGCACCCCAGACAAGCGAGCGGAATGACGGGTTCATATCGCGAGAAATCCTGTTTTGTAACCTATTGGCTCTACGTTTGTTTAAATTATCTGCAAGTTTTTGAAAATATAAAAAGGGGGGAGGGGGGTACACTCTTGGGTCAGTTGACGGCGATCAGCGGTTAGTCAATGGCTGATCCACTCACCATTTCTATCGTGCGCCATTGGAAGGTAATTATCCGCAACACATGCGTTTGACGGTTTTGATTTCCCAGGTCAACATTCGAAGGTCCGGAAGTGGGCATCCCGATCTTCGAGGAGAATAGCCGATTAAGGTTGCGGAGTGACTTTTGCTGGTGAAGGTGAGACGACGATCAGATGATCGCCTCCTGTTCGGCGGGAAGGAATCCGGGGGTGAAGATCCGGAAGCAATTTCGTCCGCATGCCTTTGCCTGGTAGAGTGCGGTATCGGCGCAGGCCAACAAGATCTCGGCATCCATTTCTTTGTCGGCGGAGGTGCAGACTCCGATACTGACCGAGACTGAGACTTGACTCGCAGCATAGGGAATGGGAACCGCAAGGGATTTGACGATCTTGGCGGCGATTCCTTCAGCCATGAGCGGATCGTTCAGATCGGGGAGGAGAACAACGAATTCATCGCCGCCCATTCTTGCCACGGTATCGCTTTTGCGCACGGCCTGCATGAGCCGGTCGGCGGTGACACGCAAGACCTCATCGCCGCCCTGATGACCGAAGGTATCGTTGATCTCTTTGAAACGGTCGAGATCGATGACGAGAAGGCCGAGGCCAGTTTGGTGACGTTTTGCGGTTTCGACCGCGGCGTTGAGTCGATCATCGAGGAGTACGCGGGTTGCCAATCCGGTGAGGGCATCGTGCAGCGCCATGTGGCGAAAGCGCTCCTCGCTCTTACGGAGAAGATGTGTCTGCTGCTCGAGACGCTTTCTGAGCACAACGACCCACGCGAGCACGAGCAGCGTGCCGGAGAGCGCGCAAACGAGCACAAGGAGCGCATGACGCGGCGTCCACCAAGGAGGCTGCTTGAGGACGACCACATCGTCTGGCGTGCGCATGAGTACGCGCAGGGATTTAGGCGTCGGCCGGGCGAGGCCATTCTTCAGCACATTGAGCTGCGGATCAAAAGTGACGTCGCAGATGCCGGTGACGCTGAGAACGCTTCCGATCTTCCATGCATTGGATTCAGGGCCGGCCATGCCCTGCGGCAAAACGGCTGTGAAAAGAATTTTTCCCGAGGAAAGCATGAGAGTGGTGTCGGCGGAGGTGAGGTCGCGGCCGATCAACTGACCTTCAACGCGGATCAGATCGGAGTTATGGTTGCCGAGCAGCGCTCTTTCGGCTGGTGTGAATTTGATGACGAAGGGCTTGCCGACGGCCACCTTGCGGAAGAGGGCGTCCGTGAGAACGTAGGTGGAGTTTTCAACGCCGGAGAATCCGACGACATCGGCTACATCGCCAACCGCGAGATGCGTGGTTTGAATGGTCTGGGCGCAGATGGCGCGGTTGCCGTCGCGAATGCAGAGCGAGACGCCGGGCCATTGCAGGGTTACAGTTCCGCGCAGATGGACGCGATGATGCAGGTCGGCAACCTGATTCCAATCGAGCAGGTTGTTGATCGGGGTAACGGGCAATTGGAAGGGATCGCGCGGTGCGGCCTCGACAATCTTCACAGCGGAGAGGCCGGGGCAAAAGAGGCGTGAGCCTATCATCTGGCTGCCGGGATTGAAGATGGGAGCGGCGTTGCAGTGGAAGCGGACCCGGGCGTCAATGAGGTTGGTGTAAGTTGCACCGGGCTCGCGCACCATGACGGCCGAGACGGTTCCGTCGGCCAATCCCAACTTCAGCGTGACGGTGTGCTCGTATTCGGAGACCCAGTGAACGATGGCTTCGACTTCAACCCATTGGCCGTCGACAGCGCCGGAAAACAGGAGGGTGCGATTGACAGGAATCGCATCCCGAGGAAGCGGAGCGGAGCCGGTTACTTTGATACCCCGAAAGAGGACGACCGGTCCGAACTGACCAAGACCGCTGATGCCCCATAACTCAATCGTCATTCCTGCGTGCATGGAGGGAATCGAAGCGGGGAAATTGCTAACAAAGATGCTGGCGGTGCGATCGTGTACGAAAATGATCGTATGCGCTCTCTCCAGATCCCAGTCAAAATAGGTCACCTGGGCGCGCAGATGGACGGGATATCCGCGCGCGGCCTCGGAGCGGGTGAGGCTATGGACCGCAAGCGCGGTGGTGAGCGTGGGTAGATTGACGGCAGGGTTCGCTGAGGGTGATGCAGGTTTGGCAGGCGCGGTCTGAGAGAAAGACGCGGAGAAAAGGCTGGCTAGCAGCAGAGCCGTTGCCATACGGAGGGGCCGAAGGACGGAAGACGGCGCAGGCTCGCGGCAGACAGAGCGCAGTCGATCGAGCGGCGGGCAAGCCGACGAGTTGTCTTCCAAAACACTGGACACACAGAATCTATCGGCTTTCATGAGTACAGCTTCAACCTCAACTGCTCAATGCCAAGCCCTTTATAACCAAATCATGGCCTGAGGCAAAAAAACGATTCTACTTCAGACACAGGCTGAGCCATGACCTGCGCCATAGAATAGTCTCTGCCGAAGCAACATTCGATAGGGAACGGACGTGAAAGCGTCACATTATGAGAAGCTCGGCGAGACGCTTCTATCATAACTGCTGATTTTATTTGTTGTTAGAAAATATGAATTACCGAAGGAAATTGAGAGAAAGCGTGCGACGGGGGCTAAAGCCGTCGCTCATTCTATTGGCATTCTTGCGGCGATTGAAACCCCTGGCCCCTGGGCACGGCATCAGCCATGCCGCTGGCGGAAGGCAAAGCTTCGCAGCGGCTGGCTAGAACTTGACCGAAGCTGCTCGGTGCGAAACTCCGCTCAATTCGGCTGCGCGGGTTTCTGCATAAGCGGCTGCGCCCAACAATGCAGCGCGGCTCTCCAGAATAACGCGCACCGGCATATTCACGAGTAATTGACTCAGCCGGCCTTTGTCGGTGAAGGCCTTCATAAACGTGCCATCCTTGAGTTTCTCCAGGATACGGGGCGCGATGCCGCCGCCGATGTAGACGCCGCCCACCGAGAGGAGTTTAAGGGCCAGGTTGCCGGCCTCGGCACCGTAGGCGGAGACGAACATATCCAGCGCTTTTTCGCAGATTTCGCTTTTGGCCGCCAGCGCCAGTTCGGTGATCACGGCGTTGGGGTCCTCGGCCGCTATGCGCTTAGCCAGCCAGGCGGGCTCGTCGACGCCGCGAACTTCGCGAAGGAACTCGTAGACATTGGTCAAGCCCGGGCCGCTGACCACGCGCTCATAACTGATGCGCCCATTGTATTTCTGTTTGAGAAAGCGCAGCAGGTCGATCTCGTCTTCGTTGCGCGGCCCGTAGTCGGTGTGGCCGCCTTCGGAAGGGTAAGGCGTGTGGCTGCGGCCGTTCCAGATCAGAAGGGCTTCGCCGAGGCCGGTTCCGGCGGCGATCAGGGCGCGATTGCCCATCTGGCTTGCGTCGCCCTCGCTGAGCGTGTAGATCTGGTCGGTGGAGAGTTCGGCCACGCCGTAGCCATTGGCCTCAAGGTCATTAATCAAAAAAACATGGGTGACACCCAAGCCGGCCGAGAGCTCGCGGCTGTCCAGGGTCCAAGGTAGATTGGTGAGGCGCAGGCGGCCATCGCGCACCGGGCCGGGCACGCCGAAGCAAGCCGCTGTCACTTTGTAAGTGCCTAGAAACTCTTTTACGATCTCTTCAAGACCCGAGTAGTTCTTGGCTGCATACCGCTCGTCGCGGGAGCATTTCAGTTTCCCATCGATAAAGTCGTATAGCGCCAGATGAACTTTGGTTCCGCCAACGTCGCCCGCCAGAATCATCTTTCCCTCTCCAAAACTCCACAGCCTTCTTCGTCGGTCGCCGGTAGAAACGCGGCTGCCGCCCTATCCAGAATCAAGGTGAGTATACCGCTTGAGGGCCATATCAGTTGACTGGGCAGGCGCTCCGTATCCAAAGGCCCGGTCAAAACTTCTTGCAGAATGGCGGCCTTTTGCTGTCCCGCAATCAGGAAAAAGACCGAACGGGCGTGGTTGATGACCGGCCAGGTGAGGGTGATGCGCCAGGTGTCCTTCTGCGGCACGTGGTTGGCCGTCACCAGGCGGTTCATCTCGTGGATGGCTTCGGTGCGCGGGAAGATCGAAGCTGTATGGCCGTCGTCACCGAGCCCTAGTTCCACGAGGTCGAAGCGCGGACACTCGGCGCCCTCCAGATGAAAATTTGAGCGCAACTCCGACTCGTAGCGGGCCGCAGCGGCCTCCGGCTCCAGTTCACCCTCCATGCGATGGATCTGCTCGGGGCGCAGCGGCACACGGTCCAGCAGCGCCTCGCGAGTCATGCGGTAGTTGCTCTCTGCATCGTCTGGAGGAACACAGCGCTCATCCACCCAATAGAGGTCGAGTTTATCCCAGGGCATGCGCCATCGCCACGGCTGATTGAGGTCGGCTAGCTGTTCGAAGGCGGCTTTGGGCGTCGACCCTCCACTGATAGCGATTCGCACGCGGCCTTGCGCCTCCACTGCTTCTCCGGCCATCTCAACAAAATACTGCGCTGCACGGCGCGCCAAGGCTGCAGCATCAGGTTCCACATAGTACTTGATCAGGAGGTGACTGGACATGCGTGGTAGTGCCTCTTGTCTCTACGTTACGCTCAAAATCCCGCAAACGCCTTGCGGAACTGAGCTACTTGATAGGCCTGAAGCTTCTTTTGAGTTACATGTGCTAACCTTCGTCCGCACATGGGTGTTCTGCCTCGATGATACCCATTATGATGTGAAAGCCGGAGATCGAGTTAGCTCAGCGGTAGGAAAAGCGCGCTGTCTTTGCACTTATCGTCCCAGATAGACTCGGTACTGCGTTTCAATGATACCTGAGGCGCGGGCCAATGCCAGCTTGGACAGATTGTATTGGTAGAGGCTTTCGACTAAGTTGCTTTGCGCCGAGGCTAGCGTGGCTTGTGCGGTAACCAGAGGCAGGTTGTCGTCCACGCCGGCGGCCACGCGATCGGTTTCATCCGCTAGAGCACGACTGGCGAGGTCGACATTTGACCGGGCGACTTCGACCAGCTTCGTCGTTGCCGTTACATCGAGCAGTGCCGAGCGCACCTGTTGGTCGATGTGAGTCCGCAGGTCGGCAAGCTGGGAATTGACGGCATCCATTTGCGCCTGGGCGGCTTCTGTGTCGCCGCGTAGTTTGGCCTCACGGAAGAGCGGCACGTTGAGCGTGCCCACGGCGGCAAAGTTGCCGTGCGCGCCCACACCGCCCACTTGGCTAACGCCGTAGTAGCCGCCGAAGCTGAGGCTGGGCAGACGCTGGCTGCGATAGGCCGCGTGAACTGCCTTGAACTCGACGGCCTGATTTTGGAGATTCTGATAGTCCTGGCGGTTCTTGTAGGCAACGGCCAGGACTTCTTCCGGAGTTTCGGCGGCAAGTTCGCTGTAAGGCGCCGGATCGGTCAGGACGACCTTCTGGCCGGGGTCGATGCCGATCTCGCGTTTGAGCAGGATGAGATTTTTTTCGAGTGCATTTTGTGCCGCGATGAGCGCTTGCTGTTGCGCTTGAAGCTGAACCCGCGCCCGCAGTTCGTCCAGATTGGCGGCGGTTCCGGCCTCGTGCGCGGCGTGGGCCTGGCTGACGAGTACCTGATCGGCCGACTCCAGTGCCTTGGCATTGTCTACCTCGCTCTCGGATGCAATGGCATGAAGATAGGCCGTGGCCACCTGCTGAACTACCTCGCCGCGCGCCGACATTTTGGCGAAGTGGGCCGCGCGTTCGGCCGCGCCTACTCCCCTCCAGGCAGCAATCACCGGGCCGGAGAAGAGTATTTCCTTAAAGCTAATCTGGCCCTCAGTCAGCTCGTCGCGGGTGATGAAGGAGAGATTCGCCGGCAGCGCGATGTGCTGCGAGAAGGATTTGAGAGCGCCGGGCCCAAAGCCCAGCGCCACCAGATCTTGCTGGTGAACGCCTGTGTCGCCATTAAGCGTAATCGTGGGCAGAAATTCCTGCAGTGCCTCGTTCTTCTGCCCTTGAATCGATTTTTCGCCGTCTTCAGCTTCCTTCAGGCCAAGGTTGTTCTTCAGGCCGAGACCAATCGCGTCATCCAGCGAGAGCTTCAAAGCTTCATCGCTGACTGGCCGCGCGGTTACGCTGCCGAAAAAAGGGTTTGAGGCGGAGGTTGGGTTAGGCGCTTGGGCATAAAGAGCCACTGGCGCACTCGCCAAAAACAGGCTCGCGAGAAAAATCGGCGCCTTCAAAAAAACGAATTGTTGCCCTCGATCCACTGACCCTATTCTCTCAGATGAACCAGGCGGCGCGAAGATTCCGGAAGCAGGGAAATTTTGATGATAACTCTACGAGGATACCGGCTGCATCATATGGTCTGCGGGAGTCAAGGTTGGACGACCCATCAGGAATCCCTGAACTTCGCTGGCTCCGAGGGCCTTGACCAGCGCCAATTGCTCCACTGTTTCCACGCCTTCGACGATCACCCGCATTCCAAGATTGTGCGCCAGTGTGATCAACGTCCGAATCATGGCTTCAGACTCGGGTTGAGTATCCAGATGACTCACAAAGGACCTGTCGATCTTCAGGACGTCGAAGGCCAGTGAGGGCAGATAACTCAGGTTGGAGTACCCGGTTCCGAAGTCATCGATCGCCATGCTGATGCCCATCGCTCGCAGACGATTGATAGTTTCGGCCGCTTGTTGCGCGCCTCCCAGCATGGCCGACTCGGTAATTTCGATTTGCAGCAGATCTGCTGTCAGTCCGGTGCGCTCCAGGATAGCGCACACCTCCTCCACGAACCCCTTGCGGCGGAACTGAAAGTTGGAGACGTTGACCGCAACCTGGATCGGGTAAGGCATCATCTTTTGCCACCGCACTGCCTCGCGGCAAGCCTGCTCCATGATGTAAGCGCCAAGAGCCCCGATCATTCCGCTCTCTTCCGCAATGGGAATGAACTTGACCGGAGGAATTTGACCGAGTGTCGGGTGAGTCCAGCGAGCCAGTGCTTCAAAGCGCGTCAAGTGATGATCAGTCAAATCGAACTCCGGCTGATAGTGCACGAATATCTCATGCCGCGCGACGGCCCCACGTAACAGATTCTCCAATGTCAGCCGTTCATGCACCTGGGCGCCGATCTCCGGGGTGAAGCACATGACATGGTTCCGGCCGTCGCGCTTGCCCACATACATGGCGCTGTCGGCTCGCTGCATCAATTCCTCGGCGCTGGTCGCATCGTCTGGAGATATACTGATGCCGATGCTCGCGCCAATGGCAAGAATGTGCCCCCTCACCTCGAAGGGCTTCGAGATCGCCTCCAGCAGATTTTCCGCCAGCCGCACTGCGTCTTCCCGGGCATCAAGATCGTGCATGATCACCATGAACTCATCGCCCCCAAAGCGGGCCAGCATATCGCCTTCGCGAATCCACGACTTAAGCCGGTCAGCCAACTGCACCAGCAGCGCATCGCCTACTGCGTGGCCGAGACTGTCGTTGACCAGCTTGAATCCATCCAGATCGAGATAGAGCAGCGCAATCATGCTGCCTTCTCTTTGCGCATCAACTAGGACGGAAGATAGCGTTTCTAACAGTAGCTTGCGGTTCGGCAGGCCGGTAAGAGCATCATTGAGAGACTCGCGCACGGCGGCGTCCTTCGCTCTCTGCAATGCAGCCTGATTCTGCCTGAGCTGAGTTACATCGATGGCCGTTGTCTCATACGAAACGCCCTCTGGATCATTCACCGGCGTGATGTTCATTAACAGATGCACAGTCACGCCATCGGCCCGGCGAAGGCTGGCATCCCGATTGCTCAATGCTCGCTCTTGAAGAAGATTGCACAGTTGCTTCAAATGAGCTGGGTCAACCTGGAAATCCCAATACGAACGACCGATTAGTACGTCGCGCGATTGAAACCCAAGCAATCTCACAAACGCCATATTGCAGTCGATAATCTCGCCGTCGGGCCTCCATGTATACACTGCCGCGAGGTTGCGCTCGAAGAGCCGCTGGAACTTTGTCTCCAGGCGCAATTCACTTTCCAGCCGCGCGCGAATGATCGCGGTCTGCTTGCGTACGGTGCGTCTCAGCATCGTCACCCAGAAGAGCGTTGCCATCACGCACATGCACGTGCCGCCCACAATGGACAGCCGCTGCTTGAGGGTCAGCCAGCCGTTCCCTCCAAGCACGACCATGTCAGCCGGCGAGTCAACCAGAATCAAAAGCGACTCCGGCCACTCGGGAGTTCCCCCTTGGATCAATGCCACGCCGGTTAACTCAAGGACAGAATCGCGCGACAGGCCGAGCGTCTCGCTTGTCGAATTGTTTCGCAGCATAACTGCGTTGAATCGCTCTCCTCCACTTTCCAGTCGATACACGAACTCCGTTGCATTGGCGCTCTGACTGATCAGCCGCGCCCTGATATGTACTCGGCTCCCGTTCAGAGAGCGCTTCACCGCCTCTGCGGCAGTCAACACAAGTGGCGCTGTATCGCTTGCGTGCGGCTGAACTGCGGCAAGCCGAACCGTGGAATCGGCTAACTCCAGGCCAAACGCTCCATGGCTCGGGAACCCAATTGCGTCCACTGCGCTTCCGGTACGCACAACAACATCCTTCGGGGTCCCCACAAACAGCATGCCCGTACTATCCGTGATCGAGAACAATCCCAAAGATTGCCAAGTTACCGTGCCGCGAACGTGAACCTGGCGCGCGAAACGCTCGTCCGCTCGCGAGGCGTTCAGATCCTGAATGGGCATCGGCAAGGACGAAAAGGTATCGGGCGATGGAGGCATGTCAACTTTGATATCTTTCAGAGTATTAACGCATAACTGCGCTCCCGTGCGCTTGTGTGCGGCGTCGATGTGACTGCCGCTGACTCCTGTCACTCGCACCGTGGCGCCGATGAGGCTTTGTGCTGCCGGGCCATCTGGCTGGGGCACAACCAGCCAAATCATGTTTTTACCGTCGAACAAATGAAAACAGACGCGGGGCCAAGCGTTGTCACACGAACGCAGCACGCCTTCGGTGATCACCCAACTGCTGTCTGCCGCTCCGGCGTTCAGTTCGGCAAGGCTCTTCTGACTCGGAGTGGGAAGTGACCCGCGGCCCATAACTACTATCTTCGCCTGAGTTACTATCGGCGAGGCGTCGCCCACCGCCGATACGCCTTCCAAACGAACCCGCGTACCTATGGGATATCTTGCGCCGATTCCGTGAACGTTGATGTAAGTTCCGCCGGTTTGATCCTGTATAAATAAAAGTCCCCACTCTGGATCGGAGTAGGTTACCACCCCTTCAAGTTCAACGGGGAGCGCCTTGGCGGCGTCGGCATTGCTCAGGTGGGCAACATCATGCACCGAGCGCAGTGTGGGCCGGCTTCCGGATGGCCCGTGCGCCTGCGAAAACGCCAGCGACGGGACGAGCAGCAGAATGGAGACGCAGTGCTGAACAGAGGCTCGCAATCCGCCCCGTTGCCTCGCGTGACCGCCTGCTATTCTTAGCATCTTCGTGCCTGACTCTCTGCGCCCACTTGCCCTTGTGGTTAAACTTTCTTCCAAACTCAAGGCTTATCTGGAAATATCGGCAATGGACGCGTACAAGGTTACCGCTTCTCGGATAAATGGGCTTTAGATCCGATAAAGTCTTTGGTGTCAAGAGGATCACTTGCACTCCTCGCAAGTAACAGTTTGCTCTGAAAACTTACACATCTCCCTGACAGGCAGGCTTTTCCAAGTAGGATTGGCTGCACGCCCCACGGCCTTCACAGTCTCACACACTTACCATAAAGAATGTAGAAGCGGCAAGAACTTCCTTGAGATTAGCCAAAGTGGCCTGGCGCGCAGTTTCGCGGATGAGTTTGCAATGCGCCCTGCTCTCTCATCGAGAGGGCTAAGGGTTCTTATCGAGGGTCGCCCGCCAGTCGCGAGGTCGACAAGGCCGATTTCCGGAGAATAGGATAATGCCATTCATCGATGATCCGAGGGCTGGAAAAGTCTGTAATCACTCTCATCGGCACAAAGGAAAATCAATATGAATCGATTGACTACTGTGGTTGCTGCTATCGCAATCCTATGTGGCTTGAGTGCGCCCGCACAAACTGCGAACCCTGCGATCGAGAAGAAGAAATTAAGTGATTGGTGGCGCACGGCCTATCTCACGCGACCTCTCGACAGCCCGGACGCGAAGAAACTCCCTCTGATTTCCGTCAGCGGCAATCGGTTCGTCGACCCCAGCGGCAAGCCGGTTCTATTCCGTGGCGTCAATATTGCTGATCCCGATAAGATCGAGAGTCAAGGCCACTGGAACAAGGACTTATTCGTCAAAGTCAAAGAGACTGGAGCTACGGTGGTTCGCATTCCTGTCCACCCGGCAGCATGGCGCGGACGTGGAACCGGCAGTTACCTTGCCCTTCTCGATCACGCTGTGCAATGGTCGACCGATCTCGGTATGTATGTTGATATCGACTGGCACTCCATCGGCAATCTCAAACAAGGTCTCTTTCAAGACCCCATGTATGAGACAAGTCTTCCCGAGACCTTCAACTTCTGGCGCATTATCGCCGCTCATTACAAGGGAAATCACACCGTCGCATTCTTCGAGTTATTCAACGAGCCGACGCTTTACAATGGCCAACTGGGATCGATGTCATGGGACGAATGGCGCCAGATTAACGAGGACATAATTTCGCTCATCCGCGCCTATGACAACGAGACCATTCCGCTTGTTGCCGGTCTTGACTGGGCCTATGACCTCACTCCACTTCGCATCAATCCCATCAGAGCAGAACGCATCGGATACGTCACCCATCCCTATCCCAACAAAAGATCGCAGCCGTGGCCGCCTAAGTGGGAAGAGGACTTCGGCTTTGCCGCCGCAAGCTACCCGGTCATTGCAACCGAGATCGGTTTCAGTTCCCAGTACGGTTCTAAGAGTGAGAATGCCGAGTACGGCGCCGACATTACAAGTTACCTTGAATCCAGGAACATCAGTTGGATTGTATGGTGCTTCGATCCGGAATGGGGTCCGAGCATGATCTCTTCATGGGACACATTTGAACTTACCGGCGAGGGTAAGTTCTTCACCGATGTAATGCACAAAAATGCGGCCTCTTTAGACCCGGCAACGGACAAGTAACTCTGCGCCGGAAGTCCGCCAATGAAAAAGTGAGCGGCAGGATGGTCTGTCCCACTCACACATCCCACAGTCGCGGCAGTGGACAGTACGCAGTGGTCAGGAACGGCTTTCTCCACTGCTCATTTCTAGTGTGCGCTGGGTGAAGGCTATTTTCTGCACGGCGAAATCGCGATCCGGGACAACGGATAAGTTGATCTTATAGCGGGGACGAGAGAGAGCGCCGAGCGATTTTGCTCGTATTTGCACATGGATTTGCGCTACCATCTCTTGCGTCGGTTGCGGCATCGAATTTCCCTGTGCCTACGGAAGACGAAGGCGTCGAGCGGACCGACAAAGGAGGATCATGGCCAGTCTCAAGAAATGCGGGAATGCGACCTGCACCTGCGTTGCCCCCGAAAAGAAAAAGTATTGCAGCGATCATTGCGAGGGCATCGGGAATAAATTGGAGATTATCTGCTTATGTGGTCACGCAGATTGTGGCGTCACGGCTCTTCAGTCGAGTTCGCGGTCTGAAGCGAATTCTCCGGGCAACCCAGCAGGCCGCCTTTGATTGAATGAGGATCGCCAGACGGCCATAGGAGCGTCCCAGCGCCGTCTCCCGCGATTTTTGTGTTTATGGCCGTCCGTTCTTTTTGCCGAGCGCGTGAGTGGATGATGCGACGCGTCTTGCCAGGTGGAGCGAACGAGCGCAGTATTTGTCTGATAAACAGCGGCTTAGAGGTTGATTGTTTTTGGTGAATTTGAAGTTATAGGTTGTTGGTTGTGGCTTAAATGGGAAGATATAGGTTGCTGGTTTTGCGAAAAGTGGCAACCTGCGACGCTCCAGTTTTGAGAGAGTGGAGCGTCGCAGGTTGCCGGTATTTGGTTGATCGGCCGTAAATCCTTCAGTAGAAAATTGGCGGATGGGTTGGCCGGTTGGGTTGTTGAGGTGGTTTGAGGCAATATTTTTTCTTCGGTCGGTCCTGTCTGTGGGGTCGGGTTCGGTCTTCAGGTCTCGAGCGCTACTCACCCGCTCATCGCGATAAGACCGCAATGAACGGGGCACGGTCTTATCGCGGCATGAGTGAACCGCCTGCCCCTGGAATCCAGAGAAGTACCCCTGTTATCCACACCCACAGGAAATCAGATATGCCTACAATTAGACATGGATTCGAGATTCCAAACCTCGAATTCTCCTCGGTGTTGGAGAGTAAGGCCTTCGCGGTGTCCAAGACCACGATCAAACCTCACCCTCCAGCACCCTCCATACGCCAAATCCTACCGCAAATGGCGCTACTTCTCCAAAGAAATCCTCTCGGTGGAAATGTGGACGTTATCTTCATTGATGTCGCGGAAGTTGTCGCGGGATGCGTCAAGTTTCAATTCCGAGAATTTAAATCGATGTTGACTACCTGACCCGATTGACGGCCAGTTTAAGAATATCCCAGGTCCGAAAATCCGGACCTGGGGCACCCATGTTTTGGTCATGACTAATGGGGATCTGGGACACCCTCCACCCGCGCAATCGGTACAACTATTTGGGATTTGTCGTTTACGCGAGATCGTTTGAAACGTTCCGCGGATTGCGATCACTACTATGCGAACTGACTCGAATAGGAGTTGAATCATGCGACAAATGTTCCATGTCCCCTCGTTTTTAGTTGCGGTCGCGATATCAGTGGCGCCCGCAGTAGCCCAGGTAACACCTCCTCCGCCCCAAGGGTTGCTTGCGCCCTTAATGCTCCGAAGCACCGCACTTGCTGGCACAGATTGCTTGCAGCCAATCAACGCATCGACAGCTCAGGGCGCGGCGATCGTTCGAGCAACATGCAAGGCGGCGCCTGAGCAACTATGGCTCATGACTGAAGTCGGAAACGGTAATCTTCATTTGATGAACGTTCACAGCGGACTTTGCCTGGATGCGCGAGGTTCGGCAACCAGTGGAACTCCAGTACAGCAATGGACGTGCAACCAGATCAGCAACGAAAACTGGGAACTCAATGGACCCGCCTTTATCGTAAGTTTCACGTCAAGGGTTTCAGGTACCAAGAAATACTGCCTGGACGTAAACGATAACGGGCCTTCGGCGTGGATATACCCTTGCAATGGAACGCCCTCTCAGATATGGAATATTAATGCCCCTGACTTCGTAGTTGTACCCAACGTGATCGGGCTGAATGCGGCTGCTGCAGCCACTAAGGTTTATAACTATGGTCTTGTACCCATTGAGGAACCACCGACTTCGCCGACCGATACTCTTTGCACACCTAAAACACAGAACGATGTAGTAGTAGAACTGCCCGGCGCAGGAAGTTTAGAAGAAGCCAAAGGTTTAAACGGGAAGAAGACAGGTGTTACGCTTACTGTTTGCGGGTTGAAGCCTGAAACGTCCGCGGCAGCGGTTCGACAGTAGGTGGGTGGCTTACATCTGACTACTGAGATCGGGAGATTCGCCACTCATAGCGTGTCAGGGCACGACTTCAGTCGTGCCGCTCAGCCATAGTTAAATCACGGGCTTTAGCCCCTGCACGCTTTTGCTTTTTCAAATAGGCTGATCCGGATGGATACTCTTCTGCACTGTTAGACAAGCCTGCTTTCACGGGATTGTTTTCGATGTACTCGCGATGCTGCTGGAAGCTCTGTTCATCGTTAACTCGCGCATCGGAAAACCCGCGCTGCCAGACTTCGCCACGAAAGCCAAGTTCCTTGTTGGCGCGATACGAAAAGCTGCCTTTGATCAATTGCATGGCTTTCTCAAGAGTTATATCGCCTGGGAGGGTCATCAATATATGAACGTGATTCGGCATTACGACAAAATCGTGGACGATAAACTTCTTGGTTTGCATATAAGTTCTCAGAACATCGATAAAAAGATTTGCCATTCGCTCGGTTTGAAAGAGAGAAATGCCTCCGGCGGTACAAGTAGTTACGAAAAAGATTCGCGGGCGTCCTGATGCGTTGCTGGGGTCTGAAGGCCTGGAAGGTTTTGACATCGCAGGGGCTAAAGCCCTCCTCTTTTATTTGATCTTTTCGGCACGACTAAAGTCGTGCCCTGACACAGTTGACAGCCGAGTTTAAGAATATCCCAGGTCCGAAAATTCCGACCTTGGGCC
>Ga0187847_10000556_pt1 | contig 40146 bp, 38 predicted proteins | sample June2016WEW_4_10_FD_132458 | JGI IMG/M metagenome (GOLD analysis project Ga0187847, IMG submission 132458) | Peatland microbial communities from SPRUCE experiment site at the Marcell Experimental Forest, Minnesota, USA - June2016WEW_4_10 | ecosystem: Environmental > Terrestrial > Soil >...
ACCCAAACGAAGTAAAACGCGCACCTACCCGCGAGCCGTGTGGGGCTCCGGAAAATACTATCCAGGGAGACACTCGATTGCAACACAAGTGCAAAGTAAGTGACATTGGGCTTTAGCCCCCTGCTCCCTCCGTCCTTGCTGCATCCAGCCCCTGCTGCCTCCGGATTTATCCATTTACAGCTGACGTACTAGATGCCCACAGACGGCGCGGCTGTCGATCCTCGCACCACGAGGCTGGTCGAGACGAGAAACTCACGCTGCATTTTGGGGCTGCCGGCCTCCTCGGCCTGTTGGCGAAGGGCCTCGAAGGCTGCTCGCGCCAATTCGATGCGTGAGAGCCGGATGGTGGTCAGCGGTGGAAGCGTGTACTCGGCGAAGGCGATGTCGTCCAGGCCAATGACCGACAGATCCTGGGGCACACGCAGTTCCTTCATGTAGGCTGCGCGAAGCACGCCGATGGCGGTCATGTCGTTCGAGCACAAAATGGCGGTGGGACGCGCAGAGAGCGCCTGCAACTTTTCAAAGCCAGCTACGCCGCCCTTGAGAGTGTGGTCGCACTCGATGACCCACTTCTTCTGGATTGCGAGCCGAGCCGCTTCCATCGCCGTGCGGTAGTCACTCTCGCGGGTGACGGCCGAATGCAGTTTGCGTGGTCCGGCCAGGAAGGCGATCCTGGTGTGTCCCAGTTCCGCCAAGTGGTTGACGGCGGCTTGGATGCCCGTGGTGTAGTCGAGCAGAATGGTGCTGGCTTTGGGGTCATCGAGACGAAACTCGGCCAGAACCATGGGCACATCGTGGTGCATCAGCTGGTCCAGCACCGGCTCCTCCTCGCCGAAGGTGAGCACGGCCACGCCCTCCACCTTGCGCTCCAACATGCGGCGCACGCAACGGGTGAGCATGGCTGGGTCGCTGTTCGAGGAACTGACCAGAATCTCGTAGCCGTGGGCCACGGCGATCTCTTCAAAGTTCTGGATAAGTTCAGGGAAAAAGGGGTTGGTGATGTTTTCAACGATGATGCCAAGAATGCGGCTGCGGCCCGAGACCAGGCTGCGCGCATGGGTGTTGGGAAAGTAATGCAGTTGGTCGATGGCCTGCCAGACTCGCTTTTGCAGCCGGTCGCTCACCGCTGAAGACCCATTGATGGTCCGGGAAACGGTGGCGATGGAAACCTTCGCCAATGCGGCGACGGTGCGGATGTCCGGAATTTTGCCGATGGTTTTGCGAGTTTGTCTTCGAGCCACGAAACCAATCCTAATGCGGACTGTCGGCTAGCAGTAGCCGCAAATCGCGCAGGTTGTGGCCCGTGGGGCCGGTGACCACGGCATCGCCCAGGGCAGTGAACATCGGACAGGCATCGAAGGCGGCGAGCGAAGACTTGAGGTGGAATCCGAAAGTGTGGGCGCGGGTAACGGTGGTGGGGTCGGCGATGGCTCCTGCTGATTGGGTGTTGCCGTCGATGCCATCGGAACCGGCGCTGAGGACGGTGAGCCACTCACCCTGATATTTCTCCAGTTCCAGAGCGCAGGCCATGACAAACTGTTGGTTGCGGCCGCCGGCGCCTGGGGTGCGGTCGAGCTTGACGGTCACCTCGCCGACCGAGATCAGGCATAGGCGCGGATGGACGGCGCGCAGGGTGTGAAACCGCTCCAAAAGATAGCGGGCTGCATCGGCGTAGTCCCAGTCGTCGCAACTATTATCGACGACCACGTGAAAACCGGACTTCTGCGCCAAGGCGCGGGCGTTCTCTGCCAGGTCGTGACTGGAGAGCAGGATTTCGAAGACCGAATCGCGGAAGGCCTCGTCTTCGCCGCTCATAGCGGTGGCCGCAGTAACACGGCGGGTGGGCGGGGTGCCGGGCTTAGAAAACATGGGAAGAAAGGGCGGAAGCCAACCCTTGTTGCCGGGCGACTCGGGCAGGTCTTCGCGCTCAAAGAATGCGCGGATGGAAGGCGGCAGCTTGGCTTGCAGATCATACTTTGCCAGCAGGTTGCGTACCTCGGCTACGGTGGAGTGGTCGGGCGAGGTGGGGCCGGAAGAGAGCGCGTCGAGCGAGCGCAAAGGCACGTCGGGCAGCAGCAGGCTCACCTTGGCGGCTTCTGGCGCGGCGATGGCCAGCCGCCCGCCCTTGACGGCGGAGAAGTGCTTGCGCAGGGTGTTGACCTCGCTGATCGGCGCGCCGGAAGCCAAAAGCAGCTGGTGGAACGCGATGGTGTCGTCGAGGGAAATCCTCGGGTCCAGGGGCAGGTCGAATATGGCCGAACCACCGCCGGAGATGAGGAAAAAAACGAGCGTGTCCTTCTTGGCCTTTTTTAGCAGGGCCAATGCTGCGCGGGCGGCGTCGAACGACTCCTCGTTGGGCAACGGATGGCCGCCCTCAAAGTAGCGGAAGCGCCAATTGCGATTCTTGGGACATTGGTTGGAGCAGCAGATGCCGCGCAGACCCCGGCGGCGATTCATCCGGTCGAGCAGTGTTTCAAGCATGGGGCCGGCTGCTTTGCCCAGCGCAATGACAAATATTCTCTTATAACTGCCCAAGTCGATCAAGGAGGGTCCGCTGCCGTCGGGCAGAAGGCGATGCAGTTTATTGCCCTCAAAGCGAATGCGACGGTCGAAGGCCGATGCAATGCTGCATGCGTCGATGGCACCGGTAAAGATGTAGGTGGCCGTGGAGTGCAGCACTTCTAGGGTGGAATCGCTGACCGGGGTCATTGCAGTTGCTCCTTCAGCCAACCGGCGAGCGCCGAATGGATGGGCTCGAGTTGACCGGAAAAGACGTGACCGGCGCATGGGGCAGCACCAGTTGTTTGGGTCCGGCGGCGGAGGGGGTGCCGACAAGACCGATTATAGGTTGGGCCGGTGTGGTCGCGGTGGTCATACCACTGACCATTCTACGCGCTGCGGGCGCTGTTTCCCACCCATAACTACGGCTGTTCAAAAGTCGGACAGTCGATGGACGGCGCAGGCTGCAAAAGAGGTTAAACCGGCCGTAAAAGGCGCAGAACACCGCATAAGGTATTCTTGTAACACCATGACCGATCGCCCACCTGTGGATTTCATTGCCCCACTTGACCCCATTTCTTTTACACGCCAACTGTGCAAAATTGAGTCCACCACCTACCATGAGGGCGCGGTCGGCGACTTTCTGGCTGATTTTCTTGTGGCACGCGGATGGGCGGTCGAAAAGACTCCTGTCGAACAGCCTTCGGAGAACGCTGGCGGCGGGCCGCGCTGGAATGTCTATGCAGGCACGGCGGGCGAGACTCCCGATCTGGTTTTCTCGACGCACATGGACACAGTACCGCCCTATATTCCCTTCAGCGAGGATGATGCGTTCATGTATGGCCGCGGAGTCAGCGACGCCAAGGGCATTGTTGCGGCCCAAGTTGCTGCTGCCGAAGCGCTACGCGCCGCGGGATTTCGGATCGGCCTCTTGTTTGTATCGGGCGAAGAGCGCGACTCGGCCGGGGCCAAAGCCGCCAACCTAACGCCCAGAGGCAGCCGCTTTCTGATCAATGGCGAGCCGACCGACAATCGCCTGGCCCTGGCCTCCAAGGGCGCTTTGCGCGCGGCCTTCAAGTCGACCGGCAAGATGGCGCACTCGGCTTATCCCGAATTGGGTGAGAGCGCCATTCACAAGCTGGTCGAGGTACTCAGCAAGCTGTTGACTCTGCCGTTGCCGGCGCTTGAAGGCATTGGGCCAAGTACGCTGAACATCGGTCAGATTCAGGGCGGCCACGCTCCCAACGTTATTGCAGACAAGGCCGAGGCGCAGGTGCTGGTGCGCACGGTTACGGATTCAGGACCGGTGCGAGCGCAGTTGACCGAAATTGCCGGCGACCTTGCCGAAGTGGAGTTTACGCTCGATACTCCCTTTGTCCGGCTGCGTGCCGTCGAGGGATTGCCTACTATGGTTGCTAAGTTCTCCACAGACATTCCGCAGCTCTCTAACTGGGGCGAGCCGCTGCTGCTCGGACCGGGGTCGATCCACGTGGCCCACACGCCATTCGAGAAGCTGGCCAAGAAGGAGTTACTGGAGTCAGTCGAGTTATATATTAAGGTGGCTAAACAACTGCTGAGTTGAGGCCGCGTCGATAACTTCTCAGGCATGTTTAGATTGGCTGCGTATGGTCCGTGTTAGTGGCGTAACCGCTTGCACCGACAGTTCGGCGACGGTTGCCTTATTCAGCACATCCAGCATTGCCTCCTGGGCATTTACCCAAATGGGGTGCGCCGGGCAGTAGGATTTCCTGTTGCACGACGCTCCGGAGACCAGGCAGAGGTTCAAGCAGATAGGACCTTCGATTGCCTCAATCACTGCGCGGACCGACGCCTCGCGGCCGGGAGGCAGAATTTCAAAGCCGCCCGACTGACCTCTTCTGGAAGTAGCGAATCCGGCGCGGCACAAGGCTTGCAGAACCTTGGATAGAAAACTTAATGGTGCTCCTGTGGCATGGGCCAGTGCGGGAAGCAGCGCGCGCTCATGGGCAGGCAGCGCGGCTAGATGGATCATTACCCGAACCGCATAGTCGGCAGCCCGCGTAAGCTGCATAGTAGAACCGGATCGTCCCATCGGATCGCTTCCTCCAACCACAATCGTAATCAATCCTAACGCGGATGATTGCCAGTTGTATGCGGGTCATGGGCCAAAGGGCAATCCGTGCACTGGGGAGTGCGGCCGCAATGAGCCTTGCCCACGGCGACCGTGAGGGCATGAAACTCGTTGAAGAGCCGGGCCTGGTTTTTGGCGCTATCGGGGGCGAAGGCCTGCCGGGTGAGATCGGCCAACGACTCGTATCCCTTGCGATTGCGGCCGGGCTCTGGGGTTAGAAGACGATGACGCTCGACGATACGGCGCAGATATTCGTCGGCAACCGGAACGGGATGACCGAGAGCATAGAGCAGGATGGCGTCGGCGGTCTCAGGACCGACTCCTGGCAATGCCAGCAAACGGTGGCGCAGAGTGACCGCAGGGATGGCGGCTAGGCGATCGAGCGAACCGCCGAACTCATCGTCCAGCATGGCTACAAATGCCTTCAGCGCGGGTGCCTTGCGGCTATGAAAGCCGGAGGGTTGGATCAGGCGCGCGAGTTCTTCGAGGGCAAGGGATCGCAGACCGTCCACTGTCAGTGCTGCTGCCGCGCGCAGGTTAGCCAGTGAGCGCTCGACGGACTTCCACGCGGTGTTCTGCGTGAGGTATGCGCCGAGGATAACTTCAAAGGGAGTCTCGGCCGGCCACCAGCTCTGCGGTCCGTAGACCTTGGCTAGCTTGTCGTGCATCCGGCGCAATCGCTGGGCGGGAGTGAGCCGGCGGAGGCGGCGCGGAGAGAGCGTTGCGGCAGTTGTGGGTCTGGTCGGGGTCACGACTCGTTTTAGGATAAAGGTTGGGGACAAAGGTTGGGGCATGATGCTGCGGTTTGCGAATGCGGCTCACGCGCGGAGGCAGAGTTGAAGAGTCATACGGAGTATCTGGTTTTTGAAACCAAAAAACGGCGGGAGATGGTACATATTACCGACGCGGTGGAGGAGATTGTGGGCCGCAGCGGGGTTAAGGATGGGCTGTGCTTTGTTTCGCCGATGCACATCACGGCCGCCGTGTATGTAAACGACCTGGAGAACGGGTTGATCGAGGATATTGGCAAGTGGCTGGAGGAGTTAGCGCCGGCGCGACCCGATTACAAGCATCACCAAACCGGCGAGGACAACGGGGATGCACATTTGAAGTCATTGCTGTTGCATCACGAGACTACGCTGCCTGTGACCAAAGGCCGGCTGGACTTAGGAACCTGGCAACGGGTCTTCTATGCCGAGTTTGATGGACAACGCAAGAAACGGGTGATTGTCAAGGTGCTGGGAGTGTAGTTAGAGGAGTTAGCCGCGCTTCGCTAACTCTGCTAACTTCGTCTGCGCAGAGCTATAGATCGCCATATCATGGCTTGGACGCGGGTGGGACCTTGTTATCCTGAGCGGCCGCATCTTCGTCGGTGATCTTATGCCATTCGCCTGTGGGAGGGGTGAATCCAGGCACAGAGAGATTGATCTTGGTGCGGGGCAGCACCACCAGATCGACGCGGCGATTCTGAGAGCGGCCTTCGGCGGTGTCATTGCTGTCCACGGGATGAAACTCGGCGTAGCCTGCGGCCGAGATGCGTTCGGGAGGGAGGGCCTTCAGGTCGATAAAAATGCGGGCGATGCGTGTGGCGCGGGCCGAGGATAGCTCCCAGTTGGAGTCGAACTCCGCGGTATGAATTGGAATGTTGTCGGTGTGTCCCTCGATGCGCAGATCGTAGGGCGTGCGGCCCAGCGAAGCAGCGATCTGGCGCAGGGTGGGCAGCGATTCAGGCTTGGGGATGGCAGAACCGGAGTTGAAGAAGCCAGCCTCGCGCAAGCTGATTACAAGCCCGTCGCGGCCCATCTTCATGGAGACGGTGTGCGTGGCCACCTGGTTGGATAGCGTCTGCTCCAGTTCGCGGCGAACGTGGTTCAGATCATCTTTTACTTTGGCTGGCGAAAGTACATCCTCTCCCATGACGATGTTCATGGGGATGGCCGCCTTGTCGGTACCGGCGGCGCCGCTTGCGCCTTTGGATGGCTCTCGTGAGGCGTCAGGAAAGATGCCCAGAGATTGAAATGCTGTGTCGATGGCTTGCGACACTTCTTGATGCTTCTTTTGATCGGCCTTGGCGAAGGCGAAGAGCACAACGAATAAGCTGAATAGCAGGGTGATGAAGTCGGCATAAGAGACCAGCCAGCGATCGTGGTTCACGACAGCTTTACGGGGGCGTGGGCTCATGCCGCGCGCTCCTTTGGTTTCTGTTCGACCTCACTCAGAAAGCCTGACAATTTGACTTCGAGCATGCGCGGGTTCATTCCTTCGAGAATGGAGACAACGCCCTCAAGCATCATCTCGCGACGTTGGTGTTCATCGTGGATTCTAAGGCGCATCTTGCCGGCAAAGGGGAGAAAAAAAAGATTGGCGATGCCCACCCCATAGATGGTGGCGACGAAGGCCACGGCGATTCCTTTGCCGACTTCCTGAATGTTGTCGAGATTCTTCATTACCTGGATGAGACCGAGGACTGCGCCGAGAATTCCGACAGTCGGAGAGAATCCTCCGGCTGAGTCGAAGACTGCAGGGAGCCGGTCCTCGCTCTCCGCGAGGGAGTCCAGACTAACTCGCATGATCTTGCGCAGCTCGCTGGGTTCGGTGCCATCGACGGCCAGCGTCAGGGCCTGCTTGAGAAACGGATCCTGAATGGTTTGCAGGTCGCTGTCCAGCGAGACGACGCCGTTGCGGCGGGCCTTGTTGGCGAAGGCGACCAGAAGCCGGAGGAGTTCATCATTGTGTTTGCGCGGAGCAGAAAAGACATGCACCAGGCTGCCGAATGCGCCCAGCACGGTGGGCAGCGGAAACTGGAGCATCACCGCGCCCATGGTGCCGCCAAAGACGATCAGAGCCGCGGTCGGCTGCAGGATCTGGCCTAGATTGCCGCCTTCGATGAGCAAGCCGGCTACGATGCCGGCGACGGCCAGAATAACTCCGCAAACACTGCCCTTATCCATGAATAACTCCTCTAAAAATCATGTGCGGAGACATCGATTCATCCTTCTGCGTACTTAGAGCGGGTTATGCCTTGGTGGCGATAGCCCAAGCTTGGACTGACCAGCGACGTCGAGACTGGTGAGCGAGACGACCCGCTGCTGCTCGCCATAGGTTGGCAGACGCTTGGCGACCGAGGCCAGCAGGCGCGCGCGATATGCGATCACCCGTTCCATTACTTCGCCGCAGTCTTCGCGCACGATCAGCTTCTCTCCATTGATCAAGGTCAGCATCGTGTCCGGAGATGCTTCGGCAGTCTTGATCAAATCACTATTCAGCACCATCGGGGTGCCATTGAGCCGGGTAAGTTCGATCATCGCCCTAACTCCTTCGCGATAGTTATCGGCTAACTGTGGGAAAGGTTAAGAGATTAAGAAAGACGAAGGGAAAGTGTCCGAGGCAGGACACAATAGCGGGGGTAATAAAGTCCACAACTCCTGCGCCGAAGAAGGGGCCAGATGCGGCGTGTCCAAGCCTGAAGCAGCGACCCAGAGTTAGTAAAAATGTGGGGGCGCTTTGGGGGAGGGCCGCAAATCCACGCATTCAAAAGGAGAACCCCATGTCCCTGGGTGTCTTGAATAACCTCTCTGCCGTTTACGCAGAGAACAATCTGAACAACACAAACAACAGCCTGAACACCGTGCTGCAACAGTTGTCGTCCGGTTCCAAGATCAACTCAGGCGCCGACGACGCAGCTGGTCTTTCACTGGTCGATGGTCTCCAGGCCAACCAGCAGGCACTTACCCAGTCAGTGACCAATGCTACTGAGGGCGTGGGCCTTCTGCAGGTCGCCGATGGCGCACTCTCGCAAGTGACAAGCCTGCTCAACCGGGCCGTGACGCTGGCTACCGAAGCCTCGAACGGCACCCTCAACTCTTCCCAGGACACGGCTGCCAATCAGGAGTATCAGTCGATCCTGTCGGAAATCTCGAACATCGGCTCGACGACCACCTACAACGACACGGCGGTCTTCGGCACCAACACCAACATTTATACCGGCGACTCATCGACGGCCGGCTCGTCAATCGACGCTCTGAACATCCGGTCGCTGTCTTCCTCAAACGTGGGCGACTCGGGCGGCGCGATGGCATACAGCAACGGCCAGAACAATGTGTTCCTCAACCTGTCTGGCAGCACGAATGCTCAGGCTACCGATTCGCTGAACGCCAGCGGCAATACCTCGATCGTCGCGAATTACCTTGTGAAGGGCGCCAACGGCACAGAGACCGCAGCGGTAGCGACGATTTCAGTAGGCGGCACCAGCGGATACGAGAATACCGCGAACGGTTTGATCAGCGCGATCAATAACGCGGGCCTGGGCTTGACAGCCAGCTTTACCACGGCAGCACAGGCCGGGGTTGCCGGCGGCACCACGCAGACCGGCATTCAGATCACCGGCGGACTGGTCTCGGTCGGCGCCGACCCGAATGCGGTCAGCACCAGCGGCGTTATCAATCCCGCCGGAATTACCGGTGAGGACTTCAATCTGGGTCAGACGATCACCGTCACAGCGGGCGGCACTACGGCGGCTTCGTTCGTGATAGGTTCCTCGACCAATTCGCTTGCCGGCCTGGCAGCCGCGATCAACAGCGGAACAGGCGCAGGCGCACAAGCTGAATCGGTGACGGCCAGCGTCATCACCAACGGCAACGGCTCACAGAGCATCGCCCTCTCAGATGCAACCGGCGGCGGATTGCTGGCTGTCAACGTGACTGGCGGACAGGGTGCGCAATCGCTGAGCAACCCGACAACGGGCAGCCCCACAGCCGCAACGCTTCTGCAATTCTCCAATAGCCAGACCGGCTCAGCGTATCAAGCTCCCGGGTCGAGCAATCCCGGCAGCCAGGCGATCGCCACGCTGAACCTAGGCTCCGGCTATACGGCGACCTCCGCCACAGTGGCCAGTGGCACCATCGTGCTAAGCAACGGCACATCCGCCAACCCGACGGTCGACACCTTTGTCATGGGCGGAACGACTGGAAACGGCACGATCGCCGGCGGCACCACGCTGGGCTCCCTGGCGACGGCCATGAGTACGGCATTGGGAGTGAGCGCTTCGGTTACCTCCACCGGCATCACTATGACTGCGAACAACGTCGGCACGACCATTGCGTTGGCAGGAACTTCCGCATTGTCGGTTGCGCCGTCTGTGAACAACTTCAATACCGTGAACGGCATGTCGGCTACCGTCGGCACAGCGGGAAGCACCACGCTCTCGATGGCTGGCGGCAGCGGCTTCGATTACAGCGCTCCCAGCACCTATGGCAACAATGACGTGCTGACCGCCGGAACCAGTCTTGTACTCTCGAATGGCACAGCGGACTCACCGGGCACGGCGACAACCTTTGTCATCGGCGGCACGACCAGCGGCAGTGTGGTCGGCGTTGGCGCAGCCAGCTCGAATTCCACCCTCAGCACGCTGCTCACCGCGATCCAAACAGTTTCTGCCAACAACACAACCGGCATCAGCAGCGCCACGGTGAACACCTCCGGGCAAATCGTGCTGACTTCGTCCAGTGTGGGTACCACCATCTCCCTGGGCTCGGGCACCAATCTTGAAGACCAGCAGGCGATGTCGGTGAATTCAGGGGCAGTGAACGCAGCAACGGTGGGCGGACCCGCCACAATCGCCATTCCGGTCTTGACCAGCGCGACAGGCAATACCCTGGCCGGCAGCGTGGTGGTTGGGAACGGCGAAGGCGGCGCGGCGCAGACTTTTGTCATGGGCACCGGAACTTATAGCGGCAACGGAACACACGCCGTCCAAGGAAGCGGCCCCACTGCCGATACGTGGACCGTCAACGGCGACACGGAGGCCGACCTGGTTTTGGGAATCAACGCCGCCAGCACCACGCTCGGTCTTGGCATTACTGCGACAGATGGGAACGGCGCAGGGACAGGGGTCACGCTGACGATGACCAATTCCGCTCCGAATCATGGCAGCTCGATCAGCGTAAGCAACAGCACGTTGACGGACAACTATGCAACATCTCTGCAAGGAGTAACCGCCAGTGGCGCAAGCGGAACTTTCGGCACTATGGCCATGACCTCCGCTGGCGCAATTCCTGCAGGCGCAACGCTCGGCGGCTCGATAGTCCTAAGCAACACGATCGGTGGCACAACAACAGTCTTGGATACATTCGTCATGAACTCGAACGGTGGCTTGAATAGCGCCGGTGGAGCGGGCGATACAGGCAACACGTGGGATCTGACGACAGCCAACAGCAACATCGCTGGCCTGGAGGCCGCCATCAAGGATGCGGGCACCGAGACAGGTTATGCTGGAGCCACACTGGACCTTACAGCCGCGGTCGATGCCACGACAGGCGGCCTCAAAATCTCATCGCTCAGCGACGCGGACACCAACCTGTCCATGGCCGGATCGGCTGTGACGACAGACGTTGCCGAGGTGGGCACCAGCGGCACGCAAGGACAGATAGCGGGTGGTCAGGCGACAGGATATGCGGCTGGAACGGCCAGTTCGGACAGCACGATCACCTTTGGCGGTTCGGGCACGCTTACAACGCTCGACACGCTCGCGTCGACAGGCAACATGGTGATTGGAAACGGCAGCTCCACTGTAACCTTTGCTCTGGGCTCAAGCGGGACCATCGCAACCAGCAGCAGTGGCGGCCATACCACGGTCACCACCGCCAACTCAAACCTCAACTCTTTGATGTCGGCGATCAACGGAAGCACGCTGGGTGTCACAGCCGCGATCGACTCCGCGGGCACGGGTGTCCAGTTGTCAACCGCCGCTTTCGGTACCTCGATAAGCGTGGCCGGTCAGGGCGGATTTACCGACAACTACGCGACACAGATCACGAATCCAACCTCGGGCGAGCCCGGCGTTCAGCATGAGTCCTCCGTTCTGGACCTGACGAATGGCGGCAGCATGAACAGCATCGGCGCGGATGGCAAGTTGTCCGGCACGCTGATCTTGTCGAACGATGTCAACGGAACCACTGTCGCGGACACCTTCGTCATGAACTCGGCCGGCAACTTGAACCAAGCCGGGGGAGCTGGTGATACGGGCAATGTGTGGGATCTCAGCGTTGGCAACAGCACGCTGGCCGGCCTGAAAGCAGCCATCAACGATGCAGGCACCGAGACAGGGTTTGCCGGCGCCACTCTCGACGTCAACGCATCTGTGGATGGCGCGTCCGGAGGACTCTTCCTGCAGGGGCTTGACACAAATGGCTTAGGTACCGATACCGGCCTGACCATGACAGTGGCAAGCAACTTGACCCTCAACGCCGCGGGCGCTGACACCACGGTGGTTACGGCGGGCCACAACGCCGGGCCCGCAAACATCGTCATCGCCAACATCGGAAGCAACAATCAAGCGGGCGATACGGTAACCGGCAATATCGTTGTATCCAATACCGGCCCGGCGGGCAGCAACCAGAACACCACCTTCACAATGGGCGGAACGGGCGGCGCGACTGGATACGGGACGCAGAATGTCAACGTCGGCGGCACGACGCTCACCAACCTGATGACCGCAATCGACAACTCCGGCCTCAGCCTGTCTGCCACGATGAACAGCAACGGGTCCGGACTATCGATCACCTCGCAGTCCGCAGGCGGCACCATCACCGCAGCCAGCGCTCTGGTGGACCAGTACACCGTAAACTCAACAACCACGAACAGCGGCGGCACGGCTCCAGGGCAGGCCACCGATGCGGTAGCCACGCTTGGCACCGGTGTAGCGAACCTCACAAGCAACCAGGTGACAGGCGCAGTGGTCATCAGCAACAACGGCGTCCAAGACACCTTCACAATGGGCACCAGCGCTGGCTCGACGGGCGTTCATAACTTTACCACCGGCACCGAGAACCTGGCGGGCCTGGCCCAGGCAATCAACTCAGCCACGAATCTGGGTGTAAGCGCCTCGGTAGGCAACGGCGTGCTGAACATGCTGGCTTCGGCTGCGGACACCACCATCGCAATCGGGTCCAACTCGCTGGCGGCCACAGTCAATGAGAATGCCAGTGTCTCTGACGCGCCTGGCACGCCGATCTCCGGCGCGAATTCCGGGAGCTCTTCGACAGCAACATTCACCTTGGGCGGCGGCTCGCTCACGCAACTCTCCTCCACAGATACCCTTGTTGGCAGCATAGCCATTACCGAAGCCGGGGTTAACGGCGGCAATGCGGTCAACTTCACCATGGGCGGAACGGTAGCTCAGATCGCAACCAACAGCTCTTCGCAAGTTTACGTCAACGGCAATACGCTCTCCAATCTGGAGGGTGCAATGCAAACAGCGCTTGGCGTCGGCACGAATTACACGGGCGGCAGCCTGGTGCTGACAACAAACAACCTGGCTTCCATCGCCATTGGAAGCTCGGGCTCGTTGCAGGACTTTGGAACAAATCCCACAGCATCGTCAGCTACTTTGGGGACGTTTGCCAGCGAGAGCGATAAGGTTACCGGCACCATCAGTCTGGATTCCGGCTCCGGTGTTCATACCACATCCTTCACCAATAGCAGCATCGCAGCGGCGATCAGTCAGATCGATGGCTCCAACCTCGGAGTGACGGCCAGCTACGTTGTGAACGCCAACGCCGGGGGCTACGGGAGCCTGGTTCTCACCTCGAACACCTTTGGCACGGCCGGAAACATCGCCAGTTACGGTGGAACCACCATCACCGACACAACCCCCTCCGCTACTGTGAACTATGTCGGCGCAAGCGCGTACAACACAGGGATCAGCAACTCAACATCGCAATTAACCGAACTCTACGACAAGTCGAGCGGGCAGACGAATCCGTACGGCACGGTGAACTCTAACTTGTCTTCCAACGCGAGCGCCGGCAGCGGAGTAGCTACCATCAGCTACTCGGATGGCGCCGGAGTGAGCCTGAGCGCGACGGATCTTTCTAACGAGACGAATGCGCAGGGCGCGCTGACCAGCCTGAACTCGGCCATTACTGCAGTGGCGGCCCAGGACGGCTACATCGGCGCGCAGATCAACACCCTGAACTCTGTCAGCCAGGTTCTCAGCACGCAACAGGAGAACGTGGAAGCAGCGCAGAACGCGGTGCAGGCCACAGACTATGCCGCGGCATCCTCCAATATGTCCAAGTACGAGATCCTGAGCCAGACCGGCATCTCGGCCCTGGCGCAGGCTAACAGCATCCAGCAGGAGGTGACCAAGCTGCTCCAGTAATTTAGAGGCCTCCGGCGGCAGGTCATTGTCGCCGGTGTGGGGCAAAGCGGGGTCCTCGGCGACAGATCTTCGTCGCTGGGGGAACAGAACTGCTGACAGTTACCAACCAAAGAAGGGCGCCTGCAAGGGCGCCCTTCTTTGCGTAAGGCCATGAAGCGGCGGATGGAGGCAGGGATTTCGAGAGCGGGCAGACTAAAGCTGGGCGATTGAGAGCCGATGAAGTGTTTGGCGGAAAGGGATTTACGTAGCTTTGAGGGTGGTGCGGTCGGGGAGCAAGATATTTGAGTTTCTTCCAATCTTGCTCGATTGTGGGTGGTTCTCCGTCTGCTTAAGTTGTTGGTGGAGGGAACGATGGGCACGGTAGGACTGAGTTTCGGATCACCGACCAGCGGCACTGGCTTCGACGTGAGTTCGACGGTTGCCGAGATAGTAGGCAATCTCCAAAATGTCGAGACGCCGTGGAAGACCCAATTGACCACGCTGCAAAGCCAGGATACAGCGATTTCCAGCCTCGGGACGCTGTTCTCGAATCTGTCGAACGACATCAGCTCACTTACCGACTTTCAGGGCGTTATGGCCTTGAAGGAGGGTTCCAGTTCGGACACCAATGTATTGACGCTGACGGCGGCCGATGCGACGGCGGTTGCCGGAACGCATACGGTAACAGTGACCAATCTGGCGCAAACCTCAAGCGGGTACCTGACGCAGATTGCCGACGCCAACTCCACGCTGACCGGTTCAGTCACTCTTCAGGTCGGTAACGGCACGCAACTGAGCCTCACGCTGAACTCATCCGACAATACTCTGGCCGGGCTGGCGGCGACAATCAACGGCTCTGGGGCGGGGATTACCGCCAGCGTGCTGACCGACGCTTCCGGTTCGATGTTGAGCCTGGTTTCGGGCACCCCGGGAGCGAGCGGAAATATCAGCGTATCGGGAAATACAATTGTCGCCACCAGCAGCACGGCGCTGAGTTATACCGGTACAGCGGGCAGCGGCAGCACGGCCTCCACCGGTTCGCTGGCTGCGCTGGCCGGTACGACGGATACTGTGTCCGGAAGCCTCTCGATTAAAGTGGGCAGTGGCACTGCGCAGACTATTGTCGTTGGCTCGGCGCCGAGCAGCGGTGCGGCGGCCAATACCATCTACACTGGCTCGGCGAGCGGTTACAACACGCTCACCGGGTTGGAGAATGCAATCGTGTCGAACTCGACCAACCTCGGATTTACGGCTTCGATTGTGACAAGCAGCAGCGGGGCCCAGAGTCTGTCGATTACATCCAATACCGCAGGCTCTGCCGGTTCGTTGAGCGTGACCTCGAACATACTCGACAACACAACGCTGGGTTATAACACCGCAGTCACGGGCAAGGACGCCAAGCTGACGGTGGACGGCGTGGCCATGACCAGCGCTTCAAATACGGTGGCCAACCTGATTCCAGGCGTGACCTTCCAGTTGCTGGCGCCTAGCACAGAGGAATCGGATAACAGCCTGGAGCAAGTGCAGGTGGTGATCGCCAACAACAACGCTGGGGTAGAGAGCACGGTCACCCAGATGGTGAGCGACTATAACTCGCTGATCAGCGCCGTGAATACCCAGGAGGGGAATGACAGTTCGGGTAATCCAGAGCCGCTGTTCGGCTCTCCCACGCTTTCGCTGTTGCAGCAGCAGCTGTTGAGTGGGCTGAATTTGCAGAATCCGAACGGTAATCTGACTTCGATCTCTTCTACCACCAATACGACTTTGGCGGGATCGATGTCGATCCAGGTGGGCAGCGGGACAACGGAGAACTTTGTCATAGGCGCGCCGGCGAGCGGCGGGCTGTCGAACACTTATTACACCGGCACTGGCAGCGGCAGTAATACGCTCGGCGGTTTGGCTGCCACCATCAACGCCGCTTCTATGCCAACCACACTCAATTACACTGACACGCCGTTTTCCGGCTCCAGTTTGGATATAGGCCAGCTGACGGGAATAGCCAACAGTGCCGCTGAGATTTCCGGTTCCATCTCTGTCCAGGTTGGCACGGGGACGGCCGAGAATATCGTCGTGGGTGTCGAGCCCGCGACCGGTGCGGCAGCCAACACCATCTACACAGGCAGCGGCGTCAGCACAATGTCCGGCCTGGCCGGTTTTATCAACACAAACCAATCCTCACTCGGGTTCACTGCGTCGGTGTTGATTAACGGCGATGGCACCTCAAGCCTTTCGTTTGAAAGTCAGACCGCCGGAAGTTCCGGGACATTGACTGTAAACCCCAACCTGGTTGCCTCCGGCATCGGGCTCACAGCCAGTGTGGTGACCACCGATGGCCAGTCGACCTTGTCGCTGGCCTCGCAAACCGAAGGATCTGCGGGTGGTGCGTTGACCGTGACTTCTAAGATTGCGGCAACCAGCAATACTCCGGTGGGCTTCAACACGACGGTGGCAACCGACTCGGCAAACGCCAGCGGGAGTTCGACCGAGGTTGCAGGCGTGAATGATGCGCTCTCGGGTTCGATCTCCATCCAGGTGGGCGATGGCATGACGTTCACGGTCAGTGTCCCGTCCTCTCCCAACAATAATCTCAGCGGCCTCGCAGAAATGATTATGCAGGCCCCCATGGGGGTGACGGCTTCGGTCGTCGAGAACCAAGACGGAACTTATAGTTTGTCGCTAGCATCGCAAACTGCAGGGGAAGCGGGCGATTTGACTGTGACCTCAAACATTCTCGATACCACTGCCACCAATACGTCGACTCTCAACTATACCAACTCATCAGACATCAACAGCTTGACTACCCTGGGCATCAGCGTGAACAACGACGGATCGCTGACCTTTGACGCTGCCAGTCTGGACTCGGTGCTGAACTTGGACTATAGCGGAGTGGTGGGATTTTTTCAGAATGCGAACAGTTGGGGCCAGTCATTTTCCGCCATGGTGACCAATGCTGGCACAAGCTCGCCGACGGGCGTTCTGTCGCTTGGGTTGAGTTCCAACAGCAACATTGAATCCACCTTGAATGCAGACATTTCCAAGGAAAGCGCCTTGATCTCGGCGCAACAATCGAGCCTGACGACGGAGCTGAACAACGCCAATCAGATCATGGAAGAGCTACCCACCCAGTTGGAAGGTGTCAACGAACTTTATTCAGCGATCACCGGCTACAACCAAAATTCGAACGGCTAAGGAGTTTTATCCCCATGGGAAGTTATCAGGAACATGCATTGGACGGCGCTTCCGCAGTTGATTTGGTTGTGGCGCTCTATGATGGAATCCTCCGTTTTCTTTTCGCGGCCCACGAGGCTGTGGAACGCGGCGACCAGGAAGCCCGCCGGACTGCTGTGAAGCGGGCGCTGGATATCATCATCCACCTACAGGCACGGCTGCGCATGGATGTGGGCGGCCGGCCAGCGCAAGTGCTCAGCGAGTTCTATGCATCGATCTTTGCACAAATTCTGCAGGCCTCGCAGTCGGCTTCGCTGCAAAAATTCGAACACGCGATCGAATGTGTAAGAAACGTGCGCGATGCCTGGCGCGAGGTGGCCAAAGACCCCGAAGCCAATGCTGCTTCGCCCCGCATGGCCGCAATAGCGCAAACCCGCCGCCAGGTCGGCATGGAAAGCTCCGAAGGGGATGCTGCCACTGCCGCAAGCTGGACAGCTTGATCGTCCGGCGCTCGGCGGTAGGCTGCTATCCGGCGGCAGAGAATCGTGTCGGTCGCAGACTGAAGCGGGATTGACCGCGCCTCATCCGGCGACGGTCAATTCCTCTTCCAGCTGCTGTTTCCGGTAGAGTCCGGCGTAGTAGCCGTCCAGAGCGAGCAGCTCATCGTGCCGGCCAAGCTCGACGATCCTGCCGCGATCGAGCACCGCAATCTGGTCGGCATTGCGCACGGTTGAGACGCGATGGGAGATCAGGATGGTGGTCGAGGCTCGCGTATAGTTACGCAACCCGCCCAGGATGCGCTCTTCCGTGTACGTGTCCACGCTCGATAGCGCGTCGTCAAGGATGAGGATAGGCGGCCGTCGCAGCAAGGCACGCGCAATGGCCGCGCGTTGTTTCTGTCCGCCGGAAAGCGTGACGCCGCGTTCGCCTACCATGGTTTCAAAGCCCTGCGGGAACTCTTCGAACTCCTGACGGATGTGAGCTGCCTCGGCCGCTTCTAGAAGCTCTTCGGGGCTGGCATGGGGCGTGCCGAAGGTAAGATTTTCGCGAATCGTGGTGCTAAAGAGAAAGGTTTCCTGGGGAACCATGCCGATGTTGCTTCTGAGCACGGCTAAGGGATAGTCGCGCACTGGACGGCCGTCGATCAGCAGCGATCCTAGAGGTGCCTCGTAGAGCCGGGTAATCAGGTTAACCAGCGTGGTTTTACCCGAGCCGGTGGGACCGACAATGGCCAGGCTTGATCCGGCGGGAATCGTCAGCGAGATGCCGCGCAGCACTGGCGTATCGCAGTAGTTGAAGCTTAGATTGCGGAATTCGATTTCGCTGCGGAGCACTGTGCCGGCTTGAATTGCGGGATCCGCCGCGCTGTCGTCGATGGCTGGCTTGGCGCGCAGCAACTCGTCGATGCGCCCTACCGAGGCCGTGCCGCGCTCAAATAGGTTCACAACCCAGCCCACCGCGATGATGGGCCAGATGAGCAGGACCATATAGGTGTTGAAGGCCACGAACTGGCCCACCGAGATGCGATGAGCGATGACCAGATGACCGCCGACCAGCAGGGTGATGATCATCGAGATGCCGAGGATGAACTCTAGCGTGGGCCATAACATGCCCATGAGCTGAACCAGCTTGAGAGAGCGGGCGATGTACTGGAGGTTGAGCCGTTCGAAAAGGCCGATTTGCGACTCCTCGCGGGCGAAAGCGCGAACCAGCCGCGCGCCGGAGTAATTCTCCTGGGCCTGCGAACTGATCTCGGAGAAGCTGGCCTGGATACGCTCGAAACGGTCGTGAATCCTGGTCCCGAGGTACTGCACCAGGATGCTGGCCAGGGGCATCGGCGCCCACGCAACAAGCGTGAGCCAAGGGCTGATGTGCAACAGGAAAAACAACGCGCCTACGGTGAAGAAAATTGTGTTGGCGCTATACATGAGAGCCGGGCCGAGCAACATGCGCACGGCATTCAGGTCATTAGTCAGCCGGGCCATGATATCGCCGGTGCGATAACGCTGATAGAAGCCCGAATCCTGCTGTTCCAGATTTTGGAAAAGGTCATTGCGCATGTCGAACTCGATCTCTCGCGAGATGCCGATGAGAATCCAGCGCTGGGCGTAGAGAAAGACGCCCTTGACCAGAGCGATGGCGACCAAGAGAGCAGCGTAGAAGAGAATTCTCTGACGAGTGACGCCCAAGCTCATCTCGTCGATGGCTCTCTGGATGACCTGGGGAAACAGCACCCAGATGCCGTTAGTGCAGATGCAGGAGAGCGTGCCCCAGAGGTAACCCCAGCGGTAGCGGCGCATGTAAGAGAAGAGAGGGGCGAGATCGCGCAACATGGTTTTATTGTACGGGGCAAGAGTGTTGAGCGTCTTCGAGAACCACGACCGGATTCTTTCAGAAAAGGTCGGCGGCGGGAGGAAATGTCAGAATCAGGCTCAGAATCAGCAATACGAGAGCCGCTGCGCTGATATTTCCCGCTGGAACGGTCCTGTCTCTCCAACGCCATTTCAGGATGCTCCAAGCAAGAATCCAGACAAGAATGGCTGTGGTTGTTACGCCGGAGAGTGGACCTGTCGGAGGGTAGAAGTTAAGAATTCTCTTGATTGGCGCCAACTTATCAGCAGCCAGGGCCAGAACCACCAGGGCAAAGGAGCCGATCCCGGCAGCAAGCAGGGCAGCCACACCGGAACCGTTCGGTATGACGGGAATCGAAGCGGCACGATCGGGCGAATTCATTTCTCTCCTTCGCGGCTCAGCTGAATCGTTGGACCGCCCTGGACTGGCGCGTACTTGTTGATCATTGCGCCGAAGAAACCCGCGACGGCTGCGGCGACAAACGAAGCTAGCGCGAAACCGAGTACTGCGGCGCGGAGCTGCCGGTGATTTTGAAGGTCGCGGCCGTACTTTGCAAAGACGAAGGCAACCATGGTGATCGAGATTGGAGCAAACCACGCCACGTGCTCCTTCCACTCCATTCCTATCGAGTGCCAGCCGATGGTGGTGGGGCTCGCCATCAGTAGCCGCTGCGGATACATCGCGAGACTAATTGCTCCAGGCGGGGCTGCGGCGCGATACCACGGATAGACGATGTAAGCTCCGGTGAGCACTGCGGCCCACGCGGCCACAACCATCGCTATCAGGTAGAGCTTCACGAAGCGTTCATGGCCTGGCGTGGATTCAGACGACTGGGAGGGAGTAATGCAGCGATAAAGCTCCAGCAACCCCCCGGAAGCTGCCAGCAGATAGAGCGCGCCGAATCCCATGCCGTGGATCAATGTCCAAAAAGCGCGGGTTGTGATCTCCATCGGTTACTTCTCCTTTGCACAGCGCTAGCGCTTCTGCGCCGAGAGCATGGCTTGTTCCGCGCTCTTTCCGCCCGCATCTTTGTCCTTACCCCAGGTCTTATAGATGCCGAGATAGCCGTAGTTCTCCGTCTGTCCGGCGATCGAGTGGCCGTAGGCGAAGAGCAGTTGCAGGCCGGGAGATTTGAAGTGGTAATAGCCGCCCGCGTCGATCATCGTCGAAGCTTGTGTCTGCGCGGCGGCGAAGCCCTCGCGTGCATGCGAAAACAGCTCTGCCGACATTTCCAGTTTCTTGCCCATCTCCCGCTTTACGAGGAAGCCGCCATAAAGGAAGTTGTCGTAACCGGTCTGTGGGACAACGGTGTATCCCATGCCGCCGCACAGGCTCCAGGGGCCGAACTCTTTTTCCACCCAGAGGGGCAGCTTGTACCAGGCTTTGCCGACTCCCAATCCTTTCTTGGAGTTGCCGGTTGGAAGTTCGAACATGGTAAAGGAGCCGATCTGCGGACGGCGTTTTGTTTGCTTGATGAAGCCGTATTTCACGCCCAATTCCATGTCTGTGAGCCCATAGGCGCTGGAGCCGGTTCCGCCGGGAGCATAGACAGGATTGTTTGACGGAATCACCGCTCCAAACGGAAGAATCGCATGAAGCTGAATGTTGGGTATGGCTCCCCAATTGAACTCGAAGGCAGGTCCCGTGGGGTCAATCTCCGCCGGAGTGCCGTCTACCGTGCCGAAGACATAAAACTCATAATGCCCAAGGTCTACCGGGGTTGGGTCGTCCGTTTGAAATGGAGGCCCTGCCTGTGCAAAGAGACGAGGCGCTGTCACCAGAAGCATGAGGAGTAGTGTGGGGAAGATCCTCTTCATCGGCATCGGCGCTACCGTTGGCACAGAATACCATAATGGTGGTTTGAGAAAGGTTAATTCAGTTCGATGTCCTTAGGGCCCTCGCAGCGGAGAAGGGGCACACGAATGAAGGCGTGTCAATGTAGAATTCTGGATATGGATAACATGCCATCTAATCGCGCCGATCCGAAGGAAATCTACCTAAAGCTTCGTAACCAGGAGCTTCTCGGTTCAAGGGATAGATGGACCTCTCTTCGCATGGCTGATCCAGCAAAGCCTTGGGGGATTGTCATGGATTTGGCTCTCCAAAAGGGAGTATGCACTGTGACTGCATTTTCCGACGGAAATGCAAGCATATATCTAAGCAGTGGTGGTGGATTCATTGGTGGCGGTCAATCAGATGAGACGATCATCAAAGCCGCAAAAAGTGCAGTCCAATTGTCTTCTGATTGCTTGCCAACCGCTAGTTTTACCACAACATTCCCGTTGCCTGAGAGCGGTCAGGTGGTTTTTTATCTACTTACAGACAAAGGTGTTTATAGGGCTGATGTAACGGAACAGGAGTTAAAGGCTGGGCGACATCCGCTGGTGAGGCTAGCGAACGCCATGCAAGAAGTAATTACTCAGTATCGATTAAAGCATCCGCAACCGGTTACTTCATTGAATAATCTGAAAAAACTGGATAATTCAAGCGAAATCAAGCAGGCTTTATTACGTCGGCGTACGCAGCAGTAGATAGCCGCCGACGAGGCCGAACAGGATATCCGAGGACCAGGCGGCTAGAGCGGCGGGCAGGTAGTTCACATTGCCCAGAGCGCTGAACAGGCCGTTCACTACAAAGTAGGCGAGCGCCACGCCGATGGCTACGGCGATACCGGTGAGCGAGCCGCGCCGGCCCATGGAGAGCGCGAAGGGAATAGCCAGCACCGCCATGACGATGGCGACCAGCGGATAGGCGAGCTTTTGCCACAGCTCGACGCGCAGGCGCATGGTGTCGAAGCCACTCTGGCGCAGGTCGCCTATGTAGTGATTGAGTTGTCCGAAGTTCATCTCCTGCGATTGCAGCTTTTCTTTCTTGAAATAAGTAGGATCTTCGTGAATCTCCGCGAATGAGGTTTGCTCGAACTCGCGATACTGTTCGACGTTGGCGCCTGCGATGTCCCGTTGCCACCCGTTCAGAAAACGCCAGTTGCTTGTCTCATCGTCCCAGACGGCGCGGGTGGCGAAGATACGCCGCGAGAGCGCGAAGGTGGAAGGATCGAATTCAAAGATGAAGAGATTGGCAAACTCGTTGCGGTCGTAGTCGAAGAACTGGTAGTAAAAGATGCGACCGGGCTCGCCGGGATGCGGTTGGCCGAAGATCCAATTCTGCTCTGGGCGCAGGACGGTCTGTGGCGGGCGGCCTTTGATGATGTTGTGCAAAGCTTCCTGCCGGCGGTTGGCCTGCGGCAGATAGAACTGGTCGAAGAGAAACAGGGTCACGGCCAAAATGGCAGCAATGGAAACGATGGGAATTACCAGCCGGTAAAGGCCGATGCCACAGGCCTTCATGGCGATGATTTCCGAATTGCGGTTGAGCACGCCGAAGGTGACCAGCACGGCGATCAGCACGGCCAGCGGCGCAATCTGGTAGAGCATGCTGGGCGTGAGGTTGACTAGATATTCGCCGATTACGGTGAGCGCAATGTGATTGCGCAGGATGTCGCCGATCAGCTCGAAGAATGTGAAGACCAGCATGAGCATGACAAAGCCGGCCAGCACCAGGAAAAAGGTATTGAGGAACTCGCGCACCACGTACTCGTCGAGGATGCGGGGAAAGACGCCGCGGGCCGTGGTGCGCTGGGGGCGCGGGTTAAACCTGCTCAGCAGCCCACTCAGCACTGCGCTATGGGGCTTCGTGGAAACGGCAGATTTGGGCTTTTGGGAGCGGGAGGTCCAAGACGTAATCGCACTTAGTACGCGACCGCCGGAGGCCATCTGCCACAACAGGAAAAGGCCGCCCGTGGCGAAGATCAGATTGGCTGACCACACCGCAAAGAATGCTGAAATCCAATTCTGCTTGCCCAATGCGATGCCGGTCGAGGAAAGCAGGTAATAGATGAAGACCAGAAGAATGGTGAAGATCCAGGCGAAGCTTTTGCCGCCGCGCCGCGAGGTTACGCCCAGCGGAACGGCTACCAACATCAGCACCAGGCAGGCCGCAGGATAGGCGAAGCGCTTGTGGATCTCGATCAGAAACCGCTTGCCGTCGGGGCCATGGCTGCGCTCTTCCAACTCGATCATAGGCATGGCATAGATGTCCGTATCGAGGCGTCCCAGATGCCCTTCACTCTGCTGACTGGAAGCCAGAGGCATATCGGTAAAGCTGAATGTGGAGATGTTGTATTGTTGCGGTTGGCCGGCCACCGTTTCATGACGCGATCCGTCACGCAGCCGCATGAGCAACTCCTGGCCGGATTCACGATTGTTATCGTTGGCCACGGTAGCCGAGGCGGCGGTGGTGATCAGCGGATTGGAGGAATCGGTAGTATCGGCCATGAAGACCTGACGCCAGTTGGCTGCACCAGTTCCCGAGCGCACGTCCTGCACGTAGAGGACAAAATTGCGAAAATCTTCGTCGAAAACGCGCGGCTCAATCTCGTAGGAAGCCTGCGCGGCGAAAGCCTTGTTCATCTCAAGAATGGCCCGATTGGCTCGCGGAGCCACATACAGCGAGTTGGCCAACCCCAGCAGCGTGCCGCCGATGGCTACGATCGAGGCCACGCGCACAAAGTAGCCGATGCCCAGGCCGGAGGCGCGCATGGCGATGATTTCGCTGTCGGAGGCCAAGCGGCTCAGACCCAGCAGCACTCCCACGAGCACTGCCATGGGAACGGTGACCATGAAAAAGTTGGGCAGCATGAAGAGAACGACTTCGACAACGCTGCTGAAGGTGGAGCTGTTGTGAACCACCATCTCCAGAATGGGGCTCAGCTCCTTCATGAAGAGAATGAAGGTGAAGATCACGCATCCAATAAGCGCGTGGGAAAGTATTTCGCCGAGAATGTAACAGGTCAGGATGCGCACAGCTAAGGCTAGTTTATCGCGTCTGGTTACCCGATGTCGCGGGAAGGCTGCCAGCCGCGCAGACGCAAACTGTTGGCCAGCACACTCACGGAACTCAGGGCCATGGCGGCGGCGGCCAGCCAGGGGCTGAGCAAAATGTGGAAGTTGGGGTAAAGCGCACCAGCGGCCAGCGGAATTCCGAGCAGATTGTAGGCTGCGGCCCAGATAAGATTCTGACGCATCACGCGCAGGGTCGAGCGAGCAAGGTCGAGCGCTGCGGGAATGGCCGAGGGCCGCGCGCGCAAGAGCAGCACATCGCCGGCCTCCTGGGCCAGATCGGCGCCCGTGCCCATGGCGATGCCCGCGTCGGCTTGGGCCAGAGCGGCTGCGTCATTGATGCCATCGCCCACCATGGCCACACGCAGGCCGTTCTTTTGCAGTGCGCGAATGCGGGCCAGTTTACCGGCTGGGTCAAGGCAGGCTTCAACTTCGTCGATGCCAGCCTGGCTTGCGATGGGCGCAGCAGCGGCGGCTGAGTCGCCGGTCAGCATCAGCACACGTAGCCCGGCGTGGCGCAATGCGGCTACGGAATCGGCGGCATCCTCGCGCAGCGCGTCGCGTGCTTCGAAATATCCGGCAGCCACGCCGTCCAGAGCCATCCACAGCCGCGTTACACCTGCCTCCTGTGGTGCAATTCCCCCCGGAAGCGGAATCGAAAATTCCTTAAAGAGCGCTTCGTTGCCCAGAAGGCAAATGTGGCCTTCCACCTTGGCGCTCAGGCCGCGACCGGGCAGAACTTCCACGTCTTCTGCGGCTGACCAGACCAATCCAAGCGTCCGCGCGTGATCAACAATGGCGTGGGCGAGCGGATGGTTTGATCGCTCCTCGGCGGCAGCGGCCATGCGCAACAAATCATTCTCGGCGTGGTGTCCCAGAGGATAGACGGCTTTCAGCACCGGACGGCCGACGGTCAGCGTTCCAGTTTTGTCGAGCACGATGACGTCGAGATGCGCGAGTCGTTCCAATGCCTCGCCGCCTTTGAAGAGCACGCCCAATTGCGCACCTCGACCTACGGCCACGGTCAGCGCCGCAGGCACGGCCAGGCCCATGGCACAAGGGCAAGCGACGACCAGCACAGCAACGGTCGCGGCCAAGGCCATTTGCAATGAGTGCGAAGCCGCAATCCAGACCATAAAGGTGAGCGCGGCTAGAACCAGCACAACGGGCACGAATATCTGGCTGGCACGATCGGCGAGTCGTTCCATGGGCGCGCGCGAACCTTGCGCCTGTTCGACCATGCGGGTGATCTGCGCCAGCACGGTGGTCTCGCCCAGCGATTCAGCCCGGCAGGTCACCGCACCTTCGTAGTTGAGCGAGCCGGCCAACACGTGTCCACCGGCTTCGCGGTCCAGCGGTGTTGATTCGCCTGTCAGCATTGATTCATCCACCGTTGTGCGGCCTTCCAGAATCGTCGCGTCCACCGGAAATCTCCCTCCCGGCAGGATCAGCACGCTATCGCCCGGCTGAATCTCTTCAAGCGGGACTATCGTCTGAACCCCGTCGCAGATGCGGCGGGCAGTTGCTGGTTTCAGACGGGAGAGCGAATCGAGTGCGGACATTGCACGGCGTTTGGCGCGAGTTTCCAACGCTTTGCCTAACAAGAGAAAACCGAGAATCAACAGAACCGCGTCAAAGTAAACCTGCCGTCCTGTCGCGGGCCAGATCGTGGCGTACGCTGAATAGACAAAGGCAACGCCAGTCCCGAGGCTGACCAGCGTATTCATGTTGGTTGTTCTGTGGCGCAGGCTGCGCGCAGCGTTCAGGTAGATGCCGCGCCCTGCCCAGGCCATGATTGTCGCCGTGAGCGCTAACAAAAACCAGCGCAACAACTCTGGTGGCAGCGCATAGATCCAGGGAAGGAATCGCATCAAAGCTTGGTCCAGCGCACCCATTTCGGTTCCCAACGGCATGGCCAGCAACATAGCTGCAGCGCCGGCGATCAGTGCCGCAAGCGCCTTGCGTTCGGCTCCATGCGAGAGCGTGTCGGATGAGATTTGCGACAAAGCGCCAGGGCGGGGAAGCACGGCGTCGTAACCCGCCGCGCGAATGGCTTCGACCAATTGCGCGGGCTTGGCCATGGCCGGATTGAAGACCACGCTGGCGCGATGGGCCATCAAATCGACTCGCGCGGATTCGACTCCGGCCGTTGTGCGCAGAGCTTCTTCCACATGATGCTGGCAAGCAGCGCAACTCATGCCTAACACAGGCAGCGTGAGAGATTCTGTCGCAGGCGGAGTCATCGATTGAGCTACGATTCCAGATGCGCCGTAAAACCGGCCTTGGCGAGAGCCGCCAGCGCGAGGTCGATGGGCGGGGGGGCAAAGGTGGACGTGAGCCGCGCCGTTCCCACTCGCACCTCGTCGACAACCACCCCCTCGACCGCAGTCAGAGCTTGACTGACGCGCTTGACGCAAGCGCCGCAATGCATACCATCGATTTGCAGCGTAAACTCCGCCATCAGCTTCTCCTATTTGTTTTGATGATACGCCGGGGGAAAAGGCGCAAGATGCGTGCGCCCCGGTAACAACCAAGTTTGCATCGAATGGCTGGGTTTGCCATGATTGCAGGCGGAGGAAACAATGAAGAAAATGTTTTTTGCCATCCTGCTACTGGTGCCCGCGCTGGCTTGCGTTGCGAAAGAGAAGCCAAGCTTCAATCCCGCGGAGTACACAGTTGCCATTCATGTGCAATCCTCGTGCCTAGCCGATCTATGCGCCCCTGGCTGTATCTGGGTGCAGCACTTGAACGTGCTGATCGATGGCAAGAGATATGAACTCTCGGACACGATGCCTCGCACGGATTTGCTGCGCGTGGGTGACTACAAAGCAAAGATATTCAAAGATGAAACCGAGCGCCCGTACGAATATCAGAGAACCTACGAGTTTCTCATGTCGGATGGAGGAACGCGTAGGTATGTTGTGGTGGCCGAAACGGAGTAGCGAGAGATTCGTTTGTCCGAGAGCGCGGTTTCAATCGAAACAACCTGCCTCAGATGCCGCGGAGGATTATGCAGAGAGAATTTCCATCAGCGCCGTTGGTGGGTGTGGGCGCGGTGGTGGTCGATCAGGGACGGGTACTGCTGGTGCGCCGCGTACATGAGCCGCTCAAAGGCCATTGGTCGCTGCCTGGTGGCTTGCTGGAACTAGGTGAAGGATTGATTGACGGCGTGAAGCGCGAGGTGAAGGAGGAAACCGGGCTGATCGTTGAGCCGGTTGAACTGATCGAAGTGCTCGACCGGATTCATCGCGATGCCGAGCGCATTCGCTACCATTATGTCATCGCGGATTATCTGTGCCGCGTGGCGGACGGTGCCTTGCGGGCGGCCTCCGACGCGGATGAGGTGCGATGGGTGGAACGGGCGGAGTGGAATTCCCACAGTGCGTTGCAGCTTGACCCGATCACTGTGCGAGTCATTGAGGCTGGCTGGCAAAGGGCGCGCGAGTTGGAGATGCGAGAGAAACAATGAGAGCAATGAAGAGGCTATTCGGCGTTTTAGGTGTGTTGGTCGTTGTTGCCGGGATTGGATTCTGGGCGCGGCCGGTCGGTTACTTCGACGAGGCGATATATCTGCGAGATTACTTTTCAGGTGTGGAGAACCGCTCGGTTAAGGTTGAGGGCTATCGTGTGCATTACCTCGCGGAGGGGCCTGCCGATGGCCCGGTGGTTGTGCTGGTGCACGGCTTGGGTGGAAGCGCGGAGGATTGGCGGAATCTGGCGCCCTATCTGAAAGAGGCCGGGTATCGCGTCTATATGCCCGATCTGCCCGGCTACGGCCGCAGCGAGAGGCCGGCGGATTTTTCCTATTCGGTGCATGATGAGGCCGAGGTGGTGGCTGGCTTTCTGAATGCGCTGGGGCTGGGGCAGGTAGATCTCGGCGGCTGGTCGATGGGGGGCTGGATAGTACAGGAACTCGCAGGCGAGCATCCGGATAGGGTGCGGCGGCTGATGCTTTTCGACTCGGCAGGTATTGCTGAGATGCCTAAGTGGGATACGCGGCTCTTCACGCCCACCACGCACGGCGAACTCGACCAACTGGATGCGCTCTTGATGCCCAATCCGCCTAAGGTGCCGGGCTTCGTTGCCCGGGATATTCTGCGCATCTCAAGAGATAGAACCTGGGTGATTCACCGGGCGCTCGCTTCCATGCTTACCGGACAGGACGCCACCAACAACCTGCTGCCTACGCTCAAGATGCCTGTACTGATCGTATGGGGCGATCAGGACCATATCACCCCGCTCAGCCAGGGCCAAACTATGCATCGCCTCGTGCCGCAGTCCGAATTGGAGGTCTTTTCCGGTTGCGGCCACCTGGCTGCCGTGCAATGCTCCAACCGGATTGGACCCAAGGTGGTTGAGTTTGTGAAGCGATAGTTCAGCGCTTCGCAAACCGATTCATGAGCAGTTGCCTTCAACTCAGAATATCCATCTCGTTGTGAACACTAAAGCGTGATTGTAGGTGTGAGAGTGGCTGGAGGCGATCCGCATTGGGTTAGTTTTTCCTCAATTTATGGAAGGACGAAAAAACGGAAAGGGCCGCTCGCGAGCGACCCTTATGGAACTTGATTTGCCGGATTTGCAGGGCTATACGCCGATCACATCACAGAGTTCCTTTACCGACGCGGCGCTCTTCATCAGGGCGGCGTGCTCTTCCTCGTTGAGCTTGATCTCAATGATCTGTTCCAGGCCGGCCGCGCCCAGTTTGCATAACACACCCATGTAATAGCCGTTGATGCCGTACTCGCCTTGAAGGTACGCCGCGCAGGGCAGAATCTTCTTTTTGTCCTTGAGGATGGCTTCGGCCATCTCCACGGCAGCCGCCGAGGGTGCGTAATAGGCGCTGCCGGTTTTCAAGTGCTTTACGATCTCCGCGCCGCCGTCGCGGGTGCGTTGCACGATAGCATCGATGCGCTCCTTGGAGAGCAACTCGGTGATCGGAATGCTGGCTACTGTAGTGTAGCGAATGAGTGGAACCATATTGTCGCCGTGGCCGCCAAGAACGAGGCAGCTCATATTTTCGACGCTCACGTTCAGTTCCTCGGAGATGAAACTTTTGAAGCGGCCGGAATCCAGTATCCCGGCCATGCCGATGACCCGTTCGCGGTTGAATCCTGAGAGGCGATAGGCTGCCTGCACCATGGCATCCAGCGGGTTCGATACAACGATGAGAACCGATTCGGGCGAGTAAGCGACAACATTCTTGACCACATCGGTCATGATTTTGAAGTTGGTGTGCAGCAGATCGTCGCGGCTCATGCCGGGTTTACGAGGAAGACCGGCTGTGATAATTACGATGTCACTGTTAGCCGTGTCGGCGTAGTCGTTCGAACCGGTGATGTGGACGTCTGATCGTTCGACAGGCAGTGCCTGGAGCAGATCCAGAGCCTTACCCTGTGGCACGCCCTCAACCACGTCGATCATCACGACATCTGCTAATTCCTTGGCCATGATCCAGTGTGCAGCCGTTGAGCCGACGTTGCCGGCGCCGATAATACTGATCTTCTTGCGCATTACTTTTCTCCTGTGGGAATGGGTGAAGCAGTTCACAGCGGTCAGCTTACAGCCTTCCGTGGAACGTCCTAACTGTTAGCTGTCCGCTGTTAGCTATTGGCTGTCATATTTCCGATGATCCGCGTGGCAAACTCGCTGGTGCCTACCTTAGTGGCCCCGGCGGTCTGGCGTTCGAAATCATAAGTGACGAATTTTTGCAGGATGGTCTTTTCGAGTGACGTCTCGATCAGCTTGGCGGCTTCCTTCCAGCCGATGAACTCCAGCAGCATGACGCCTGAAAGAATTACCGAACCGGGATTGATGACGTCCTTGTCGGCATACTTTGGCGCGGTCCCATGGGTAGCTTCGAAGACGGCATAACCGTCGCCGATGTTAGCGCCTGGCGCGATGCCAAGGCCTCCCACCTGTGCGGCGGCGGCATCCGAGATATAGTCGCCGTTGAGGTTGGTGGTGGCCAGTACGCTGTAGTCTTCCGGACGAATAATGATCTGCTGGAAGATGGAGTCGGCGATGCGATCGTTGATGAGCACCTTCGACTTCCATGCACCTTTGCCGTGAGTTGAACCAATGGCATCGACAACGGCCTTGACCTCGGCGTAAACGGAGTCGCGGAAGCTGGGCGAACCGAATTCCAGGCCCGGCTCAATGAGCGCGGCATTCTCTTCGACGGTCAGGCTGGGGTTGTCATCCCGGTTACCGAGGATCCAGCTCTCGCGCTCGGTGACGGTCTGCTCGCGGAATTCCTGGACCGCGACCTCGTAGCCCCACTCGCGGAATGCGCCCTCGGTGAACTTCTGAATGTTGCCTTTGTGGACCAGTGTGATGGTCTTGCGACCCTGCTCCAGAGCGGCGCGAATGGCATAGCGGACGAGGCGCTTGGTGCCGAAGATGGAGATGGGCTTGATGCCCACGCCGGAGTCGGCGCGCACTTTTTTCTTGCCACCCTTGAGCAGGTCGTCATTCAAAAACTGAATCAGCCTGCCGGCGTCCGCCGAACCTTCTTTGAACTCGATGCCCGCGTACACATCCTCGGTGTTTTCGCGGTAGATGACGATGTCCAGCTTTTCAGGGTGCTTCACCGGGCTGGGGACGCCCTTGTAATACTTCACCGGGCGAACGCAGGCGTAGAGATCGAGAATCTGGCGCAGGGCCACGTTGAGGGAACGAATGCCGCCGCCTACCGGCGTGGTCAACGGCCCTTTGATGGAGACCCTCAAGTCGCGAGCGGCGGCGACTGACTCGTCCGGCAGCCAGGTGCCGAATTGGCGAAAGGCTTTTTCGCCAGCGAAGATCTCAAACCAGCGAATGGCGCGCTTGCCGCTGTAAGCCTTCTCGACCGCGGCGTCGAAGACTCGTTCCGAGGCCTTCCAGATGTCGCGCCCAGTGCCGTCGCCCTCGATGAAAGGGATGATGGGATGGTCGGGCACATCAAACTGCCCGTTTGCATACTTGATCGGCTGGCCGTCTTGCGGTAATGCCAGTCCGTTGTAGGTGGATTGCATCGGTTTTGAAAGACCCCTTCCCCAGTAAGGTTAGAGCAAGAGGCTACCATCTGGGATTCAGGGATTGCAATGGCGAGGCGACGCGAGATGGAGATGAGACAAAGCGATATCCAAGGCGGAATCACACCTTTTACATGTCAAACTTGGCGTGCGGGGCAAACCGGTGCAGTGCAGCGAGAAACTGAGCCCGGCCCTCAGGGTTTGCCACGATGCCCCTTGAGAAGCCATCGGCGCCCTGTGGTCGCAACCAATTGTCACATAGGCCGGTGAAGGATTTCCTGCTGTCAATTCGCCAACATGAGTCACCGACTGCCAGGGAATTTCCTTTATCTTCCATAACCGGCGCTCGCGAAAAGAAGCGGAGTCCAAGTCCCAATAGGTAAAGACTTTTTTGAGTACCTGCTGTAAACCGAGGAGCACATATAGAATGGCAATGTCCCTTAGGACTGTAGAGTGGAGATTGCAAGCCCAAAGGACAGCAACGACGCAAGCAATTACTACAAAGACCCACACATCGGTGCTAAATTTGGCTCGAAATCTCATACTTACAGAAGAATAGCCCAAAATTTCGCGCAGGACCAAATTTCTTCTGAAATTGAGACGGAGCTAATGCTCTTTCGCATCTTTGAATCCTTCCCCGTCAAACTTCGGAATGCCGAAATGGCCACGCAGGTGGAGAAGGTCCACGGGGCTCAGATCACCCTTGAGGGTAGCCAGCGTGAGGCTCTTGGGTGTCTCCACCAGCACCACCGCGCCGCGCACATTCACTCCGTCTAGAACCAGCCACACGTCTGTTGTGCCATTGCGGACCGGGCTTCCTGTGCCGGTCGTGGTCACCAAATGTTTCCAGCCGTGCTGGCGATAGGCCTCACGCAGCGCTTCCACCAGAGCTTCGTCGGCAGTCCCCGCCGTGCCGAAGCGCAGCAGATGCACGCTCACGCCGTCCACCTTGCCGATAGCCTGCCGGGTTTCCTGATCCGCGTCGGAAACCAGACCGGCTGCTGCGGTCAACATCGTCCTGTCCAGTGTGAAACTGGACTTTGCCGCGGCCTGTGCGCTCAATTGGGCCAGAGCTGGAGGCGTCCAATCCAAATCGACCAAAGCGGGCGCAGCAATTGCCGCGGAATTAGCCGCTGCGGGACCTTGCGGTTCTGCGGACGCTTGCGCAAATGCGGGAACGCAACCGATGCTCGCGCTTAAAATGCCGATTCCTACCCAACACATCGCTCTCATATTTGTTTAAACGCTGCAAACGTTAAAAAGTTGCTTTGGAGACAAGTGGGGAAGCTGGAGTGACCCTTGGACAGACCGGTCTCTGGCGGCTAGTCGAACAAACGTAATAGGAAATTATTTCAATTTCTGTTTTCACCCGCTCGGATGCGATAAACTCATGCGGGAACGCAAAAAAGCAAGCGATCTTCAAAGACACGGAGGACACATAGAAATTGGGAAAGAGCATGGTCCCGAAGAAAATTTTTTTCACCAAGGGCGTTGGCAAACACAAGGAACGTTTGACTTCTTTTGAGCTGGCGCTTCGGGATGCGGGGATCGCCTCGCAGAATCTGGTGCGCGTTTCTTCCATTTTTCCGCCGCAATGCAAGGTGATTCCGCGCAAGGAAGGTCTTACCTACTTGAGCCCCGGCGAGGTAGTTTTTGCAGTTATCGCAGAAAACTCTACCCGTGAGCCGCACAGGTTGCTGGTTGCGAGCATTGGCGTGGCCATTCCTGCAGATCGCAACACCTACGGCTATCTGAGCGAACACCACAGCTTCGGCGAGACCGAAGAGCAGGCCGGCGAGTACGCTGAGGAGCTGGCTGCCGAGATGCTGGCTACCACTCTGGATGTGGAATTCGATCCAGACACCAGTTGGGACGAGAAAAAGGAGATTTACCGCATCTCCAACAAGATCGTCCGCACCAGCAACATTACTCAGTCGGCTGTGGGCGACAAGCGAGAAAAGTGGACTACCACGATTGCCGCTGCCGTTCTGATCCTGGAAGAGTAGCGGCCGGATTCGGCAAAACATTGGAGGCCAATCCCGCGCGACGGGGTTGGCCTTGCCGTGTCGCTCAACGAGGCTTGCGGTACTGTTCGATGGGGATTGATCAACCAGCTATGGCAAAGACAGGCAAATACACCGTAGGGCTCGTGCAGATGAGCATGGGAGCAGATCCGGAGGTTAACTTCGCCGCCGCGCTCGATCACATTCGCGAGGCTGCGAGGCGTGGAGCCAACGTCGTCTGCTTGCCCGAACTTTTCCGCGCACAGTACTTCTGCCAGCGCGAAGATCTTCGTCTTTTCGATCTAGCCGAGCCGATTCCCGGACCATCAACGACACGCCTTTCTGAAGTGGCCCGCGAGGTGCGGGTCGCCATTGTCGCCTCTCTCTTCGAGCGTCGTGCGCCAGGACTTTATCACAATACGGCAGTTACTTTGAACTCTGACGGTGCTATCGCCGGCGTCTATCGCAAGATGCACATCCCCGACGATCCGCTCTACTACGAAAAGTATTACTTCGCGCCTGGAGATCTGGGGTTTCAGGCCGTGAACACTACCTTTGGCCGCGTGGGCACGCTGGTTTGCTGGGATCAGTGGTATCCCGAAGGCGCGCGTCTAACCGCGCTTCAAGGCGCCGAGGTGCTTTTCTATCCGACTGCGATTGGATGGCATCCGGCGGAGAAAACCGAGTTTGGTACGGCGCAATATGAGGCATGGCAAACCATTCAGCGCTCTCACGCCATCGCTAACGGCGTCTACGTGGCCGGCGTGAATCGTGTTGGCATCGAGCACGGTGACGTGTTGGGCAATCGAGTGGAAGGGCAGGGGATCGAGTTTTGGGGCGGCAGCTTTCTCGCCGATCCCTTCGGCAGAGTTATCGCCAAGGCCTCGCACTATAAGGAGGAAATTTTGCTCGGCGAGGTTGATGTGGCCGTGATCGAAGAGACTCGCCGCAACTGGCCCTTCCTGCGCGACCGTCGCATCGACGCCTATGGCGGTATTACAAGCCGCTTTCTTGACCCAGTGAGCAAGTGGCCGACGGACGGAGATTCCAAGTAATCATGTCCGATCATCCTTCGCCAACAACCGCACCGCATGCACTGGGCTTCCGCATGCCCGCCGAGTGGGAGCGCCATGAAGCTACCTGGCTGGCGTGGCCGCATAACCCCGAAGATTGGCCGGGCAAATTCCAGACCATCCCCTGGCTCTACGCCGAGATCGTGCGCCTGCTGGCTGCGCATGAGTTAGTGCATCTTCTCGTCGGGGATGATAACTCCCAAAAGCGCGCCAGTAGTATCCTCGAGCGCGCTGGCGCGAACCTCGACCGGGTGATATTTCACGCGTGGCCCACCAATCGCGGATGGACTCGTGACTCCGGACCGATCTTTGTAAGGAATACCGAAGGCAAGTTCGGCATCATCAATTGGCACTTCAACGCCTGGGCTAAGTACTCTGACTGGCAGTTAGACGACCAAGTGCCTGGACGAGTCACTGAGTTACTCGGCTTGCCCGAGTGGCAACCAACAATCCAACTCGAGAATGGTGAGAAGCGCCGCCTGGTGCTTGAGGGCGGCTCCATCGACACCAACGGCACAGGCATTTTGCTCACCACTGAGGAATGCCAACTCAGCCAGGTGCAAGAGCGTAATCCCGGTGTCAGCCGCCAGCAATTGGAACAGGCATTTCACGATTTTCTAGGCATCGATCAGGTCATCTGGCTCAACTGCGGCATAGCTGGCGATGACACCCACGGCCACATCGACGACGTAACTCGTTTTGTTGCTCCGACAACCATAGTGACTGCCACAGAGCCGGACAGAAGCGACTCCAACTACGCGCCCCTGGCCGAAAACCTCCAGAGACTCAAGGCTGCTCGCACCATTGATGATAAACATTTCGACTTAGTCGAGTTACCCATGCCGCGACCGGTGATCTTCCGTGGCCAGCGCCTTCCAGCGAGTTACGCCAACTTTTACATTGCTAATGAACTGGTTCTGGTTCCTACCTTCCACGATCCCAACGATCGCGTCGCGCTGAATACTCTGGCTGAGGTTTTTCCGGGCCGCGAAGTTATAGGCATCCAAAGCGTAGACCTCGTTTGGGGGTTAGGCACGCTGCATTGCATGACCCAACAGCAGCCCGCAGCGCTAACATTGAATTCATGATCGATGACCGGGAAGCTATGCAAGTCGCGCTTGACGAAGCTCGTCTGGCCGCGGATGCCGGCGAGGTGCCGATTGGCGCTGTGGTGGTCCACGAGGGAGTTATTATCGCGCGAGGTCAGAATCGCGTGCTTCGCGACCTTGACCCCACGGCTCACGCGGAGGTTGTGGCCCTACGAGCAGCGGCTGCGGCGTTGGGTAACTATCGGCTGTCTGGTTGCTCCATCTGTGTAACCTTGGAGCCGTGTGCCATGTGTGCCGGGGCCATGATTCATGCCAGGCTTGCCCGGCTCGTCTTTGCCGCCGCCGATCCCAAGGCTGGCGCGGCAGGCTCGGTACTCTCGGTGCTCAACCATCCTCAGCTTAACCACGAAATGAAGGTAGACCAGGGAATTCTCGCCGATGAGGCGTCCGAGTTGCTGCGGAGTTTCTTTCGCGAGCGGCGTTAGCGGTAAACTACCGAAATGAAGGTTGAGTTGTATGCGGTTTCCTGGTGCGGGGACTGCCGCGCGGCCAGGAAGTTTCTTGATTCCCATAGCATCGAGTACACAGAGATCGACGTGGACCGCGATCCGGCAGCCTCGGCCGAGGTGGTGCGCCGGGTGGGCAAACGCGCCGTTCCGCAACTGGTGATCGACGGCGAGTGGTTTCAACCGTACAAGCCGGGCCGCGGACTGCTTCTCGACGAGTTACATGAGAAGCTTGGCGTTCCTCGCCCCTGAAGCCGCTGGCCTCGTACAATGGAGGGTTGTAGCAGCGCCGCCCAACGCGGCACTGGCAAGGAGCTTCCCTTGATCGACCGCTATACTCGCCCCGCGATGGGCCGCATTTGGACAGAAGAGAACAAGTACCGCTGCTGGCTTCAGGTCGAGTCGGCGGCAAGCACCGTGCTGGCCGAGGACGGCGTGATTCCCACCGAAGCTGCCGTGGCCATTGCGACAAAGGCCGGCTTCAGTGTCGCCCGAATTCAAGAGATCGAGGCCGAGGTGAAGCACGACGTGATCGCCTTCACCACCGCTGTTTCCGAGAGCCTCAACGCACAGGGACTCGCGGCACAGTCTCGCTGGCTGCACTACGGACTGACCTCGAACGACATTGTCGATACAGCCCAGGCGCTGCAAGTGAAAGAGGCGTCGGTGCTGATTCGTGCGGGACTTGTTGAATTACTGACCGTGCTCAAGCGCCGCGCTATCGAGTTCAAGCACACACCTATCATTGGCCGTACGCATGGCATTCACGCCGAGCCGACCACCTTCGGTCTAAAGCTCCTCAACTGGTATGCCGAGATGGAGCGCAACATCACCAGATTTGCCGCAGCTACAGAGGACATGCGCGTCGGCAAGCTATCCGGCGCAGTCGGGACATTTGGACATTTGAAGCCGGAGCATGAGGAGAAGATTTGCGCGCGGCTCGGTCTCAAGCCTGCGGCGGTGGCTACGCAAGTCATCCAGCGCGACCGGCACGCGACCTACATTTCGACGCTGGCGATTATCGGGAGCACTCTGGACAAGATTGCCGTCGAGGTGCGTCACCTGCAACGCACCGAGGTCCGCGAGGCACAGGAGTATTTCAGCGAGAAGCAGAAGGGCTCCTCGGCCATGCCGCACAAGAAGAACCCGATTACTTCGGAGCAGATCAGCGGCCTTGCACGAGTTCTTCGCGGCAATGCTCAGGTGGCCTTTGAAGATATTGCGCTTTGGCACGAGCGGGACATTTCGCACTCGTCGGTCGAACGCGTGATCTTTCCCGACTCGACGATTCTGGTGGATTATCTGCTGGCCAAAACCACCGATCTTATTGATCGTCTGCTGGTTTATCCGGAGCGGATGAAGAAGAATCTTGAAAGTACGGGCGGGCTGATCTTTAGCGGGCAGTTGCTGCTGGACTTGGCTGAGGCTGGAATGCTGCGGGAGGATGCTTACAAGCTGGTGCAGACCCACGCCATGAGAGCGTGGAAGGAAGATTTGGTATTTCGCGATGAAGTGGCGAAAGATGCTGCGATTACCAAGTTGCTTAGCCAGGAAAAGCTGGCTCACACCTTCGATTACACGCGGCAGTTAGGCAATGTGGACGCGATCTTCCGGCGCGTACTGGACAGTAAGCGGTGAATCGTGATCAGTCATTGAACAATCGCCGGAAATAATCTGCAAGGATTTGAAAATATAAAAGGGGGGGAGGGGGTACGGCATCAGAGGACAGTGAACAGTGGTCAGTGAACAGAAACGGACCGCTCCTCTGGTCAGTGTTCATGTTTTGATTGTGCGTCGCCGGTGGATAATTTTCTGCAACGGAATTATTTGAGTGGAAGCTATGAGCGATAAGCCAGAAGTCGATCATCCGCGAGTGGTTGAGATCATCCGGCAAGCGGTTAACCTTGAGGCGGAAAACGATACGGCGTTTGCGAAGCAGATTCTGGCGTCGCTGGTCGAGGAGTTTCCCAAGGTTGCGATTGCGCATGGCTATCTTGCATGGATTTTGTCGCGCACGGGCCGGCATCGGGAGGCAATCGAGCATGGGCGTGTGGCGATTCAATTGGAGCCGACGTCGGAACGGGTTTCTATGTTGTATTTTCGGGTGCTGTGGGGTGCGGGGGAACGTAATGACGCGCTCAATGAGGTGAAGCGGTTTACGGCGGTTGGGCACTCGGATGAATACTCCAGAATGCTGGAGGAATGGGCGCAGATTGATGATTAGTGATTGCGGTTTTTCGGGTCTCAGAAGCGAGATATGGGAAATCCGGTTGCCGTGCCTTGCCAGGTATCCGCGCCGTAGGCGCAGGGTAGGTTAGCCCCGCGCTTCAGCGTGGGGTAGGAATCGGGTTGTAGAATGAGAGTCCCGTAGGGACGGTGCAAGATGGCGCATACCTATGCGAGCAATTTCATCCATTGTGTCTTCAGCACGAAAGATCGCCGCCCCCTCATTCCCGCGGCCCGTTCAGCTGAACTCTACGCCTACTTGGGCGGCATTGCGCGGGGCGAGGGTTTCTCGCTGATAGCTGCGGGCGGAACGGCGAATCACGTTCATTTGCTATTTGCGTTGCCGGCCTCTTGTTCTCTTGCCCATGCGGTGCAGAAGCTCAAGGGAAGCTCTTCCCGGTGGATGGGAGATGGGTTTTCCTGGCAGGAGGGATACGGAGCCTTCAGCGTCAGTCCTTCCCAGATTGAGGTCGTGAAGGAATACATTCAGAACCAGGAAGAGCATCACCGCAAACGCGATTTTGAGCAGGAATTTGTCACGCTTCTGCGGAACTGTGGAATCGAATACGATGAGCGTTACGTCTTTGGGTGAGCGGGTATGGCGCCGTCCCTACGGGACTCCGGTCTCTGCGGTGGGGCCAGTTAACCCCACGCTGAAGCGCGGGGCTAATAACCATTGCGCCTACGGCGCGGTCGCCTCGATTCCAGGTCTCAAATGCGGGGCCTGGGAAACCCGGCGTTACGTCTTTGGGTGAGCGGGTATGGCGCCGTCCCTACGGGACTCCGGTGTCTGCGGTGGGGCCAGCAACCCCACGCTGAAGCGCGGGGCTAATAACCGTTGCGCCTACGGCGCGGTCGCCTCGATCTCAGGTCTCAAATGCGGGGCCTAGGAAACCCGGCACCTGGTGCTATGCAAGGAGTAGACAATGGCACTATTTACGATAATCCTGGACTACTGCGGTGGAACTTATCTCTTCCAAGTCAATGCCGACAGTCCGTCCAAAGCCTTATGGCGGTGGGTAAATGAATTGAAAGACGAGGACATGAAACAGTTGATGATTAGCAGGATTCTGCTTAGTTCTGCCTTGCGTGGGGGGAAGCCACTGCCTGTCCACGGTGTTTCAAATGCCTGGTGCTGTAGTGCCACAATCGACGATCGATTACTCCTGATCAATATAATCGCCACCGTTCCAGAGCAGTTACTATTCGAATGCTAATCGTATTGGAACCCGGATTAGGAGGTAGGGTGAAGGCCATGAATCTCACCGTTGCAATCACCGGCGCATCGGGCGCGGCCTTTGGTCGAGAGATGCTGCGTGCGCTGGAGGCGGATGAGCGGGTGGGGCGCGTTCACTTTGTGGCTTCGGAGAACTCGCTGCGGGTGATGGCCGAGGAATTGGGAGTTAGCGGGCGGAATGATTTGCTGGAAAAGCTTCTTGGCTGCGCGCCTGCTAAGACGGTGCAACACTCCGACAGCGATATTGGAGCGGCTATCGCTAGCGGGAGTCATCCTTCGAGCGGGATGATTGTGCTGCCCTGCTCGATGGGTACCTTGGCGGCGATTGCTCATGGGTTGGCTAATTCGCTGGTTTCGAGAGCCGCCGACGTTACTCTCAAAGAGCGCAGGCCGCTGATTCTTTGCGTAAGGGAGACGCCCTTCAATCGCATTCATCTGCGCAATATGACGCTGGCTGCGGAGGCTGGCGCGGTCATCTTCCCGGTGATTCCGGCGTTCTACAACAAGCCCCTCGATTCGACCGAGATGGCGCGCCAGTTCGTCTACCGGGTGCTGGCCCACATTGGGCTCCCGCAGCCGGGAGCTTATGTCTGGAAGGCGGAGGAGTAAAAGAGCCGGGAATAGATGATTCCTGAAAACAATTGTTTAACTTCGGTGGTCCGCGCCTGAACAGGCTGCGGAAAAAGGCTCGTTTCAAGCGAAGATCCCAAAAACATACCTCAGTGGCTAAAGCCACCGATGTTTCCACTGCCTATAGATGGGATGAGACGGCTGGTCTCGCGAATCAGATTAATCTGTTCGCAGCACTCGGAGTGCAAAAGGAGACCAGCCAATGAAGAAGGTTAGCAGAGGAGCAGGGCGGATGGAAAAGCC